>C687J29039_10000644_pt1 | contig 14373 bp, 14 predicted proteins | sample RifCSP16_2_FD_29039 | JGI IMG/M metagenome (IMG submission 29039)
CCGAGTCGCTTGACGCCATCACGTCCGAGGTCGATCGAATGACGCGTATGGTGCAGGATCTTCTCCTGCTGGCGCAGGCAGAAACGGGAAAGCTGCCCCTGGCGAGCGCGGTCGTCGAGCTCGATACCCTGATGCTCGAGGTGTATCAGCAGGCCAAGATCTTGGCGCAGGACAAAGTGGCGGTCCACATTGGGCGGGAGGATCAAGCCCGCGTTCTGGGGGATCGCGATCGTTTGAAACAGGTCCTGTTGAACCTCGTGGGGAACGCCCTCGAGTACACCCCGCCGGGCGGCCGAGTGACTCTGGCGTTGTCCTGCGTGGAGGACTGGGCCAGGCTGACCGTGTCCGATACCGGTCCGGGTATTCCGCAAGATGAGCTGCCGCACATCTTCGAACGTTTCTACAGGATCGACCGCTCGCGGCGCAGAACGGCTGCGGGTGGAGCGGGCCTGGGGCTCTCGATCGCCTACTGGATCATCCGAAGCCATCAGGGCCGGTTGGAAGTCGCCTCGGAAGTCGGCAAAGGGTCGACGTTCTCAATGTGGCTGCCCTTGCACATGACCCGGCCGCCTGCGATGGCGGATGTAAGACCCTCCCCGGCGAGGGAAGCCCGGGAACTCGAGGGCCGTCAGCGGACGAGGTAGCCAGCCTCGTCCAGTGGGAGCGTCTGCACCGGTCGCAGCCGCGTGAGGCGGACCGAGCCTGGCAGGATGGGGCTCGATCAACAACAGGATGGCCGAGAGTGGGTTGACGGAGGGGGAAACGGTCGCCCGGTTGGAAAAGGTTCTGACTCCGCATGACGCGTTCGGGGCAGTCAGGACGAAGCCTGGGTTGAGGCCTGGTGCCGCCGGGCTTCGCGGCACAATCGATCCCCTCCCGCTGCGAGCCATGCCTCAAGCCGGGGACTCGACCGCAAACCGGCACGGGCTTCATCCAGAATCCCTTCTCCCCAAGTGACATAGCGCTGTGTCTCGTCCGCCCAATCCGAGGAGGGCAGGCCGATGATGCCGTGTCCCCCGTTGTAACCGGCGAGGGCTAGAGCAGGCTCCCCGGATGCCAGCCTGAGACCGTCGGCGAGGTACTCGAGGCCGCGGGTTGCGTTGGTATCCGCATCGAAGGGGTCCTCTCCCGGTCTGAAATGGAATGGCATGACCTGGAAGAGCCCGGAGGCACCGGCAGGCGATAGGGCGTGGGGATCACCGCAGGATTCGATTTGTATGACGACCGCGATGAGATCAGCCGGAAGCCCGTACTCGTCTGCCCAGTGTCGAATAGAGGGTGCCCAGTGTTGGACCTCAGGTGTGAATACCGGGGACAAGACGTTAGTCGTCGAGGCGGGTTGTTCCGATAAGTCAAGGAGATTGGGGGCTCCAACCAACCCGAGGCGTGCTGCTGCGAGCGGCGGTCCAAGTTGAGTTACAGCACGGGCGGCCGTGAGGACCAGAGACAGGCCAAGCAGGATAGGCAGGAACATCTGGACCACAGCGGTAGGAGCTGCAAGCCTCCCCGTTCGGTAGGATCTGCCGACGGAGGGGAGGCTTGCAGAGGGTCTGNGATCGGATGGGCACTCGGCGAGCATACTTCAGCGCTGAGTGGGCGGGCGAGCGGCGAGAGGACGCTGGTGTGAGCGGCTGTTGCTTTGTCGAACTAGCTTGAGTTCCTGGCGCCTTGTGCCGGATTCACCGGCCTGCTCGGAAGCGGCCGCCGGACGAGATGGATTCAGTGATGACTCTTCTCTGACTGGATGTGGGCGCCTGGTTTCAGAGGTGTCGTGCTGGGCGAAGATCCGGTCGCCGGCCATGGTGATCGTGCCGATCATGAGAATCCGGATGAGCCAGACAAGGACGGCGACGAAGGCCGGTACGGCGTTGAGCAGCGCCTGGCGGCCGAGGACCTCGTTTCCGAGACCTTGATGGCTGATCAGGGCCAGAGAAACCGCCCACCAGGTCAGGGTGGCGTTCATCGTCGCCGCGAGGAACCAGGCGCCGATGAGGTACCAGACTTCGGCTGGCTTGCGATCGCTCGACTCGGGCATGAAGATCCTGGCGATCCCGGCGAAGTCCATGCCGCAGAAGGCCAGAGCCAGGATGGTGGACCAGCGCAGCCCGGCGGAGCTCAACTCACCCAGCAGGTCGCGCAGGGCGAATTCGGTTGTGCCGTAGTTGAAGGACTCGAACGCCAACAGGGCACCCAGGAAGATCAGGCCGAAGAGAAGGCCCCGCCGGAGAGGCAGCCGAAGACGGATGCTGGACACGCTTCCGCCAAGGCCCGCGGCGAATTCAGATGGACGGAGATGGGTGGAATAGGTTGACATCGCAGCCTCCAAATAGAACGAATGTTCGTGCGTGGGGACAGAATAGAACACTTGTTCTCCATTGTCAAGAGGCAGTCTGGGCGGACGGGCCGGGGTCTTTCGGGGGTACGAGGGCATTGCCGTGGATATGGATAGGCTCGTGAGCTCGGCCACCGAGGGCCGAGCTTGCCGGCGTGGGACGATGAATCGCTGATAAGGAAGGGCGGATCAGCCTGGGGAGCCGGCAGCGTCGGGGACGAGTAGGCGCCGGCCTCTTGTGTACAAGCTGATTAGCAGGGCGCCGACGGCCAGAGCTGGAACTACGACCAACCCACCCTCCGGACCGAAGTCCCCACCAGTGATCAGCGCCGGGCCGGCGAGTTGATGCTGGATGAGCCGGAATACGTTCAGACCGCTTACAGGGAACCCGAAGACGACCCCTTCGAACACGTTCCATCCGATGTGGAGGCCCATCGAGAGCCACAATTGGCCTGTCCGGACCCAGGCATACGCCAGAAAGTACCCCGCCCCGAGGATCCCCAGGACCGATGCCCAGCTGGCTCCCGGGTTGGCCAGGTGCAAGGCGGCGAAGATTGCCGAGGAGATGAAGACCGCCAGCGGCAGGTTCAACCCGGTGGCCAGGTTTTGAAGTTGGTAACCGCGGCTGATAAGCTCTTCTCCGTATCCGGTCAGCACGAAGGCGAGCAAGTAGACAATCAGGCCACGAATGACAACCTCAGCCGGGGCTGCCTGCCACGCCCAGCCCTCGAAGTGCAACCAGCCTAAAGCGCTCTCGAAGACATAAATCCCACCCATCAAAATGCCCGGAAGAACGAATCCGAAGGCGAGGTCTCTAAGAACATGCCGGTTGAGCTCGAAACCCAGCGAGCGAAAGGAACGTCGGTCCAGGAGTCTCCTGGCGAGCCATGTGGCGAAGGTGAATGCGACAATCGTCAGGATCTCTGCCACCAGGATCTGACTATCTTCGGAGGGTAGTGTGGTAAGTGGCCATAAGACGAGTAACAAGGCTCCCGGGAGNCTGAACATAAGGAGGGTGGTGGGCAGGAGGAGGAAGTGCAGGATTAACCGCCAGCCGGAGCGCAGTCGCGACTCGGTCGTTGACCAGAAGAGAGTTCTGACGGACACCGACGTTAACCCTCACTCCTTCCACACCGTCTCGATCCCAGGCTGGCGTGGGCACACCGGGGAGTCTCAGGCAAGGTAGATCCGGTTCGGATCAAGCTCATTTAGAATTCTCAGCTCGACGTCGGTTGGCGGATCGGTCACGCGCAGCCCGGCGGCGATCTTAAGGGGCCATCCGGTCTTCTGTTGCGCTTGAGCGGGATCGACCCCGCTGTGGACCGCGGTCAGGACGAGCTCTCCGGTTTCATCCGGCTCCAGGACACCGAGGTCGGTGACGACGGCCGCCGGGCCACCGCCGCGCAAACCGGCCGCCTCGCGCTCCGAACGGCCGCCAAGGAAACCGGCCGAAGTGCGGAAGTCGACTTGAATGGGGAAGCGACGGCTCTGGTGCGGGGTGATCAGGTAGGTCCGATCGGCCCAGGCGGCGATCTCCATACTCCCGCCCGAACCCGGCAGGCGTACCTTAGGGTGGGCGTAGTCGCCAATGACCGTGGCATTGACATTTCCGTACTGGTCGATCTGCGCGCCTCCCATGAACCCGACCGAGACGAACCCGCGCTGCAGATAAAAAGCGAATACCTCGTACATCGAACATACCGCCAGGGCTCCCGAGACGAGCGTCGGATCTCCGATCGATAGAGGGAGTCGCTTGGGCTGAGCTCCGATCACGCCCGCCTCGTAGATCATGAGCAGGTCGGGGGCGTGGGAGCGCAGGGCCAGATTGCAGGCCAGGTTNGGCAGGCCGACGCCGACGAACACGACGTCGTCCCGACGAAGCAACCGGGCGGCGTTGACCGTCATGAGTTCCGATGGCGTGCAGTCTCTCTCGGTCAAATCGAGCCTCGATCCCGTGTCTCGGGCGGGTCCGGATGCGGGGCTTACATGCCCATGGTCTCGCCCAGCAGGTTTACAAGGTTCCTCTCAAGCGAGCGGAAGGAATAGAAGCGGCGTCCCAGATTGTAGTTGTGTTCGGCCATCTCGGCCGACATGCCTGGATCCTGCAAGACCGCCAGCGCCTGGCCAACGGTGTAGTCGCTGATGAAATCGTCGAAGCCGATCACCCGGAATCCTTTGGGCTGAATGTCGGTCTTGAAGATTTCATAGGTCGAGATCACGATCGGCCGGCGATGGTAGATGGTCTCCAGGAAGGCGTTGCCGAATCCCTCCACGGTGGATGGGTACGTGACCAACTCGGCCTGACTGTAGACGTCGGCGAGGGAGAAGACCTGCCGCCCTTCTTCATCGAGTCGCCGCTGGTGGCTGAATTCCTTCGAGGCGAAAATCACCCGCACACCGATGAGCTTGGCGTAAGCTCGAAGGTGCTGTTCGTAGTCCGACCCCTCGTCGCCGGCGGCGTGCGACACGATCAGCCCGCAGCCCGAGTCAAGCCGTCGGGTCAGCTCGATGGCGAGCTCGATCCGTTTTCGTGGAACGACTCGCGTTGGTTGCAGAAGCACATGATCATCCTCACTGAGGCCGAGTGCGGCGCGCATCCGATCGGTTATTTCATCCGGGGGTGGGGGAGGCGATTCGAAGTCCATGACGTTGGGGATCAGCATCGAGCTGGCACCGGTCCTCAGGGCGAGTTGGCGGGCGGCGAATGAGTTGATCACGACGTGACGGATCGAAGGCAGGTACGGCGGGAACGCCGTTCGCAGGTAGTCTCCCGCCACCCCGATGGCGAAGCGTTTGCGCTCCCAACTGAAATCATGATGGTGAGCGATGGTGGGGAAGTTCTCAGCGGCGATGAATTCGGTCAGGGCCAGGCCAAGCGGGATATTCACCGGGAGGGACAGTGCGTTCTCGACGACAAGCACATCCAGGAAGAACTGCCCGACAAAATCCTCGAGGTGGGCGTGCAAATGGTCTTTGAGAGATTGGACCATTTGGGAGGTGAGTGCCGAGCGCTTGGTCGCCAGGAACAGCTCGCTGGTAAGCGCTTCGACCGAAGGATGTTTGAAGTGGGCCTCTGGGACGAGATGCGATCGTTCCGATGGCCGATCACTCTCGCCGGCGAAGAAAAAGCATTCGTGGCCCAGGCTGTTGAGGATATTCACCCATTTCTCCGTCTCGAGCGAGACACCGTCTGTGCCGGAGAATCGGGTGGAAACGAAACCTATCCGCAGATGTTTCCCGGTCATGATCCCTCCACGGTGAACTCCTCCAACGAAGCGTTGGGAGGGATGTGGTCCCACACGGTTTCGACAGAAAGGGCGGCCAGGTGGACTTTGATCAGGGCGATCGCCAGCCCGTGTGAGACGATCATCACATCCCCGTGCGGGAACGTCTCGCGTATCTCTCGAACCACTTCGAGCACGCGCTCCCGGACCTGGCCGACGGACTCACCGCCGGGAGGGCAGGTTCCGAGAGGATCGAGCCTTCGCCGGCGGAACGCCTCGGCATAGCGCGCCTTAATTTCGGGCAGCAACAACCCCTCCCATTCGCCTTGGTCGATCTCTCGCAGGCGCCGATCGAGATAAAGCGGGGCGCCGGTGACGGCGGCCAAGCCTTCGGCTGTCTGCACGGCGCGGGCAAGGTCGCTGCTGTAGATGGCGTCGAAGCCTGTGCCGCGCAGCCGCTGCGCCAGTGCCCGTGCCTGGGCCAGCCCATGGGCGTTGAGCGGGACGTCGGACTGGCCCTGGTATCGTCCTTGTGCGTTCCAGTCTGTCTCTCCATGGCGGACAAGAGTCAAGCGTGTCATGCGTCTCGAATGCCGCGCGCCGCACGGTACTCGCGGAGCGAGATGATCGGCGGGCGTTCCCTTTCGGCGATCTCAGCCACCTCCAGGAAGAACCGGCTGGCTTCGTGCCGGATGAGCTTCATGCTACGGTTGACGTTCTCCGGCCGCTGAAGGCCGTATCGTGCATCGAGGCGGCGGAAGACGGTCTGGATGATGGCAAACGACATCTTGCTCAAGGCCGCCAGAGGCTGGTTGTGGTGAATCCGCTCCACAAGGTCTACTTGGCCGATGGCGCCCAAACCGTATTCCTCCAGGACGTCGATCAGCAAGCCGATCTCCACGCCGTAGCCTGAAGAGAACGGCAAGCGCTCAAGCGCGGCCCGTCGACCCCCGTACTCTCCCGAGAGTGGTTGCACAAGGCCTGAGAGCGCGGGATAGAACAGGTTGAGCAGCGGACGAGCGGTGAGCTCCGTCACCCGACCGCCGCCACCGGCCTGGACGGTATCCCCCACACGCGTCGGCCGCAAGTAAAAGCCTTTGACAAACATCAGGTCGGGTCGGAAGAGCAGAGGGCCGATCAGACCGTATACGAAGCGGGGGTGGATGTTGACGATGTCGGTGTCGATCCACAGCAAGATGTCGCCGCGCGTTACGTACAGGCTCTTCCAAAGGGCTTCGCCTTTTCCCGTCCGGGCACCATATCGGGGCAGGATCTGCTGGTGAATGAACACCGGGATCCCCAAATCTGCAGCGATCTCTCGCGTCCGATCGGTCGAATCGGAGTCGATCAGGACGATCTCGTCAAGCAGGGGGACCTCATCCATCAGCGCCCGGCGGACNATCAGCACGACTTTCTCGATCGTCTCCTCTTCGTTGAGNGCCGGAAGAGCGAGGCTGATTGTGATGCCCTGGGTCTCCTTGCGACGAAGCAGTCGCTGAAGATCCTCGAACTCCGACGAGTCGAAAGTATTCTCGGCGAACCACTTATCGACCAGGATCGAAATCGTCTCAAGACCGGCCGTCTCGTGCGGGACGACAGGCTCATCGGCGGGGGCGGCTCGAGTCGCCAGCACGGGCGTCGAAGCTTGTTCGAAGACTGCCCGGGCGAAGGTGTCGAGGCCAGGCTCTGATTCGTGGCCGGCCTGGCTGGCGCCAATGATGATCAGACTGTGCCCCGAGGCTTGTTCGAAAACAGCCGCCAGCGGATCGTCGGCGATTAGAATCGTATCTTCAACTTCCGGAAGGTGCGCGATAACCTGATCGAACGCCAGCGCGCTGTCGGAGGTGAGGCTGTCATCCGTCGGGGCCGCCGGTCTGAGGGTGGACAACCTGACCCCGGTGTTCCGCCGGAGGTTCAATCCCAGGCGGAGCCCGAGCTCGCTGTCGGCGCCTGGACGGAGAAGAAGCAGGATGCCTCCGGCCGTGGGATCGAAATGGCCTCGGAGTAATGCTCCAGCGCAAGGACACTGACCCCATGTCGCCTGCACGATGCTCTGCCGCTCCAGATCATCCGGCCAATTCAGGATCAGCAGGTCGACCCCCTTTCGGGCGATGAAGTTGGTGATTTCCGAACAGGGGTTATAGGCGACGATGATTCGGGGAGAAAGGCGTGTTCCGGTCTCGGCCGCAGCCCGGCGCAGATCGGTGCGGAGCTCACGGGCCAGCGACGCGGCCTGGCTCAGCGACTTGTCCTGCTCGACCGGGACCACTCCCAGAATCTGGACCTCCCTCCCGGCGCTGAGCGACTGGGCCAGGGGGATTAGCCTGACGTCGTCGGTCCCATAGAAGATCGGCAGGAGTGTCCTGCGCCCGCGTCGCCGCTGGACGGCGGTACGGCCGGGCGTGCGTTCGTTCTCAACCACCGATGGCCCTTTCCAGGATAGGGATGACCCGATGGCGTACGATGCCCTGCCAGGTAAATCCGGTCAACACCCTTCTGCGAAGGGCGAAGGCCGCATCGGCCTCGAGCCGCTCCAGGATCAGACCGGCCGCCCGCGCGGGTGGTGCCTGCGGGGAGAAGAAATGCACCTGAGTCCCGCCGCTCTCGTGAAACGGTGGAATGTCGCTACAGAAGACCGGGAGGCGTGCCAATCCGGCCTCGAGCAGTGGGATGCCAAACCCCTCGTCGAGGCTTGGGAAGAATAGCGCGTCTGAGATGTGATACAGATCTGCNAGCGTCTCCTGATCGATGTCCGAGGGCGGATCACCTTCCTGCTGAAACAGGAAGTGAGCCGAATCCTCCAATCCCAGTCGGTTGCGCAGTTCGAGCAGCTCCGCCAGGTACGCGATGTTAGCCGGGTTGTGGGCGCCCGGAGGACCGGTGACGATCAGACGGCAATCCTTGTGGCTCAACCGACGAAGATCAGCCAGGGTCTTGACAGCGTATTCGATGTTCTTCCGGCGCGTGATCCGCGCCGGGAGCAGGAGCAGCATATCGGCCGAGAGCAAGTCGAGCGTCTGGATGATGCGGAAGGTCCGGGAGGTCCAGCGCCCGAAGGCAGCGGGATCCACTCCGGGAGGTACGATCGCAATCGCCTCTCTGTCTACGTCATAGACGCGGGCGAGTCGCGCCTGCTGATCGTGGGAGACAACGACGTTAACCACACCCGGCCAGGGTCGGTTGAGCAATTCCCACGGGAAACCGGGATGGAGCTCATGCCTGTAGTCCGGCCGATCCCAGGCCAGATCGTGATGCCAACCGATGAAAGGCGGCAACCGGCCCGCCTGATTCAAATCCCACAGGGCGACCGTCAGGGGGAGGTTCTTATGGAGCGACAACGTGTTGTGAACGACAAGCGCATCCTGATCCTCGAGCGCCTGAGCCAAGCGCTCGAGGAGTCGGGATCGCAGTTCGGAAAAAACGGCTGGTATCTCACCCCGGTCGAGGGCGGCTTTCGCGACCAGGACCTCGGGGTGCTTGGAATACAGCTCGGGGATCACCGACACGGGCACACGCGCGTCGAACGGCTCGCCCTGACCGACCACCAGGCTCACCTGGTACGCAAGATCCGACAGGCCCCGGGCGTGATGGAAGATCGTCTGTTCAACGCCGCCGATCGTCGGCGGGCCGCTGTAGTGCACCAGCANGATCTTCCTCATGTCGAGACCCGTACTTGCCGAACCTCGACCCAGCGGACCTGGTAGGGCCCGAGTGATACGCTGGAGAGGTTTACCGGTTCCTGGCTCAAGATGTCCAGATGGGCTCTTCCAGAGTGGTCTGGGATGCCGGTATCCACCTGGAGGTCGTCGCCGGTGACGTTGTGAATGCACACCCATTGCGACGCGCCTTCGGCCGCGCCGCGAAGCACGCCGAAGGCATGGGGGCCCAAGTCCAGAATCTGCTCACTTCCGAATGGGCTGAAGGCCGGGTGCGCCCGGCGCAGGCGCAAGAGGCGCGAGAAACTGGCGAACACCTGACTGCGGAGAGAGCCTCGGTCGGAGAGAGCACGCCGGAGATCGCCAAGGCTGAGTTTCTCACGATTAATCGATCTCAGNCTGCCCGTTCGCTCGGCACCCGCGACATCATTGCGTGAGCCGAAGAGGCTGTGGAAGTAGACACCCGGCACGCCGCGAAGCGACAGCATGATGGCGTTGGCGGCGATGAAGCGGTTGACTGCCCTCCGCCGATCTACTTCAAACTCCTGCGCAGGCGTGAGGGCATCGAAATAACTGACGTTGAGTTCGTATGGAACCGGTTGATCAGCGCCGGCTCTTCGATAGGAAACGCCTCCCCCGCGTTCCTGTGTCCGGGCCACGAGCGTTTCAAGCTCGCTTTCGTCCAGAATACCACGCGCCGCATTCAGGCCGATCCCGTCATGCGAGGCGAGGAAGTTGAAGAAGGCCGTTCCAGGCGGCGGCGGCCCGACGGCTCGAGCCCATTCCGTCAGCCGGGTCGCATCCTGATTGAGGAANGTATGCAGGACCAGCGGGGGGAGAGGGAACTGATACACCAGATGCGCCTCATCCCCCTCTCCGAGGTAGGAGGTATTGTCTGCATGAGGCACATTGGTTTCGCTGATCAGCAGTGTCCCTGGGGCGATTGCATCGAAGACCGCACGCAGCAGCTTGACGATCCGATGGGTCTGGGGAAGGTGAATGCAATCTGTCCCGATCTCCTTCCACAGGTAGGCGATCGCGTCCAGGCGGATGACGCGTGCGCCATGGACGACATAAAACAGAAGTACCTCGATGATCTGCAGGAGAACGTCCGGGTTGGCGAAGTTGAGGTCGATTTGATCCGGACTGAAAGTCGTCCACACGCGCTGGGGCCCCGAGGGTGTGGCGGCTTCGGTCAGGAGAGGCAGGGCGCGCGGACGCACGACGCCCGAGAGATCGGCCTCCGGATCGACGATGATGAAGTAGTCCTTGTAGGGAGCGTCACCGTTCAGGAACCCCTGATACCAGGCGCTTTGGGTCGAGGCATGGTTGATCACACCGTCCAGCATCAGCTTGAAGTCTTCGGCGATCCCGACAATGTCATCCCAGGTACCGAAGCGCGGATCAACCNGGAGGTAGTCAATCACCGAGAAACCGTCATCGGAGGATGATGGGAAGAATGGCAGGATGTGCACGCCGCCGACCAGGCCGGACAACCGTCGTCGCATGAACGCGTGCAAGGTCTGCAGGGGAGGTTCGCCCGCCTGCATGATTTGATCTGGATACGTGATCAGGAACACGTCTTTGTGTGAAAGCGCAGCTGAATGGTCGGCCGGTGTCCTTGAGCGATGAGCCCGGATGATCGACCTCAAACGAGGAAGGACAGATCTGGCGATATCCGGACTGTAGATTTCGGCAAGATGACCGGCGAGTATCTGAAGGGTCGCCGGCGGCAGCCCGCTAATAGTCCCCATAATTCACAGGCTCACTCCACTTCGGTCTTACCGAAAGTAGCTTGTGAGTATCAGAGCCCAGCTTCTTCCAGTAAGAGCTGCGATCGGCGACTCCATACACCCACTCATCCAGCCAGGATTGCGTACGGGATCGATCGGCGCTGATCTCATCCCACGCCAGGTAGAACGCGTTGTCGCGATCGTAGTATCCCTGAGTGTAGGAAGGATGGGCGCAGTAAGGGACATGGCAAACGGCATCCACAACCAGGGAGGGGATCAAGGTTCGATTGGGGTCGGAGCGAATAATATCCGGCGGCACGATTTCCTCGGCTGTGATGATCACGCGTTGTGAGGCGAAGGCGGCCTCTTTTTGCTCGCCCAGAATGCCCCAGAGCTGGCTGTTTCCGTCAGCATCGGCTCTCTGCACGTGTACAATTGCCACGTCGGGGTTGAGCGCGGGAACGGTGACCACCTGGCGACCGGAATACGGATCCGTCACTCTCCGGTAGTTGGGGTTGGCCCGCTCAAGGTCTCCTGCCCCGGTCGGGTTCATCGGCATGAAGGGAACTCCGGCCGCGCCAGCGGCTAATCGGGAGATCATGCCGAAATGAGAATACTCCTCCCACTCCAATCGACCGGCCTCCATTTCCTCACGGATGATGCGTANCGATCCGACACCTGGGTTGCCGGAGTAAGAGAAAATCACCTTGCGGGCACAGCCAGCCGCGACCATTTGATCATAGACAAGATCGGGCGTTGCTCTGGCCAGAACGAGATCGCGCTTCGACTGNCGGATGATCTCATGGCCGGCAGCAAAGGGGATCAGGTGTGTAAAGCCGGCCGCGTAAACACAATCGCCGTCGTGGACGAGATCACGAATGGCATCTTGGAGAGTGGTTTGCTTGGACATCGCGTTCGAAGCTCCGATTCGTCTCGGGCGCCTTGATAGGTCCTGCATATAGTGCGCGCCGGTACGGCCGCCGATGCTTCAAGTGTACCTGAAGGCGATGCTCGAGGGAAATTCGACCAGTCGTAATCGTGGGCATGGTTTCCTTCGGAAGGGATCGAGATCCAAACGGTCCTCCGGATCTNATACCTGCACAGGAGGCACGGATGGAGAGTGCGAAATCGGTGGTGATCGTCTTCAAGAACGACGGACTCGGGACGACGACTGCGGAGGAATTGAAGCACAAGCTTGGCGCGACCTTCATTAGTCTGATGGCCGATTCTGAAAACCCTCCCCGGGCGATCTGCTTCTATACCGATGGGGTAAGGCTAGCCTACGATGGATCGCCCGTTCTCGATCCGCTTAAAGCCCTGGAAGCTCAAGGCGTTCGCCTGATTCTATGCACGACCGGCTTGAACTACCTCGGCCTGATGGATCAAGTCCGAGTCGGGATACCTGGGGGAATGGGGGACATGATTGCGGCCATGTGGTCCACAGACAGTGTGCTGATGGTATGAGCGTCAGGCTGGCAACCAGCCAACGCAGCCGGGCTCTCTCCGTCCTGAAATGAGACCTGCGGGAGTCAGCCGGCGTGATGAGCCAGCAGCCTTCCTGCTAGACCGGCCCCGAGGAGCGCCAGGCCGTCCGTCGGAAGGTGATGACTAGACATCTCATCGAAGAGCACGGTCGCTCGGGAAGGGACTTCCTCATCACCCTGCCACAAGACCACAGCCAGGCGAATGAGAGGCAGGGGCTGGAATGCGTAAGCCGTAGCTGCGATCTCGGGCAAGGGCCTGCCGTCGAGGGCAGCTGCACTCCTCCCGAGCGCGCCGGGGTCGGCCTCGAACGCGCGGCAGATTCGGTCCCCGGAGTAGCCTTGGAATGCTTGATGATAGAAGCCGCCTCCNGGCAGGTCCCTGAAGCTGATCCAAACCCCGTTCGGTGTCTCGCCGTCCGCCTGACTCAGATAATAGAGAAGCATGGCGGTGTCGAAGGTCGAAGTGGGGCGGCCATCTGCGAGCTGGGGGAGCAGATCTGGCCAATCGACGGACACGTGCTCCCCCCAAAAGTCCAACTCCACCATTGACCCGTTGAGACCGGCTTGGGCGCGAAGGGCTACGCGCGCGGGAGGCTCGCGGTGCAATCGGTCGCGCAGGCGTTCAAGCTGCGCCAGCATGCTGACCTCCCATGCCTTTCGAGCACGCTCAAGTAGATCGTGGGAGGGGTCATTCTCTCCTCCGGCACTCCCCGCTAATCCCGGCACGTCGATTCACCTGTTTTGAGGCAACCCGAGTTGGCCTCGAGTGCCTTTGAACGAAATGTGCCCAACGAGGGCGCGGCNATCGCGCCGCCGATCATCTCCTCTTTGAGTTGGACGAATCCTGGACCACCGCGCGGGAGGGCTCAATCGGTGTGCGCATCCTCNTCTCCCGAGTCGCCCAGCATCCGGCGAAGAGTGCGGAAGCGGGCCTGAGCGGCCGGGTGGGTCTGCCTCGCCCGGCGGTGGATCAAGAGGCCAAGGATGGCCAGCCCTGCTCCGGTGAATAGCAACCGGGGGTCCGCCTCGCCGACCGTCAGAGTGAGGGCGAAGACCACTAAGGCGACCAGGCCGATCAAGATCAACGCTGAGCCAAGGCGGAAGAGCAAGGGTGACCTCATAGTCGGTCGCGAATGGCATCGGCGCATCCGCGAAGGGTGCGGCTAGCAGATCTCTGACTTCCGCCCGGTGAAGATCGGGTAGCCGCAGGTTTCAGCCCGTGCCGGCGCACCCATCAAGGGTGCGGCTACCAAACCGATGAAGGCCGCACCGCGAGGCTCTGGTAGCCGCCGATCTTCGACCGGCGCCGGCGCACCATCCATTGGGCAGCTGGACTTCGACGATCGGATCATGCAGGACCTCGCGGTAGCAGTCCGACCTCGAACCGAACTTGGCTGCGCAGTACACTTCCCCGCCGGCGAAGGCCTAGTTTACAGACGTAAGCCTGCGAAGCCCGGTCCTGCGGCCGGCGTGCCGGATGAGCATGATCCACTCATGACATCCGGCCATTGGTTGACCCAGCGGCCCAGGCTGAGCCGCGGTATGGCGACCATCAAGGCGTTGAGAGGAGTGAAGGACAGGCGTAGCTTCCGTTCAATGCTTGGATCGATTATCGCCAGTTGCATCCCGATCTGGATACGCAGACATCATGGCCGGCTACTTTGGCCTCCTTGCGGAAGGGGTCGTCAGTGCCAAAGTGCACGTTGATCGCGGATCAGCCTAGTGGATTGTTGCGTTAGCCATGCCCCCTCTGGGTCCGTCCATCTAGCCGAGCCAGCGTCGTGCCAGCTTAGCCGAATGCACATGATCCTGGTGTGAGGATTCGAGGCCGCACCGGCCCAGGAGCAACTATCGAGTCAACCCGGGGGCCATCTAGCGGTTCCGGGCTAGGTTCAAGATCACCTCTCTTGACCCCCGGGCGTGTCAATCCCCACGGCGTTCTTT
>C687J29039_10000645_pt1 | contig 14363 bp, 12 predicted proteins | sample RifCSP16_2_FD_29039 | JGI IMG/M metagenome (IMG submission 29039)
GGACACGCTTGAGCTAACCAAGGCGATCACTGTCTATAAATTTGATTGACCGATAAGTTGGAAAGCACAAAACCCGCCATTGAACCGGCGGGGTTTTTTTATGCCTTGTGGAGGGTGTATCCAGATGCAAGCTTTTGGCGTGTTTTCACGCTTGCAAAGGTGTATCCAATAAGGGTGGTGTATCCAGTGGCGTGACCATTTCGACATGTGCACACCGCAAACCCGCATGGCGCATGGCTATGCGCTGGAGCAATACTTTGTTGCCCATGCAAATAAACAGCACTTTCACCACTGGCTTGCGGCTCCTATCTTATTGATTTGTTGTGATTGTAAACTTATCTAGACTTTTCCTAACTTCTGTTTTACACTTCAAAGTGTATCCAAAGTGTATCCAGAGAGGCGATGGACGAGGAAAATATCAAAGTGTTAAGACAACGCGACACCGACTATATGAAAGGGTGTGGCGATGGGCTTTGGCTGCGCGTTCGAACTACCGGGCGCAAGACATTCATCGTGCGCCGCAAACAAGGCGGCAAGACCAAAATCATCACCCTGGGTGACTGGCCTACCATTTCCCTCAGATCTGCAAGGTTCTTGGCTGGATCCGCAAAAACGCCGTCTGATGCTACCGTCAACGACCTGCTGAAACAATACCACGAAGCGGTTATCAGTGGCCATGCCAGACCAAAGCAGTTCGCGTCCTACGCTGAGCGCATCCGCGTGGCGATGGGCACCGTCAGAGTGTCCGAAGTAAAAACAACGCGCTTAGCCGAATTGGTAGCAGAGAGCAGGGCCACACCGCGCAGCGCTGACAGCTTGCGGTCCCACCTCAAGGCGATGTTCAACCTGGCGATCGAGCTGGGCTGGCGTGATGACAATCCCGCTGCCGTAATCGGTGCGCGTGTCACCGGCTACAAATATGAACCGATCACCCGCGTATTGACGCATGACGAGATCAGGCAATTATGGGCATGGACTGGCGACAACGCGGCGCTGCTGCGCTTCTTATTGCTGACTGGGCTCAGGATATCAGAGGCACAGCGCGGACGCGCGGAAGGCCCCTTGTGGCGTGTCGAAAAAACCAAGAACGGCAAGCCGCATTGGGTTTTTCTAAGCGTAACAGCAAGAGCGCAGACGTCTGCACCTTTCGAAGTTTCACCGACCGCCGTGCAGGCCTGGGTGAAGCGCCGCAAAGTCGGATGGACGCCGCACGATCTGCGCCGCACCTTCGCCACCCTGGCGATGGATAACGGGGTGCTGCCGCACGTTGTCGAGAAATGCCTCAACCATTCGCTTGATGGAATGCTCAGGGTATATGCGCATTCTGAAATGTCCGAGGAGCGCATTGCCGCTGCGAAAACGGTTGAGCGTGTGGTATTGGAAATCACTGGGGCGACCGGCAGTGCCGGAAGGAAAGCGGGGCTGCCTGGTGCTGACACACCGAGCAACCCCTAATCAATCGCAACACCCAAAACGGAGGTATTGATCATGACTGAAACTATTTTAACAGCACCAGAGCAAACGGACGAACTGGCTGACATTCAATCCAGACTGGCAACGCTGATGGCAAACGCGCAAGACGATAAATCGAAAAGGCAGATATTCCATCGGATCATTGTACCGCTGACAGATTTATTGCCAGACGTTCCGCCGGCGAAAGAGCCCTCACCCTTGTCGGATAGCGCCCGATGCCTGCTTGACGCAAATGACAAGTTGCACGAGGCGTCTGCCATGGCATCGTTTATCCAATCAATCAGCCTGAACACCCATCCCAATGACTCGCTGCTATTGCAGCCAGGACAACTTGCAGGATTTTACTTTGTGATGAAAAACATGATTGATCGAATCAGGGAAGCTGATGCATTAATCGATAGCGCTAGAAAACAACAGCCAGATGAGGAGGTGTGCCATGTCTGATTCAAGCAAAAGAGAGGAAGCATTTAGCGAAATTAAATCGACTGCAATCGATGGGCTGTTTGATCTGCGCGCAATGGCATTGGCTGGTGCGGCAATGTCTTTTGATTCGGGCGATGAAAAGGTGCTCAACCTTGGGCGGGTAATGAACCAAATCGCTAACTGTGCCGCTGGCTTGATCCGTGAAATTGATGTTGTGCTACCGAAAATCGAAGTGTAAGCAAGAGCGAGTTTGCCGCACCTAGCCCGACGGGGTGAATCGCCGGACACTTCAACCGGCTTGGTGCGGCTCCTATTTGAAGGTGGCACTGTGAAGGGTGTCCCATGAAAACAACAAAGAAAAGTAAGGGTTTTCTTACTCAATGCCTCGAGAATGTGAAGGAATTATTCCCGACTATCACTGATGAGCAGATCGCAAAAATATCAAAAGAGATTCGTTTAAAATTTGGGGGTAGTAGCTACCGCATTCCCAAAAATCCCGGCGATAAAAATAAGAAAGCGGCCAAAGGGCTAACCATCAAAAAGATTGAAGAGAAGCTTAAAGTCAGCCGGTCATACGCTTATAAGTTGTACCGGGAGGTAAATAAGACAGCAAAAAAATAGTCTCATTTTGGGGGTGTAAATGAGACTGGCTAGTCAATATTATCCATTCACCTGCATTGAATTACGTTTAATTCAATGCAGCCTTTTAAAAAAGGAAATAGCGAATGGAACTCACCACAGCGGCTCTGGCGCAACGCTTAGGGCTTCAACCACAAACCTTGCGAGCGGCCGTATGCCGACAAGGAAACTACTTCGGCATTACTCCCGGCAGGCTACCTAATGGGCGCCTGCTTTGGCCGTCTGATTCTTTCGAGCGTCTAGCAACGGGGAAACGCGAGGCCGACAAATGAGCACTCTCGAAAAACCAAACCCAATAGCTCTATCCATACCAGGAGCGGCACAAGCAACATCGCTATCCGAAAGCACAATTGATGCAGCGATTCGCGCTGGCGTTTTGCCGGTACGACGTCACGGCAACCGCACGCTGATACTCATGCGCGATCTGGAGCGCTGGCTAGAATCCCTCCCCGCTGGCCGCCCTACTGCACCGGCACAACTCGAAGGCCGCCGAACTGGCCGCCCGAAAAAAATCATTTCGTGCGCATTGAGTGGTGGCAAGTAGTGAGCGATTCAGGGGGCTGCATGCACCGCTTGATCGAACTTCCCAAGGGAAAGCGCGTGCAAGATGTTCTTCCACAATTTGCTGCTGTAGTCAGCATGGCCAATCCATTTATTGTTGGCGAGCCGTGCCCGATCTGTCCGGGTTGCTCTAAGCCGTTCACGGCATCAAGAAAACCTAGGCAAATAATCAGGCTTTATTCAGTCTCGTCTCTTGTTCCAATCGTTATCCAGTATCGGCTATGTCGGTCATGCTGGTTTCAATGCCGATTAGGCGGAAGCAAGCGCGATGGCGTGCTAGCGGCTATCGAAAATTTTATGGGTGGCAATGATGGCAATTGACCAGTTGCTATCAAAGCCATGGTTCATGGCGTTCTGTACCGGCTGCCAGCGATAAAAAAACCATGAATGAACCTGAAAAAAAAGGCGACTGGATTAACGAAAGATGGGTAAGGATACCGATAGAGCTATTGACAGATCAGCGGTTGACATTTCGTCACATCAAGGTCTTGCTTGCGCTAGCTTTATCTCGAAACGAAAAATCACTTCAATGCAACCCATCGCGTGGATATCTGGCGAATTTTAGCGGAATACACGTATCCCATATCAGCCGCATAACAAGGGAATTGTGCGAATTGGGATGGATTAGCAAGAAAGGCACCGGCGGAAAAAACATGCGAAACAACTACCAATTATTAAATCCCATTACTCAAACCCGCGCTGATTCGGCTACTCAAACCCGCGCTGATTCGGCTACTCAAACCCGCGCTGATTCGGCGCGGCGCAAAGAACAAGAGAATAAAAAACAGAAAGAACAATACGCGAGTCTCGCTGAACTGGGGGTATCAGAAAACGTCATTAAAGATTTTATCTTGCTACGCAAACAAAAGCGCGCACCGATCACCAAAACCTCATTGGATGGAATAAAACGCGAGGCAGCAAAAGCTGGCTGTACGGTTGAAGATGCGATAAGCATCTGCTGTGAACGCGGGTGGGCAGGATTTAATGCGGAATGGATTGCCAATAAGGCCGGTGGTAGCTCAGAAAAAAAGTCTACCAAGGAATGGATATTGTCGGCCGCAGGAATCGAGGAACGAGGTAAGGAGCTTGGAATTATCATGGCGAAAACCGAGACCTTTATCGAATTTAAAACGCGTGTGTACCAAGCGAAAGGGATCACCCCCGAGATGGTGAGAAAGGCCGAGGCCAACCAAAGAGAGTTTGCCAGCGCAATGAGGACGGCGAAATGAGCGCATCCAGTGGAGCGCCAGTAGTTACGTGTTGCGCAACAAGCAGCATACAACCCATTGAAACGAAAGGTACTCCCGCAGCTTTCCCGATACGGGGAATTAGAACCTTGGGTGTGCTCTAGTCATGAGTTTTTACTAAGGGGGTTGTATGGTGTTGATACTACAGGAGACTGCAAATGATGAATGACGAAGCTCGAGCCGCACGCCAGCTGGCGGCGATCACCGATAGCTTGCTTGGTTTGTTCGCGGATTACTGCCAGCGCGCATCATCACCTGACCTGGCTGGCCTCATTCAGGAATACAAGGCGCATCGCCTTAACCTGGTGCTGACGGTTCACGCTTCAATGTCCGGCACCGATTTTATTTGCTGCGCGATGCCGGTTGACGGTGCGCCGTCCGATCTGGTGCAGCTGTTCGCCGTGCATACGATCCCGGCAACGCAGACCGGGAAGGCGCATTGATGGATATCCTCTTGCATGAAAAATTTCCGCCCTCGCCAGTGATGCGCCTCGCGTCTTTTATGGACAGTATTTTTTATAACCAGCCTATCAGCCCTAGCGTGAGGGAATGGCTACTCAAGGCGTTTCTCCACTACCTGCACCACGGCGGCAAAGACCCGCTTGACCGCTTCCTTGGCCTCGCCCCGATCGATGCCGGAACAAGCAGCCTGTCCACCCGCCTTGGATTGTTCAAGCGCAATCTTCACCTGATGGAGGCGCTGCGCAAAATTGCCCTGGATGATTCCGTTACCAGCTGGGGCAGGTGTCAACGGCTTGCCGCCGAGATCACAAAATTTGAAAGCCGCACCTGGAAACTCTATCGGGACCTGCCCGAGCCGACACCCAGCTGGCCAGCGTGGCAGCAAGACCTTTGGCGCGCATACAAAACCGGCGTGCGGATACCGCGCACGGCGCACGCGCTGTATAAAATCCTTAACCAGATTGACGGGGATACAATTAACGCGCCGGGTGCAAAACTGCTTGCGTCTCTAACTCAGACTCAACCAAAATGAAAAAATCCTGGTACAGCATCAAAGCATTATCTGGCAACGCCGCAGCCCTGACAATTTTTGATGACATCGGTTCTTTCGGCGTGACTGCCACGCAGTTCATTGCAGACCTTGCGAGCCTGGGCGACATCCAGAACCTGACGATTCAAATCAACAGCGAAGGCGGAAGCGTTCAGGATGGCGTGGCGATCTTCAACGCGATCAAGCAACACCCCGCCCACGCGACAATTGAAATCAACGGATGGGCGTTGTCTATCGCTTCATTCATCGCGATGGCTGGCGACACCATCCGCATGGCTGGCACCGGGTTGTTAATGATGCACAACCCATGGATAAATGCTGGGGGTGATGCGGCGGAATTACGCAAAACCGCCGACATTCTGGACAAGACCCGCGAAGCGCTTATTTCCGGTTACGCACGATCCGGAAAGAGCCGCGCAGCAATCATCGCGCTGCTTGATGCCGAAACCTGGTTCACCGCCGATGAGGCGTTGGCCGCTGGCTTTGTCGATGAAGTGCAAGCAACCGGCCTTCCCATTGCGGCCAGTTTCAACAGCAGCAAATTTACCATCCCCCAACGCTTTACACAGAAAGGAAACACCGCCATGAATATGCAAATTAATAATCAAACCCAAACCGCCGATGAAATCCGCGCTGCCGCATTGGCTGCCGATGCGCAGCGCCGTACCGACATCAAGTACAGTTTTGGCAAGTTCAAGGATGTGTCCGGCGTCGCCGACTTACAAGCAGCTTGCGAGAACAGCATTCAATGTTCCGCGCAGGATGCCAACACCAAGCTGCTTGCGCACCTGGGCAAGGGCTCCAGCCCCATCAACGGCAATCTCCCCGCGAATTATTTTGACATGCAACCACGCCCAGGCAATGACTTCCAAGAGGCGTGCTCGCAGTCGTTGTTGATCCGCGCCGGCGTGCGCGTGGTAAACCCTTCCCCATTGGTAAAAGACGTCGAGCGCCTTAACCTCACCGCAATGGCGGAAAACATCCTGAGCATGAATGGTAAGCGCGTTCCGGTGGGCCGCGCAGAAATCATCAAAGCGGCTTTGTCTACCAGCGACTTCCCGCTGCTGCTATCTAACACTGCCGGTAAGGCGATGACGCTGGGCTATGACAACGAACCTACGACGCATCAAGTCTGGACCGGTGAAAAAGAAGTGCAGAACTTCAAGCCGCAAAGCTTCGTGGCGCTGTCCGAAGCCCCCGGTTTGTTGGAGGTATTGGAGGGCGCCGAGTACATACACGGCGCGTTCGGCGAAGCTGGCGAAACATTCAGCATCAAGACGTACGGCCGGATTCTGGAGATCACTCGACAGATGTTGATAAACGATGACCTCGCCGCGTTTACCACTATGCCTGCCGCCTTCGGTTCATCCGCCCGCCGCTTGGAAGCTGATCTGGTTTATGCGAAGCTAACCAGCAACCCGAACATGGCGGACGGCGTGGCGCTGTTCCACTCTGGCCACAGCAATCTCGCCGCATCCGGTGCTGCCCTAAGTGTGACTACGCTGGGCGCTGCACGCGCTGCAATGCGGAAACAAAAGGGCATCCTCGCCACGCAATATGTCGATCCTCAGCCCCGTTTCCTGATTGTTCCAGTCGCGCTGGAAAGCTTGGCTGAGGCGTTGCTTTCCAGCTTGGTTTTGTATGGCGCAAGCAACGACTCGAGCAACCTATCATGGATTAAAAATCTGACACTGGTTGCAGATCCGCGCCTTGATGCCAACAGTGCAACCGCATGGTATCTGGCAGCCAGCCCGTCTCAGATCGACACCATTGTGCGCGCATACCTGATGGGGCAGTCTCGCCCATTCTACGAAGAGGAATTGGAATTCGGCCGCGACGTGATGGGCGTTAAGTGCCGCCTCGATGTCGGGTGCGGCGTGATTGATTATCGCGGCTTGTACAAGAACGCTGGCGTATAAGCGATGGACACCGGGCATGGGTGCGGCTGCGCCTATGCAGGAGGAACCGGTAGCCAGCTTCCTTGGCTGGCTTGATGCCTCCACCCATACCGATAATGAGGTGAACTGTGGATGACAAAAAAGGCCGTATTGTTTGGAACCTTGTTCCATACATGTACCTTTTTGATTGCGTCTGGCGTAGTTTCGCATCTGCAGGGAGGGGCGCTGTGCAGGCTGTTCATTTCATCCCCCGCGACGGTCTATTGGTTTGGGACGCGATGGTTTTCGGCTGGAATGTAAGCTTGTATTGGCCAGCAAATGACTAAAAAATCAAGATTACTATATTAATAGGGGCTGATATGGCCGATAAAAAATACAACGTCATCCTCACCGCGCAAGACCAAACTCGCGCCGCGTTCGATTCTGCACGGCGTAGCGTCCAGGGATTAAATAGCGTGCTCGGCACGCTCGGTATAGGGCTATCTGTAGCGGGATTTGCATCCCTGATCAAGGGCAGCATCGATTCCGCCGATGCGCTGGTGGACCTGCACGAAAAGACCGGCACCTCGATCAAGGACCTGGCCGGGCTGAAATTCGCCGCCGAGCAAAACAGCACTTCGCTGGAAGCGGTGGCGATGGCCGGCAAGAAACTCGCCGTCACCCTGTCCGACAAGCCCGAGCTGTTCGCGCGCATGGGTATCACTGCGCAGGATTCCACCGGCGCGATGATCCAGCTCGCCGACGTGTTCGCGGGCATGCCCGACGGCGTGAATAAGACCGCGCTGGCCGTCAAGCTGATGGGCAAGAACGGCGAAGAGATGATCCCGTTCATGAACATCGGCAGCGCTGCCCTGCGCGACTACATCACCAAGGGCCGCGAATACGCCAACGTCAGCGAAGACAGCGCGCGCCAAGCCAAACGATTCAACGACCAACTCGCCGAACTCAAGACGCAATCCGAAGGCAGTGCCATGTCGCTGGCCAACCTGTTGCTGCCGAACCTGACCCAAACCGCCACCGCGATGAACGAGCTGGCGCGCGAAGGCCATCCGGTGCTGGCGCTATGGCGCGCACTGGCCGGCATGGGACAGGTCCCATGGGATCTACTGATGCCGCCGAATAATCTCGCCGAGTCGCTGAAGTCCGCGAACCGTCTGAAAGAATTGAAAAGCGAGCTGGCCGGTATTCAGAATAACCTGGCCGAGACCGGCGGCCGCGGCGGACTGGTTGGCCGCTGGCTGCACGGCACCCGCGAGGAGCAGCTCCAGCAAGTCGAGATACTCAAGAACCAGATCGCCGTGCTGGAAAAACACGGCGCCGAGCTGGACAAAAAAGCGCCGGCGTCTGCAGCCGCAGCAAATTCCGGCAAGGGACGCGCACTGCTTTCCGGTCTCGGTGTTGGCGATAGCGGAATGAACGACGCTATCAAACTGCAGATCGCCCAGGAAAAAGAACTCCGCGACGCCGCGCTCGAAGCGCAAAAAATAATCTACGACATCGATCCGCTTTCCAAGGCAGCGGACTATTGGGAACATCTGGTCGAACTCAAGGACCGTGGGCTGATCACCGAGGAACAGATCGGCAGGGCTTATCTAAAAACCTACCAGGCCGCCGAAGAGTCCGCCAAAAAATCCAGCGAGGCCTGGCAGACCTTTGCCGACAACACCCAGCGCACCCTGAGCGATGTGATCTACAAGGGATTCAACGGTACCTTCGACGACATCGGCGAACTGTTCAAGCAGATGCTGTTGCGCATGGCTGCGGATGCGGCGGCATTGAGTATCACCAGCTCCGCGATTCCGTTTTTAAAGAATTTGTTAGATGGATGGGGTGGTGGCGTGCCGCCGGTCAAGGTATTGCCTAGCGGCGGTGTTCTGACGGCCAACGGCGCAGCGTTCGATGGCGGCATGGCGTCCTTTGCGCGCGGCGGCGCGTTCACCAACGGGCTGTTCAATAGCCCGACGCCATTCCGGTTTGCCGGCGGCGGCGGGTTTAATCTCGGCGTGATGGGCGAGGCCGGGCCGGAAGCGGTGATGCCGCTGACCCGTGGCCGCGATGGCAAGCTCGGCGTGCAAGCACAGGGCGGCGGCGGCATCACCATTTACAACAACCCCACATACAACGTCGATTCGCGCACCGACAGGGCCGAAGTGATAATGAGCATGGAGCGCGTGGCACGGAACAGCAACGCGGAATTGGTAGATAAATTACAACGGGCAGGGGTGATATGAGTGATATCAATAAATTCGACAATAACAACTATCCCCCGGCGCTTACTCCAGAAGAATATCGCTCTTGGATGGTGGCCGCTTTTCACGACACGATGTGGCAAAACGCGCTTGCGGTTCTCGCGCTATCTACCGAAGAGTATGCCAAACAAGTGGGTCAAGTCGTTGGTAGAACGCATCTAGCTAACGTCTTGGCCGGCGTGATGAGCTACATTCGAATTTTTGAACGTGATATTACTGACGGGAAAGATGCTGCCGTGGCTGCCAGCAATCTTGCTCTTTTCCGCGATGCTGAAAAGCGATTGAGATCTGTGGTGAGGTACTGCCTGGATAATGGAGGCTTCCCTGCAGCCCAAAACATCACCGTCGCACCTCACCATCCTATTGAGGCGATTCAAACCTACGAGCGAGACCTGGACACGCTTGAGCTAACCAAGGCGATCACTGTCTATAAATTTGATTGACCGATAAGTTGGAAAGCACAAAACCCGCCATTGAACCGGCGGGGTTTTTTTATGCCTTGTGGAGGGTGTATCCAGATGCAAGCTTTTGGCGTGTTTTCACGCTTGCAAAGGTGTATCCAATAAGGGTGGTGTATCCAGTGGCGTGACCATTTCGACATGTGCACACCGCAAACCCGCATGGCGCATGGCTATGCGCTGGAGCAATACTTTGTTGCCCATGCAAATAAACAGCACTTTCACCACTGGCTTGCGGCTCCTATCTTATTGATTTGTTGTGATTGTAAACTTATCTAGACTTTTCCTAACTTCTGTTTTACACTTCAAAGTGTATCCAAAGTGTATCCAGAGAGGCGATGGACGAGGAAAATATCAAAGTGTTAAGACAACGCGACACCGACTATATGAAAGGGTGTGGCGATGGGCTTTGGCTGCGCGTTCGAACTACCGGGCGCAAGACATTCATCGTGCGCCGCAAACAAGGCGGCAAGACCAAAATCATCACCCTGGGTGACTGGCCTACCATTTCCCTCAGATCTGCAAGGTTCTTGGCTGGATCCGCAAAAACGCCGTCTGATGCTACCGTCAACGACCTGCTGAAACAATACCACGAAGCGGTTATCAGTGGCCATGCCAGACCAAAGCAGTTCGCGTCCTACGCTGAGCGCATCCGCGTGGCGATGGGCACCGTCAGAGTGTCCGAAGTAAAAACAACGCGCTTAGCCGAATTGGTAGCAGAGAGCAGGGCCACACCGCGCAGCGCTGACAGCTTGCGGTCCCACCTCAAGGCGATGTTCAACCTGGCGATCGAGCTGGGCTGGCGTGATGACAATCCCGCTGCCGTAATCGGTGCGCGTGTCACCGGCTACAAATATGAACCGATCACCCGCGTATTGACGCATGACGAGATCAGGCAATTATGGGCATGGACTGGCGACAACGCGGCGCTGCTGCGCTTCTTATTGCTGACTGGGCTCAGGATATCAGAGGCACAGCGCGGACGCGCGGAAGGCCCCTTGTGGCGTGTCGAAAAAACCAAGAACGGCAAGCCGCATTGGGTTTTTCTAAGCGTAACAGCAAGAGCGCAGACGTCTGCACCTTTCGAAGTTTCACCGACCGCCGTGCAGGCCTGGGTGAAGCGCCGCAAAGTCGGATGGACGCCGCACGATCTGCGCCGCACCTTCGCCACCCTGGCGATGGATAACGGGGTGCTGCCGCACGTTGTCGAGAAATGCCTCAACCATTCGCTTGATGGAATGCTCAGGGTATATGCGCATTCTGAAATGTCCGAGGAGCGCATTGCCGCTGCGAAAACGGTTGAGCGTGTGGTATTGGAAATCACTGGGGCGACCGGCAGTGCCGGAAGGAAAGCGGGGCTGCCTGGTGCTGACACACCGAGCAACCCCTAATCAATCGCAACACCCAAAACGGAGGTATTGATCATGACTGAAACTATTTTAACAGCACCAGAGCAAACGGACGAACTGGCTGACATTCAATCCAGACTGGCAACGCTGATGGCAAACGCGCAAGACGATAAATCGAAAAGGCAGATATTCCATCGGATCATTGTACCGCTGACAGATTTATTGCCAGACGTTCCGCCGGCGAAAGAGCCCTCACCCTTGTCGGATAGCGCCCGATGCCTGCTTGACGCAAATGACAAGTTGCACGAGGCGTCTGCCATGGCATCGTTTATCCAATCAATCAGCCTGAACACCCATCCCAATGACTCGCTGCTATTGCAGCCAGGACAACTTGCAGGATTTTACTTTGTGATGAAAAACATGATTGATCGAATCAGGGAAGCTGATGCATTAATCGATAGCGCTAGAAAACAACAGCCAGATGAGGAGGTGTGCCATGTCTGATTCAAGCAAAAGAGAGGAAGCATTTAGCGAAATTAAATCGACTGCAATCGATGGGCTGTTTGATCTGCGCGCAATGGCATTGGCTGGTGCGGCAATGTCTTTTGATTCGGGCGATGAAAAGGTGCTCAACCTTGGGCGGGTAATGAACCAAATCGCTAACTGTGCCGCTGGCTTGATCCGTGAAATTGATGTTGTGCTACCGAAAATCGAAGTGTAAGCAAGAGCGAGTTTGCCGCACCTAGCCCGACGGGGTGAATCGCCGGACACTTCAACCGGCTTGGTGCGGCTCCTATTTGAAGGTGGCACTGTGAAGGGTGTCCCATGAAAACAACAAAGAAAAGTAAGGGTTTTCTTACTCAATGCCTCGAGAATGTGAAGGAATTATTCCCGACTATCACTGATGAGCAGATCGCAAAAATATCAAAAGAGATTCGTTTAAAATTTGGGGGTAGTAGCTACCGCATTCCCAAAAATCCCGGCGATAAAAATAAGAAAGCGGCCAAAGGGCTAACCATCAAAAAGATTGAAGAGAAGCTTAAAGTCAGCCGGTCATACGCTTATAAGTTGTACCGGGAGGTAAATAAGACAGCAAAAAAATAGTCTCATTTTGGGGGTGTAAATGAGACTGGCTAGTCAATATTATCCATTCACCTGCATTGAATTACGTTTAATTCAATGCAGCCTTTTAAAAAAGGAAATAGCGAATGGAACTCACCACAGCGGCTCTGGCGCAACGCTTAGGGCTTCAACCACAAACCTTGCGAGCGGCCGTATGCCGACAAGGAAACTACTTCGGCATTACTCCCGGCAGGCTACCTAATGGGCGCCTGCTTTGGCCGTCTGATTCTTTCGAGCGTCTAGCAACGGGGAAACGCGAGGCCGACAAATGAGCACTCTCGAAAAACCAAACCCAATAGCTCTATCCATACCAGGAGCGGCACAAGCAACATCGCTATCCGAAAGCACAATTGATGCAGCGATTCGCGCTGGCGTTTTGCCGGTACGACGTCACGGCAACCGCACGCTGATACTCATGCGCGATCTGGAGCGCTGGCTAGAATCCCTCCCCGCTGGCCGCCCTACTGCACCGGCACAACTCGAAGGCCGCCGAACTGGCCGCCCGAAAAAAATCATTTCGTGCGCATTGAGTGGTGGCAAGTAGTGAGCGATTCAGGGGGCTGCATGCACCGCTTGATCGAACTTCCCAAGGGAAAGCGCGTGCAAGATGTTCTTCCACAATTTGCTGCTGTAGTCAGCATGGCCAATCCATTTATTGTTGGCGAGCCGTGCCCGATCTGTCCGGGTTGCTCTAAGCCGTTCACGGCATCAAGAAAACCTAGGCAAATAATCAGGCTTTATTCAGTCTCGTCTCTTGTTCCAATCGTTATCCAGTATCGGCTATGTCGGTCATGCTGGTTTCAATGCCGATTAGGCGGAAGCAAGCGCGATGGCGTGCTAGCGGCTATCGAAAATTTTATGGGTGGCAATGATGGCAATTGACCAGTTGCTATCAAAGCCATGGTTCATGGCGTTCTGTACCGGCTGCCAGCGATAAAAAAACCATGAATGAACCTGAAAAAAAAGGCGACTGGATTAACGAAAGATGGGTAAGGATACCGATAGAGCTATTGACAGATCAGCGGTTGACATTTCGTCACATCAAGGTCTTGCTTGCGCTAGCTTTATCTCGAAACGAAAAATCACTTCAATGCAACCCATCGCGTGGATATCTGGCGAATTTTAGCGGAATACACGTATCCCATATCAGCCGCATAACAAGGGAATTGTGCGAATTGGGATGGATTAGCAAGAAAGGCACCGGCGGAAAAAACATGCGAAACAACTACCAATTATTAAATCCCATTACTCAAACCCGCGCTGATTCGGCTACTCAAACCCGCGCTGATTCGGCTACTCAAACCCGCGCTGATTCGGCGCGGCGCAAAGAACAAGAGAATAAAAAACAGAAAGAACAATACGCGAGTCTCGCTGAACTGGGGGTATCAGAAAACGTCATTAAAGATTTTATCTTGCTACGCAAACAAAAGCGCGCACCGATCACCAAAACCTCATTGGATGGAATAAAACGCGAGGCAGCAAAAGCTGGCTGTACGGTTGAAGATGCGATAAGCATCTGCTGTGAACGCGGGTGGGCAGGATTTAATGCGGAATGGATTGCCAATAAGGCCGGTGGTAGCTCAGAAAAAAAGTCTACCAAGGAATGGATATTGTCGGCCGCAGGAATCGAGGAACGAGGTAAGGAGCTTGGAATTATCATGGCGAAAACCGAGACCTTTATCGAATTTAAAACGCGTGTGTACCAAGCGAAAGGGATCACCCCCGAGATGGTGAGAAAGGCCGAGGCCAACCAAAGAGAGTTTGCCAGCGCAATGAGGACGGCGAAATGAGCGCATCCAGTGGAGCGCCAGTAGTTACGTGTTGCGCAACAAGCAGCATACAACCCATTGAAACGAAAGGTACTCCCGCAGCTTTCCCGATACGGGGAATTAGAACCTTGGGTGTGCTCTAGTCATGAGTTTTTACTAAGGG
>C687J29039_10000647_pt1 | contig 14332 bp, 14 predicted proteins | sample RifCSP16_2_FD_29039 | JGI IMG/M metagenome (IMG submission 29039)
TAGATTCTTCGGCTTTAGGGTCACATAACGCATATTATATTTCTCCCAATCCTCGGGAAAATTAGTGTACCTCAGCCTGCCCGCAGCCTTCATATCTGTAAATAGCTTTGTCCCAGGCAAGGGGCATGAGATATTTATGTTTTGTGTCCCTATACCAACCTCATTTATAAAACCTACAGTATCTTCAAAAACATTTTCTTCATCGTTGTCGTTACCGAAAATAAATGATCCAACCACAGTTATTCCGTGTCTCTGCGTATTCTGTATATTCTTGGCATAGTCCCCAAGAGTGTTAATTCCCTTATTAATATCCTTTATAACCTTCTTATTTATAGATTCAAGACCAAACAAAACTAGTCTGCAACCAGCCTTGTTCATCCACTCTAAAACCTCATCCTCTTGCCCCAGGTTTTGAGTACACTGTGTTCCCCAATATTTCCTTACCCCCTGTTTGCGGAGTTCATAGAGCGCCTTGCATAACTCAATCGCTCGTTCCTTTCCTCTCTTGCCAGAACCTATAAAGTTATCATCCGCTACCATCACAATCCTTTGTTTTATATTTATAAATTCTTCTACCACATCCTTTATAGGGCGATACCTCATAGACCTTCCATTTATTAACGTGACCGAGCAAAAACTACAGCTATAGGGGCAGCCCCTGGCTGTCTGAATAATGCCCCAACGATAACTGTCCATAATTGGATGTTTTATTACTGGAACGATGTCTAGGGGTGGGGACCCACCTTCGTAGATCCGTTTAAGGGAATCTCCCTTCAAGTCTTCTAGGATTGTTTCCCAGACCGGCTCTACTTCGCCTACGCATACGCTGTCTCCATATCGCATAGCTTCTTCAGGCATAACACTGGGATGTGGACCACCGAGTATCACAGGAATGCCTTTTCTTCTAAAAACACTGGCAATCTTATAGGCTCTAGGAGCTTGGTTAGTCCAAAGGCTTATTCCAACCAAGGAAATATTAGACATATCCATATCACTATCAAATCTACTTCTAGATTCATCTATAATCTCAACATCCCAAGTATCCCTGGGCGTAAGTGCATCTATGATGAGAAGACCCAAGGGAGGAAACGATCCAGTACTTCTGCCTACGCCTGTAGAGTTTTCAGGGTATGGTTGAATAAGAATGATCCTTTTTTTCATAGCAAACCTCCTTAGTGTCCATTACAAAGGGTACAACATTATATCATAAACCTTTTTATAATGAATCNNNTGATACCAAATGGGGCTGACAGGAAAATGACAGGGAGATTACAGATGTTCACCACTAACCCTAGCTGATCAACATCTACTAGATAACACAAAGGAGTTTTAATGTTCATGACTCTGACCGTGTTCACCGGGTTTTCCTTGAGCGGCTTTTTCCATTTCTTTGTACTCATCTGGGGATAGGTCAGGAAGACGTCTCAAGAAGGCTACGATAGCCCATAGTTCCTCATCTTTATGAGTAGGACCAAAAGCAGGCATGGCGCTCATTTTGATACCGTTCTTGATAATCCAGAATAGCTCTGCCGGACTCCATTCATCTATACCCTTTGATAGGTCAGGGGGTTCATGGTAGAAGCCGGTTTTCATTTCACTCGGAGAAAGACCAGGCTTGCCATGGCACCCCTCGCACATCTCACTATAATGATCGAATCCCGTCTTGACGAGAGACTCATCCAAAGTAGGCGTGTTGATTCCTTTTGCGTGGGTCTTAACAGACCTCTCCATCGTGGTATGCATTATCCACAGAACGAGTTTGGTATGTGGTTTCGTAGCAGCTATATTGTAGATTCCTGAATATATAAAGATGAGAAGCCCTATGAGTATTAGAATGATAAGAGTTAAGATATTTTTCATTACTTACTCTCCTATCAAAAATATTGTTACTCAGAAATTCCAACGCAATGTATAGGGCAACCAACCCTTGGTGTACAGTCAAAGCATAAATTACCAACCACGACGACCACCGCCTCTCTTCCCTCCGCCACCGCCACCACCTCTACCTTCTCTACCACCTCCACGTCCACCTTCACGTCCACCTTCGGTTCTAGGGCGGGCTTCACTAACATTTAGGGTTCGTCCCTTTAAATCCTTGCCGTTTAGACCGCTTATAGCAGCCTCGGCTTCCTTTCTTCCAGGCATCTCAACAAAACCAAATCCACGGGACTCGCCGCTAAACTTATCCTTAATAATGTTTACTGATGAAACCTGTCCGAATCCTTCAAAAAGTTTTCGTAAGTCCTCATCAGTAACATCTCGCGTCAAATTACCAACGTATATATTCATACTTCCCTCCTTTATTCATACTTACCTAATTTATTTTGAAAGCCTCATCAATCTCTTTCTTATCATAAGGTATCAAGATAAACTCTGAATTAACAGCATACACGAAATATTTATGATTTACATACCCCGAGTTAAATAAACGAACTTTCCAGTTCCCTAACACATTCATAGTTGACCCTACCCTATCATGGAGGAACCCCTCCGTGCCAGAATAGGAAGTTAATTATCTTTGCATCTCTTGATCAGCCATTTTCCTATGCTCGGTTGCCAAGTTTTTATATCCTTGAGCCATTTCCATGTACTTCTTTGATTGATCTGAGTAATACTTTGCAAGTCCAAGTAATGGCTTATCCCTATTTGCGTATGAGTCAGACATAGAGGCATAAAAACGTGCCTTTTCCTCGTCCTTTTTAGCCTGCTTGTCAAAGTAATCTGCAATCTTCAGGTGATCCTCTGGGGAAGTAGCTGTCTGTATAAGTATAATAATCTCCTCCTCAGAAGCCATGCCAAAGACTTCTTTTATTTCAGAGAAAAGAATAATAGAAGCTATCAAAGTTATGCTTAACTGTAATATTTTTTTCATCACTATACACTCCTTTAAGTTAATAATTCCATTTAGCTTACTTCGTGATTCTTCATCAATATTTGATCTATCAATGATAGCATTCCTTCCTATCCTTAGGACTATAAAGTTTTACTCCATCCGTATTGGTATCATACAGTAAGGAAATGGTAAATCAACGTTTTGCATTTTTGCTCTTTATATGAAGTTGACTAAAACGATGATTTAAGAATCTACTATCTAACAATATCCTGCCAATACCCCTGGTGTGCTCCTAGATCTTTAAGTTTCTTCTCCATATCTTTGAGACATTCGACTTCACAGACATCTTTGGGTCGGTCAAACCCTTCACGATGAAGAATTTTCATAGCAAGTGTTATGTCTTTTCTAAATTTTCGCAACGGAGCTTGGTGGATAGATACATCAAAAGCTCTGATTTCGTATACGCTATCGCGTTCCTCCTTAGGCATAATCCACTGCGCAATTTGTTTTAGGTCTTCATATACTTTCACACATTCCTTGCAACCCGGTGTAGGTGATTGTACCGGATGATAATGTGTCCCTACAAGGTCTAATTCAAAACCGATCTGTACTCTCTCGCCTTTTTGGTTTATATGATATTCTGGCAATACCTCCCAACAAACTTTATGCTGCCCGACAAGTTCCTTGATTCTGTCAAATTCCTCAAAGGTTTGCTTCATTGTATATTACCTCCCTCATTTCCCGGATTTGCTCTTATCCATTCTCTTTTCCCTCCCTATGTTGTTGCAAACCCCTGCCCTTCCATATCGCGTATATCGCAGGGATTATAAGAAGTGTAAGAATAGTTGATGTTACAAGCCCTCCAATCATAGGGGCCGCGATTCGCTTCATTACATCTGCACCCGCACCGTGACTCCAAAGAAGTGGAAGGAGTCCCAAAGTCATTGTCATCACAGTCATCATCTTGGGTCTTACCCTCTGCACAGCCCCCTCATCTATNGCTTGAGCCAAATCGTTCCAGTTGTTCATCCTTCCTTCTTTTATCCGCTTTTCATAAGCATTGTCAAGATAAATTATCATAACTACTCCTGTTTGAGCTGCAAGCCCTGCGACTGCGATAATTCCTACCCAGACTGCTATACTCATGTTGTAACCGAGAAGATACATAAGCCAGATACTGCCAACAAGTATAGTTGGAAATTCACTTTGAATGCTTCTTCATCCACTCCACTATCCTTGGCCAATTCCCCTCAAGAGGTTTATGTCCCATGAAGAGTCCTATGTGTCCTCCATCAGCTATGTCTTTTTGGATATCCTCTTTATCTGTCCCCACATATTTTTCTGCATTGAAAACCTGTTCAACTGGCGTAATATCATCCCTTTCNCCTGCCAGTAAATAAAGAGGACATTTTATGTCTTTGAGGTTAAGCTTTTTCCCAAGACCAATAAACTCATCCTTTACCAACTTGTTTTCTTTAAAGAGTTCCTTAACAACCTGGAGATAGAACTTACCCGGCAAGTCTACCGTGTGTTCATACCAACTCTCAAACTTTTCAAACTTCTTCACGTACTCTGGATCATCAACGTTTTTATACAGCTCTACGTATTTTTCTATGTACTGTTTTCCAGAATGCATATTCTTAAACCCCCGGAGCATAAACTCGCCTTTTAATACTCCATTGCCCATGGTTACCAGTTCCTCATAAAAACTTATAGGGGAGGTATGAGCGTATTCTTTTATCTGCCCATTACCTGCATCCGTATCAATAGGGGAGCCAGCAAGGGTAAGGGTATTTACCTTTTTGGAGAATCTAGCAGTATACATTGCCCCAAGCCATCCACCCTGGCAAAGTCCTACTAGNTTAACAACTCCTCCTAATTCATCAACACATACATCAACACCATAGAGATAGTTATCTATATTGTAATCCTTCGTTTCTTGAGTAGCACTCTTCCAATCTGTAACAGCAACTTTGTTTATCCCGTTTTTTTGAAAGGTTTCTACTAGGCTCTGTCCCGTGTCGTAATCAGCGATTTGAGATGTATGTCCCGCATATGGAGCGAGGATCAGAGTGTATATACCCCGTTTGGCTCGTTTTCTAGAAAAGTCTCTGAGCCTTAAAGTATCGAGTTCGATTCTCAACTTATTTTCTGTTGCCCACTCAGGTTCAGGCCTTTCTATTAGAGTTTTATCTACTACTTTTAAGAACTCAAGATTTTTCCTTAAAGCCTCTAACGTTTCGCATCCTATAAAACAGAAAACAGGCCAGAAAAACGGCAGCGCATTACAATCATTCTGTAGATTACATATTCNACAATGAGAATGAGATTGGGTTTTCATGATAACTTTTATCCCATTTTATATGCTTGTCATAGAGTTTCCCAGACAAGGAGGACCACTCCTCCATGCCTGGGAATTATTTGTTACTGCTTTTGCATATCCTGAGCTATCTTTTTGTGTAAGGATGCCATAGCCTTATAATCCTCTGCAGCTTCCTTATACCTTTTGGAAAGATCTGCGCAGTGTTTAGCAAGCCCAAGTAGAGGCTTACCCCTACTCTTGTACGAATCAGCCAGGGAGGAGTGGAACTTCGCCTCTTCCTCCATTCTTAAAGCTTGCTGTTCATAATAGTCTGCAACCTTGATGTGATCCTCGGGGGTTGTGGCAGTCTCCATAAGTTTCCTACTCTCTTCCTCCTCAGAAGCACTACAGGGAACCACCCCTACTAAAGATAAAAACAGAAGGGGTGCTATCAAAGCTGTTACAAGCGGTAATAATTTTTTCATCTCTATCACCTCCTTTTTTATAAATGTTCAATCCTTGTGTCCATCTTTTTCAAAATATTTTTAGGATTCTTATCAAACTTCCCCCTACAAGCATTGGAGCAGAAGTAGATAGGGCTTGCCTTGAAGGACTAAGCTCATTTCNTTTTCATTTTTTGATGTTCATTATTTTCATCGACTAAAATTTGCCTCCTTATTAAATACCTATCTAAAGACGAAATAAATCATGTCTTTATATTTCTTATAAACTCCGCTGTTTCTTCGGGAAGAGTTGTGTTTATATAGATTCCAGAGCCAAGCTCAAATCCAGCTAAAGTGGATAGCCTAGGAATAATCTGAATATGCCAAAGGTAGTAACTTTTATTTTCGTCATCTACAGGCGCCGTGTGGATTACATAGTTAAAATCAGGATCACCAAGTGTATTATAAATTTTAAATAGTGTAGTTTTTAGAACCCTAGCAAGGTCTACAATATCTTCAGTAGGAACATTTCCAAAGGAGGATAGATGCCTCTTTGGAGCGATCCATGTCTCAAAAGGNGAGCGAGAAGCAAAGGGATGAAATACTACGAATTTATCCGTCTCTATCACTATTCTCTCATCTGACTTTAGCTCTTCCCTAACCATATCGCAATAGATGCATCTGCTTGTATCATCATAATAGCTTGTTGCAACTTCGTATTTTCTTCTTATATGCATAGGAACTATAGGNGTTGCCACCAACTGGGAATGGGGATGATCCAGCGAGGTCCCAGCTGACTTACCGTGATTTTTAAAGATTATAATCAATTTGACCATAGGATCCTTCTTTAAAGCGTTATATCTTTCCCTATAAGCTAGTAGGATTTCTTCTACCTCTTTATCCTTCATAAGTGGAATCAATCCATTATGGTATGGGCTCTCTATTATTACCTCATGGACACCGACTCCATCCATTTTTCTAAAGAATTTGCCGTTCTCCTTTCTCACAATTGTGCCACGATTTATAAGAGCAGGATATTTATTAGGGGTTACTCTCACACGCCAACCTGAAGTATTAGCTTTTCGTGAATCATGATAGGCTAGAACTTCGGGAGGCGTCTCGGATTCATTTCCCGGGCAGAATGGACAGGAAGCCACAAAAGAAGGTAAGGCTTCTTTCTTCTTATTAGTTATAAAATCGTGGGGGCGCTTTGCCCTTTCTGTCGCAATAATGACCCATTCTTTTGTTGTAGAATCTTGTCTTAGCTCTGGCATGATTTCCCCCTAAACTTATAATAACTCTCCAACAGCCTCCTCTTTATGTTTTGTGTGTGCTCCATATGAAGCTCGACTGGCTTCAAAGCCCGTCGTCTCCTTTTCCTGTGAATAACATCCGGTCAGGTCCTCTGCTAAGGCTATGTGCTCAACCTTACCTCCTTCCTCACATGAAAATACCAGCGCCAGATCCAGTAAATAGCCGGATAGACCACCAGTTCCAGGATAAACGACGTGAAGATGCCGCCGATCATCGGTGCGGCGATACGCTTCATTACATCCGCGCCAGCGCCGGTTGACCACATGATGGGAACTAGACCCATGAACATCACGGCTACCGTCATGACTTTCGGTCGCAGTCGCTTAACTGCTCCGTGGACAATCGCCTCACGTAATTGCTCCTTCGTTTTCATCAAGCCTTTAGCGCGCATTTCGTAATAGGCGAGATCCAGATAAAGCAACATGAACACACCTGTCTCTGCATCCACGCCCATGAGCGCAATCAATCCAACCCATACNGCAATGCTTGTGTTATAGCCCAGGAGATAGAGAAACCAAATCGCGCCGACAGCCGAGAACGGCACAGCCAGGAAAATGATCAGCGTCTTGGCTACCGAACCGGTGTTGAAGTAGAGCAACACGAAGATGATAAAGATCGTAATCGGCACCACGGTTAGCAGTCTTTTTGCAACCCGCTGCATATACTCATACTGCCCACTCCAGACGAGCGTATAGCCTGGCGGCAGTTTCACCTTCTCTCTCACGGCTTTTTTTGCCTCTGTCACATAACTGCCGATATCGCGTCCGGAGACATCCACATAGACATAGCCACTCAAGCGACCATTTTCATCACGGATCATGCTGGGGCCGTAAAGCAGCTTAATGTCAGCGATTTGAGTCATCGGAATCTGCGCCCCGTCCATGGTTGGAACCAAGACCCGCCTGAGCCGATCCACAGTGCTGCGGTAATCGCGCAGGTAACGAACGTTGACTGGATAACGCTCCCGACCCTCGACTGTTGTGGTGATATTTTCACCGCCTATGGCTGACATGATAGCCATTTCTGCCTGTCCAATCGTGAAGCCGTAGCGAGCCAGTTCTTCGCGCTTGAGAGCGAAATCCAGGAAATAGCCGCCTGCCGTGCGTTCGGCAAAGATACTTGTTGTGCCAGGCACATCTTTGAGCACCATTTCAATATGCTGACCAATTTCTTGAATTTTATTCAAATCTGAGCCAAGGATCTTGATGCCCACGGGGGTTCGCACACCCGTTGTAAGCATGTCCACGCGGGCCTTGATAGGCATCGTCCAGGCGTTGACTACGCCGGGAAGTTGCAGAGCTTCATTTAATCCACCAGGCCCGTAGATCAGTTCCTGTGTGCTCTTATGATCGGGCCAGAAGCGACGCAATATATTTTGTAACCACTCTGGTGCCCAAGAGGAATACCAGCGCGGTACCTTCGGCCATTCAGACGGTGGTTTAAGGGCAACCACCGTCTCCATCATCGAAAAGGGGGCCGGATCGGTGGCGGTTTCCGCCCTCCCTGCTTTGCCGAATACCCGCTCCACTTCGGGAAAGGATTTCAGAATCTTATCCTGCACCTGAAGGAGTTTTTGCGCTTCGGTCACGGAGATGCCTGGCAACGTTGTCGGCATATAGAGCAGCACACCTTCATCAAGCGGCGGCATGAATTCCGACCCTAACCGGAAAAAGATCGGAATTGTAAGNAACACAACGAGAACCGCTCCGGTGATCGTTGCCCATTGATGTCGCAGGACAAATTCCACCACCGGATGATACATCCTCATCAGCGGACGGCTGATCGGATGTTTCTCCTCGCTGTGGATCTTTCCAACGAGGATGGCATTAGCAAGCTTACAGAGCAAACGGGGACGAAAGTTAAATTCCTTCCTGCGAATGACAAGCATTATAATTGCGGGAACAAGCGTGATTGCCAGCACGGCGGCGATCGCCATAGAGAAATTCTTTGTAAACGCCAGTGGCTTGAAAAGCCGCCCCTCCTGGGCTTCCAGTGTGAAGACCGGCATGAACGAGATGGCGATCACAAGCAGCGCGAAGAAGCTCGGCCCACCAACTTCCTTGACCGCGCTGATGACGACATCTTTGAAATCGCCCGGCCGTCCCTCTGCCTCCCAGTGTTCGAGTTTCTTATGCAGTTGCTCAACCAGGACAATGGATGCGTCCACCATTGCTCCAATGGCTATGGCGATGCCGCCAAGTGACATAATATTGGCCGTGAGCTTCATCCAGTACATGGGAAGGAAGGAGATGATTATTACGATAGGAATAGTGATTATCGGAATTATGGCACTTGGAATGTGCCAAAGGAAGATGAGGATCACTAGACTCACAATAGCCATTTCCTCGATGAGCGTGCCTTTCAGTGTTTCAATCGAACGCTCAATTAGATCTGCACGATCGTAAGCCGTAACAATCTTTACACCCGGAGGCAGTGAGGGTTCGATCTCGGCCAATTTAGCCTTAACTCGATTGATGACCTTTAACGCATTTTCGCCATAGCGCATGATCACAATAGCACCCACTACATCACCTTTTCCATCTAGCTCAGCAATCCCTCGCCGAATGTCCGGACCCAACGCCGCCGTGCCAAGATGCTTTACTAGAATCGGCGTACCGGTTTCCATATTTGTGCTGATTACAATGTTCTCAACGTCAGCTACCGAGCGGATATACCCGCGACCCCTGACCATGTATTCTCGGCCAGTAAACTCCACTAGCCGTCCCCCCACATCGTTATTTCCCTCTCTGATAGCCTGAATCACTTATCCAGCGGAATCTTGTAAGCCAGCAACGCGTTCGGATCGAGGTTCACCTGGTACTGACGGACAAAGCCGCCAACGGGTGCTACCTCCGCAACGCCCGGAACAGCCTGGATGTAATACCGGAGATACCAATCCTGTAGCGTCCGCAGTTGCGCTAGGTCGTATTTCCCGGTGGTATCCACCAGTGCGTACTGGAACACCCAGCCCACGGCTGTCTCGTCGCGTGCGAGTTCCACCTTCACTCCTTCAGGGAGCCTCGGCAGGATATTGCTCAGATATTCCAATGTGCGCGACCGCGCCCAATAGATATCTGTTCCATCCTCGAAGATGACATAGACATAAGAAAAGCCAAAGTCGGAAAAGCCGCGAATATCCTTTACTCTGGGCACACCGAGTAGGGCGGTGATAATCGGGTAGGTGACCTGATCTTCCATGATGTCGGGGCTACGATCCCAGCGTGAGTAGATTATTACCTGCGTGTCCGAGAGATCAGGAATGGCGTCAAGCGTGATATTTTTCATCGAGTAGAGTCCGGCGAATATGGCCATACTGATAAAGAGGAACACGATGAATCTATTATGGGCGCAAAATTCGATAATCCTATTAATCATAAGCTCTTACTCCTTTAACTTGCATTAATCTCAAAGACGCTTGAGACAGAAGGTTTTCCGGGTCTTGTTACAGTAACCCTTACATGCCATTGCCCACCCATGGGAATATTGACTTCTGCCACATATAAACCATCCTTAACAGGCTTTCCTATAGCCGGGATATTCATAGCAGGCATTCCCATAGAGGGCATACCAGGCATATGGAGCAGAATATCTACTTTAGCGTCTTTTATAGGATCCCCATTCATATCAGTCACAGTGATTTTAAAGGTGTTGTCACCTACATTGGGGAATTCACCATCTGTTGAGAAGGAGATGTTGACTTCCTTTGGATCTGCTTTTGGAGCTTCGGAAACAGGCTCCGTTCCTTCGTGTCCAGGCATACCAAAACTTTCTAGCGCTGCCTTAAGACGGCTTTCGGAATCTACAAGGAAGGTAGCACTTCTTACAACCTTTTCACCTTCTCTTACCCCATCTAAAACTTCATAGTACCCCTCGGCTTTACGTCCGACTTTAACTTCTCTGGGTTCGAAGTAGCCGTCTCCCATTGCAACAAATACGATTTGTTTCTCTCCTGTATCAATGACGGAATCCTCTGATACAGANAGNCTCTCTCCAAGAGGAACCTTTAATTCCACATTGGCATACATACCCGGCTTTAGTTTNATATCCTCATTCCCAAATTCAAACCTCGCTTTTACTGTTCTGGTTTTTGTCTCTANGGTGGGNTAAACGTAGGTAACCTTTCCATGGAAAACCTCTTCCGGGTAGTAAGAAAGAGTGANGGTCGCTTCCTGTCCCTCTTTAACTAGTGGAAGCTCATATTCATAGATGTCTGCAAGAAGCCACACGGTTGATAGATCCACAATCTCAAACACAACGTCATTGGGCACAATCATCTTTTCTGGAAAGGCTTCACGCTTTGTGACATAGCCACTTATAGGTGAGTAAAGAGTAAGATATTTAAGAGGCTTTCCTGTTTTCTCAATTCTTTGTATCTCGCTTTCCGGAATGTCCCAGAGAAGTAGCCTTCTACGCGTAGCCTCAAGTAGGGATTTTGCGCTTGAAGATATTTCCGGAAATGAGCTTTTTCCAAATGAGTCCTGTGCCTTTAGGGCAAGAAGGTATTCTTCTTCAGTAGAGACAAGNTCGGGGCTATAAACTGTAAAGAGCGGTTCCCCGCGCTTTACGTATTTCCCCACATAATCCACAAACATATCCTTTATCCACCCACTGAATTTTATACTAACCCGTGCAATCTTTGTCTCATCAGCCTCAATTATCCCAACTGTTCTAATATCCCTTATAAGTTTCCTTGTAGCCGCTTCATCAGTCTTAACCCCTATAAGCTGCTGTTTTTCAGGGGTTATCTGAACTCCTGTAAATCCCTCAGGGCTCTGCGGAGTTTCTATTCCTTTCTCCTCTTCCATCTTCATCCCTTCGTGCTCTGTTTCTTCTTCCACTCCCTGATTACCCATAAGCATCTCCTTTGGAGCAGCACTCTCCATGCCTTTTCCTTGATTGGTTTCCCCATTTAGCTCGGTCTTCGACATATATAAAANGGTAAATACCAATACAATAAGAACTAAAACCCCTAGCGCACCGAGCTTTAATACTTTACTCAAACCTGTTTTTTTCATTTCTTAAACCTCCTGAGCCTTATTACTTACAAAGTTCACTTAATTAAAGGCATGTCAACAACTTCTTCAATTCTTGCGAGTGCTGTCTGATAGTTCGTAAGATACGTATAATATGTGATTTCAAAATTAAAAAGAGTTACAAGATTGTTCAGGAGCGTAAGAAAGTCTATATTCCCAACTTGATACCCTGTGATTGCGGACTCAAGTGATGAAGCAGCCTGTGGAATTATACCTTCTTGAAAAAGCTTGAGAAGATTCTCCGACGTCTTAGCAACCAGGTATTGATCTTTAACGTTAAAAAATAAGGATTGGTTTGTGCTTGTGTAATCTTCCCGCGCCGCCTGAAGCTGTGAAACCGCCTCCTGAACTCCAAACCTTTGTTTGCGGTAAAAATAGAGCGGCACTTTTACCCCAAGTGTTACCTCCCAGGCACCTTCCACCCCACCACTTTCCATCCCCATTACGGCAGGGGCAACCCCTAAAGCAAAGTCAGGATAGTACTCCCTCTTGGCAAGCTTTAAGGCCTCTTCTTGTCTATCAATAAGATTCTCCTTCACCTTAAGAAGGGGAGCTTTTTCTTTAGTAAGCTTATAAAGCTCCTCCGCTGTTAGAATGAAGGGAGACTTCTCTACAACCTCCGGCTTTACAAGTGGAGAATCAGGTGGACGATTTAATATGCTTCTTATTCTGGCTTCTACAATTCCCCTTCTTTCTTCAAGAAGCTGAAGCTGTTCAATAAATCTTGATACCTCCACCTGAGCTTTTAACACATCCTGCTGTATTCCTTTCCCTACAGCGTATTTCGCCTCAGCAACTTTTAGAAATTTTTCAAGAAGGTCTTTATTTTTAAGAGTAATTTCTATGGACTTATCAACTAAGAACCAGTTGTAATAGGCTTCTTTAAGATCTGCTATCACCCTTCTTAAAGTAGCTTCATACAATTTTTCCTGAGCCTGCGCTTCCTCTTGAGCTACTTTTTCTCTAAGGGAAAGCTTTCCTGGAAAGGGAAATTCCTGTGAGAGTGAGAACGTAACCATACTATTTGGGTCTTCGGTAAGGGTTATACGATCAAATCTTACATTTCTCCAACCAACTCCAACTATTGGGTCGGGAAGGGAACCTGCTTGAGAGGGACGCTTAGTAGCTGCTTCCCACTCGGCTTTTGCTCTCAGTATCTCAGGGTTTTTCTCCAAGGCTTCTTCGACAAGGGATTTAAGGGGCGTAGTCTCATCGGCAAAAGCACTAAGCCCAATTGAGACTATTATTAATGCTAGAACGAGTCTCATCTTTACACCTCCTTATAGAAATCCACTCAAAGCTTTTCACAACACGCGTAAATCTTATGCAGAATAAATGTTATAGGCTTTTCCCCAGGCAGGAGAGGTTTCTTCCACACCTGGGGAAGCCATTGCTACTGCTTTTGCATATCCTGAGCCATCTTCATATGTTCCATCGCCATAGTCTTATAGTCTTTAGCAGCTTCCATATACTTCTTTGAAAGATCAGAGCAGTGTTTAGCAAGTCCAGAAAAAGGCTTACCTCTATTCTTGTACGAATCAGCCAAGGTGCCATGCAACCTTGCCTTTTCCTCCATTTTCTTGGCTTGTTTTTCATAATACTCTGCAATCTTTATATGATCCTCAGGGGTTGTGGCAGTCTCTATCATTTTGTCAACATCTTCTTCCTCAGAAGCACTTCCAGGAAACACTCCTAAGAAAGAGAAAAGCAAAATGGGTACTACGAAAGCTATTGCTAGCGGTAATATCCTTTTCATATTTATCACCTCCTTATCTGATCAAATTTTGATTAACTACCTTTAACCTCTTTAATCATGATATAACTAACCCCACCACTTTCGATAAGTGTTCCTTTAACCGTGACTGTTTTCTCAACATAATCGAGTACAAGTTGGTTGGGATTTGTAACAGCTTTCTCCGGAAGGATAGGATAGATTTTTCCTTTTTCATCCATGAGTGCCAAGTCCTCTCCAGCCTTAGCACAATTAAGAGCACATTCTCTGTGTCCCTCTCCTTTCATGTTCATGGTTATCAAACAAACCGGGTCTATAACCCGACCTTTGATCGTAACTTCTTTCCTATCCTTAGTCTCTCCAAAAGTAACGGAGATAGATAGCAAGAACACACCTATTCCCAAAGCTATAAGCGACTTACTAGGTCTAATCATGGTTTGTAGCCTCCTTTTTGAAGAATTTTTATATAACTACTACCTTGCTCCATTTCCCGTAAATACAACGGCAGTTCCCTCACAAACTGGCTCTTTTACCTTATATTTCGGACATGGGGGAACTTACCCGCGCTTTTCCAAAAGACTAACCTCTCCGTTTTTTCCACATGGGCTTTTATAACCGCATCTGCCCCAGCTTCTTTGGCAATCTGAAGTATCTTCTCAAGGCATTCCTCATCCT
>C687J29039_10000652_pt1 | contig 14279 bp, 10 predicted proteins | sample RifCSP16_2_FD_29039 | JGI IMG/M metagenome (IMG submission 29039)
GGCAGCAGGTGGGTGCGGCCGTCCACCGTCACCTGCCCCTCGTCGAGCGGCTCCAGAAAGGCGGCCTGCGTGCGTGGCGTCGCCCGGTTGATCTCGTCCACCAGTACCACGTTGGCGAAGATGGGACCGGGGATGAAACGCAGCTCCAGCGAGCGCTGGTCTACGACCGAACTACCGGTGATGTCCTGCGGCAGCAGGTCGGGGGTGCACTGGATGCGCGCCGCCTCCCCGCCGATGGAGCGGGCGAGCGCCCGGGCGAGCATCGTCTTGCCCACGCCCGGCACGTCCTGCAGCAGGACGTGCCCGCCCGACAGCAGAACGGTGACCACCAGTTCGATCGGCTCGCGCTTGCCCACGATGACCCGCTCGACGTTCGCGATGAGCTGCGCGGCATCCGCGGCGACGCTCACTGGGTCTCACCACCCCGCTTTGCGTAGAGAAATACCCAGACCCGTCCGAAATCCGTCACGTTCTGGCGGTAATACGCACGCTCCAGGGCACCCTCCAGAAGCTCCACCGTCCCCGGGGGCGTCGGACCAGTGAGGACGAACCAGACCCTCGGCGCCCCCTTGACGGAAACCACCACCGGCGGTACGCGCTTGGCCAGCTGTTCTGTGGACAGTCCTCCGGTAGCAGGAGGCACGATCGTGACGGCGTTCGCTGCAACCCCGGGGAGGTAATAGCTGAACGCAATCCGCGCCGGCACGGGGTAGAACACCACGGCATCGTCCGGCTGCCAGTTCTCCTGCACATGGCGCGCGGCCTCCGCCCAGTTGAAGGGTGTGTACCGGGTGTCGGCAAGAGAGAATCTGAGGGCTAGCAGGTTCAGCGTCACGACCAGTCCGACCGCTGCGCCGAGCAGCCAGGCCGACGCCCTCCCGCGCGACGCAACACGGGAAAGTCCCAGCGCCAGCATGATCGCAAAGAACGGCATCAGGAAGGACGTCGTCCGCGGGCGAGCATAGTACACACCCGTCAGCACCGACCCGACCGTCAGCACGAGCAGCGGCACCAGCCATGACAGCAGCATGAGGACCCCTTGCGGCCGGTGTCGCCCTGTCAGGGCACCGGCTGCGGCGAGGGCCACGAACGGCGCCAGCAGGAACAGCTGGGGCCACCGCCAGTCCGGGACGATGTGGTAGCCACCCAGCCCCAGGAAGTAGCCGCCCACGCTGTGCAACGCCACGATGGTCACGGGGACTGCGAAGGGTATCTGTGCCCATGTCGTCCCCACGACTGCGGGTCCGGTGGTGGTGGCCTGCTGGTGCGCCGCCGCCGGCCACCAGGGCGCGTACGCCAGGAACGCGCCGCCCAGCGCCAGGAGAAAGTTCCGCCGCACAGCCCGATCCGATCGCGCGTATGCGAGCACATACGTCCCGTGGGCCAAAATCATAAAGAAGGCAAAGTAGTGAACGTAAAGGCTCACGGCGAGAGAGAGCCCGTAGGCCATCCACCACCCGCGACCTTGGGGCTGATGCATTGCCCGCAGCAGGAAGTAGGTATCCGCGGTCACGAGCAGCATCAGCAGAGGATACATCCGTGCTTCGACACTCGCCTGGATAGCCAGTGCCGAGCCAGCCACCAGGATCGCCGCGGCAAAGGCGACCGATCGTCCGCCGATGGATCGGGCCAGCAGGTAGGTCGGCACGACCGCCAGACTGCCGAGGAGGGCGGACAACGAGCGAATTGCCGCCGGGCTGCGGCCAAACACCAGCCAGAGCTTCAGCAGCACGTAGTATAGGGGCGGATGGGAATCGATGCTGGCAATGGTCCGCCAGGCTTGGGACCACGGTAACCGCGCGACCTCGACGCTGAAGGCTTCCTCGAAGATGACGCTGCGTGCCGTCAGGAACACAGCGCGCAGCAGAAGGGCGGCAGCGACCAGAACCAACAGACCTAGGCTGTCTGCGAGAACATGTTCTGGAATCCGAAGGCGCGCGGCGAACCTGTCTCCCGTGCGTTCCACCGAGGTTACCCCCGCCGCACTTTGTTCCATGGTCCGGCTCACCGGTGTGCACCTTTGCGCCAGGTCCAGAGATTGTGGATCAGGTAGTTGAACGTCCCGCCAACGCCGATGGCGACTAGGTTGGCCAGCAGGTCGAATATGCGCAGCCCGTGCACGAGCGCGCTGAGCACGCCGAGATAAATGACGTTCCCCGCGAACGTGGTGATATAGTAGCGGATCAGTCGGCCGAACCAAGGGCCCAGTCCGCCGACGCGGCGGTCGCGCCAGGTGAAAACGTCGTTTAGCAGGAAGTTGGTACCGGTAGAGACGAGCGAAGCCAGCAGGCCGCCCCAGAGCGTGGCCAGACCGAATCCGCGCGTGGCGATCCAGAGGACGGCGGTGCTGACGCCGACGCCCGTGATCCCCACAAGCAGAAAGCGGACGAGACGCGTATCGAGCCGGCGGGTCAGGATCAGAAGTCGTCTGCCCACTGCTTGCTCTTTGAGACCGATCGAATCGTTCATCCTCGGCGCACACCGCCACTGACCCGCGGTCCCGGCTGCCTCTCTACCCTTGTTCCCAAGTGCTCCCCCGATGACTCGGCGGGCCCTCGGACACAGGAGTGAGAGGCTCGAAACCGATCCGCTCCTGAACGATGTAGAGTGGACGCTCGCGTACGCCTTCCAGGATCCGCCAGACGTATTCGCCAAGGACACCGAGCATCGTGGCATTCAACCCGCCAATGATGCCGACCGCTGCGGCCGGAAGGATCCACGGCGAGGACAACGGCCGCCCCAGCAGCGCCCCCAGCAGCCAAACGGCGACGAGCAGCACACCGGGCAGGAAGAGGACCAGACCGATGTACGTCATCGCTCGCAGGGGCCACGGAGAGACAGCCACAATCATGTCGATCCCCATGTTGGACAGGCGGGTAAAGCTGCCCCATTTTGACCGCCCCTGTTGCCGCCGCTCCCGCCGGTAAGGCACCCTCACCTGGGCAAATCCCAGGTTCATGATCAGCGCCTGGGTGAACCGGTTCCGGTCCTTCAGCCGTGCGAAAATTTGGGCGACCCGCCGGTCCAGCAGGCAGATGTCCATGCCCATGGTTGGATAGTCGGGTAGTGCCACGCGCCGCAGCATCCGGTAAAAGACCGATGCCGCGAGCCGGCGCAGCACCGGGTCGTCCCGCTGCGTCCGCACGGCCCACACGACGTCCGCCCCCTGCTCCCAGTGGTGCACCATCTGCGGCAGGAGCTCGGGCGGATCCTGGAGGTCCGAGGTCATCCAGACTACCGCTTCGCCGCTGGCAGCGTCCACGCCGGCGGCGATAGCGTTCCAGGAGCCGAAATTGCGCGAGAGGCTCAGGATCTTGATCCGCGCGTCCCGGGCGCGCAGTGCGCGCAGGATGTCGAGCGATCCGTCGCGGCTCCCATCGTCCACGAAGATGACTTCCACATCATACCCCACCAAGTTATCCAGGACGCGACGCATGCGCTCGTAGAAGGTATTGAGAATGGCGTGTTCGTTGTAGACGAGGACCAGCAGGGAGAGACGCCGGCGCGGTCGCCCTTCGTGGTGGCGCGCGGCTACCGCGTTTTCCCCCTGCGCTCGCACCGTCAGTCCTGATTCTGCCACGCGTTCACCGCTCCGGACCGGTCTGGCGCACGACGCGGGCCGGATTCCCGGCGACAATCGTCCACGGCGGAACGGGACGGGTGACTACACTCCCGGCACCCACGATGGCCCCCTCGCCAATGGTTACATCACAAAGGATCACAGCGCCGCTGCCGATCGAGGCGCCGCGCCGTACCACGGTGGGCCGCACCGTCCAGTCGGCTTCCGTCTGCAGTTCGCCGCGCGCGTTAACCGCCCGAGGATAGCGGTCGTTAATGAAGACCACGTGATGCCCTACGAACACCTCGTCTTCGATAGTTACGCCTTCGCAGATGAAGGCGTGGCTGGAGATCTTGCAGTTCCGCCCGATCTTCGCCCCCTTCTGGATCTCGACGAAGGCACCGATCCGCGTGTTGTCGCCGACCTCACAGCCGTAGAGGTTCACGAAGTCGTGAATCCGGACGTCAGCGCCTAACCTCACGTCGGCGGCAATGCCCTGATACCGCGTCCGCTGAGCCTTCATCCTCAAACTGGGGTGATCACGCCGCGCTGATCCAGAGAGTGCTGCGCCGCTTCCAGCAACTGCACGACGCGCAACCCGGCCGTTCCGTCCGTAATTGGGCGCTGCCCCGTCAGGACACAGTCGACAAAGTGGCGGCACACCTGTTCCAGTGCTTCTGACTGGTCAATTTTCGGCGCCACCATGTCCCCGGTGCGGTACTGAACCAGGGTCCGGTAACGCGAGGTGCGGTCTGGCAGGANCTCGACGCCCCGGTCGAAGATCTTGACCTGATTGTCCGGATCGAGGTGGTCATAGACCACAATCTTCAAACTGCCACCGATCAAGGTCCGCCGGATCTTCACGGGCGAGAGCCAGTTCAGGTGAAAGTGCGCCAGCGTCTCGTCGGCGAACTCGACCGTGACGTAGACAATACTCTCCATCTTCCACCCGCCGGCCTTGACGGGTGCGGCCCCCACGGCCGAGACCCGCAGCGGCTGCCTATCGAGAAGGAAGGTCATGATGGAGAAATCATGGGGGGCCAGGTCCCAAAGCACATTCACGTCGTTCTGAAACAGCCCCAGGTTGACACGGACGGCGTCGTAATAGTAGATCTCCCCCAACTCGCCCCGCCGGATCAACTCTTTGATCTTCTGCACCGCGCCCGTGTAGATGAAGGTGTGGTCGACCATCAGGATCCGTCGCTGCCGGTCGGCCAAGTCGATCAACTCCTCCGCCTGAGGGACGGTGGCCGTCAGCGGCTTCTCCACGAGCACGTGCTTTCCCCGGCGGAGGGCTTCTCGTGCCAGCGTGTAGTGCGTGGAGATAGGGGTCGCGATAGCCACGGCATCGACCTCGTCGGAGGCCAGCAGTGCTTCCGACTCGGTTGTGAACCGCGTGGCGGGATACAGGCGCCGCAGGGGCGTCAGCGGGATGGGATCGACGTCGGCGGCCGCGACGACCTGACAGCCCTCGACTTTGACGAAGTTGCGAATCAAGTTGGGACCCCAATACCCACACCCGATCACGCCGACACGGACCATCGTGGTCACCCCTGCTCCCCGTGGGTTTCGCCAACGCGGTCTTCCACGAAGGCGGCGATCTGGCGGGCGACGTGGGTCAACTGCTCCGGGGTCAACTGGGGNTACATGGGCAGGGAGACAATGCTCGCCGCGAGCGCCTCGGCAACCGGGAAGCCGCGCGGTCCGGATCCAAGATGCGCGAAGGCCGCCGTCAGGTGGACCGGCTGCGGATAGTGGATTCCGGTCTCAATCCCCCACCGCTGCAGGTGGGTCCGCAGGGCGTCCCGCCGTGACCGGTCCACGCGGATCACGTACTGGTGATACACGTGCGTCCGCTCAGGTCCAGTCTGGGGAATGGCGATACCGGGAGTCGCGGAGAGCAGGCGGTCGTAAGTCCGGGCGTGCTGCCACCGGCGCTCGTTCCACGCATCCAGGTAGGGCAATTTTACCCGCAGGATGCCGGCCTGCAGTTCATCCAGCCGGCTGTTCTGTCCCACCATGTCATGTTGATGTCTCTCCACCCCGCCGTGATTCCGGAGCCGACGAACTGACTGGGCGATCTGATCGTCATTGGTCGCGACGATCCCGGCATCACCATACGCCCCCAGATTCTTGGCCGGATAGAAACTGAAGCCGGCGGCCTGGCCNAGCGAGCCGACTTTGTGCCCCCTGTAGGTAGCCCCATGAGCCTGCGCCGCGTCTTCGATCACNGTCAGGCCGTGACGCTCGACGANCTCCAGCAGCGGGGCCATATCGGCGGGCTGACCGTACAGGTGGACGGGAATGATCGCCCGCGTGCGCGCAGTGATCAGATGCTCTACCTGGGCAACGTCNATNGTATACGTATCCGGCGTCACNTCCGCCAGGACCGGCCGGGCCCCCACCTGCGCGATCGCCTCCACTGTGGCCACAAAGGTGTTCGCCGCCGTGANGACTTCGTCGCCGGGACCGATCCCGAGGGCCTTCAGGGTNAGGACCAGGGCNTCGGTTCCATTGGCCACGCCGACCGCGTACCTCACGCCGAGGTAGGCGGCAAACTCGTGCTCAAACGCTGCCCCTTCCGCCCCCAGNACGAACCGGCCACTGGCGACGATCTCACGGATCTTCGCGAGCACCGGGCCCTCGATTTGAGCATGCTCGCGCCGCAAATCGCCGAAAGGGACTTTGACGACGGCATCTGTCTTGGACGTCATGCCCTGCCCATCTCGCTCTCACTTGCCCGGGAGCGTCTGCCGCCCCAGACATTGTCCGTGCCCCGGCGTGTCCGCCGACGGATCCAGACCGTGAGCCACCCTCCCACCAGCAATGCCCAGGTGCCCAGGCTGATCAGTCCTCCCAGAGCGACGGTCCAAGGACGGAAAACGAATTCCAGGTGCCGAGCGCCGACTGGCAGAAACACCGCGCGAAACGCGTGGTTGGCNCGGTAGATNGGCTGTTCCACNCCGTCGACGTANGCCCTCCATCCCGGATAGTAGGTGTCGCTCAGCACGAAAATCGCCGGCGCCTGCAGTGCCAAGTCGAAGGTCAGCCTGGTCAGCCCGTAGGAACGCCGGATGATCTCGCCGGGATGAGCGGTGGGCCGCAGGTTGTACGTTTCGGCGGGGGGGCGGTCCAGAATCACCAGTTGGGCGGGATCCCAGTCGCTGATGAATTCCGATAGGACGAGGGCATCGTTCGGCTGGACCGAGAATCGCGTCACCAGGAAGCCTCGGGGCAGCGCCCTCTCGTTCCGAAAGATGTAGTAGGATCCGGCGAAGACCTTACGGTAGGACTGGCTTACGTCGGTCCGCGTGAAGACGTCCCGTGCGGCCATGAAGTCGATCAGGGGAGAGCGGCCCGCGGACTGCGTCCCTTGCCGGATCGCCAGGGCGAGGAACTCCGTCATCTGCCGGACTGCGATGGGGCTGTAGCCCCCGGCGCTGGGGATCTGCTGCTGGGCGCCGATATTGAAAGCGAGCGCGGCGCGGATGCTCTGGAGATCCTCTCCCGGACGTGGGGTGAAGCGCAGGGTCATCGCGGGTAGCCAGGAGAACATGAACGTCGGAGTGGGCAGGATGCGGTACCGGCCCTCCTGCAGGTCCAGGAGTTGCTCCGTGGGCACCGGGGCAGAGAGCGCCCGCGCCTCGACCGTCGGGTAGAAATTCAGGCCATAAGACAGCAAATCCCCCGTCGCCAGGGCGACCAGCAGGACCAGCAGCGCGCGAGGGTGAAGGCGACGTAGTGCCGCTGCGGCGATGACCAGACCCGAACCCAACCAGAGCAGGGCAAAGCGTCGGCCTTCGCCAATGCCGATCTCCTGGGCCAAGTTCTGCACGTCGCCGTAACGGGTGAGGGGAAGTACACCCGACGCCCGCATGGCACCGCGCGCCAGCCAGGAAAGCGCCCCCATCACTCCCGGACCGCCTGCGGCCCAGTACAGTGCCAGAGCGCCCACCACCGCGATGGCCGCCGCGGTCCTCCACCAGCGTTGATCGCGGACATGCGGGGAGCTCAGCCAGTGGGCTCCGTAGGCGGCCAGAACGGCCACCGCCCATCCGTACCAGATGAGGAACCGCGCCGGCGCGCGGAAGTAGGCGACACCAGGGATCACCCGGTAGGCGAGGTGGAACACCGGTGACGCCTGACCCAGCGCGATGGCCACGCCGCACAAGCCCAGGACCGCCCAGAGAACGCGGTCCCGGCGGGCGGCGCACACCAGCCCCACCAGCGCCAGCAGGAATGACACGACACCAAAGTAGCCCACCATCTCCCAGTACAGCCACTCCCCCCAGTAGAACCCTTGGTCAGGGCTGCCGAACAGCCTGGGACTGAGCAGCATCGGCACCTGACGCAGCGGCAGAGCGAAGGTCGCCGCGAACTGAATGCCCTTTCCTCCTGAGCGGTCTGAGTGCTGGACGAGCTCCGCTCCCGGGAGGACCTGGACGGCGGCGAGAGCCAGCGCCAATAGGCCTCCCAGGAGGAAGGCCGCCGCGACGGCCAGGAGCGACTTCCTCGCCTGCTCTCCCTTCTCCACCGCCCGCCAGATCCCGTAGGCCAGGGCCAAGAGCATGGAGATGAGCAGCGTCTGCAGGTGTCCCGCGAAGATCTGAGCGGCCAGGATCAACCCGACGTACAGCGGCGCGCGGCGGTCTTTGAACGGGGCGCCGATGCGTTCGATGGCCCAAAGCAGCAGCGGCACCCAGGCTAGCGTGCGGAGTAGACTCGGCTGCGTCAGGCGAACCGCCACAAACCCACTGAACGCCCACGTCACCGCCCCGAGAAAGGACGGTCCCACGGGAAGGCCCTTCTGTCGGAGAAAGGCGTAGGTGAACGCGCCGAGCAGGAAGACGTGGAGCGCCAGGTCGAGGGCCAGCGCGCGGTGGAGCGGCAGAATGAGGTTCAGCAGCATACTGGGATACAAGGGGGAGTACTCAGCGTCGGCGAGTAGCGGCAGCCCGTTGAACACGTAAGGATTCCAGAGCGGCAGATGCCCCTCCAGGATGCTGCGCTTCCAGAGGTCGTGCGCCGGGTAGAAGGTTAGGAGTAGATCACCCCAATATAGCGCCTGCTCCGTGAATAGCACCCGACCGAAGAAGACAGTCGTCAGCCCCGCCAGGGCCAGCACCGCGACAAGGTCGTGCCGCGAGGTCGCTGGCAGGGTGAACCGGCCGCGGGGGCGCGCCTGCTCCTGATCTCGTGGAGTCGTGGTCACGTCAGGCCGCCCGTCACGTCGCGCCCCGGCGTTGGTCACAGGCGGTTCACCCCCTCCGCGGAGGTGGGCGCGGGCAGCCGGGTGAACAGTAGGCTCAGGTACCCGACCACAGTCTGGAGCACCCGCATCTTGCTGCCGCCCCGCTTGCGGTCGTACCGTAGGTGCAGGGGCACCTCGACGACGCGCGGACGGAACGGCTGCAGTTTGAGCAGCAGTTCTGCCATCACGGTGAATCCGGGGCTTTCGATTAGCCGGGCGCCGTAACGTTTCGTGGCCGCATGCAGCAACTGGGCCCGGTACGCTCGATAGCCGGAGGAGTAATCCCGCACGCCGTGCAATCCGAACCGAAGGCGCATCAACACGCCGATGCCGTGGCTGAGCACACGGCGCAGCAGGGGGACCCCTTCCTCCGCCCCGCCCGGGGCGTAGCGGGAGGCGATGACAAGATCGGCACCGCGCCGGATCTCCTCCACCATGCGGGGAATCAGGTCCGGCGGGTGAGTGTTGTCCGCATCCATGGTCACGACGACATCCGTGCCGTTCGCCTGAGAGAGAACGGCCACCAGCCCCGTCTCTATCGTGCGGGCCAGGCCCCTATTGTGCGGGTGCGCCACCACCTGCACAGGCAAGTGCTCCCCGAGCGCACCGGCAACGGCCCGCGTGTCGTCCGTACTGCCGTCGTCCACAACGATCACGCCATAGGGGATGCCGGCCGCGCCGATAGTCGCAGCAATGCCCTCAAGTAGCGGCGATAGATTAGCCCCCTCATTGAATGCGGGGAGGATCAGCCAAATTTCCATCAATTAGCTCCTCAAGCTCCAGGTATTCGGCGTAGATCCTCCGTCATCTGAATGCCCCAAAGGTCGGGCTGGCAGACCAGCGCGCCTCTGTAGCGGCGGGACGGGGCCCCCCTCTCAGTTCAGTGGCGCTCGTACAGCAGGACGTAAACGTAGCGGAAGTCCGCACCCTCGCGCCAGCGGTAAGTCTGCTCGACCGCTTCAAGCAGCGCCTCCCGGCTCTCCGGCGGCGTAGGTTCGGTGAGCACCACCCAGACGCGCTCCGCGTCGCGCAGCAGCGCGGGGATGGAGGGCAGCGCCCGCACCAGGGCCGCGCGGGTCGGCCTGGGGGTCCACGGCTGGGCGTAGAGCGTGACCGCATCGCTCCCGCGCTCCGTGAAGTAGTAGCCAAAGGCCACCCGCGCCGTCTGCGGGTAGAAGAGCAGCCCGTCGCCCGGCTGCCAGCGGGCCTCCACGTAGCGCGCGGCGGCCGCCCAGTTGTAGGGCTGGTAGCGCGGGTCGTCGAACGTGGCCCCCAGCACTGCCAGGTTGAGCACGATAATCCCCGTGGTCAGGACAATCAGGGTGGCAGTCCGCCGCTCCCGCAGCGCCAGCGCCAGGATCCCCTGTGCTAGCAGCAGGATGAAGAACGGCTGGACGAACGCGGCATAGCGCGGGATGGCATAGAAGAGCCCGGTCACCACCGAGGCCCCGATAAGGATGGCCACCGGCACCGCCCAGACGAGCAGCAGCAGGGTCCCGGCGCCGCGCCGCACCATCGTGACCGTGCCCGCCCCCAGCAGGACCAGGAAGGGCAACACGAGGAGCACTTGACCCCAGGACCAGCGGCCGTCATCCAGGAGGTATCCGCCTAGGCCGAGGAGGTAGCCGCCGAAGCTCGAGAGGGCCACCATGTTCAGGGGAGCGGTGAGCGGCATCGCTCCCTGCCAGATCCGGTCCGCACGCCCTCCCGCCAGCTGCTGCGCCACAGCCGGCCACCAGGGCGTGTAGGCCAACAGCGCGGCACCGAGGGCCAGCAGAAACCTCATTTGCACCGCGCGCTCACGCCGGTGGTGCAGCGCCAGGTAGAGCAGATGCGCGGGGACAAGCAGAAAGGCGAAGTAGTCCACGTAGAACGCCAGGGCCATCGTCGCGGCGTATGCCGCCCAGACCCACGGCCGTGACTCACCGGTGGCCGCCCGCCAGAGGGCGTAGGTGGCGCCGAGCGCCAGCAGGCCGAGGAGGGCGTGCATGCGCGCCTCCACGCTGGCCTGCACGGCGAGGGCTGCTGTCCCCAGCAGCACGGCGGTCACCGCCGCCAGGGCCCGCCCGCCCAACTCCCGGGCGAAGAACCAGGCCACGGCCACGGTGAGCATACCGCTGACGAGGGACAGGGAGCGGATGACTCCCGGGCTGTCCCCCAGCAACAACCAGACATGTAGAAGCAGGTAATAGAGCGGCGGGTGCGCGTCGGTGCGCGCGATCAGGTTCCAGATCTGCGCAGCGGGCAGCCGGGCGATGGCTACGCTGAACGCCTCATCGAACCAGAGGCTCCGGGCGTCGAGGACGGCCACGCGCAGGACCAGCGCCGCGGCGACGCCGGCCAGTAGGACCAGCACCTCGCCGCGGGTGGCGCGCTTTGCCGTCGGTGCGAGAAGCACCACGCTCACGCCTCAACTCCGAACCGCAAGGCACGCGGGGCAAGGCGTACGCGGCGCAGTAGTGGCACCTACCCAAGGCATGGTGACCTGGGATGGAGACAGCTCCCACCCTGGCCTCAGATCAGCGCTCATTCGTCTTCCCATAGAGGCGGGATTCCCAAAGGGATGTACTGACTAACTCGAAGTTTGCCCCACTGGTCTCCTGAAAGTACGGGGCCAGCGCTTGTGCAATCCGGAGCCGCATCTGCGGGCCGAGGGCGACAGAAGCGATGATCCACATTCGCGGATGTGCGCCCGCGATGGTGGCCATCTGGTCGGGGGGGACGCTGGTGCGGAGGCGGAGCCTCCCGCGGGCGGCCAGATGCGCCACACTGAGTACCGCATCCGGGCTGAGATCCGTCCGCGCCTGGGATCCGTGGAAGTAGTACTCGAACGGAATCCCCACGTAGGCCGGGATGTACAAGATAAAGTCATCCGCCGCCGCGTGCGCCATCACGAACTTCGCGGCTCCCCTCCAGTTGTAAAACGGTTGATCCTGGTAAACAGCGCGCAACGCCGCCCCATTGACGAGCACAACCGCGACCAGGATGGCTCCCGGTGCCACCAGGCGGAGCTGACCGCGAAGCGCCCCGGCCAGGTAGACGACCCCGGCCGCCAGCAACACTGCAAACGGCGGCAGAAGGAAAGAGAAATAGCGCTCCTGGAAGATGTCCCATTTGAGCGCGATGAGCGTGACCGTGACGATGGGCAGGAGCCAGTAGCTGACGACGAATGCCCGCGCCCGTCCCTTGCCCAACCCCACCAGGCCGCAGAGGGCCAGCAACAGAAAGGGGATCAGGATGGCCGTCTCGTAGCCGATGGACAAGGTTCCCCGTCGGTAATAGGTGCCCAAGCCGAAAAGCCCGCCGCCGAAACCGAGCAGACCCCCCAGTTCGGTCAGGGCCCGGAGCGCAAACGGCCTCTGGAACCCAGGAAACGCGCGGGCCGTTGCGAGTTGGGTCCAAAGCGTCGGCACGAGCGGTAGGTAGGCCACGGCCACTGCGGTCAACGCAAGGAGCCACCCCCGGACCGCCGCTTTCGTCCGGTGCGCCCCCAGGACGTAGATGCCCTGGGCGGCCAGCAGCAGAAAAGCAAAGTGGTGCGTGTACAGCGCCAGGACCATCAGCCCCACGTAGGCGATCCAGTGCCGCCGGCGGCCCTCCTCAAGGGCCAGCCACAACGCGTAGGACGCGCCCACCCCAAAGAGCGTGAGGAACGGGTACATCCGCGCTTCCTGCGCGGAGGTCACCTGGAAGGGGGAGAGCGCCAGCAACGCCGCCGCCAGCAGCCCCACCCGATCGCCGGCCAGCCGCCGCCCAAGGAGAAAGGTCAGGGCCACGGCTCCGAGACTGGCCAGCAGCGAAGGGAGCCTAACGACCACCTCGCTCTTGCCGAAGAGGCCCATCCAGAAATGCAGGAAGACGTGATACAGGGGGAGATGCGTGTCGTACAGGCGCAGCAGCCGGAAGATCTCGCCCACGGGCTGCTGCGCGACAAACACGCTGTAGGCCTCATCGTACCAGAGCGGTTTCGCCCCCAGGCTCCAGCCGCGAACCAAGACCGCGACGACCAGTACCGCACCAACACCGAGGAGCGTCTGCACGCCCCCCAAACGCCGCCCGAGGCCTGTGGCCCAGCCGGCCGCGCGGACCTGCAGGAAGGTGTCGGTCTTCATCGGGGCGAGGCCGTGTGCGGAGATCCCGCCTAACGGTTCCCGGGTGCGGTGCCGTAGAGTCGGGATTCCCACAGAAATGTGAACACGAGCCCAAAGGATCGGCCATCGGCCTCCCGAAAGGCCGGGGCCAGGACCTTGGCAATCTGCTGGCGAGCCTTGTAGCCGATCGGGATGGTGGCGACGATCCACATCCGTGGATACTTCTTGGCGATGGCCGCGAAACGCTCTGTGTCGCCCTCCGCCAGCCGCATCTCCTCTTGGGCGAAGCGAAGCAGTTTCGGATTGAGGCTCGCCTGAACCTGGGGGCCGCTGAAGTAATACTGAAACGGAATCCGGGCAAAGCCCGGGATGAACAGGATGAAGTCCTTGGGCCCAGCCTTCGCACTGACATGCTGCGCCGCCGCGCGCCAGTCATACGTGGACGGTTCGCGATAGAGATTCGCCAGGACCGGCAGGTTGAAGGCGGCCAGCACCAGCAGCAAAGAGACCGTCGTCACGACCTTCCCCGTGCCCCGCATTCTTTCCGCCACGTAAAACACCCCGGCAGCCAGCAAGATGAGGAATGGAGGCAGGACGAAAGAGAAGTACCGCTGGTAGAACATGTTCCACTGCAGTGAGATCACGGACACTGTGACCACGGGCACGAGCCAGTAACTGAGGATAAATCCCCGCCGGCGCCATTCTTCGAGACCGGCCGCCCCCGCAAGACCCAGGATGGCGAACGGCAGGATGATGGCCGCCCGGTACTCCAGGGGCAGCGCACCCACCCGGAAGTACGTGCCCATCCCGAAGAGTCCTCCGCCGAAGCTGAACATACCCATCATGTCTGTGAGGGCACGGAGGCCGAACGGCGGACGGAAGTCCGGCCATCCCCGCCCCGTTCCCATTTGCGCCAGGAACGTCGGCACGAGCGGCAGGTAGGCGACGGCCACCACGGCTAAGGAGAGAAACCACCGACCTACTGCCGCTTTCCGACGGTAGGTCGCCAGGACGTAGACGGCCTGGGCGCCCAGCAGCAAAAAGGCAAAGTGGTGCGTATACAGCGCCAGGACCATGAGCAGCGCGTAGGCGGTCCAATGCCGCCGACGGCCCTCCTCGAGAGCCAGCCACAGCGCGTAAGACGCCCCCAGGCCGAAAAGCGTAAGGAACGGGTACATCCGCGCTTCCTGGGCGGACGTCACCTGGAAGGGCGAGACTGCCAGGAGCGCCGCCGCCAGAAGCCCCACGCGATCACCGGCCAGTCGTCGCCCCAAGAAGAAGGTCAGCAGGATGGCGCCCACGCTGGCCAACACCGAAGGGATGCGGATGGAGGCCTCCCCTGAGCCGAAGAGTGCCATCCAGACGTGCAACAGCACGT
>C687J29039_10000665_pt1 | contig 14198 bp, 20 predicted proteins | sample RifCSP16_2_FD_29039 | JGI IMG/M metagenome (IMG submission 29039)
ATCTGCATACTAGTCCTATATCCTACCATATGCTAGGCATCATTAATCAGTGATATAAGAGTATTACCCATAATTTTGCACATATTAAATAGAATTTGCCTCTCCTTAGAGACATGTCAAAAGAAGCATCGATCCCATGGATTAATGATTTTTTGGGAGTGGCATATCGATATTACGATTTGAGAATGAATGTGGTCCCACTATTTTCAGAACGAAAACAAGCAGTAAATCTATGGCATGACACAATACATTGGTGGAATGATCATTCAATTAAGATTCGTTTTGTTGAAACTGGTGACCAGTATTGGTTTGTTATGGGTGGAGATTCAACTAAACCTCAAACCAACAAATCCTTTTTTAAAATTTTAGATAAATCCCCAAATTATGAACGTTTCAAAAAAGGACATGATGGAGAAGCTTATCTAAGATTAGGAACTTATACAAAAAAATTCAAAAACGATGTAAAAGATGACGCCGTTTGTAACTGTAGTCACATTAAAGAAGATCATGAATTAGAACGCGATCAAGATGCTTGTCTAGTCGAAGAATGTCAATGTAAAAAATTTGAAACTTTTCAGGTAAATCTACTAAAAAAGAAAAAAACAATTACAGACATTAAATTTCTACAAGAAGATGAAGTGAAAGATGATCCCCTCACATGGAATTGTCTTTATATCAACAAATATAGAAAAATGAATTGATTCTATAAAATAAAATTGTTTAACTATTCATCTGATAAATTTACCCTTACATGTTCCCCGGGGTAGAATTCAGAAATTTTTTTAGAATAACATTTACCACATAACGTCCCATCAATTTTCCATTCCTCCATGGGAATATACTTAGTTTCCAATGAATTATTGCATAAAATGCATTTTTCTTCTTTTTTCAAACCATCCTTGTTTTTTTGTTCTATATAAAAATCATTTTAGATGTTTTACTAATAATTTCAATTGGAGAAATCATGTTAAATATTACTATCTTGTAGAAAACACACGGTAGAATGTCTGGCCAATGTAAACCTCCTGCAAATTTTTACTTGGTTAGACCTCTACCGTTTAAGCAAAAATAATTGATTATGCTAGATTACTAATCAATTTTTTAATACTCTCGATTTCATCTTCTTCCTGTATTATTTTTTTATCTACCACTCGAAGCATTGCATCATTCCAGACGTGATGTGAGAAGAAATTATGCTTGGTATTTGCTATTTCCATTTCATCATCTACCACCGTATCTTCAAGGAATTTTGTGACTACTGTATCAGCCAGTTTTAAAATTCTACTGTTTAGCTTAAAGCTTCTAAAAATTGGTTCCAATTTTGTAATGTCACTTTTAAAATCACCCTTTGTTTCTAGGATATTTTTATGTAAGATCCGAAAATACACTGCTACAAAGAATAAGGTAGCATATCGTTTTGTTTTATGCCCTCCCTCTCTTACCATACTTTAAGGTATTTTTGGCAAATTCTTTTACAAGATATGGGTACAGCAATAGTCTGTATTCATCTTCAAGTTTTTCATTGAAAACATCATCATACTTACTTCCACGCGGTAAAAATTGTGCTGGTGAGCTATAAGATTCTGTAGGTCTTTGTTCTATTCCAGCAACTAAAGCTTGAATAGCATCTTTTGCAACAATTACCTTTTTGTGATTATCTGGTAAATATTTATTATAAATTACATCCCCTTTTAATTCAGATTGTTGTGATTTAGTTTTTGAATCAAAAGATCCCGCTTGAATTTCATAAAAGTAACCAGAATTTTGTAATTGGGATTTTATTGATTTATGGAAATCCATTAATGATACAAGGTCTTTGCCCCTAACAGAATTCTGCGAATTTCTGTATTTTGTAATATTATTTTGGTCTTCTTCATCATCAGCTCGAATGATTGTGACTGTTATACTGCCATCCAAATTATGTGTCCGTTTAGCACGGTCAACAATTGAATTTGATGTTTGAGCCCCATTTACTATTTGTGGAGCATGTAATAATATGGAATTATTTCCAATTTCTTCAAAGTTACTTACTACAATTGTAATTCCGTTATTGTAATAGAAGAACTTGTCAGGTGCATTCTGCAGGGTCTCTCTAATGCCTTTGTTTACAGTAGTTTTAAACTGCATCCACTGTCTAATGTTAGACTCAAANACATAGTCCCGATTTTTAGAGATAAATTCAGTTAATTCCCTTAGTTTCAATATGCCTAAAATAGTATTTTCATGTCCTAGCATTTTTTCCAATTTTATCGTAGATTTTTTGCCAGCTGCTGGTTTTTTTATTCTACTCCATAATCTTTGGATGATTTCTTCTATATCGATAATCTCAAAATATTCTTCATTCTCATATTCTACTTCCTGATCCGTTACATAGCAACATTCCACCTTCAAATTTTTATCACGTATCTTGGTAACTAAATGTGCTAATTCAGGACGCATCTTAGTAACATCACTTTGGAGTAGTCGTTTAACATCTTCTTTGAATTTTGTAATAGCTTCCATAGAGTGTGATGTTCCATATTTTGACTGGAATAGTCTTATCTTATTATCAGAAAAATCAACTGGAAGGTATGCATCAATGCCTAGGTCATTAGCCCCGTCAACTATAGCATCAGCAGCATCGTCTTCTGTTGCTTCATAAACTCTTGTTAGAACCCAATGAAGAAAATTATGACCTTTTTCAACTTCATTTTTAGCACACTCTGCATTCTCTTTTATACTATCTCGAATATTTTTTGAAAATCCCTCTAGTGGTTGGTTACTATTTTCTTGAACTAGAATAGAACTTGAACCAGGAATGTATCTTAGTAACCCCCTGTTGTTTATTTGTGCCAACTTATTTCTTCTAAAATACTCTCTATTTAGAAAAGCAGGTAATTACATAATAACTCAAAACTTTGGAGGTGAGGAAGGGATTCGAACCCCTATCGATAGGCTTTGCAGGCCCACGCATAACCACTCTGCCACCTCACCGTATTCACAGAAACGAGTTATTCACAATTAAACTCTTTAGATCAGAATTTGGTAAAAGGTTTGGCTGCAAGTTTGATATCCTCGCCTCTGACAGTTTTTCTTCCAGCATGAGATGACATATCGACAGCGCTTTTAGCAATAGCAAGAGCTACCTCTTCTATTATTCTCCTTAATTCATCCGCTGATTCATCACTTACTCTATGCGCTCCTGATTTTTTTAAAATTCTATACATGGCTGATAATCCAAGCTCAGATGATTTCATTACATGCATTTTTCACGTAATCGATTAAAGACTTTGTGTGAAAAAATCCTACTAAGGAATCGATTTATACAGACTATTTTAGGTAGCTTTCATTTGGTGTAATTATGAACTGGTTATTAGATTCACACATACATCTATCTGATCCTGAATATGATTCTGATATTCCATATATCATAAAATGTATGGAAAAAATGCATATCAAGGCATGTTGTGTTTCCGAAGATCTTCTATCCTCCAAAAAAACAATAGATCTTTCAAAGAAAACTGAACTAATTTTCCCTTTTGTAGGAATCCATCCAGGTAAAGCTGATGAAAAACTAGAACCTATACTGGAATTAATTAATCAGAATATTGGTGGTATTGCAGGCATTGGTGAAATAGGGCTCGATTCTACCTATGTTTCATCAGAATCAGAATTTCAAAGACAAGAACAGCTCTTTAGAGGTCAACTAGCAATTGCTGAAAAGATACAAAAACCAATTTCTATTCATTCTAGAAAAACTCTTGACAAAATTTATGAAATTATTCCCTCATACTCTCTTAGAGGAATGGTTTTACATTGGTTTGATGGAAGCAAGCAGCAACTCACAAAAGCCATGGATTTGGGATTTTTTGTCTCATTTGGACCCCTATTGGTTTATGCAAAAGATAAACAAGTTTTGTTATCAAAAACAGAAATTAATAGAATCCTCGTAGAGACCGACGGACCAGTAAAATTTTCAAGATGTTTCGCATTAAAGCCTGCACAAGTGAGTTTTATCCCAAGCATAATATTTTGTGCCTCAAAAGTATTGAGAAAGTCATATGATGAATTCTCTGCTATCTTAGAAAAAAATTCAAACGATTTTCTAGGTATATAGGTATAAAAAACCCCAATTGATAACCGGATGAGTGAATAGAATAAAAAAAATTACAATGGAAATACTAGAAGATAACAAAGAAAAATTTGGTATTGATTTTCTTGAAAACAAAAAAATTCTAAATGAAATTTCCATAGTTCGCTCAAAAGGATTAAAAAATGAATTAGCAGGATATATTACCAAATTCATAAAGCGTGAAATTCGAGAAAAAGAAGAACAATTATTAAAAGAAAATCAAATGGAAAAGGAAGAAACAACTACTGATGATCAACCTATCACCACTAATGATGAGAAAACACTTCCAGAGTTAGAAACATCACAGGATGAAACTGAAGAATTTTCTTAGCCTATAGTGTAAGATTAATTTTATCCAAATAATGGAATTTACAAGATGATCACAGTAAAATTTTTGGGCGGAGCAAAAAAATCATTTTCCACTGACCATATTGACATTGAAAAAAATGATCTTACCTTGCAGCAGCTACTTGATTTTTTAATCAAGAATAAACCTAAAAACGACAACAAACTCGATGTAAATAATCTATTAATCGCAATAAACGGAATTGATTCTTCAGCAATAGATGGACCATTAACTAATTTAAAAAATGGGGATGTTATTAGCATAATTCCCATAATACATGGGGGCTCTTCTAAAAGGATTCAATTCAAAATTTCTAATTCATGCATTGAATTATTTGATGTCAAAACAAATCAAAAACTAAACATCGATTTTTTAGACGACCTTAGACTAAAATTTCCAAATATAATAATTCAAGCTATATCATCAAACTACATACTTGGTAAATCACATGCACAAAAAATTATTGCGATATCACTAATGGCCAAACAAAATAACACCATCCTTTCAAAAAAGATTGAGACAGATATTTTATTGAGATTTGCTGGTACTACTCAAATTAATGATGCGATAAAACGAGTGGGAATAAAGAATGAAGGTGATTTTGTAATTATTGCAATTGGTAAAAAAATACAACTTGACAGATTATTCAGAGATATCAAATCCTTACTGAACACAACCCCTCTATCCAAAAATAACCAAAATTTTTTGAAAAAAAAATTTAACATCACAAAAAAACAGATGGATGCAATAATTTCAAAATCCCAATTAGAAGACTTGCTTGCAGAAAAAGCAGCAATTTTAATCTGATAAAGAACGTTTTGTTTTTTCTACACTTAGGATATTGTTATTTCGTATAACTGAAACTCCTGCCTCATCTCCGATTATTTCAATCAAAATAACCCAATCTGGGCTATCCAGGGAAACCTTATTTGAAATATTTTTTGCTATTTTTGATATAATTTCGTCAGAGGAAACTTTTGAATTTCTTTTTTCTATAGTGATTCTATAGCTATCTTCTGACTTGATAACTCCTATTTTCTTTAGAATCTCATCTTCTATTTCTTTGATATTAGTTTTGCAAACTCCTTGAATTGGAATTATTCTTAGACAGTATCTAATAGACCAAGGTTCATCGAGAATTTTTTCTCTAATCTTTTCTATAGCTTCAATTGGATTTAGACTAGTAATGCCAGTAAGAATTCCAGGCATGTTTGAAATGATAATTTTAGGTTCTTGGTCTCCTAACTCAATAAGAATTCTCTTTACTTCCTCACTAGCCTCTTCTTCAAAATGACGTGGGCATGTAATAATTAAATTCAAAACAGGTCCATAATCTCCTCTTTTGATATAATTCCAGGTCTTAAGACCTTCAGATCATTATTAATTTCTACTACAGTTGATTCTCCTTTACTTGAAATTATTCCTCCATCTACAAACAAGTCATATCCTGAGATGTTTCTAATACATTCTTCAGGGTCTCTAAATGATTGAGAACCAGAAATATTTGCACTAGTTCCAACAATTAATTTGCATTCTTTGAGAATTGACAAGGCACATGGATTCTTAGGAACTCTTACAGCTATTTTCTCATCAAGATTAAGAGATTGTTTTAATTTTTTATCTTTAAGTTTTAATACTAAGGTAATTTGTCCTGGCCAAAATTTTTCAGAAATCTTATCTGCCATTTCATCAAAAACGGCTATTTTAGAGAGTTCTCTTTTAGAGAAACCTAAAATGGGAAATAATTTTGAAGGGTCTCTGTTTTTTATTTGATAGAGTGATTTTATTGCATTTTTATTATATGGATCACAACCAATTCCGTAAACTGTATCTGTAGGAAAAACCACTATACCTCCATTCCTAAAAGTTCTGATGGCGATATTGACACCTTTAGAATCACAAGATACTCTCATTGTTTTCATTAATGTTAGAATGTTGGTAGGTTAGTAATATGTTAAGTACAAATTAGTAATATTATTATCAATTTTCTATGAGATTCAGAAACATACATACCTTCATTATCATCAACAAGCGGAAAACATTGGAGGTTGTATAAGATGCCACTCAAATATCCTTATTAATAATTTGATTTTCAAAGCATCTAGAAACTATATGACAAGTAAATCATCTGAATTTGAAGATAATGAGTTTGAAGATGATTTTGATGACGATTTAGATAATTCTGAAGATGATGATTAAATTAGTAAACCAAAATTTTCTGCAAATCTACTAAAGGTTTGATATGCAACTAGAAACTCTCTTCCATTTGAACTAATTTTGTATCTGAAAGCACCTTGAGAATCTACTTGTTCTAATAATCCTTGAGAAACTAAATTGTTAAGAATTTTTGAAATTCTTACATGAGAAACATTTGCCTTTCTAATAAGATAGGTAACAGTTGCTCCTTCCTCTGAATCCAAATCATCTCTAGCGGTGGATAAAATATCCCCAATAATTTTCATATGAGGTCTATACACACTCACCAATTTTGCCTCCAAATTTGTTTTAGCCATGGAATATGATAATAATACGATATTGTTCAATATACTAAGAAGATAAAAGAAATTGACAATGTAATTTGTCCAATTTTTCCTTCTTCTGAATTAGTATCATTCAGTGTATTTAGCCTTAGATTAAATCTCGGGGTCAAATTTTATTTTTGTTAATGGAATCTTGCTTACTGGAATAAAGAGAGAAATTAATCCAGCAATTTTGATAGAAATAGAAACGTAGTACAATATAGATTCCGGAAAAACAAAAGAATACCATCCTAGAAATTCTCCTAACGCAAGAAATGATAATCCCATTGCAACGAAAATAGTTCCTTTCTTTTTTCCTTCGAAATAAGAAAGAATAGTTTCAATTGCACCATAAACTAACAAAATGAATGATATCGATCGAAAAATATGTTCAATGTGAACAGTAGATACTAAGAACAGAGGAATAATCCCAATTGATCTTAAATATCTTGATTTGGGGAAAAATGATTTAATACTATGTGAGAATGCTATAAAAAAATATCCTACTGTTTGAATTCCAATTCCTAAAGTTTGTATCCAACGTTCAATCTGACCTTTTTGTAAAACAAAGTCCTCAGCCATGTATCCTGTCCATACAACAAAAAAACCAACACTGATGGACAAAAATGCAATTGATAATCTAAAGAGAGTAGCACTTCCAGTATTTTTGTAACCTATGTATGCGATAACACCAATTGCAAGACCTACAACAAAACCAATTAAATTTAGAATATTTTCAAGTAAGAATTCCAATTACGCACATTATCCATTAAAATTAATTATTTTAACTTGATGAATCATTTAACTAGATGGTTAATCCCATTCATCTAGAGTTCCAGCAGATTCCCCTTCTGTACTACCTGAATAATCTCCTAAAATGTCAGAGTATTTTGCAACATTATGTGCAACAAATTTTACATATTCACCATAACTCATGTCTAAATTACAGTGTTCACATCTTACCACGGAAAAATCTGATGCAAGTTCAGCCCCCTCATCACATTTTGGGCACTTAATCTTCACATCTAACTTAGTACGAATTAATTATTATTGGTTTAGATTCAATAAAAGATAAAAGGAGTTTAGATATGCTGCTAGAATATGGGTAAAACCTGTACTAAATGCAAAAATCCAATCCCAGAAGACGAGGATTTAGACCCAAAAGCAGCAACATATCCATGCTGTAACCAGTGTTGGGCTGGATGGAAAGAATATCGGATAATGGTCATGAATGAGATGAGATTAGATATGTCCCTTCCTGATCATAGAAAGCTTCTTAAAAAAAATGAGCAGATTTTTGTTGGAGTTCGAACTCCTGAAGGCGATGTTATAGATTTTTCTGATGAAAAAAACCGTAATCCAGAAGAGCCTTAGAACCCTAGGTGCTTTTTAGCATTTTCAGGAATTATCAAGAATATTTTCTTTTTTCTATTTTCATCTAAGTTAGAAATTATCCTATTAATAGAATTTGTAAGGATCTCTTTTTTTGAACTATCTAGTGATAAGAAGATCTCAAAAATTCCATCCAGATTAAAATTAATTAATTTTTGTGGAGCAGAACCTATTTCGTCAATATATTTAGAGAACATTAGACCTCTTTGTTCTTCAGTAATTGTTGTTAAAACCTCAAGCCATGTTTTAAATAACTTAGAAAAATTTGGGAAAGGAATCGTTGGACCTGCTTCAAGGGCATTGTTAATTATTTCTCGTTTATCTGATTCTGACATTGAGAAAAATTCTAACATCCTTTTTTTCAAGATCGGTGTTCGAAGAAACTCTGGTAAATTAGCTAAAATCACAATTATGTTTCCTGCATAGTTTGGTTCAGACAATATTACAACTTGTAAAAACTGAATATTAAAATGCTAGAGTGATAATTTAGCTTAAATACACCATCTCCACGCTCTGACATGTATGCCTTCAACAATTGCAGTTGGTGGTTTCTTTGGAGACGAAGGAAAGGGAAAAATAATTTCCTACCTTGCTTTGAAAGACAACCCTTCTATTGTTGTACGAGGAGGTGCAGGACCTAATGCCGGTCATACTGTCAAAGATGGTAATAGAACATACAAAATTCGCATGTTGCCAAGTGGATTTTTAAATAAGAAATCTAAAGTAATGATCGGGCCAGGAGTCGTAATTAATCCAGATGTTTTACTAAAGGAAATAAAAGATTTTGACGTTTCAAATAGAGCCTTCATTGACAAAAACTGTGGAATTATCGAACAAAACCATATAGATGAGGATTCTAAAGGAAGGTTAAAGGAAACAATTGGTACTACAGGTTCAGGCACAGGACCTGCTAATGCCGAGAGAGCTATGCGAACTTTAAAGCTAGCAAAAGACATTAAATCACTTTCTGCCTACTTGGGAGATATTCCAACTGCAGTTAACTCTGCTCTTGATTCTAATGAGAATGTTCTAGTAGAAGGCACGCAAGGAACTCATCTCTCTTTATGGCATGGTACTTATCCATATGTTACCTCAAAAGACGTTACTGCTTCAGCAATTTGTTCTGATATTGGACTGGGCCCAAAGAAGGTTGATGAGGTTCTGGTAATCTTCAAGTCGTACGTGACAAGAGTAGGCACAGGACCAATGGATAATGAACTCACGCCTGAAGAGACATCAAAAAAAGGTTGGGCTGAAGTAGGCACGGTGACTGGTCGTCAGAGGCGTGCTGCAGAGTTTGACTTTGACTTGGCTAGGAGATCCATAATGCTTAACAGCGCAACCCAGATCGCCATTACTAAATTAGATGTTTTATTCCCTGCCTGTGCGAATAAAACTTCATTTGATGCACTTAACAATGACGCAAAATCATTCATAAAAAAAATAGAAGAGAGTCTAAACGTTCCTGTTACACTCATCGGTACAGGCCCTGATGTAAATGATGTAATTGACATTCGAAAATAAATCAGCCTCAATTTTTTTGGTTAAGTTTAATTTAGTTAAACTTTACAAAGAGTTATGGACAAACTACCTACCTACATTCAAGTTGATTCACCATTAGAATTTTCACGACTAGTTTGTGCACTTGAGCGAGTTCCACGCGTATCATTCCTTCATGAATACGAAGGTAAAGAAGTTCTTTCTGTTCAAATGGATTTACTCAAAGAAAAACCAATCATCTACTATACGCCTGTAGATAACAGAGGTCACTATCTTTGCTATGAATTCAAATCAGGAAAGGAACGTTCCTCAGTCGTAAATTCAACATCAGACGCTGCTCGATTATATTCTCCCATAGTGAAAATAAAGACTCTTCCTAATAATCTAAAAGGAGGGAATGGCTCTGAGGAGAAATACCACCCAATTGAACTCGAAGATCTTGCCAGTCTTGCAAAACTGAGTTATGGTTTTGAGGATTCTCCATTTCCATTATTTACCTTCCCATGTAATGGAAAATGGTTAATGGGGGTTTTCATGAATTTTAATGAAGAGGGGGCATCTTATTTTTGCCACGTAGTTTTGAATAAGAATCCAGAAAAACCGTTCCTAAAATACTCTACAAATAATGGAACAGAGCCATCATTTGTTGATAGTCCGCAAGAACACGGGTATTCGTACATCAAAATAATAAAATTAAAAGAGACCCATCCTTTGGTCAACTATGGCGACCTTCAAAACTAGAATAAATAAAATAGCTAATAATAAAGGCAAAGTTATTCTTGCAAACGATTATTCTAATTCTACAAGAAATTTAGAGGCAAAAACAATCAAAAACATTAAAACATTAAACAAATTCCTTTGTGGAATAAAATTCAATTTTCATTTATTGTTACCATTAGGATTTGACCAGATAAGTAAGATTAACAAACTTGCACACAAGTATGATCTTCAAACAATTGCAGACATTAAATTAAATGACATTGGTAATACAAATAAAATAACTCTCGAAAATCTTTGGAAGGCAGGTTTTGACGCTGTTATAGTTAATCCAATTATGGGATCCAACGCTTTAAAAAAACTTGTATCTTTAGCACATGAAAAAAATAAAGGAATTATTACGCTTTGTCATATGAGTGCACCAGAAGCAAAACTATCCTACGATATGAAAGTAAAATTAGGTAATTCCAAAACACCCATTCCACTTTATCAATTATTTTTAAAATCATCCCTTTCAAACAAAGTCGATGGAATTATTGTTGGAGCAACATACCCCAAAATTATAAAATATTGTAATAAAAAATCCAAAGGCGATTTGAATATTTACTCACCTGGCATTGGAACTCAGGGTGGAAAAATTAGAGAAGTTCTTCATGCTGGAACTAATTTTCTAATAGTTGGTAGAACTATTCTTAATGCTAAAAATCCTGCTAGTATAGCAGAAGAGTTTCAAAAATTAAGTATTTCTAAATAATTTATTTGCTTTTGAGAGAATATTTTTGGCATTCTGATAAGTTACCTTTTCTAATGCATTCTCGTAGTCTAGCCAAGCATAATCTAAATGCTCGTGAGAAACATTTACTGTAGGTGTTTTTGTTTTGGCTAAAAAAAATACAACCTCCTTTTGAATTAATTCACCCTCAAATTGGAAATTATAATTAATTTTTTCTTCAAAACCTTCAACAAATTCTAAATCAGAAATTCCAGTTTCTTCTTTTGTTTCTCTTACAGCTGTTTGATGTAGAGTTTCTCCTTGTTCTATTTTTCCTTTCACAAAATCCCAATGACCTGTAGGATAATTCAATAGCAGGAAACGATTGCCATCAGGCTTTTCCATACACACTACTACCCCTGCAGATCTTTCTTTTTTCAAAGTCAGATTTCTATGATTGGATGTTATTATTGTTATTTTCCCATTCTTCGTTTTCTTTTTTGAAATGTTCTTATAGCTCGCATCAAGTCAATCTTTCGAAATTCTGGCCAATAAATATCCATAAAAACCAATTCACTGTAAGCACTCTGCCACATAAGAAAACCACTTAATCGCTTTTCCCCAGAAGTACGTAAAATCATGTCAGGTGAGGATTGTGGTAAATGTGATGTGTAAAGATTTGATTCAATTTCCTTCTTATCTATTTCATCAACATTAAGGGAACCATTCTTTATTTTCTCACCTATCTTTTTGACAGCATCCACTAGTTCATTTTGTCCACCGTATGCGATTGCAATATTTAAAAAGTGATTTTTATAATCTTTTGTTGCATCATCTAATCTACGTAATACATCTTTGATTGGTTCTGGGAGAATCTCAATTTTTCCAATAGCTTTTACTCTCATTTCATTTCGATGAATTCTAGGATCATTGTAAAGTTTTTCGAGTCGATTTTTTATCAAACCATATAGAAATTCTAATTCCTGGTCTCCTCTATCCAGATTCTCTACTGAAAGAACATAAAGCGTTATAATTTTAATATCAAACTCCTCACACCAGTCCAAAAGATTTTCTACAGCATCAGCTCCTTGCCAGTGACCATTTTTAGAAACCATCAAATTTTTTTTAGCCCATCTTCTATTCCCATCAAGTATAATTGCTACATGATTAGGGATGTCTCCATCTCGGATTTCTTTTTCTAATTTTTTAGAGTAGATACTGTATAATCCGGATAAATGAAGGACTAGTTGTTTTATTCCGTTAATATCTCTCCACCTTTATGTTTCCTATATCTTCGAAACAATAAGGTGGCAGATATCAGTGTTATTACTAATCCCACCAATAACATAGGTATTAGAGTAAATGGACTTTCATCGTGGATTAGAATATTTGTAAATTGTGCTACTGTTGGATAGATCGCACCAAGAACAATTAACCTAAGCACATCGCTAATCTTTTTCAAACTTCCTCCTAACCAATTACTAAGTAAAATTCCGCCAAAAATAGAACCAAATCCTATCCACAAAATTGGCAGCACTCCTGAAATAAATTGTCCAACAATGATCTTATTTGTGATTACATCAAACAATTGCATATTTGTATTAACAATTTGTTGTTCAACAAGTGCTATTCCAGCAGGAATAGATGCAAGTATCAAAATTATTCCTGTAACCATTGTAAAAACTCTAATGAATCCTGCAGGCGTAGGTTTTGACCATTTTTTCAAAGTCTTATCAACGTCAAACGCTCTGATGAGAAATGCTCCTCCAAGAATGCTAATCAAAACAGCAAAAATCTCTTCAGTATAACCAAAAATAGTAGCAATTCCACCAATCAAAAGTAAAATTCCTGGAAGACCAAGAAAGAATTTTGAATACTTTGAATCATAAGCAATCATTTTCAAATATTTTCCAAACACTGCGTAGGAATATTCAACACTTCTACTAACTTTCATCACTACTCTTTGCACTGAGATAATTGGTAGTACATTTTGTATGACTGGGATTACACTTTCATCATCTTCACCATCTGAAACAATTACAGCTCCATTTGCTGAAAATTTTTCTAAAACCTGTTTTATCTCCCGTACAATTTTCTCATCCGCCTGAACTCCTCGATCCTCAGTTCCTGCCACCGTAATAATTTCAGTTTGATAGCCTTTACTTGACAAATCTTCGTAGGTTTTAATGGCATAAAAAATCGAATTAGAATCTGCATTTTCTGGATCCTCAAGTGCTAGTCTTTGAGCTGCTTCAATACACGCGTCTCTTCCAACTACAGGGGTAACAATTCCTGCTTTTTCACCTACATCATTATCTCTATCAACACATATGACTAGGAGTTTATTCGCCATAGACGCATGAATGTCTTTTTCGAGTTTATCAGGTTTTTGAGACAACACTATCACTATTACAAAGTAACTTTTTAATGATTTCCTACTTTTCTAATTATTAGAGTTCTGTTTCCAGGTTCCAGGGTAAAATCCTAAGGTCTTGTGTTATCTGAAGCAATAGCAAGTGATTCTGAATCTTTTCTTAATGAATCAATTTTTTCGAGAATATCTTGAATTTCCCCTGATTCATTATCTTCACTCATTATTGTTGCTACCACAACGGTCTCTCTAATCTGTGAATTAAATTTTTTAAGAGACTCGATATAATTCAGGTAACTTTCATGCCATTCTTCTGGCGCTTTACTTTCAACAAGTTGTATTATTTGGGAATTTACTTGAGAGGATGAAGCCTCAGCAATTTCGATATATTCAGTTGAATTAATTTTTCCATTTAGCATATTTAGGAATTCTTGCTCAACTTCTGTTTGAAGCGTAAAATGAATTTCTTTTATATTGTCTAAATGAGCTTCAAAATCTGAAACTATAATTTTATTTTCAATATTTTGTGG
>C687J29039_10000677_pt1 | contig 14014 bp, 10 predicted proteins | sample RifCSP16_2_FD_29039 | JGI IMG/M metagenome (IMG submission 29039)
CCCGCCGTACCTGGCCTGGCTCGACGGCGCGGACGTGCTGATCCTCACGTCGTCCAGCCCGGGGCGCGGCCTGGGGTATCCGGGCAAGCTCGCATCGTCGCGGTTCGTGGAGACGGTCAACCAGGCCTACGCCGCGCTGTTCGGCTCGTACGTCGTCCATGTCAATCGCTGCGGCTTCGAAGACGGGCTGAATTTCTGGGGCGGCTCGACCGTGTTCAACCCCGACGGCGATCTGATCGCGCAGGCGCCGTATTTCGACGAAGCCCTGGTCGTCACGCAAGTCCATCTCGACCAGATCCGCCGCACGCGCACGCGCCTGCCGCTGCTGCGCGACGAGCGCCCCGAAGTAACCCTGCGCGAGCTCCAGCGCATCCTGTCCGAACGATCCGGCTAGTCCTGAGTTCCTTCAGTTCCCTTGAGTTCCTTGAGTTCCAAGGGAACTGAAGGAACTAAGTGAAGGAACTCAAGGAACTCCTTAAAGAATGAGAGCGATGATGAATCTCGACGACAAGCTCCGCATCGACCCCGAGCTGGTGCACACCGTGCTCAAGCATTTCCTCCGCGACGAGATTCGCAAGGTGGGTTTCGAGAAGGCGGTGATCGGCGTGTCGGGCGGCGTCGACAGCGCGGTGGCGTGCACACTGGTCGCGCACGCGATCGGCGCGCACAACGTGCTGGCGCTGCGCCTGCCGTATAAGACGTCGTCGCCTGACAGCCTGGAACACGCGCAGAGGGTCATCGACGCGCTCGGCGTGCCGAGTGAGACGATCGACATCACGCCGATGGTCGATCCTCTGTTCGAGCACCTGCCCGTCATGGACGACATACGCAAAGGCAACGTAATGGCCCGCCAGCGCATGATCGTATGGTATGATCGATCGGCGGCGATCAAGGGCCTCGTCGTCGGCACGAGCAACAAAACCGAGCTGCTGTTGGGCTACGGCACGCTGTTCGGGGACATGGCCGCGGCGGTGAACCCGATCGGGGATCTGTACAAGACGCAGGTGCGGCAACTGGCGAAACACCTCGGCGTGCCGCAGCCGATCATCGACAAGCCGCCCTCTGCCGATCTGTGGGCCGGGCAGACGGACGAAGGCGAGATGGGACTGACCTACGCGGAGGTCGATCGGCTGCTGACGCTGCTCGTCGACGAGCGCTACACGCCTGCCGAGGCGATCGAGGCCGGCTTCGAGGCGAAGTTCGTCGAGCGCGTGTGGCGCATGGTGCGCGTCAATCACTTCAAGCGGCGCGGGCCGATCATCGCCAAGCTAAGCAGCCGGACGATCGGGGTCGATTTCAATTACCTGAGGGACTGGGGATATTGACCGCATGACCCAAGAAATGCCGCTTGCCTCTAATCTGAACCTCATTCCGAAGGCGCTCCAGTTGTACCTGGAGATCAGCCAGTATCCGATCCTCGCCAAGCGCATCCGCGAGCAAATGCGCGCCGAGCTGTTCTCGCGCGGCGTGATTCGGCCGGAGGCGTTCGAGCAGGAGGTGCGCGCCAAGGCGATCCGCTCCCAGGAGCTGGAAGGCCTGAGCAACCCTTTCGAACAAGAGCCAGCCGACGTGTGGCAGACGCGCATGGAGAAGATCCGCGACGACCTCACCGACTTCTACTTCGCCTTCAACCTGCCGCACGATCTGTTCCGCGACATTGTGCAGCGCCTCATCGGCCAGCGCGCGCCGACGCACGAGGTCATCCTCACGTTCAATCCCGAGCTGGCGCCGTGGGACCTGCTCTTCACGCAGGGCACGGCCTACGAGAGCGCGCCGCCGGAAAAGCGCGCCCAGATCGAGCACCACCTGCGCGAGATCATCGTCGTGCTCATTAAGGGCATGATCTCCGACCAGCTCGACTTCGTGCGCGTGGCGCGCGAGCACTTCACTCTCCAGGATCTGAGAGAGATTTACGACCGGCGCATCGGGCGTGGCAAGATCGGCGGCAAGGCCGCCGGCATGCTGCTCGCCTACAAGATCATCCAGCGCGAAGCTCAGAGACACGGCATCGACGTGACGCGCTTCATCACCATCCCGGACTCGTACTTCATCGCCTCCGACGCCTTCTACGACTTTCACGCCAGCAACAATCTGTTCCCTTACATGAACCAGAAGTATAAGAGCCACGAGCGGATGAGGGAGGATTACCCGGCTGTCTTCCAGGCCTACGTCGACAGCCAGATACCGGTATACGTCGAGCGGGCGCTGGCGCGCCTGCTGGAGCGGCTGAGCGGCGCGCCGCTCATCGTGCGCTCGTCCAGCCTGTTGGAGGACAACTTCGGCAAGTCGTTCGCCGGCAAGTACGACAGTTTTTTCCTGCCCAACCAGGGCACGCTCGAAGAAAACCTGGCGGCGCTGGCCGATGCGATCAAAAAAGTGTACGCCAGCGTGATTCGTCCCGAGGCGCTGATCTATCGCGAGACGGTCGGCCTGACCGACTACGACGAGCGCATGGCGATCCTGATCCAGAAGGTGGAGGGAGCGCCGCATCACGGCTATTTCCTTCCGGCCTTCGCCGGCGTGGCCTTCAGCAAGAACCCCTACCGCTGGAGCCCGCGCATCCGCCTCGAAGACGGGATGCTGCGCATGGTGACCGGGCTGGGCACGCGCGCCGTCGAGCGGGTCGACAACGATTACCCGCGCATGGTCGCGCTCAGCCATCCTACGCTGCGGCCCGAGCAGTCGGCCAGCGCCGTGCGTCGCTACTCGCAGCACCAAGTCGACGTCCTCGACATGGAGGCGAATGCCTTCAAGACGCTGCCGGTGGTCGACGTGTTGGGCGCGGACTATCCGGCGCTCGGCGCGATCATGTCGCACGATCGCGGCGACTACGTCCAGCCGTTCTCCGGCCGGCCGCTGTCGCTGGAACGGCAAAACATGATCGTGACGTTCGATCGCCTGCTGGCGCACAAGCCGTTCGTCGAGACGATGCGCAGTATGCTGCGCGTCGTCGAAGAGGCTTACGGGCGGCCGGTCGACATGGAATTTGCCGGCGAAGTGGTCTCGACTTATCCCGATCTGCAGTTCAAGGTTGCGCTGTTACAATGCCGGCCGTTGAGCCTGCGCCAGCCCGACCAACGCTATACGATCCCGGAGGACGTCCCGCCTGAAGCGATCTTGTTCACGGCCAACCGGCAGGTGCCGCACGGTTCTGCCAGCGGCATCCGTTACATCGTCCACGTCGATCCGCGCCGGTACGCGCGCATCCCGGATGCCAACACGCGCTTCGAGATCGGTCGCGTCGTCGGGCGCTTGAACCAGGCGCTGGCCGGCGCGCCCTTCGCCCTCATGGGACCGGGACGCTGGGGCACTTCGAACACGAGGCTGGGCGTCAAGGTAACGTACGCCGACATCTACAACACGAAGGTGCTGATCGAGATTGCGCACGAGGACGAAGGCAGCGTGCCGGAGGTCTCGTACGGCACTCACTTTTTCCTGGATCTCGTCGAGGCCGACATTTACCCCCTGCCCCTGTACCCCGACGATCCGTCGACCGTTTACAAGGAAGAATTCTTTGCGGGCGCTCCGAACGCGCTGCCTCAGTTGCTGCCGGCCGACGAGGCGTACGCGCCTTACCTCAAGGTCATCGACGTGCCGGCGGCGAGCGACGGCCGCACCCTGACGATCGTGATGAACGCCGAGCAAGACAAAGCGATCGGTTACCTGACCGATGGCACAATCTGATCGGAGTGCAGGCTTTAGCCTGCAGCCTAAAGGCTACACCCCAACCCATTTGACAGCAGCGAACAATGGAGTGCAGGCTTTAGCCTGCGCAGCCTGAAGGCTGCACTCCAACCTATTTGGCGCCAATGGAGTGCAGGCTTTAGCCTGCAGAGCGAACCATGAGCAAAAATATCTCACCCCATCGCCCGCCACATATTTACCTCGACAACACGTGGTACATCATCACAGCCTCTACTGCCAATAAGGCGCACTATTTGGCTACTGACGATCGCCTAAGACTATGGACAGAGATACTTCGAGAGTTGGTCAAGGAATTTGGCCTCACGCTTAGCGCGTGGGTTGTGCTCCACAATCACTATCATCTGTTACTCAAATCGCGCATTGGACGCGATATCGGCAGATTCATTGGCCGCTTGAACGGACGCACATCGCGCGCACTCAATCTGCTCGATAAAGCCGAAGGCCGACAAGTTTGGTACAACTATTGGGACACGTGCATCCGCACTGAAGCTGATTACTGGACGCGGTTCAACTACATCCACAACAATCCCATCAAGCATGGATACGTGAAACGCCACGTTGAGTGGGAATTCTCCAGCTACCACTATTATCTGCGAACAAAAGGCGAAGAATGGTTGGACGATTGCTGGCGGCGCTATCCGGTGATCGACTATCTTGAGGGCGATGATTTCTAACACGAGTATGGAGTGCAGGCTTCAGCCTGCGGAAGCTCACGGTATAGCAGCCTGAAGGCTGCGCTCCGCCGACGTTCCGGAATGCAGGCTTTAGCCTGCCTGGCCGCACATATGGCAGCCTGAAGGCTGCACTCCGACAACGTTCCGGAGTGCAGGCTTTAGCCTGCGGGAGCTCACGGTAAAGCAGCCTGAAGGCTGCACTCCAGCACAGCCAGGGGCAGGTGTCATGAAACGTGCCGTCAGCATCAGCCTGGGCAGCGCGAAACGGGACAAGGTTGTCGAGGTCGATCTGCTCGGCGAGCGGGTGCGCGTCGAGCGCATCGGGACTGACGGCGACATCGCCCGGGCGGCGGCGCTCTTCGCCGAGCTGGACGGCAAGGTCGACGCGTTCGGCGTCGGCGGCATCGACCTGGGCGAGCACACGCCGTGGAGGTTCTACCCGCTGCGCGACGCGCAGCGCATGGTGAAGCACGTCCGGCGCACGCCGATCGTCGACGGCGGCGGGCTGAAGATGACGCTCGAAGCGCGCGTGATGCAGGTTGTCGAGCGCGAAATCGGCGCGGACATCCGGCCGAAGACGGCGCTGCTCGTCGCCGCGATCACCCGCTACGGCATGACCGCGTCGTTCGTAAACGCCGGATACGAGTGCGTCTTCGGCGACTTGATGTTCGCGCTCGGCCTGCCGGTTCCGGTGCGCAGCCTGACCACGCTGTGCCGCCTGGCGAAAGTGCTGCTGCCGATCGTCGGGCGCTTGAAGATCGAGTGGCTGTACCCCACCGGCGACGGCCAGGAGAAAAATGCGCCGAAATACGAGAAGCACTACCAATGGGCCAGCGTGACCGCCGGCGACTTCCTGTACGTCAGGAAACACATGCCGCCGCGCATGGACGGTAAGACGATCGTGACGAACACGACGACCGGCGCCGACGTGGATTTCCTGCGCGCGCGCGGCGTGAAATACCTGGTGACGACCACGCCGGTGTACGACGGACGCTCGTTCGGGACGAACTTGCTGGAAGCGGCGCTGGTCGCCGCCACAGGCGAAGGCCGCGCCCTGACGCACGACGAGCTCGACGCGCTGATCGATCAACTCAAGCTCGGGCCGAAGATTCGGCGCCTGTAAGATCCCTGAGTTCCTTGAGTTCCCTCAAATCAGGAACTCAAGGAACTGAAGGAACTTCCATGGACGCCATCGTCGTCGCGGGGCACACCCCCGGCAAGAATGACATGCTGCTCGAATACGCCGGCGTCGACGCCGGGCGCAAGGCGCTGATCCCCATCGGGGGCAAGCCGATGATCAAATGGGTGACCGACGCGCTGGCCGGCTCGCGGTACGTGGATCGCCTGATCGTCGTCGGGCTGGACGAATCGTGCGGGATCGATTTCGGCCCCAAGCCGGTAGCGTACGTGCCGAACCAGGAAAGCCTGCTCCAGAACGCGCTGGCCGGCGCGCGCCGCGCCCTGGAAGACACATCCGACCGCGATCATCTCCTGATGTGCGCGTGCGACATCCCCCTGATCACGACGCCCATCGTCGACGATCACATCGCGGCGATGCTGGCCACACAGCACGATCTGTATTACACCGTCATCGATCGAGAGACGATGCTGGCCCGCTTCCCGACCTCGCGCCGCTCGTATGCACGCCTGCGCGACGGCGTTTTTTGCGGCGGCGACCTGAACATGGGCAGCAGCAAGATCATGGAGACCGACCGGCAGTTGTGGGACGACTTGCTCGAAGTACGCAAGAGCGCGCTGCGCCAGGCGCGGCGCGTCGGCTTCGGGATATTGCTGCGCTTCGCGACAGGCAGGCTGTCACTCGACGCCGCCGCGCGCCGCGCCGAGAAAATACTCGGCGTGAAGTGCCGCGTCGTGCGCTCGCCTCACGCCGAACTCGGGATGGACGTGGACAAGCCGTTTCAGTTGGACATCGTGCGGGCGGAGCTGGAGAAGAGATAGGGCGGCTTTCCATAGCCGCCATCGCCGATTTGCAGTCTTATTGCGCCCAGCATGGGTGACCGTGGGAGGTGCCGAATGATAAGAGCATAAAGCTGCGCGTAGCCTGGCTGTGGCCTGCCGAGAAGTTTGTTTCCGTGCGTGAGGCGTTGAAGGAGATGGGAATAAGCAATTATTGAGCAAAATCAAGACATTATAGCGACCCAACAGAACATCCGGTCAGACAATAACCCAATCGTATGGCAATCGTCAGAGAAAGAGGATTTGGGGGATTGACACGCACGGCGATCCGGGTTTATACTCTTCGTAGATTGGGCAGGAGGAAGCGGCGTTGCACGACGCAAGCAGCCGGTCCAAACTGAATACCTCGTGACAAAAGCACGATCATCCTCATGGATGTCGTGCTTTTGTGTCTATACCAGCCACAAAGGAGAAACGAATGGGATCGTCGACTATCAGCAAGATCGAGAAAGCCATCCTGTATGCACGCGAACCCGATCGCTTCGAATTTCAGGACTTCACGGTGAAGCTGCGCGGCATGCACAGCACACACACCGTTGTGTACCGTGGCGGCAAGCTGACTTGTGACTGTGAGCACTTTATTGGGCACGGCGACTGCAGCCATACGATCGCCTGCGAGAAGAGGCTGGGCGAGATGCTGCCCGGCGGGATCCCCCTGCTGGTGAACTGACATTACAACTGAATAGGATATGAGCGCGGGCGAGGGAACCCTCGCCCGTTCTGTTGTGGCGTGGTAAAATCGAGCGCCGGCGAGGCGAAAGCCTCGCCGATGTTCTCTCGGTGGCGATACGCGTGTTCCGACGCTGGCAATTCTGGCTGGGCCTGATCGTGAGCGCCGCCTTCCTGTGGCTGGCGCTGCGCCAACTGAAGCTCGAGGAGGTCGTCAACATTCTTCGCGCGGCGAACTACGTCTGGCTGCTTCCAGGCGTGGCCGTGTACTTTGTGGCCGTCGCCGCCCGGACATGGCGCTGGCAGGTGCTGCTCAAGCCTCTGAAAGTCGTCTCCGTCCGAAGGCTGTTCCCCGTCGTCGTGATCGGCTACATGGGTAACAATATCTATCCGGCCCGCATCGGCGAGCTGCTGCGCGCCTACGTGCTGAGGCACAACGAGCAGATCAGCATCAGCTCCTCACTCGCCACCATTGTCGTCGAGCGCCTATTCGATGGGCTGGTAGTGCTGTTGTTCGTGTTCCTGGTGCTGCCCTCGGCGCAGGCTCAGTGGGATTTGCCGGAATCGATGCGAGCCTTGATCGCGGCCGGCAGCCTCCTGTTTTTCGCGGCTTTGGTCGTGTTCCTGGCGCTGGCCGCGCACCCCGACATGGCATCCCGGGTCTACGGCTTCCTGATCGTGCGCCTGCTTCCACACCGCCTGCGGGCGCCGGTTGGCGGGCTGCTCGATCGATTCGTGACGGGCCTGTCCGCACTGCGCGACTTCCGCCAGGTGCTGGTCGTTTTCCTGATCACGCTCGTCGTGTGGCTGGTGGAAACCGCCACGTACTGGCTGGTGATGCATGCCTTCCCGTTTGAAGTTCCGTTCACGACGCTGATGCTGATGAACGGCGTGGCCAATCTGGTGACGACGATTCCGGCGCTGCCGGGATACATCGGCACGTTTGACCTGCCCGGCATTGCCGTCCTGGTGGCCTTCGGCGTCGATCCAGAGATCGCCACTTCATACACGCTCGTGCTGCACGCCGTGCTGTGGCTGCCGATCACTTTACTGGGACTCTTCTACATGGTGCGCCAGAGCTTGCGCTGGAGCGATCTCGCCAAGGCCGCAGACTTGCAGGACGCCAGGGCAGCCGCGCCATGAAGGTCGCCATCATCGGAGCCGGGGCGGCCGGCTTGGCCGCCGCCTATGACCTGTCTCGCCGGCGTCACAGTGTCACGGTTTATGAAGCGGCACCCGAAGTCGGCGGGCTGGCGGCCGGTTTCAAGATCCCGCGCTGGGACTGGACGCTCGAAAAGTTCTATCACCATTGGTTTGCGTCGGACAAGCACATTCTTGGCCTGATCAAGGAACTGGGCTGGAGCGACCAAGTTCTCTTCCCCCGCCCGTACACGGTCATCTACTACGAGGGGCGATTTCATCCCTTCGATTCGATCTTCACCAACATCCCACTGTTCATCCTGCGACACTTCCCGTTGATCGACTTTATCCGCTTCGGGCTGGTCGGCGCATACTTACGCTTCTGGCCGCGCTGGCAGTCTCTGGAAAAGGTGACCGCCGTGGAGTGGACACGTCACTACTTTGGTGAACGGATTTACCGTGTGATGTGGAAGCCTCTGCTGGTCAGCAAGTTCGGCGAAGAGAACTTGAATGTCGTCAACATGGCCTGGATGTGGGCGCGCCTGCACAGCCGCACGACGCGGCTGGGCACTTTCAAGGGAGGATTCCAGGTCTTCCTCGACAGGCTGGCCGGCGTCGTGCGATCGCACGGCGCGGAGATTCGGCTGAGCACACTCGTGACCGGCATGCGGCGAAACGCCGACGGCACGCTGAGCGTGCAGACCGCCGCCGGCCAGTCGAGTTTCGATGCCGTGATGTCCACTTCCTCGCCCGCGCTCATGGCGCGGCTCGCCCCCGACCTGCCCACCGCATACTCAGAGCGGCTGCGCGGCTTGAAGTCGATGGGCGCAGTCGTGCTGATCCTGGCGCTGGATCGCCCCCTGACGAAATACTACTGGCATAACCTGCCCAAAGAGGCGGGGTTTCCTTTCCTGTCGCTGGTCGAGCACACCAACTATGTCAGCCCCGAGCATTATGGCGGCGACCACCTGGTGTACTGCGGCGATTACCTCGATCCCGGTCACGAATACTTCAGGCTCGGGAAAGACGAGTTGCTCGAACGGTTTCTGCCCGCGCTGAAACGATTCAACCCGGCCTTCGAACGGAGCTGGGTGAGGGAGACCTGGCTGTGGAAGACGCCTTATGCCCAGCCGGTGCCGCCCCTCAACCACTCGCGCAACATCCCCGACATTCGCACACCGGAGCGCGGTCTCTACTTCGCTTCGATGTCGCAGGTGTATCCCTGGGATCGCGGCACCAACTACGCGGTCGAGATCGGCCGGCGCGCTGCGCGCATGATCATGGCAGACGCCGAATCGGTGTAGAATTGGGCCTGTGCGGCTACAAAAAATTACCTTCTAAGGACTGCACCATGAAAAACATCGCTGTCGTCGGAGTCGGATACGTCGGCCTCGTCACTGGCACCTGCCTGGCCGACCTCGGCAATTGCGTCACCTGCCTCGACATCAGCCAGGAACGCATCGAAAACCTCAAGAAAGGCATCCTGCCCATCTACGAGCCTGGGCTGGAAGAGGTCGTCCGGCGTAACGTCAAGGCCGGGCGCCTGTGGTTCACGACGAGCTACGCCGATGCGATCAACGGCGGGAACGGCATGCAGCCGGCCGAATTCGCATTCATCGCCGTCGGCACGCCGAGCGCGGTCGACGGGGCGGCCGATCTGGAATACGTTCGAGCCGCGGCCGAGTCGATCGCAGAGGTGATGGATCATCCGCTCGTCATCGTCAACAAATCGACCGTGCCGGTCGGCACCGGCGACTGGGTCGCCGACATCGTCAAGACCGGGCAGAAAGAGCCTGTCTCGTTCAGCGTCGTCTCCAACCCGGAGTTTCTGCGCGAAGGCTCGGCGATCCACGACTTCATGAATCCCGACCGTGTCGTGCTCGGCTCGCTCGACCGGGAGGCCGCCGAGAAGGTGGCGCAACTGCACTTGCCGCTGCGCACCACGCTGGTGATCACCGACCTGCGCACGGCGGAAATGATCAAGTATGCGTCCAATGCCTTCCTGGCGACCAAGATCAGCTTCATCAACGAGATCGCCAACATTTGCGAAGAATTGGGCGCGGATATAAAAGAGGTCGCCGCCGGCATGGGCTTCGATAAGCGCATCGGGCGGGCCTTCCTCGACGCAGGCATCGGCTATGGCGGTTCGTGTTTCGAGGGGAGCGAAACAGTCTTCGCGCTCAACAGCCCGAACGCCTGCGCTCGCGCTGCCCCACTCCCTTTGGTCGGGGACTTCGCAGGCGCGGGCGTGACGACCGAGTCTCTCGAAGCGCTATTTGCCAGCGGTGGGGAGCCGTTTCAGGGCGAGGCTGTCCAGGTTGTCACACCCTCTCATCGGCGCGTGCTGGCCTTCGACTTGGAGACCGGTCTGCCGACGCTGGCCGAGGTGAAGGCCGTTACCCGACGATCCTACAACGGAACGATGGTCAACCTGAGGACGAGCATGGGGCGCGCGCTTAGAGTGACCGCCGATCATCCTGTGATCGTGCGTGCCGCATCCGGTTTCGAAGTGCTGCCGGCAGCCGCCGTAGCGCCTGGCGATCAACTGATGGCATTGTGCGAATTGCCCGCTGTCGAAACGTCTGCCGATTTGAACCTGCTCGATCTGCTGCGCGGCACGCTGCTTGAGGCGGATGTTTACGTGTCACCGGTCGATTCGTCGTTCAGCGACCAATACGCGCACTTTGCCGCGCACGTTCCACCGGACTTATTACAGTATCCCCACGAGATCCGGCGACACAATCGCATGTCATTGCGCCTGTTCCGGCAGTTAAGCGAGGCCGGTGTGCTGAATGTGCCCGCTGAGAAACTCCAGCTCTACACAGCGAAGGGTGCGGCGACCAAGATCAATGCCATCCTGCCGGTGGATGCCGACCTGATGCGGCTGTGCGGCTATTACCTGGCCGAAGGCTTTATCAGCCGCGATGTGGGACGGGCAGGCGCGGTGCGCCAGCGCGTGGGGTTCAGTTTCGGGGAGCACGAGATGGAATACATCGAAGACGTGCAGCGCATTCTGGCGCGATGGGGCTTGAAGTTCATCGAGCGGCACAGCACCGGCGCGGTCAGCACTCTGGTATCTTCGCGCATTTTCGCCTGGCTGCTGCGCGACGTGCTCAAGTGCGGAACGCGGTCGGACGACAAAGCCTTGCCGCGGCTGGCGCTGAACGTTCCACCCGATCTGCGGCTTGAGCTCCTTCGAGGCGCGTTCAGCGGCGACGGCGCGGTGACGCCGGTTCAGGACGGTAAAAACCTGATGCTGGAGTACGCCACCGTGAGCAAGCCACTGGCCGACGGCATGGCTCTGCTGCTGCAAACGCTGAGCATCGTCCCATCCATTCGCACGCGCTGGATGAATAAGTCGAAGCAGCCGGCGTACATTCTGCGCGTGAGCGGCTACAAGCAACTGCAAGCGCTGCAAGATGTATTTGGCGGAAAACGTCGTGCGCAAATCGCCGAAGTGCTAGCCGGTTACCAGCGCCATATTCGCCAGCGCGGCTTCTCACGGCAGGGCGCGTACGCTGCGCTCACCGTGCGGGCGGTCGAGTACGAAGAGGTGAACACGACGGTCTACAGCCTGGAAACGACCGCGGGCACGCTGATTGCCTCGTCGGGCTTGATCTGCCACAACTGCTTCCCGAAAGACGTTCTGGCCCTGGCGCACATGGCCGAAGTCAAAGGGCGTCATCCGCAGTTGCTGCAAGCGGTGATGGACATTAACGGCGATCAGCGCAGGAGCATCCTGCGCAAGGTGAGCGCTCTGCTCGGCGGCGAGCTGAAAGGCAAGACGGTTGGCCTGCTGGGACTGGCCTTCAAGCCGAACACCGACGATATGCGCGATGCGCCATCGATCGAGCTCGCGCGCTGGCTCGCCGAGCAAGGCGCCAAAATCAAAGGCTACGATCCGGTGTCCATGACGGCCGCCGCTTCGATGATGCCGCCCGGAATGAAATTCGCCGAGGACCCGTACGAGCTTGCGGCGGACTGCGATGCGGTCATCCTGGTCACCGAGTGGAACGAGTTCAAGCAGCTCGACTTCGAGCGCGTCAGGCAGTCGATGAAGACGCCGGTGCTCGTCGACGGCCGCAACGTCTACGATCCTGAGCTGATGCGCGCGCTGGGCTTTACCTATCGCGGCGTCGGGCGCGGCTACAATGACCGCCAGTGAGCATGGGAGTGTGCGGGCTGCAAACTCCAAACTTCAAAGTTCAAAATCCAAAGCTACAATGCGAAGCATCTCTCCGCCCGTCGTGAGACTCTTCGCTTCGCTCACAGTGACAACAGTTGATCCATTTGAGCCGGGTTGTACCATAGCAGTTTCCGGTTTGCTTTATGGCATCCCGGAGTCGAGCCTTCAGGCCTGATCTTTACCCACATTTATCAGCTGGTATCCGGGGGCTGGAACAGCCGCGCCCCCTCGGTCAAGTCGGCCAAGCGACGCCAGCCGCGCCAGAGGGTGCGCCAGCCCGGCGGGCCATCCCGGCGACGGCCTTGGTGGCCCCCGAGCTGGGCGACGCGCCGCCAGAACTGGGCGGCAGTCATCGTGGCGGCCTCGGTGTGTTGATAGCGTGCGAGCACTTCGACGAGCAGCGGCTCGACCACGGTCACCGCGGGTGCGTCGGGCGTCTGACGGGCGGTTTGGCGCAGTTGCAGCAGGCGCACGGCGATGGGCGCGGCGAAGCCCAGTAAGCGTTCCAGGTCGGCGCCTTCATCCAGTTGGCTGTGCTCCACCCGGCAGCCGGTTTTCAAGCATTGATGATAATCTTCACTCAACCAGCGGCAGGTATACCAGTCGGTGATGCGGTGGGCCTCGGCCGCCTGCGCCACGGGCCGCGAGGTGAGCAGAATCCACTCGATGGGTTCGACGCCCGGCGGCGGGTCGACCTCCCAGGCGCGCACGACCCAGGCGTCCAGGGGTGGCAGACGCCGGACGGCGGGTGGGGCTTGGGTCGGGGCCGGCACGCGCACGGCTGCCCAAGCCAGCACCAGTTGCGCCTCGCGCGCGGGCTGGTCGGGGGTGGCCGGCACGCGCACCCGATAGGCGCTGCCGGGTTGGGCAGGCAGGCTGCGCGCATAGTCGATCAAGTGTTGGGCGTGCGGCTGCGTGGCCTGAGGAGCGTCGGCTACCCAGTCCAGCGCCCGGTTATGGCGGACGCGCACCACAAAGTCCTTGTCCAGGCTGCGGCATTCGGCCAGATATTCAAAGTCGTCGCTGCCGCGATCACTGACATGCACCCAGACCACCCCAGCGGGCGGGCGGCCGACCGCCTGAGCCGACACTTGCCACACCCGGCCCTCCGCCGAGCGCGTCCAATGCGGGCGGCTCGCCGGGGTGGGCGTGCGCAAGACAACTTGGGCGTGCGCCAAGCCCAAGACGCTGCGGGTGTCGGGCAACACGGCCAGCGTGCTATGCAACAACAAGCCCTGGCCGCGCCCATCGCCAATCGGGCCCAAGCCGCGGGTGGACGGATGGGCCGTGTAATCCAACTCGGTGGTGTCTTCCACCATCAACACCAGCGGCGCTTGCCCCGCCGCCTGCAACGTCGCCTGCCAATGCGGCGTCAGCAGCGCCGGCAGGCTCGCGGCCGGGTGGTTGAGCAGGCGATACGCGCCGCGCAAGGCGGCGCGCGACCCCATTTGGTTGGGCAAGGACGCCTCCGGCTGAGCCGCCATCCTGGCGCCGATCTCCACCGCGCGCCGAGTCCGGCGTTGGTCACCCAAGTCGACGTGCGCCCACTGTTGCGCCGCCCATTCACTCGCGGAAGCGATCATGGTTCTCTCCGGCTTCACCCAAGCTACGCGCATTATCGCACAAGTCGAGGGAACAAAAGTTCTGGGTAAAGATCAGGCCT
>C687J29039_10000691_pt1 | contig 13941 bp, 11 predicted proteins | sample RifCSP16_2_FD_29039 | JGI IMG/M metagenome (IMG submission 29039)
GGTTAGTGACGGTCTTATCGTTCGACTGAGCTCACGACGAAGTCTGAATTGGGCTTTAGCCCTGACAGTGTCTGATCTTCAAAGTGCCCGTACTGAGCCTGTCGAAGTGTCGGACAAGTACAGACGTCCAGTCGGGTCGTCTATACAAGTTCAGATTATTTATTGTCAATCCCTAACGGTAAACCATTCTCATTCTATATAATATTAAGCCTTTTTATTATAGCGAAAAGCTTCTCATTGTCAAATTAAAACTCTTTCCCGTTATTTAAATTTCACTTGACTTTCATCTGACATTATGTTGAAATTTCCCTCATCGTTAACTGTTTTTACCTTCCTCATTTAAACTACCGAAACAGAAAAGCTGGCAACACTCTTCAACATCAAAAAAGCATACCTGAAAAGCAAAAGTCCTTGCATGTGGCGTGGGGAAAATTTACCATAATAAAAATTTAGTGACTGGAAATGGAGTTTGTGCTACGATGTTTAGGAGATGTAATAATATGTGTATTACATATCAAGATGTTTTTGTTATTCTATTACACCTACCCCCCCCCTTCGTCTCACTTTAAGGAGCAGATATGAACCATTTAGAACAAATAGAATTACCTCGCGTTAAGAAAGCAGGTTTACACAGAAGACTTTATGAATGGACGTTACACTGGGCACACACTCCTTATGGATCCATTGCCCTTTTTGCACTAGCTTTTTGTGAATCCTCATTCTTTCCAATACCACCGGATGTACTCTTAATGGCGCTTGCGTTCTCACTGCCGAAAAAATCTTTCAAATATGCCGCAATCTGCTCAGCAGGTTCTGTTTTAGGCGGAGGTTTTGGTTATTTTATCGGATACCAATTCTTCGAGCATATAGGACTGCCCATCCTGGATCTTTATGGGGTAACGGATAAATTTAACTACGTTAAAGATAAGTATAACGCCAACGCTTTCACTGCCGTAGCCATTGCTGGATTCACACCCATCCCTTATAAGGTCTTTACCATTGCAGCGGGCGTTTGCAAGATTAATATCTGGACATTCATTATTGCATCGGCCGTCAGCCGTTCGGGGAGGTTTTTTATCGTGGCAGGGCTTGTTTACCTTTTTGGACCGAAAATAAAGAATTTTATAGATAAATACTTTAATATTATTTCCATAGCTTTTGTAGTAATCCTTGTTGGAAGTTTTATAATCATTAGATTATTCAAATAAGGGAAAATGTTATGAAATCATTATTCTCACTAATATCTCTCTTCGTTGCCCTATTAACTCCATCATTACTGTTTGCCGAAACTGAAACACCTCAGGTATGGGAACCTCAGGTGGCGGGACGCTTCTATCCCGGAAATGAAACTGTCTTGAAAGACCAGATAAATACCTTTCTCAAAAAGATTCCTAAGCACACCTTAAAAGGCAGGCCGGTTGCTATTATTTCACCCCATGCAGGGTATCAATATTCTGGCCAGGTAGCGGCTTACGGATACAGCGCTATTAAGGATTATGGATTTACGAGGGTCATTATATTAGCTCCCAGCCATTTTATGAGTGGCAAACGGTTTCGAGGCGTCTCTATTCTTAATGTAAAAAACTTTAAAACACCTTTAGGTATTATTCCTGTTGATGAGAATGCCTGTAATCAACTCCTCAATACCTCTAAGGAATCAAAACCCGATGCTTCCCATCAAGCTATTAAACTTTTTGGATCATATGAAGGCGCTTACAAAGGAGAACACTCATTAGAAACCCAGTTACCCTTCTTACAAACGGCCCTAAACACATTTAAATTGGTCCCTATTATAGTTGGTGTGTTAATAGACAATGACTATGATCAAGTTGCCAACACTATCAAACCATTAATGGACGATAAAACCCTTGTAGTAGTAAGTTCCGATTTCACCCACTATGGCGAGGGATATGGTTATGTCCCTTTCAAAAAAGACATAGAAAAAAATGTCCGTTCACTAGACTACGGTGCATTTGAGAAAATTCTTTCTAAAGATTTTGATGGACTAAGGGTATATAGAAAGGAAACGGGAATTAATGCTTGCGGTATCATTCCGGTTGCGTTACTGCTAAAATTATTACCCAGCGAAGCACAAGGTGAAATTTTAAACTATGACACATCGGGACATCAATCCAATGATTTTTCATTTTCTGTAAGTTATGCATCCTTTATATTTACAAAACCTTCAGAAACCAAATCTGGAAACTATATCCCAAAAACAGAAACACTGGACAACAACCCGTCTTTCTGTTTAACCAACAAAGAAAAAACGCTGTTGCTGTCACTGGCCAGAAGTACCTTAGAAACCTATATAAAAACCGGCGCCCCTCCAAAATTAGACAAAATAGAATACGAAGTTACTCCTAAACTAAAAGAAAAATACGGGGTGTTTGTAACATTAAAAAAACACGGTGAACTTCGTGGTTGTATTGGTTATATAATACCCAGGGGTCCCCTCTCCCAGTCCGTAATTGAAAACACAATCAACTCCTCTGCTAACGACTGGCGATTTCGTCCTGTAGAAGCCAGGGAGATTTCGGATATTACCATTGAGATTTCAGTTTTGAGCCAAACGAAAAAGATAACGGACCGGATGAATTTATCGTAGGCAAAGAAGGCATTGTAATACGCAAAGGACACGCCAGCGCTGTATTTCTCCCCCAGGTAGCCACTGAACAAGGATGGGATAGGGTAGAAACCCTCTGCCACCTCTGCCGAAAGGCAGGACTATCTCCAGATGCATGGAAGGACGACGACACGGAATTTTATGTTTTCACTACAGACGTATTCCACGAGTTGTAAGATTTGAGTTGTAAGTTGAAAACTTAAATCTTACAACTTATAACTGTGTTTCATCGGTCTAAGGCTTTGCCTCACTAGACATTAAGATACTGGAGTTTGGTTTCTTGGAAGAGCAGGCGAAAAAAATTCTTTTAGACATTGCACGAAAGAGCGTTGATGCCGCTGTGAAACAGGAGCCAATACCGCACATTTCCTGTGATCATCCAGACCTTCAAGAACAGCAAGGCGCCTTTGTCACTCTGAAAACTCACGGGCAACTCCGCGGCTGTATCGGTCGTTTCGTTTCCGACATTCTACTCTATCAATTAGTCTCAGAGATGGCTATTTCATCGGCAACGGAAGACCCTCGATTTGAATTTAATCGCATAAAACCCTCCGAACTGAACCACCTCGAAATTGAGATATCCGTATTATCACCATTAAAACTAATCCAAAATCCGCTTGATTTTGAACTCGGCAAACACGGTATATTTATAAAAAGGGGGGCACAAATAGGGTGTTTCTTGCCACAAGTTGCCACAGAAACCGGGTGGAGCAAGGAAGAATTTCTGTCACACTGCTGTTCGGGTAAGGCTGGCTTACCGAGTGACTCGTGGAAATACGGGGATGTGGAAGTTTATACCTTCACTGCAGAGATTATTGAAGAGAAACTTAGCGCAGCAAAGCCGCAACCAAAAAGAGTTTAACCACGAAGCTCACGAAGGACACGAAGGAAGCAATTAATGGAATTTGATGAGCTATCGAATAAAGGTTTATTAATGAACTTTAATGAGAAGCTATTGAAAGATGGAATCGAAAGATTTGTTTTATAATTCTTCGTGTCCTTCGTGGTCTTTGTAGTTTTAAAAGATGTGGGTAAGGATAAGCCTCTGTGAGGGGGACAGGGGGAGGAATCCGCATTTCTCTGCGTTCGTTCGACTGAGCTCACGACGAAGTCTCCGTGCCCTTTGCGGTGAACTATTACTAAGTCACTTACTTCTTCTCTCGAAAATACGTCCTACATAAAAAATCATGCCGCCAATAAATAAAAAAACAATCTCCGTCTTCATGGAATCTTTTGCAATCCCAAAATAAAGGGCTTCCAATACAAGAATAATCCCTACAATCTGTAAAATTCTAGCAATACTCATTTTATTTATTGTCCGCTACACGTAATTTTTCTGCTAGTTCTATCGCCTTCAATAATCCTTTGGCCTTATTCAGGGTTTCTTCATATTCCCGTTCTGGAACGGAATCGGCCACAATCCCAGCGCCGGCTTGAATATAAGCATCATTGCCATTTAAAACTATCGTCCGAATGGTAATACACGTATTCATATTTCCAAAAAAATCGAAATACCCAACGGCTCCACCATAAGGACCTCGCTTGGTCGTCTCGATTTCATCAATAATCTCCATTGCCCTTATTTTAGGCGCCCCTGATAGGGTTCCAGCGGGCAAGCATGCCTTTAAGGAATCAAAAGCTGTTTTGCCTTCTTGTAATTCACCACAAACGCTTGAGGTTATATGCATCACGTGTGAGTACTTTTCAATTACCATCTTTTCGTCAATATGCACGCTACCATAGCGTGACACCCTTCCTACGTCATTCCTTCCCAAATCCAGTAGCATAATGTGCTCAGCACGCTCTTTTGGGTCGGCAATCAATTCTTGTTCAAACAAAGCGTCTTCCGAATCATCCCGCCCCCTTCTCCTCGTACCGGCAATTGGTCGTACAATGATCTTTTTCCCATCGACCTTCACCATAACCTCTGGAGAAGACCCTATGAGCTTCAGGTTTCCCATCTTTAGATAAAACATATATGGAGAAGGATTGATTACCCGCAAGATACGATAAATACTAAAAGGATCAGCCTTTGTTTGTGTCTTTAATCGCTGGGAAATCACCACCTGGAATATATCCCCTGCACGAATGTACTCCTTGCAGCAATCCACGGCTTTAAGGAAATCAGCCTTTTCGAAGTTAGATGAAAAAGGAATACCGATTTCTCCGTTTGATGTAATATCGTCGCTCAAAGACATTACAGGCGTGCGTAGTTTTTCAATGATAAGGTCAATTTTATGGATTGCCGCAGCGTATACATTTTCCAAGCTGTCCTTGCCGATCTGCGCAGCAAAAACAACCTTCATAGTTTTTGTCAGATGATCGAATATAATCACCGTGTCATAAAACATCATCTGAATATCAGGAAGCAGCAAATCGTCTTTGGGAATATTGGGTAGCTGTTCATGATATCGTATTGTGTCATATCCAATATACCCAACGACACAACAAAAAAATTTAGGCAATCCATTCACCGGTACCGGAGCAAAGGCACTCATCTCCTTATTCAACACCTCCAAAGGGTCTTTAGCATGAATTACTTCTGCGTCATTATCTCCCCTCCTTAGCTCAATTCGTTGACCGTAAGAAGTGAATTTAATAAATGGATTGATGCCAAGAATTGAATACCTGGAAATCTTTTCTCCACCTGCTGCACTTTCAAGCAAGAAGGCGTATTCTACATCAGAAACCTTTTGAAATGCAGAAACAGGCGTAAGCGTATCTGCAAATAACTGACGGTAAACCGGGACAATGTTACCTTTTGTAGCTAACTGTTTAAATTCTTCAAAGTCAGGGTAATATCGATTGTCCATAAATTTAGCCATAGTACCTTTACCCACCCTAAATCCCCTCCCAAGAGGGGACTTCTTTATTCGTAATAGTTCACCGCAAAGGCGCAAAGTGCGCAAAGTTATTACTTTTTTAGAAACTAAAGGTTGAGAATTCCGAAAAACTTTATAGTATTACCCTGCAAAAACTTCTTTTCCCCATTCCCAGTTCCCCGTATTCATGAGGAAAAGTTTCATGAGGACAAATTTTGTAAGTTTTTCTTCGTGGTTAAACTCTTTTTGGTTGCGGCTACGCTGCGCTAGGATTTTATTGGAGAAGGTAATCCTTCTGTGATGTTTTTTCTCATTCCTCCTCCTTTCTCCCCCTCTGGAGGGGGACATGGGGGAGGGCGTCCTTTGCGTCTTTGCGGTGGACTGAACTGTTACGCAGGGAGAAATATATCTGGTTCTATATCTTCCACATAGCTATAGACTTTAATATCTGAATTTTTTGCGAGTTCCAGGGCATTTTTATCCACCATCGGAGAAATTACTATCAAACGCTGTGCTTTCCTGCTATGTTTTTTCTGATAAAATTCCGCCTTTTTTTGAAATATGTATATATCTGCCTTACTCATGGACGATTTTATTTCACATATTAGGAGCGCCCCATTTTTAATAATTAAGTTCAATTCTACCTGTTCGGGATGCCCAAAAATCTCTCCATCTTCATCGTACTCTACTACATTAATAACTTCAAGTTTTGAAACCTCGCCCAATATTCCTCTCAGCGCATTACGGAATGACTGTTCAAATCTTAAACCCCATCGCGCACCCAACGCGCCAATGGTACTGTCATACTTTCGATTCAGCGCCTTAATAGATTCCAGCATCTCGTGAATAACCTTCTGATTATCTTCCCATCTCCTGTTTTGGGTCTCCCTATCCTCGTCAAGTTCCTTAAGTATCTTATTAAACCGGTCTTCTGTTTTTTCCCTGTCGGCAAAGCGATCTTTAAAGAGCTGTTCTAAAAATTCCCGAACTTCTCTGTCCTGTTCAAGCAGAGCAGGTAATTCCTTAAGTATGATATCTCGAATATCTTTTGTCTTCATAGAAATTTCCAAAAAAAATGGGTGTTGCTAGCGGCAACACCCATTTAAATACAAATTAGCTACGCAACAAAAACGACCTTTACTAAATTAGGCCTTCGGCAACTTTTTTTGTGCAACCGAGCCGGTTACGCTACCAGTTTGAAATTCCTATACAATTAAATTAGAATGTAACTGTAGTTTGTAAATAACCCCAACTGGTTTCAATATCACCAATGTTATCCTCGATCCAGTCCTCGGCACCGAACCAGGAATATCCAGCAAGGATACCTACATTTTTATACAATTGATAGCTTATCGTCAAATCAACTTCCTGCGCCAGATTATCATCGTTAGAAGTAAAACCGCCGACTGGACGTGCAGTAGCAAGACCGCCTGCTGCAAGATACCAACCGTCTTCTTCCTCATCTAACAGGTAATAATGATAGTCCACTTGTACAGTCATCTTGCTTGTTGGTGCAACCTTTATGTTACCCCTGAAGTCATGCATGTTCTGCCATGAGAGTAAATCGATAAAACCATAGTTACCCTGCCAGTGATTTGTTGGATAGAGGTTATCAAAGGTCTCATGATCATTATCCGTTTGATCATCATCACCTGATGCAAAATCATACTCAATACCAAAGCGCGGCTTCCAGGCAACCTCTTTGCACGTATAGCCTGTCCTACCAGCGAATGCCCAAGCCTTTTGATCCTGACCACCGTAATCACCAAACTGACCGTGAGCTTCCAATGTATAATCTACGGCATCCAGATTGGGCAACTTACCATCGACCCTAGCGCCAATGTCATGAATTATAACATTTCCATCCCCGGCAACAGCATATCCATTTGCAGTTGCGCTGTTTGCTGTGCTGTCCTGGTCATTCTTCTGGATATACATGAGTTCTAATAATGCCCCTGGTACGAGCTTTTTAAATGCCAACTGAGCTGCATACATATGCTCATCCGAGTTATCGCTGCCGCCCTTGCCAAAGTAGCCATCTTCGTCAACCGTAGTGGCAATTACTTCTGCATGGACAGCATCTGTATCCCAGAGGAAACGACCACCATCAAACACACGTCCTACATTTGACCATACGAAGTTACCAATCACGCGGTGGTCTCCCCATACGATTTCCTGACGGCCAACCCTTACCGTTAACGGAAGGTCGAAAAGCTTCTTTAAGTCAAAATAACCCTGATGGAGATCTAGTATACTATTCTCCGGACCACTCGTGCTATTACCAGGCGCTGCCGCTGCGTAGCCAACTGTCTGCCCCTCAGCGCCAAACACCCTTGCATCTTGAAGCTGAATAAATACCCTCAAGTGTTCATTTACATCCGCATCAGCCCAAAGCCTTGTCTGGTTCATAACATAAGCGTCATCGACAGATTCAGTCGCATGATTTGCTGCAGCCTGATTAGGCGTCCTGGTTGCACCTTCTAATGTAGCGTTGCTCGATGGAGTTTGATAGAAACCATTAGCAAACTCTGCCCTAGTTCTAATTTGTCCACCAAGCTTCACCTTCTTTGCAAATTCTGAATAGACATTACCAGCAATGTCTTCTGCCTTCAGTGTTTGCTCAGCCTGCGCAGCAGTTCTCATTTTCTCTTTTAATGTGGTGACTTCATCCTTTAATGCCTCTACATCTTCTTTTGTATCCGAAGACACAGATGCCACTTTCTTTTCTTGTTTAACCGACTCAACCTGTTCCGTCAAGCTTGAAACAGACGCCTTCAAGGCATTCAACTCTTTTTCCATATCTTCAATCGACTTGGCATCTGCCCCAAAAGACTGGGCACAAGTCGCAACGCAGAAGACGGCAGTAGCAAAACCACCAATACATGTCCTCCACAAGGCATTCTTCATTTCTTCCTCCCCTTCTTAAATAAAACCAATCGGACCACACCTTAAATTAAGAATAACAAAAAATAAAAACATAACTTACTATAAAATTAATTATAGTAACTGGCCTCCTTTCTCCTCCTCATGTTTTATATGTTTTATGTTTTTGCTTATTTTGCTTTTAAAAAACACTGCATAAACAATAAATTTCGGTTGGCGCATTATATTTACGAAAGTAAAAAGTGTCAAGTAAATTTTTATTTTCCTGTTTTCTTAGACACCTCCTATGAGTTTCGATATGCACAGCTAGGCTAAGAACACAGAAGAACAACTCACTTTAGCAACTCATTGGACATCGACAGTTTTTAGCCAACAAGCCGCCATCTCTGGCACTTTTACATGCAAAACCGTAAATATTACAGCAAGAAGATGCACAAATACCATTCCCAACACATTTTTCATCACTAAATAGGGCATTAATATTTACACAGCTATTGCTTAGAATAAAGCAGTTGTCTTACATGCCGGATGATAAAAGCGAGAGATTAATTGTATTTATATTTCACAAGTGAAATATTTTTTACAATTTGCATCATGCTGCACCATTTTTTGATTTAATTAAGCGAGCAAAAATAGCATAAAGAATTCTTAATAATGAATTTAAGAAAATTTATTGTTACTAATACATTTATAAATGCTGAAGTAACCAAAGACACCATGTTTTTTAATTTTCTATTGACCTTAGGGAAACATATTTTTATAATTCAAAACTTAAAACTTATCATCAATGCTTAATATATTTGGTAAAAACAATAACTAGGATACTATATGGACAAGGAGTTTAAACCAAAAGCAAGGCATTTTTATATTTATCGTAAGGTCATTGTCATTGTTATGATCTTAGCAATAATAGCAGGCGGCATCTACGGTGGCAGAGAATTAAGCTGGAAACAGATAGCTGCTGATGAAGTGGCTGTGGTTGTAAATAATCTTACGGGTGGCATAAAATTAGTCAACAGGGCTGGCGCTATTCTTTATTATCCTTTNATTCAGGANATATATNTATTAGACAAACGNGAACAAGTCNTNAAAATGACAGCGGCAGAGATAGACGAAAAGCATCCACAAGGAATTCCGCTTATCATGAAATCCATAGATGGTGGTGATGTTGTATTAGATTTGCAAATTCAATATAGATTAAATCCTGATTTTGCAGTCCAGGTTATCCAGAATACGGGTGTTGGTGATATCTTTAAACAAAAATGGTTATACGATTATGCACGCACCATTTGTTATTACTGTTATGGAGAATTAACGTTGGGCGAATTCCCGGTTGCTTCTCTGCGTGATCAGAAGGCACAAAAGGCACGAGAAGAAATCAATAAAATGTTAGAGATTCATGGTTTTTATATTACGTCTATTAACCTTTCTGATTATCGTTATTATCGTGAATACGCCGAAAAGATACAGGAACGCAGGTTAGCCGACAAGGAAGTTGAAGAACAAAAAATGAGGGGGTCGGCAGCCAGAGAAAATCAGAAAAAAGTCATCGTTGAGGAAACGAAAAAGTTAGAGGTAGAAGTTGCAAGGTTTAGAGGAGAAGTTGATAAACGTATTATGGATGCAAGGGGTAGCGCTGAGGCAAAAAAACAAGATGCCGAGGCCTACCTGATTCAGAAAAGATATGAAGCCGATGCTGAATACGAAAGACTTGCGAAAGAGGCGGAAGCAGTTCTTGCAACAGTAAAGGCCGAAGCAGAAGGTATTAAGGCTTTACGCAACGCATTGGAAGGAGAAGGTGGACGGAATATGGTCAGACTCGAATATGCCAAACGTTTAAAACAGGCCATTATCCGAGGCATACCAATTGTCAGACAGGGTATAGAAACGCCTCAAAGTATCCAGAGGTTCAAGTACATTGAAGATTCTCCAAAGATTGATTACATGTTCCCGGAACCGCCAGACGCCGCACTGGTCAGTCCATTAAAACCGGGACCTGATAAATCACCGTAATAATTCTGAAAATACATTCTATACCTTAAAATTGCTATTTGAGAAGAGGTGAAAATGCACATAGGAAAACTTACAGCCAAATATATTATTCCTGTTGGAATTTTCTTTTTTGTTGCTCTATCTATTGTTGGTATAAAATTCTTCGTAATTAAGGTAGGCGTTGATCAGGTAGGTGTGAGGACACATATTTGGGGCGTAACCAGGGGTCTTGTACATAAGGATTACGGACCAGGCTGGCACAGGGCAGTTAGCGGCATTGACCAGTGGGACCTTTATGACAGTACTGTCCAAACACTTGAACTTGCAAAAGAACTATCTCGCATGGGCCATGACGAGAGAAAGGAAGCTGCCGTAAGAACAGCAGACGATTACGATGTGTCGGTAGATATGGTTGTAAAATATCAAATTAAAAAGGAAGCGGCGTGGAAGTTACGTCAAGATGTTGGTGTGGGTGAGCGGTATAAAGTTATTGTTGAAAACGAAACACGCGACATTGCCAGAAGCGTTCTTGGTAAGATGGTGGAACGCGACTTGTATAACCCGGAAGAAAAGCGAAGGAGGGCTGCGGAGTGTAAAACAGAGCTTACCGAGAGACTTTTACTTCGTCATGTAAATGTCATCGATGTGCTCATTCTTGAAATGAGATTTGACCCGCAGCTTGAAAGGAAAATTAAAAATATTAAATTAGCGGAACTTGATAATGTTTTAAATATATCAAAGGCGCTTGCCGCCGAGCAAAGAGGTATTACTCAAACTATAGACGCCGACACAGAAGCCATTGCTCAAAAAATCATCGGTGACAAAGAAAGGTCGATTACCGTGCTCGACGCTGAAACTTCAAAAAGAATCACGGAGATACTTGCAGAGGCCGATAAATACCTGGTACAAAAGAAAGCAGAAGGCGATCTTTACAAACAACAACGTAAAGCAGATGGCACACTTTTAATTAAATATTCACAAGCGGAAGGTGAACGACTCAGAAGAGAGGCGCTTGCAGGTCTGGGAGGTGATATTATTGTTGCAATGGAAGCAGCGCGCAACATCAACCTGGCTGACATAAGTATCTCAAGCCTTGATTTAAATTTACTTGATGTTGATGATATGGCTACGCGGCTGGGTGTTTCTGACACAAAAGGGAAGCTCCGTGTTGACTCAAAAATATTCAAACAAATCCAAGAGATGCTAAACCAGCCGAAAGGCACAGACACTACAAAACCAAAATAACTTATTTTTCAGGTGTTTTTGCACAGCGAAATCCGATTTGNGGACTTTGTGCATATGGCGGAACCCGATACCGTGCAGCGCATCGCGCATAATGTCCGAAGTAAAGAANGCCGCCTCCTCGAATAACCCTCTGCTGCCCAGTTTCTGGACCTTGAGGATTTTTTGAGGAAGAGACCTGATAGTAGTTCTGGTCATAATAATCAGCACACCATTCCCATGCATTTCCAGCCATATCATAGCAGCCATATGGGCTTTTACCATTTTCATACTTTCCTACAGGTGTTGTCTCTCTAAGTCCTGCTTCTTGTGATTCCCACACAGTGCATTTGGTTTTATCAAATTTATTTCCCCATGGCCATAAACGTCTGTCTGTGCCCCGCGCTGCTTTTTCCCATTCAGCTTCGGCAGGCAATCGCTTCCCGGCCCATTTTGCGTATGCAACGGCATCGTCCCACATAACACCAACGACAGGCTGATTGGGACGATTAAACCTCGCATCATTCCAACAACGAGGCATGCTATAACCCGTTTCATCTACAAATTTTTTATACTGCGCATTAGTCACTTCGTATTTATCAATATAATAGGCATCCAAATAAACAACGTGCTCAGGCCCGTCGTAGATATTATACGCCAGCATAAAAGTCCAATTATAGCGTGTATTATCACCCATAGTAAATTCACCAGCGGGTATTAAGACCATATCAGGATACTTCTCTCCTACAGCAGGCGACTCTTTTGATGCCGGACTCTTTTCTTCGGCAGTTGACAATGTTTCCGCTAAATAAGCGACTACAAAATATACGATAAGCAAAATTATGAAACCTTTGTATTTACTCAAATTTTAGTATCTCCTCTTCGGCATAATCTCATACTTTGCAATATCAAGGGGTGTGTATCCTGATACAATTTCGCTGAACGCCCTGATATCCCCCTTCTTGAAAGTCTTGATAGAAAAATCCTGCGTAAACAAAACCATATCAGAAGCATTATATATCTTGATTGTAAAAGTAGCAATACTCCTGTCTCTATCCGAGAAATTCTTTATCTCTCCTTTTATCTGTGAAGAAGATCCAAAAGGAAAGAGATTAACATTTCGTATATAAAAATCATCCTCCATCTCTTTAAAACCCTCTTCTTCCGGCGTAGGGATACGTTCCTTTGCTACTTCTGCTACAGATGCTGTTTCTGTTCCCTCTGCAACCTTTACTGGTTCGGTTCCCATTGCCGCCTGCACTTGCGAGACAGGAGGAGCCTCGGCTGTTGTTATACCAGGACTCACGCCGCCTGCTTTTTCTACTTTTTTCATCCTCATTTCCAGATCTGAAAAAGCCTTCGTTTGCCCTTCAAAGGTTTTCATCGTACTATCTAAAGAAGCCACGCGTGTTTTAATGCTGTCTTCAATAGAAGTAATTTTTTTCTCCTGCTCACCCAATTTATCCGTCACTAACTTATTTAAATCTTCGATAGCCTTCTTAATAGGTTCTAACGGTCTTTGCGCCTCTTGATATCTTTTCTCGAGTACCGAAGTTTTTATTTCCTGATCCTCAACCCGTTTCGCAAGATCTGATAATAATTTTTTTAAGACGTCGAAGGTCTTGCCAAAGGAATCCAGCATCCCCTTGACCTCGGCAATAGACGCGGTTTTCTCAAGCGACTCCATCTTCGACATGCTGGTATTTAACTTCTCGTCAATCCCTTTCATCATCTTGTCAAACTCTTTTAAAGGGGCTAAACGCTCACTTACATTTTTTTGAAATGTTGTAAACTGTGAATTCAGCATATCCAAATTCTTCATCCAGTTCGAAAGGGATCTTTGGAAATCATCCAACTCCTTCAAGACGTCCTGTGACCCGTCTTTTTCCTGGGCACCCGCATTCTTTACATCTGAAAGGGCGAAGAGTAAAAATACACTTATTACGAATACAGAAAGCATACCTTTCATTAATAATACTCCATTCTAAAAATATGTAGTTTTTAAAAAGACGACAAGTAGTTTAACAAAAAAATCTTCACATCTCAAATATTTATCCGTGTAGCAAAGACAATTAGTTTAAAATTGATTTTAAAATATAAAATTGTTAACATGGTTTTGTTTTAAGAAGACAATTATTGTTCGGGAAAGGATGACATGCAGGTTTTAATTGCAGATGAACTTCCAGATATATGCATTGAAATACTGGAAAAAGCCGGACTCAAGGTATTAAAAAAACCCGGTATAAAAGCAGACGAGTTAAAAACTATTATCAACGATTGCGAGGGAATTATATTACGCAGCGGCACAAAGATTACAGCCCCGCTGTTGGAAAACGCAGAAAGGCTAAAGGCCATTTGCCGTGCGGGAGTCGGAGTTGATAATGTAGACGTCCCAGC
>C687J29039_10000693_pt1 | contig 13923 bp, 12 predicted proteins | sample RifCSP16_2_FD_29039 | JGI IMG/M metagenome (IMG submission 29039)
GGGGCAGGAATACAGCGTAGCTCCCGTGGGTATGATCGTGGACGCCATCCTGTCCGCGGTGTACAGTGTGCGCGACGAGGTTCCAAAAGCGCCGCCGAAAGACGCCAAGGCAGTCCCCGAGAACCTCAAGCGGTTTTATGCGGGCAAGGCGGCTAAACAGCAATCGTGCTGCAGCGCGGCCGAACAGGCCACCTGCTGTGATGCCTCGGAAAAGGTTTCTTGCTGCAGTCCCGCGGTTCAGAGCCAGGGCGAGGGTTGCGGATGCCGATGACAGCAGCAGAACGAGCCGCAAGAACGGAAGCTGTGTGGCGGGAATTCCAGGCACGCCTCCGTGCTTTCGTCTTGCGGCGAGTTAGAACCCCAGCGGACGGGGACGATATCGTTCAGGAGGTCTTCGTCCGCATTCACCGGAATCTTGACAAAGTCCGGCAAGAGGGCAAGCTGGCTGCCTGGATATTTCAAATAACGCGCAACGCCATTGCCGACCACTACCGCGCCGGCACGAAGACGGAAAGCCTGGAGCCTGATTTCGAACCGCCGCTCCTCCCGGATGACGGCGCGGAATTGCTTGAACTANGCGAGATCTCGAGATGCGTGGAGCCGATGCTGGATGCACTGCCCCGGCACTACCGGGATGCCCTGAAGCTTACCGATCTGGATGGTATGAACCAACGCGAAGCCGCCAAACTAAGCGGTATCTCGGTGTCAGGACTGAAGTCCCGTGTTCAGCGCGCCCGCCGGCAACTCAAGGACATGATGCTGCAATGTTGTCGGATCGCACTCGATCGCCGGGGTGGAGTCGTAGACTATTCGCCGCGGCAATCGAGCGATTCCCCTTGTGGCNACTCTTCGGTGGACCGCACACCCAGTGAGTGCCGAATTCGATGTAAAGATTGAGATTTCACCAGCTCGAGATCACACAAGTGTGAGTGGAAACGCTGCGGTGCATTGGGGTCACGAGTACGTGCTGTCGCTAATAGTGGATGAACGATCTCCCGGTTTCACTTCATGTCCCACAGGGCGCGGATCGGCACGGCGTAGAGCCCTTCGCCGAAACGCGCACTGCTCGTGCCGTCATAGAGCACAATTCCGGCCCGGAACCGCTTGCCGGCCGCATCCTTCAGCTTGCGCAGTCCTCTGAAATCCGCCCCCGTGACCGTCGCGGCGGCCTTTACTTCGATGGCCGCAATCTCATTCGCTCCCCGCTCCAATACAAGGTCCACTTCGACCCCGTCCCTGTCGCGAAAGTGATGGAAGGTGACAGGCTCGTCTTTCGCGTCCGCCTGCCGGCGCAGCTCCTGACTACTACCTTCGGCCGGTCGTCTACATGTACATGCTCCCCGCGCCGGCCGAGATCCCGGTTCCCCGGCCCCCGCGCACCGCCTTCTCCCTCACCCAGTGCGTCTCCGCGGCGGCGGTCCTGGTCCTCGGGTTGACACCCCGCTCCGTCCTCGCGTTCGCCGAGCGGTCCATCCTCTCCCTGCTGATGTAACACTGCGGTATTGTGCTTCGGTGCTCGTGCCCCCCTGGCATTTCCCGTCGGGGGTACCCCAGCGGCGCGAAGCTCATATTGGGGCGGGGGGCTTCCACTCCGCTACGTTCGCGATCTTCGCCCGCTCTCTGCGATTCCGCTCGACGCAAGCTCTGCCTCGCTCCATACGCCGTCCCACTCCCGAACCAAGGTCGCTCCCTGGGGTACTCCCGATGTAATAAGACCGGGGAGCACTGCGTGGCCCCCCCGCTGTGCCCCCCGTTATTCCTACTGCGGGGGTACCCCAGCAGCGCGTAGCTCGTACTGGGGCGCCCTCCGCACCGTGTTACCGCTTGTTGGTCCGACCTAGAGCTCTTGCTGACTGGACGACAACTAATCAGGACAGCAGGTGCCAAGAACCGTCCGCAGACGCTGGTAGTCACCTTCCTGCTGCTCCAGTGTACTATCCTTCGGTCTCGCTGCAGGATGAAACAGTGGGACGATAGAAACGGGTCTGTCCCGGTATGGCAGGTGAACTTGCAGATCAGTCGCCTCGTGAGCTGATAGACGCTTGACAAGTCGGGAGAGTTGCATATCGGCTAGAAGAGGAGGCACGTCAATACCCTTGGCCTCCAGCGTGCGTTTTATGGCGTGTAGCGCAGTTCCCCCAAGAGTAACGATCACCAACGGCCTGACGATGTTGATTAACTGCCACAAGTGACCTTCCTTGATACAGCAGTTCTTCATTGCTTTCTCTACGCTGATGTTTTTTCCGCCGCTTTCGCCACCTGGAGATCGGGCGCAAAGGATGACGTTCGCCAGGAAAACGTCGCCAAATCCTAACTCAATTGACCTTAGCAGATACTCCAAGTTTTTCATTGTTAGCGAGTTCCACATTCTCTTGCCTTCACGGATGGAGAACTTGGCTTGGCCTTTTTCGGTCTTTCCATTACCTTCTCTGATTTGATACCAGAGCCCCTCAGTACCGTAGTCCTGACCAAGCATCAACATGTGACCGGAGGGTGGAAGCGGCTGCCGTGCACCAGGCCAGAAGTCGATAATATCCGCGCAGGAGCGCCCAAGGATAACGTTCTTTAACCTTTTCTGAGGAGGAAATGACATGCATAGCGTACACAATGAAGCATCCGTCTCAAGTTTGGTCAGTTGACTTGCCTGATCGTAGCTCATAGCGCAAACCTCCAGATTCTCCCCAATGAATTCTGTCACTAAATCACACTGCGATTTCTTAGTATCCATTTCGCACCTCCTACTTTCGAACTGTTGACACGGGTTGTGGTGACGTAACTGAAAACTGGACCGCGCCTCCTGTTACTAGTAATTCATCCTGCATATGGTACCTCCCCTAAGAGTTTATGAGGATGGTTTAGTCCTCAACCTATACTAAAGGAAAACATGCCAAATCCTTTTTGTGTTGGTTTTTCAAGAATTATTTGATAATCCGTACCGATTATTTTTTTGAAAATTGAGGGAATCCAAAGCCATAGAATTTTTATTTTTCTGGGAAAAATCCATCGCTGAACCAAAATCTGTTCCACGCGTCGCCGTTCAAGGAAGGCGTTTATCTCCTCCTCGGCGAAACGGATACTTCTCTCGACTTTGAACTGCTTCGTCTTTGGAAGGGACACTTTCATTTTCTTACGGAGGTTCCATTTGATTATCAATAAGTTTCTTCCCACTGCCGACTTAACATACTTATTTGATTTACAGCTTTTACCAATGTATATTTTGTACTTCTTTCCGGTAAATATTGCAATACCATGTATTATCATTTAACCTAATTTCGTTAATAGTGATATTATTCGTTTCGTTAATTGGAATATCAACATAATTTCGTTAATTGTAATACAAATCAGATTTCGTTAATAGTTATTTTATCCCTTAGAACGTATAGAGGGCTGGGGGGAGGGGAGATCGCCAATCTCTGGCGGAATCAGGCTGGATAGAATGGTGGAAGAATCGACAAGGGGGAGTCTGATAGAAATACGATTTTTATGGTCAGCCAGAAGTCCGAAGAATCCGCTAAATTAATAGTTGAAGTATTATTAATTTTGAGGATATACTTTTTCGCGACATCGGAATCGCCGTTATTAGGTTTCCAGACAACGGACCAATAAGCGTTGAGGGCCGATGCGATCTCCCCCTGATCCATGCATTCCTACTCCCGTTTTTGCTTTCCGTATACTCATTTCCGCTAAAAAAGGGGGGTGAAATGATTCAAGAATATTGCAAAAACTGCGGAAAGGTTACAGGGCATAAAAGGGTTATTGGAATGGGGACGTTCTTAGGGGCTTGCGTAACGTTGGGGACTTCCCTTGCAGCAGTTCCGTTTTACCCAAAACGATGTGTAGTTTGTGGATGTAAGACTTCTCCGCCAGAGAGCACCTATATAAAACCGCCAGAGAACACTTATGTAAAACCGGCAGATAGAACTCCTGTTAAACCTCCTGGAGAAACAGAGGAAGAAGTCAGAGAATTTTTTAATCAACAATGGGAAAAATACAAAGACCTTACATTGGGAAAATCAACATATAATCATATTTGCGATAAGTACGGAAGAAAGGATTTGAAAAAATAAAAATAAACCTCCAGATAGGAAATTTCTTTTTTCGCTCTCCGCGGCCAGGAGAGGCACGTGCCCTTTACAGTCTTCTTCTTCCGGGCCCGGAACATCTCCGTCGCCGACTCACGAATCCAACCGGCCGCTCGGTAACGGCCCGCCCCATGAAACCTCATCCCGCGCCTTCTCGCCGCCGGTATACTTCCCTCAGGATCGGCGGCAACCCCGGATTCCGCGTGCACGCCCGGCATGACGCCGTCGCGCCTGGCATGGAATCGTCTGTCGAGTAGGCCCCGTAGTAATGGACGAGCTGGGTTCCCCGGTCGGGAATGTGCGAAGTGAGACGTGCGATCCGCTCCAGGTAGTCGTCGTCCCGGTGGCCGGACGACACCCTCTCTTCGCCGTGATCGGGGACAGCCCCCTTGGCAAGGTACCGTACTTTCGGATTCTGGTCAGGATCGGCGTGGAGACGGCTGGTCGCGGCGGGTCCCCGGACCATGTAGAGCCCCACGCGCAACACATCCTCGATGTCGGGAATCTCCTCGCTGGCGAAGGCATGAAATCCGGAGTGTCGCCAGTCCTTCATCCGCTCGACCAGTTCCGGCGAGATCATCCGCTCCCTGAGGAGCAGGGAAAGGACGTTGGCATGGAACAGGCCCCGCAGGACGGCGGCATCGAAGACGGGCGAGGGGATGAAACTTCCGTCTGCCCGGAAGGCCCCGTAAAACCGGCAAAAGCTTTACCATCACCAACCGTTGGGAAGCCGTTGCGGATCCGGTGTACTGCCGCTCAAAGTGGATGAACGATCTCCCGGTTTCACTTCATGTCCCACAGGGCGCGGATCGGCACGGCGTAGAGCCCCTCGCCGAAACGCGCACTGCTCGTGCCGTCATAGAGCACAATTCCGGCCCGGAACCGCTTGCCGGTCGCATCCTTCAGCTTGCGCAGTCCTCTGAAATCCGCCCCCGTGACAGTCGCGGAGGCCTTTACTTCGATGGCCGCAACCTCGTTCGCCCCCCGCTCCATTACAAGGTCCACTTCGACCCCGTCCCTGTCGCGAAAGTGATGGAAGGTGACAGGCTCGTCTTTCGCGTCCGCCTGCCGGCGCAGCTCCTGGACCACAAAGGTCTCGAGAAGCTGCCCGAACGTCGTCCGGTCACGTGCCAGCGCGGCGGCGTCGAGTCCGAGCAGGGCGCACGCCACACCGGTATCCCCCATGTGGAGCTTCGGGGTCTTGATCAGGCGGCTCAGTCGATTGCTGTGCCATGGCGGAAGCAGCTCCAGCAGGAACACCCGTTCCAGCAGCGTCACATAGTCGCGGATCGTGGGGCGACTCACCTGGAATGGACTCGCCAGCTCGCTTACGTTGAAAAGGCGACCCGTTTGCGCCGCCGCCAGCGCAAGAAGCCGGGGCAACGCATCGAGTGCACCGATACGCGCCAAGTCGCGCACGTCGCGCTGGACCAGGGTTTCGATGTAATCGCGGTACCACGCCTTGCGGCGACGGGGAACAGGACGCGCCAGCGCCGCCGGGTAACCGCCGGATACGATGCGCTCGGCCAGTTCCGCTCCCAGGCGCTCGTAGCTCCCGGTCTTGAACGTGCCGGCAAAGAGTGCATCGAGAAAACGCGGAGCGCGACCTGCGAGTTCGCACTGCGTGAGTGGGTGCAGCCGCACGATTTCCATTCGTCCGGCGAGTGAATCGGCCAACTTCGGTACCAACAGAACATTGGCCGACCCGGTGAGGATGAACCGCCCTGGGGTGCGCCGGCGGNCTNCCGCGATCTTGAGAGTGGTGAAGAGCCACGGCGCGCGCTGGATCTCGTCGAGAGTGGCCCGTTCGGGCAGGTCTCCGACGAAGCCCACCGGATCGGCCTTTGCCGAAGCGAGTGCGACGTCGTCGTCGAAACTGATATACGTGTACTTCCGCGGCTCGCCGATCCTGCGTGCCAGGGTCGTCTTGCCGCTCTGGCGCGGTCCGTGGATCAGAACGACGGGCGTGTCCGCAAGCGCCTCTTCGACGCGAACTTCGGCCAGGCGGGGATAGATCGGCAACCGTGTCATGTCGGCTGATTGTAACTTTACGCCTCGGCTAATTGCAAGTACATCGCTCGGCTGATGGAAATAACGATCAGTACGGCCACGTCCAGTCCTGCACCTCGGGCATGTCCTCTCCGTGAAGCGTGATGTACTGCCAGTGCTCGATCCGCCGGTCCCGCATCTCCTGCCGGGTGTGGGCCGCGCGGGTTCCGAGCCCGGGCACCCGGTCGATCACGTCGCTCACCAGGTGGTACCGGTCCAGGTCGTTGCGCACCACCATGTCGAAGGGCGTGGTGGTGGTTCCCTCCTCCTTGTATCCCCGGACGTGGAGGTTCTTGTGGTTCGTCCGCCGGTACGTCAGCCGGTGGATCAGCCACGGGTAGCCATGGTAGGCGAAAAGGATCGGCTTATCCGTGGTGAACAGGGCGTCGAACTCCTTGTCCGTCAGGCCGTGGGGGTGCTCCTCCCGGTTCTGGAGGGTCATCAGGTCCACGACGTTCACGACCCGGACGCGGAGTTCGGGCAGCAGCCTCCGGATGAGGTCGACCGCCGCCAGCGTCTCCAGCGTCGGAACGTCCCCCGCGCACGCCATCACCACGTCCGGCTCCGCCCCCTCGTCGTTGCTCGCCCACTTCCAGATCCCGATCCCGGCGGTGCAGTGATGGATGGCGGCGTCCATGTCCAGCCACTGCGGGGAGGGCTGCTTCCCCGCCACGATCACGTTGATCCGGTTGCGGCTTCGCAGGACCTTGTCCGTCACGTACAGCAGGCAGTTCGCGTCGGGGGGGAGGTACACCCGGATGACGTTCCCCTTCTTGTTCACCACGTGGTCGATGAAGCCGGGGTCCTGGTGGGAGAAGCCGTTGTGGTCCTGCCGCCAGACGTGCGAGGTCAGGAGATAGTTGAGCGAGGCGATCGGGCGGCGCCAGGGGATCTCCGTCCCCGTCGTCTTGAGCCACTTGGCGTGCTGGTTGAACATCGAGTCCACGATGTGGATGAACGCCTCGTAGCAGGAGAAGAGGCCGTGCCGGCCGGTCAGGAGGTATCCCTCCAGCCACCCCTGGCACGTATGCTCGCTCAGGATCTCCATCACCCTCCCGCCCGGCGAGAGGTGGTCGTCGCCGGGGACCGTCGCGGCCACCCAGGTGCGGTCCGTCGCCTCGAAGAGGGCGTCGAGACGGTTCGACGCGGTCTCGTCCGGGCCCATCACCCGGAAGTTCCTCGCCTCGGCGTTCCTCTTCATCACGTCGCGGAGCATCCTCCCCATCACGCGGGTCGCCTCCGCCGTGACGCCCCCCGGTTTCGGAACGTCGACGGCGTACTCGCGGTAATCGGGCATCGCGAGGTCCCTGAGCAGGATGCCCCCGTTCGCGTGCGGGTTGGCCCCCATCCGTCGGGTTCCCTTCGGCGCCAGTTCCGCGAGCTCCGGCCGCAGGCGGCCGCCCCCGTCGAAGAGCTCCTCCGGCCGGTACCCCTTCATCCACTTCTCCAGCAGGGGGACGCGATCGGGTTTTCCCGCCATATCCCCGAAGGGAACCTGGTGGGATCTCCAGGAGCCCTCCGTCTGTTTTCCGTCCACCGTTTTCGGACCCGTCCACCCCTTCGGCGTCCTGAGGATGATCATCGGCCACCGGGGGGGCGCCATGTTTCCCGCGGTGCGCGCTTTCCGCTGGATGGAACGGATCTCCGCGATCGCCGCGTCCATCGCCTCCGCCATCGAACGGTGCATCGCCGCGGGCTCGTCCCCTTCGACGAAATACGGCTCGTACCCGAGGCCGACGAACAGGCTGGCAAGCTCCTGGGGGGGGATCCTCGCGAGGATCGTCGGATTGGCGATCTTGTAGCCGTTCAGGTGCAGGATCGGAAGAACCGCCCCGTCGGTCACGGGGTTCAGGAACTTGTTGGAGTACCAGGACGCGGCGAGCGGTCCGGTCTCGGCCTCTCCGTCGCCGACCACGCACGCCGCGATGAGGTCGGGGTTGTCGAAGACCGCCCCGAACGCGTGGGAGAGGGCGTACCCCAGCTCGCCTCCCTCGTGGATGGAGCCCGGGGTCTCGGGGGCAACGTGGCTGGGGATCCCTCCAGGGAAGGAGAACTGCCGGAACAGCCTCCGCATCCCCTCTTCGTCCCGCGAGATGTCGGGGTACACCTCGCTGTAGGTCCCCTCCAGCCAGGTGTTCGCGACGAGGGCCGGGCCGCCGTGCCCGGGTCCCGCGACGTAGATCATGTCCAGGTCGCCCGCCCGGATCACCCGGTTCAGGTGGACGTAGATGAAGTTGAGTCCCGGGGTGGTTCCCCAGTGGCCGAGCAGCCGCGGCTTCACGTGCTCCAGCCGGAGAGGCTCCCGCAGCAGCGGGTTGTCGAGCAGGTAGATCTGGCCGACGGAGAGGTAGTTGGCCGCCCGCCAATAGGCGTCCATCCGTTCCATCTCCTCGTCCTTCAAGGAACGCCCCTCGGGATTCGATCGTCCAGCGGTGGTCTTCATCGTTGTCCCTCCTCTCCGGGATGGTTACCGAGGCACGCCAGCGTCTGCAGGGCGATCTCGAGCTCTTCGTCGGTCGGGATGACGAGGATCTTGACCGGCGTCCCTTCCCGCTGGATCTCCCGGGGATCCTTCGAGGGAGACCCGTTCCTCGCATCGTCGAGGGCGATCCCGAGCGGCGAAAGCCCCTCGCACGCCCGCCGCCGCACCTCGGCGTCGTTCTCGCCGATCCCCCCGGTGAACACCAGGGCGTCGACCCGGCCGAGGACGGCGGTGTAGGCGCCGATGTATTTCTTGACCCGGTAGCCGTACATGTCGATCGCAAGCGATGCGGACGGGTCCCCTCCCGCGGCCTTCCGGTGGACCTCCCGCATGTCGTTCGCCCCGCAGATCCCTTTCAGCCCGCTCTCCTCGTTCAGCAGGGCCAGGAGTTCCCCGGGAGGCTTCCCCGTCGCCCCCGCAAGGAAGAAGGGGACGGCGGGGTCCAGGTCGCCGCAGCGGGTCCCCATGATGAGACCCTCCAGCGGGGTCATCCCCATCGACGTGTCGACGCTTTCCCCCCCCCGGATCGCGGCGGCGCTCGCGCCGTTCCCGAGGTGCAGGGTGATCAGGTTCAGCATCCCCGGCGGCTTGCCGAGGAGACCGGCGGCGCGCCGGGCGACGTGCGCGTGGGAGGTCCCGTGGAAGCCGTAGCGGCGCACACGGTGCGCGGCGCAGAGATCGTACGGGAGAGCGTAATGGAAGGCGTGCGGGGGCATCGTCTGGTGGAAGGCGGTGTCGAACACCGCCACCTGCGGCACCCCCGGACACATCGCGAGGGCGACCTCGATCCCCTGGAGGTTCCCGGGATTGTGCAGCGGGGCGAACGGGATCGTCTCCCGGATCGCCTCGAGGACCCCGGCGTCCACACGGGCCGGTTCCCGGAACCGGTCCCCGCCGTGGACGACCCGGTGGCCGATGCCGTACAGGTCGGCCGCTCCCCGGATCGCTCCCGACTCCGAAAGGACGGACATCACCCGCAGGAAACCTTCCCGGTGATCCCGGACCGGGGATGCCCCGGGCTCGCCGATCCGGTCCACGACGCCGACGCGCAGTACGGCCATCGATTCCATCCGGAAGAGGCGGTACTTGATCGACGAACTCCCGGAGTTCAGGACCAGGATCTTCACGGGTTCCCCCCGACGAAGCGGTGCACGGCGGGCGAGTCCGCCGCGGCCCATGTCCCCTTGACCCGGTTGTTCCCTCCGGAGAACGCCAGGTAGCTGTATTTTCCGTAGTGGGGGATCTTGCGGCCCGCGGCGTTCGCCGCTTCGGGCGAGAAGGGGAGGAAGACGGCGGCGACGCGCCCCGCGGCCGAAGGGTGCGGCAGGACCGCGAACAGGGCGTCTCCCGGCGCGCCGAATTCCGTNCCGTTCAGCGTGAATTTCCCGGGGGGGAAAGAGAGTTCCCGCGGAAGCGCCGCCGGCAGGTACCCCCTGCCCGAAGGAAGACCGAGGTAGAGCACGTCCCGGTCCGCGAGTTTTTCCGGGGGCGTGTCCTCCTCCCGGACCAGCGGAAGCCGCTCCCGCCCCATGGCCGCCAGGAGAATCCGGGCGGCTTCCGCCGTCTCCCGCGGGAACCCTTTCGCCACGACGACCGCGAGCCCCCCGGACCCGCGGATCCCGTTGACGGTCGGCGGAATCTCGGACGGGTGCAGCCGCCGGAAGATATCGACGTCGGGATCGAGGAGCAGGGACTTCGGAATCCCGGTGGTGGCGATCGCGAACCTCTCCTCCTCTCCCTTCATCGGCACCAGGATGTCCACCGGCGCCCCCGCGGTTTCGAGGCGGAGGAGGACCTTCAGGTCGTAGACGGGTTTTTCCTGCCGCACCCGTCCCGTCACGTTCCATCCGTCTCCGTCCCGTTCCGTCCGAACGTCCGACAGGGAGAGGAACGGCGCCCCCGCACTCCCGATCCAGCGGCGGAAGAACGGCCCCATGTCCCGCTTCGCCGCGGATCCGATCGCTTCGGACAGGTCGTCCCATGAGGCGGGCCGGAAGAGCCGGTCCCGCGCCACGCTTCGCAAGCCCCCCCAGAACGCCTCGTCCCCGATTTCCCGCCGGGCCATGTGGAAGATCATCGCCGCCTTNCCGTACCCCACCGCCTGCGTCGCGGGATCGGTCCTGCCGATGAACCGGTCCACGGGGAAGTCGCTCCCCGGGGGGACGAGCGTCGCGTAGTCCCGCAAGATCTCCAGGCGGTATTCCCTTCCCTCCGCCGGGGAGGAGCGCTCCTTGTAGAGATGGTCCGCCGTGTAGGTCGTGAGCCCCTCGGACCAGTTTCCGCCGCCGGGATCGACGAATACTCCGTTCCCCCACCACGAGTGGGCGATCTCATGCCCCAGGCTCGTGTCGAGGATGAAGGGGAGGGAGACCACCGTGCTGCCGAGGAGCGTCCAGGACGGGAACCCGTACCCCGTCGGGAAGAAGTTCTCCACGATCGCGAACTTCTCGAACGGATAGGGGCCAAGGAGGGTTTCGTAAAGACGCAGGTACCGTTCCACGGCGTCGAGATACTTCCCGGAGAGAGGGTCGTTCCCGGGGAAGAAGTAGGTGGACACCGTCACGTTGTCCACCGCCCGGTCGCGGACGGCATATCGCCCGGCGGAGAGGGTCAGGCCGCGGATCGGGTGGGAGGTTTCCCACTCGGAGAAGGTGCGGCCTCCGGAGGTCCCCCGCCGGATCCGTTTCCCGGCGGTGACCGCCTCGAATCCCGCCGGCCCCTCCACACGGACGCGGAACGTCGCACCGCGGCCGGCCAACTGCGGGTACCAGTCCGCGCCGTCGCTCAAGAACACCCCCCGGGGGGAGATCGTTCCCGCCACGCCGAAGGAGGGATCCTCCGTGTTCACCGGATCTTCGGGCGGCGGGTCCCGGAACGTCCCTTCGTACGCGATCCGCACGAGGGTCGGCGTTTCGCGCGGTTTGCCGTCGATCGCAATCGTGAGGGATCCTTTTCCCCGCGCGACGGCGACCTCTTCCCCGTTGACGGACGCCGACGTCACGTGGGCGTTCCGGAAAAGGGAGAATTTCGGCTGGAAGCCTTCCCCGGGAGGCAGGGTCAGGGTATCGACGGCACGCAGAAGCCCTTCTTCCGGGAAGAGGANGANGGAGAGGTCGTGACGAACGGGCCTGTCCGGCCCGGGGGCGGATCCCGCGGGGAAGGCGACGAGAAGGGCGAGGGCCAGCGGAGCCGATCGCCGAAAAAGGATGTGAAATCCGGACGCGTTCATTCCGACCGTCAATCTCCAGAGGGCGGACACGGGTAGAGACAGTATACTTGTAACCGCTCCTCACCGTACCCGTACCCCCGCGAAGCCGCCGTTCCCCCCGCGATCGCGGTAACATGGGAAGGAGCGGGGCAGGGAGGGGGTAGCGGATGCGCATCGCCGTTTCCGGGTCCACGGGGCTCGTAGGATCCGAGGTGGTGGCCTCTCTTTCCGCCGTGGGGCATGAGGTCGTCCGGCTCGTCCGGCGCGCCCCCGCCCCGGCGGAGAAAGCCGTCCGATGGGACCCGGAGAAGGGGGAGGTCGACGCGGCGGGGCTCGAAGGGCTCGACGCCGTCGTCCACCTCGCGGGAGAGAACATCGCCTCCGGGCGGTGGACCGCCGCGCGGAAGGCCGCCATCCGCGACAGTCGGGTGAACGGGACGCGCCTTCTCTGCGACACCCTCGCGGGGCTCGCGCGCCCGCCGATGACGCTCGTGTGCGCCTCCGCGATCGGATACTACGGCGACCGGGGGGCNGACGTGCTGACCGAGGAGAGTCCGCCCGGAGCGGGATTTCTCCCCGANGTCTGCCGNGAGTGGGAAGCGGCCACGGAGATCGCGGCGCGGAAGGGGATCCGGGTCGTCGCCTTGCGGATCGGCGTCGTGCTTTCGCCGAGGGGCGGGGCGCTCTCCCGGATGCTTCCGCCGTTTCGCGCGGGGCTCGGGGGCGTGATCGGAAACGGGCGTCAATACGTGAGCTGGATCGCGCTCGACGACCTTGTCGGCGTCGTCCTCCATGCGTTGCGATCCGGGGAACTGCGCGGCCCGGTGAACGCCGTCGCNCCGGTCCCGGTCACCAACCGTGAGCTCNCCGAGGNGTTGGGGAAGGTCCTCTCGCGCCCGACGCTGTTTCCGGTCCCCGCCTTCGCCCTTCGCCTCGCGTTCGGCGAGATGGTGGACGCCCTGATGCTGGCAAGCGCGCGGGTTGCCCCACGTCGCCTCGAGGAGACCGGCTACCGGTTCCGCTTCCCGGAGCTCGGGGGGGCCTTGCTCCACTTGCTCCGCAAAGGGGAAACGCCATGAAAGTCCTGCTCTTCGGCACCTGCCTGGTGGACACCTTCTTCCCCGAGGTGGGGGAAGCGACGGTCCGCCTGCTGCGCCGGTTCGGCGTCGATCCGGTCTTCCCGAAGGGGCAGACCTGCTGCGGCCAGCCCTCCTTCAACGCCGGGTACGAGGCGCAGGCCCGTGCGGCGGCGGAGCATTTCCTCTCCGTNTTCTCCGGGGACGATCCGATCGTCACCCCGTCGGGCTCCTGCGCGGCGATGGTCAAGCANTACTACCCCCGGCTGTTCCGCGACGATCCTTCACTCCTCGCGATGGCGAAGCGGGCGGGGGAGCGGACCCACGAGCTCACGCAGTTCCTGGTCCACGTGGCGAAGGCGCACGAGGCGGGGCTCCGCGGGAAGGGTACGGTCACCTACCACGCATCGTGCCACCTGACCCGGTCGCTGGGGGTCCGGGAGGAGCCGCTGGCGCTTCTCGCGTCGCTGAAAGGCGCGACCTTCGTCCCCATGCCCGATGCGGCGCGATGCTGCGGCTTCGGCGGGACGTTCATGGCGAAACTGCCGGAGATCTCCTGCGCGCTCGCGGACGAGAAGGCCGCCTCCATCGAGGGGACGGGGGCCGACACGGTGACGGGGTGCGATTCGGGATGCCTCATGAACATCGCGGACGCGATGCGGCGGCGGGGGACGAGGATACGGGTCGCCCACATCGCGCCGCTGCTGGCGGAGGGACTGTGAGCCACGAACAGACGAGCCTCGCGTTCCGGGAAAACACCGTGCGCGCGCTGGAAGACTCCGCCCTGCGGGCGGCGATGAAGCAGGCGACCGACACGTTCGGGACGAAGCGCGCCGACGCGTTCGCCCCCGTGCGGGATCTCGAGGCGCTGAGGGACCGTGCCTCCGCGATCCGGGACGACGTGCTGGCGAACCTGCCGATGTACGTGGACCGGTTCGTCGCGTCCGCCACCCGCGCCGGGGCCGCCGTTCACAGGGCGAAGGACGCGGAGACCGCGCGGGAGATCATCCGGAAGATCCTGGCCGA
>C687J29039_10000729_pt1 | contig 13623 bp, 10 predicted proteins | sample RifCSP16_2_FD_29039 | JGI IMG/M metagenome (IMG submission 29039)
TCCGATTCCTCTATCGAGATGGTTCCGACGAGTACCGGCTTTCCCTTGCCGTAGCAATCTTTTATCTCTTCTATGACAGCGCTTCTCTTTTCCTTCTTTGTCTTATAAACGAGGTCGTGGTTATCGAGCCTTATCATGGGCTTATTCGTGGGTATGACGACGACGTCCAGCTTATAAATGGAATAAAACTCCCCTGCCTCCGTCTCGGCGGTGCCTGTCATGCCGGCAAGTTTTTTGTACATCCTGAAATAGTTCTGGAAGGTTATGCTCGCGAGCGTCTGGTTCTCGCTCTCTATCTTCACCTTCTCCTTGGCCTCGATGGCCTGATGCAGACCGTCGCTCCAGCGTCTGCCGGGCATGAGGCGCCCGGTGAACTCGTCCACTATTATTATCTCTCCGTCCTTAACCACGTAATCCACGTCCTTCCTGAAAAGCACGTGCGAGCGAAGGCCCTGATTGACGTGGTGGAGGGTTTCTATGTGGCGCGGGTCGTAGAGATTGTCCACGTTAAGCAGTTCCTCGACCTTCGTAACGCCCTCCTCGGTAAGGAGAACCTGCTTATCCTTCTCTTCCACGGTGTAGTGAGTTTCGGCCTTCAGAAACGGCACTATCCCGTCTATCTGATAATACCTGTCCGTGGATTCCTCGGCCTGCCCGGATATTATGAGAGGCGTCCTGGCCTCGTCTATGAGTATGGAGTCAACCTCGTCCACTATCGCGAAATTCAAATCCCTCTGGACGTAATCGTCCAAAGAGAACTTCATGTTGTCCCGGAGGTAATCGAAGCCTAATTCGTTATTCGTGCAGTAGGTTATGTCGGCGCCGTAGGCCTCTTTTCTCGCGACCGGCCTCATGTTGGGATGCTTCCGGTCTTCGCCGTGAAAGGACGGGTCGAAGAGAAAACTCGCGTCATGCTGTATGATTCCGACCGAGAGTCCGAGGGCGCGGTACACGGGCCCCATCCAGCAGGCGTCCCTCTGGGCGAGGTAATCGTTTACCGTCACAAGGTGGCATCCTTTGCCGGTAAGGGCATTCAGATAAAGGGGGAGAGTCGCGACAAGGGTCTTGCCCTCGCCGGTTTTCATCTCGGATATCTTGCCCTCGTGGAGAACCATTCCTCCGATAAGCTGGACGTCGAAATGGCGCATGTTAAGATGCCTCTTCGCGGCCTCCCTCACGGCGGAGAACGCCTCGGGCAGAAGAGCGTCAATGCCCTCGCCTCCCGCGAGGCGGGCCTTGAAGCCCGGAGTCAATTCCTTCAACTCCTCGTCTCCGAGAGACTGCATCTTCGGCTCAAGGGAATTTATTTTCTCGACACCCGGGGTAAGTCTTTTTACCTCCCTGTCGTTTTTCGAGCCGAAGACTTTTTTCAATACGCTTCCTAACGCGTCTAACGCCATAAGATTCCTTTCGAAATTGAAAATTACGCTAATGCTAACACATTTGACATGACAATTCTACACCGGCCAAAATTCCTTTTCATGCCCCGACGCGCCGCAACGGGGTACCCGCTCGGNGAGCGGGTCGGACGCAGGCGCGCCGAGAGCGAAGGCCTGAAAATAAAAACCCCGTGCCTGAAAAGGCACGGGGCGGCGTTTAATCTTCGCGATCTTAATTGAGTATGTAATTCCTCGGATTAACGCTTATGCCGTTCACCACGACCTCGTAATGAAGGTGCGGCCCGGTTGACTTGCCGGTCGAGCCTATGGCGGCTATCTTCGAGCCTCTTTTCACGCGCTGTCCCACCCTCACGTAGGATTCCGAGAGATGCCCGTACATGGTCTTTATGCCGTAGCCGTGGCTTACCTCGACCATCCTGCCTAAGTGCGGAGACACCGATGACTTCGTGATTATGCCGTCGCCCGGAGCCAAAACTTCGGAGCCGGCCTTGTTCGCTATGTCGAGCCCCTTATGCATCTGTATATGCCCGGTAAAGGGGTCGCGCCTCATTCCGAAGTCCGACGTAAGCCACCCCCTCGCCGGCCATACGGACGGAGTGGAGGTGAGCATGGACGCCTGCTTCATGAAAAATTCCTGCAACTCGGTAAAACTTTTTTCCTGCGTTTCGGCGTCGAGATTAATCTGCTTTATGTCGGAGCGCATCTTGTCGACGAGCTTTTCCTTCTTGTCTTCTATGGTGAGGAAGTAATCCTCGTCCGTCGCGCCGCCCATGCCCAGATTATTGTTGGCGGCCGGGATTTCGAGGTTCGCGATTATCCTCAACTTCTTGTCGAACACCCTCAACTTGGATACCGTGTCCTCGAGTTCGCCTATCTTGCTTGAGAGGGACTGCAACTCGATTTTCTGGGTGGTGTTCTCCCTTTTAAGCTTATAGGTCTCGCTCACCCTTACGGCCATCGTGCTGTAATCCACTATGACGTAAAGAAACGCTATGAGGAGCGGTATCGCCGCGTAACGGGCCGCCTTATAAGCCCGAAGGGGAATCATGAAGCGCTTTCCCCTCGTTGAATCGTTCGGGAGCAATATTATGGTTACGGTTTCTTTTTTAAGGGGGTTTTTGCCGTTTGAGGCGTCTTGCCGGCCGTAAAAGACCCGTAGCGCAAGGAAACGCGCTACCACGGAAACCTTTGAAACATACCCTTTTAATCTCTCGCTCAAAAAACTGTTAAAAAATGCGCCTACTTTCATAGATCCTCCGCTCTACAACCCGCACCAAACTCATTGTCTCATAATACATCCCATATTTTCAACAAATTGTCAAGGAGTTTCAAAAGGCTCTTGAAGCAAAACAATGCCTGCCACGGCCTCGGCTCACTGCGTTGTTGAAAGCCCGTCAACATCCGTACCGGCTGATTTCTTAACCATCTCCGCGTCTTCAAAAGGCCCGTCTTTTACCCATACCCTACCTGTCTCAACGTCAAACCTCGCCTCAAATCCTTTGGAAATCTCCATCACCTTATTTATCGCCTGTTGAAACTCCTCTCCCTCGAAGGCCTTGGGTTTGAAAAAAACCTTTCTGTTGTTGACGTCTATGGGCACGAGGTCAGCGTATTTTACGTTCCACGCCCCGTTGTCATCTTCAAAAACAGCCTTTGCCAAGAGCCCCTCTACCGTGTCTGTCCCGTAAAAGCCGAAGACGAAGTTTCCGAGGCTGTAAAGTATGAGCCCTCCCTTATAGGTCTCCACGCCCTGCATTATATGAGGGTGATGGCCTATGACGAGTTTGGCGCCGCTATCTATCGCGAGGCGCGCCAAATCAATCTGATATTGCCTCGGCTCGCTGACCCTCTCTCCTCCCCAATGAAACGCGACGACCACTATGTCGGAGGCCTTTGCCGCGGCGCGAATATCCTCCTCAACATACGACTCGTACGCGGGCGCCGTGCCCGCCCTTTTCTTGGAGGCGTAAAACTCAAGCGGATAAGTCCTTGAATAGGAAAGCACGGCTATCTTTACGCCGTTAACCTCAACCACGGCCGGACGCCTTGCTTCTTTAAGATTTTCCCCTGCCCCGCAATGAGCCATATGAACGGAGGAAAGGGTCTTAAGCGTTTCGTCAAGGCCTTCTGCCCCGTAATCCATCATGTGGTTATTCGCGAGGGTCAGCACGTCGAAGCCCGCGTCTTTAAGCCCTTTCCCGCCGGACGTCCTTGCCTTAAGTATGAACTGCTTTTCCATGAACGGAACTTTCGCCTTTGTAAGAGGGGATTCGAGGTTCGCTATGGCAAGGTCGGCGCCCTTTATAAGGACCTCCGTCGCTCCGAAGGGATAGGCCGGCCCGAACTTTTTCGTGTAGTCAATCGCGTTGCTTCCGAGGTAAACGTCTCCGGCGACCAGTATGCTTATCTCTTTCGAGGCGCATACGGACGGGAAAGAAACATAAAATACGATAAGGAAAAAATAAATGTAACGGCCCAAGCAAAGACCTCCTCTTGACAATCCGAATCAAAAACATACCATAAAACCCCTCGAAATTGAACAAGGAATAAATACGGCCTCTTAGCGTAAGCACGGCCGCTCGCGCTAAATAGCCCTTGCGGACAGTCCGTCCGCCTCAGGCGGACGCGGAGTAAATTAAAATATTCCGGGCGCGGGGCTCGGCCCCGCCCCTTTACGATTGACTTGCCTGCCGTAAAAAGGTAAACTCTTTCCCGTTACGCTTGAATTACATACGGGATTCCCGATAAACCCGGGAATGACAAAGAGAAGGAGTATTTCCATTATGAGCGGATTCGCGGGCGGCGGCATGCTCTGGCAGATGGTGGCCGGAGCAGGCATCGTCGTAAAGCTTGTTCTTGCGGGGCTTTTTTTCCTTTCAATATTCTCGTGGGCCATAATACTCTTCAAGATAAGCGCCCTCCGCAGAATAGAAAAGGAAACGAACTCCCTATACGACTTTTTCTGGAAGAATAAAGACCTCTCCGCCGTGCACGCGGCCTCGAAAAACTATCCCTCAACGCCTCTATCGAAGCTCATACAGGAGGTTTATCCCGAGGTGGCCCTCCTTATCGAAGCCAAGGAGGTCGAAGGAACGCCCGCGATAAAGACAACCAAGACCAAATCCGACGTAATGGCCGTCGTAAAGAGGCTTCTCAAAAAAACGTCCGACATGGAAAAAGCGGCCATGGAAAAATCCGTGCCGTTCCTCGCGACAACCGGCAACACTGCGCCCTTCGTGGGCCTTTTCGGCACGGTATGGGGCATCATGAACACGTTCACCTCCATAGGAATGCGCGGAACCGCCAACATCACCACCGTGGCCCCGGGCATTGCCGAGGCGCTCATCGCCACGGCCATGGGCCTTATCGCCGCCATACCGGCCGTCGTCGGCTACAACCACCTCACAACGAGGATAGAGCGGGTTTCGAACGAGATGGAGAGCTTTTCCGCGGACCTCCTTAACCACATAGAAAGAAAACTCCCGCGCGACTGAAGAAGGCAAACCCCATGGCAGGAAAAAAACTCATATCCCAGATAAACGTAACGCCGTTTGTCGACGTCATGCTGGTGCTTCTCGTGATATTCATGATAACCGCGCCCATGCTGGAGTCCGGCATAGACGTGAACCTCCCGAAGACCGAAGGCGGACAACTCAAGGCCGACGAAGAGCCGGTCGTTTTGACGATAAACAGGGACGGCAGGATATTCTTGAGCAACACGGCGGTGAATGAGCTCGAACTCGCCGGCAAACTCGAGGCCATATTCAGAAGACGCTCGCAGAAGGTGGTTTTCCTGAGGGCGGACGAAACCGTGCCTTACGGCCGCGTCGCCAAGGCGATGTCCCTCGTGCGCCAAGGAGGAATCGAACGCATAGCCATGGTGACCGAAGGCATCGCCGCAAACGGAGATAAAACCTCGAAGTGAAGGGTATCTTAAGGGTTACCCCCTTTTACAAAGAGAGGTCGGGGGGGATTAGGAAGAAGCAACCCGGTTTATCGAGGATGCTGCTTGCCTCGGCGCTCATCCACTCGGCGGCGCTGATTTCGATTCTGATAGCCGCGAAGATGGAATCCGCAAGAATCTCTTACAGGCCCGCGCACACTGTCGTCGAAATAGTGGACGCCGGAATATTAGAACCCGAAAAAGGAAAACCGCCGGTTGCTCCGGCGTCTCCGAAAGCAACGGCCGGGCTCCCGCTCAAAAAACAGGCCGAAAAGCAAACTAAAGAAAAAACCGCCAAAAACAAGCCCGGCGACAAAGCCTCCCTCGACAAAAAAATAGCCGTCATGGAAAAGGGACTCAAGAAAAAAGACGCCGAAGAATCCGTCCTGCGCCGCATAAAAGAATTCGAGGGAAAGTCGTCCGGCCGTAAAACCGGCTCGGTTAAAAAAGAAATAGAAGACCTGCGGCGCGAACTCGCGGAGGAGGCCGGAAAAAACCGGAAGGTCTTAGCCGGCGCGGATATCCCCGGCGGGACAAAAAACGGTTCCGTGCCGAAGGAACTCTTTGAACTCAAGTTCAAGACGTATTATAATACGGTCGGAAGCATGATACAGTCGTCATGGATATACTCCGGCGAAATCGAAAAAAACCTGTCCGTGTGGCTCGCCATACGGATATCATTCGCGGGGGAGCTCATGTCGATAAAGGTCGATAAGAGGTCCGGCGACGCGATATTCGACGAATCCGCCATAAGGGCGGTAAAGAAGGCGGCGCCGTTCCCCCGGGTGCCCGAAGAAATAAAAAACGAATTTTCCGAACCCCTCATCATACGCTTCTGCCCGGGAGGCTGCGCGGAATAAAGATGCCTTTTAAAAAACCCCTCTTGACGCTCTTCTCCTTCTTCGCCGCAGTCGCCTTTCTTTCCGGGGCGGAGGCCGCGATATACATTGACATAGACTCGCCGGGCGGGAAAAAACTTCCCGTGGCCGTAATCGAGCCCATCGCCATGGAAATGACCCCCGCGGAAATTAAGGCCGCCGGGGAAAAAGAATTCGAAGCGCTCAAAACCGAAATCCGGAACACCGTAACCGTTGACATGGACTTTTCCGGCCTCGCCGAAGTGATAGAAAAAGCGGCCTACATCGAACCCCCGGTTAAAGACATCCTCGCGGGGGGCATAGACTTCGCCCTCTGGCGCGCGATAGGGGCGGAACTCCTCGTGAAAAGCGGAATCAAGACGACGAAGGACAAACTGACGGCCGAGTTCCGGGCATTCGACATAATAAAGGAAAGCGAGATATTCGCGAAAAGGTACGTCGGAAGGCCCGACAACGCCGTCGCCATAGCCCACCGCTTCTCGGACGATTTGATGGAAAGGCTTACCGGCAAAAAAGGCGTGTTCTCGACCAAGATCGCCTTCGTATCCGACGTCGCGGGCTCGAAGGAAATATACGTATCCGATTACGACGGACGCAACGCGAAGAGGGTTACGGGGAACTCCTCCATAAACCTCTCCCCGCGGTGGTCGCCCGACGCCGGACGCATCATCTACACCTCTTACAAAACCGGGCGCCCCTGCGTCTTCGAGAGCGACTTGCGGACCGGAGCGGTTTCCGTCATATCGGACAGGCCGGGAAGCAACATCGCGGGCGATTGGTCTCCGGACGGAAGGTCCATAGCCCTCACCTTGACCGAAGCCAAAAGCCCGGAACTCTTCGTCATGAGCCGGGACGGAAAAAGAACCCGGCGGCTCACGGATAATTATTCGATAGACGTGTCGCCGACGTGGTCGCCGGACGGGACTAAAATAGCCTACACGTCGGACGCGGCTGGAAACCCCAATATTTATGTGATAAACTCAACCGGTGGAGACAGCCGGAGGCTTACCTACGGCGGCAGATACAACTCTCAGCCCTCGTGGTCGCCGGACGGAAAACTCATAGCGTACTCGAGGCAGGACGATGACGGCTTTCACGTCTACGTCACGGACGAATCCGGCGGCAACGCCGCAAAACTCACGTTCGATGGCAACGACACGTCTCCCTCGTGGTCACCGGACGGGCGGCACATTGTATTCAGCAGGGACGACGGACACAGGAGCCGCCTCTTCCTTATAAGAAGGGACGGCGGCGGCTTGAGGAAGATAGACCCGATTCCGGGGAATGTTACGGGCCCGGCGTGGTCGCCATGGTTCGAATGAAAAAAAATTACCCCCTTTTATAAAGGGGGGTTAAGGGGGATTTAATAGACATGATGAAGATACCGGCGCTTTTACTCGTCGTAACGGCCCTCGCGGGCTGCGCTTTCATAACGACCCCGAAGGAAAAGGAATCTCTCGCCATGGACATCGGGGAGCTTTCCGCGAGGGCCGCCATGCTCGAGAAAAAACAAAACGCCCTCGCGGCCGAATTCGAAGCAATAAAAACCGATAGCGGAAAAACGCGGGCCAACGCCTCGGCCGACATATCGGCCATGAGGGAAGAGATGAACGCGATAAGGGGCGGGACGGAAGAAAAGGAATACGACATAAAGAGAATTCGCGAAACCACGGACGTCATAAAGGGAGCGCTTCAAACGGTCGAAGAGAGGCTTAAGCGCGTCGAGGCCCTGACGGAAAAGACTCAGGCATCGGAAAAAACCTCCGCCGAAAAAGAGGCGCGGATAGCGGCATTGGAAACGGAGACGGAAGAACTCAAAAAGGCCGTGGCTCTTCTTTCGGAAAATGCGGCTAAGCGCGAAGCAATCGCCAAGGAAGCAAAAAAACAGGAAGACCCGTCGGCGCTCTACGAAGAATCTCTCGCGGCCGTAAGAAAAGAAAAGGACTATGAAAAGGGACTCGAAGGATTTTCGAGGTTCCTCTCCCTATACCCCAAGCACGAACTCGCCGACAACGCGCAGTACTGGATAGGAGAGATATACTACGCCAAAAAGGAATGGGAACAGGCGATAGTGGAATTCAACAAGGCGGTAAAACAATACCCTGACGGCGACAAGGTCCCCTCGGCGCTCCTGAAAGAGGCCTACGCCTTTGAAAAACTCGGGTCCAAGGCCGAGGCCGAGGTGGTGTTCAACATGCTAATCGAAAAATATCCGAAGAGCGAAGAAGCCGGAAGCGCGAAGGCGCACCTCAAAAAATCCAAAAAGTAGGGGCACGATGCGTCGTGCCCCCGCTAAATATAATTCGTCCGCCCGTGTCAACATGAAAACCGACGCGCAAACCAAGCCCGGCAGGGGAATCATTGATGCCTTACGAAGTATCCATTCAAAAATGCGCCACATACTCCGGCGATGAAGTGCGGAGGGCCGTAGAAGGCTCGATTCTCCTCCTTGGCGGCATGGAGAGGTTCGTCAAAAAAGGCGAAAGAATTCTCCTTAAACCGAACCTCCTTATGGCAAAACCGGCAAGCTCCGCCGTAACCACGCACCCTTCGGTGGTAAGAGCGCTCATACGCCTCGTGAAAGAGGCGGGCGGGACGCCGGTCGTGGGCGACAGTCCCGGCGCGGGAAACGCCGCCAAGGTAGCCGAGGGATGCGGCATAATGGACGTCGTAAGGGAAGAATCCTGCGAGTTCATGGACTTAAAGACGGCGGTAATCGCGGAAAACCCCGGAGGCAAAACATTCCGGCGCTTCGAGATAGCGAAAGAACTCCATTCCGTGGACGGCGTCATAAACATGCCGAAACTCAAAACCCACGCCCAGATGTTTTTGACGCTCGGGGTGAAGAACACCTTCGGCTGCGTGCCGGGAATGAGGAAGGCGCAGTGGCACTTGTCCGCCGGCACGGATTCGTCCCATTTCGCCGGCATGCTCATAGACCTCCATCTTCACGTGAACCCGCGCCTGACGGTGCTCGACGCCGTGGTCTCGATGGAAGGAAACGGACCCGCGAGCGGCACGGCTAGGAATACCGGCTTCGTCTGCGCGTCAAAGGACGCGTTCGCGCTCGATATCGCGGCGACATGCGCGGTCGGGGCAAAGCCCTCTGACGTGCCGACAATCAAAAAAGCCGTTGAATCGGGCCTCGGGCCGTCCGGCATATCGGAGATAAATATCCTCGGCGAAAGACTCGAAGCAATCAAGGCCGCGGGGTTCAAGTTCCCTCCCCTTATTCATACGAACTTCACGGCCTCGCTTCCGCCTTTTCTGGATAAACATTTGAGGAAGGCCTTAACCGCGAGGCCTCACATAGACAACGGAAAATGCGCGCTTTGCGGCGTGTGCGTAAGGGCGTGTCCGACGGAAAAAATATCCGGAAAAGACAAACTCGCGATAGATTTCGACGGGTGCATAAGATGCTACTGTTGCCAGGAGATGTGCCCGTACGGCGCCATAAGCGTAAAACAAGGCTGGCTTAAAAAAATAATCCCGTGGCTTTAGGACGTCATGCTGAACCTCGACATTAAAAAATTCCTCAAAAAACCGTCCGTGGCGGCGATAGCCCTTACCGCGCTCATCTCGGTCTTCATGTTTCTCTCGCTTGTGCCGATAGACCTTACGTCCCGAATCCCTCTCATAAAGGCAGAGATAGAAAACAGGATAAACGGACGCGTCGACATAAGCGCGATGGAACTCCGCGTTCTGCCGTTTCCGCGCGTCAGCATAAGAGATTTTTCCATCTACGACGAGCGCGAGGAGATATTCAGGGCGGAAACCGTAAAAGCGGGCGTCGGGCTCTTCGACCTGATATTCAAAGAGATAGATGTAAAAAGCCTCTCGATAAACAACGCCTCGGCAATAGTGCGGCGGGACGCCGAAGGGGTCGTGAATTTCGCCAAAATCAGGAAGCACGGCGTCTTTACCGTCTCGCTCAAAAAATTGACCCTTAAAAACGGCTCCGTAAAATTCTTCGACGAAAAAGCCGGAGGGTCTAAATTCGAGGTCAAGGGACTTCTGGTGCGCCTGAGCGCGGGGAAAGACGGCTTTTCTTACGGCGTGGACGGGAACCTCCTGCCCGGAACGCCTTTTCATTCAAGAGGCTCGGCAAAAAATAAAGACAACGGCATGGTGATAGAAGGCGCGCTCAAGGCAAGCGACTTCGCGATAGAGCGCGCGACGCCGTACGTAAAAGACGCGGCCAAACTCGGAACCTTAAAAGGCGTTGTCTCGACCGACCTCTCCTATTCGTTCGCCGGAGAACCTCTCGCCGAAAACGGAATCCTGAAAGGCAAAGGCGTCGTTAAGGGCCCTATTTCGATAAAGCGCATGGAATTAGCGGCGCCCAAGCTTTTATCAAAAACTCTGCACTCGACCAAAGGCTCCTCTATCATGGAGATTTCGTGGGACACCGAGAAAATCGCCTTCTCTCTCGATAAAACCTCCGTGAATGTCGAGGACTTCGAGGTCAACGGCAAGGTCTTGTTCTCTTCTCCGGATAAAACCGTCGAGATTGACGTCCGCTCGACGCCCGTAACGATATCCTACATAAAGGATTTCCTCAATCCCGGCGTCGTGCCCGAAAGCATAAAGGCCGCGAGCGACGACTTCAGTCAGGTGGAAGGCTCTCTCGCCCTTAAAAAACTCTACTTCAAGAAAACCGCCGGCGCCGAAACAAGCGAAGACCTGAGGAAACTTTCGATAGACATATCACTCAAAGACGTGGGGTTTTTTTACAAGCCCTTCGCGAGGCGTTTTTCCGCGATTAACGGCGACGCGTCCATAGAAAAGGGCGTGGCAAAACTTGCGGCCGTAAGGGGGAATTACGGAAAAACCGCGCTGAACGCGCTCGAAGGCGAGATAACCGGCCTCTATGATTCCCCTAAAATGAAGTTCGCGCTCGACGCCTCGATAGACGCAAGCGAGGCGATATCCGAACTCAAAGACATACCTTCGCTAAAGACATTTAAAGACCTCGACGTTACGGGCGTGACAAAACTTAAGGCCTCCTGCGACGGCGGAGTCCTCGTCACGGGCAAAAAGTCGAAAACGACCCCGGATCTTAAGATAGACGTAGCCATAGACCTCTCGCAAAACGGGATCGCCTACAAAAAACTCATTGAAAAATCCGCCGGCGCGGCTCTTACGATAAACTCCTCCCTCGTCGTGAAGGAAAGCACATTCGAGGGAAAAGGCTCGCTCAATCTCGGAACGTCGAGCGTAAACGTGGATTCGGTTTTCTCGCGCAAGGCGTTTTCTTCCACGATAAAATTCAAAGGGGAAGACATAAAGGTGGCGGACATGATTTCGGTTTTCCCGTATTTCGTAAAGACTTCCCCCTCGCTCGGAACGATAAGCCTCGACATCGCGAGAAAACGCGTTCCCGAAGGCGAAAGGCTCTTGTATAGCGGAGAGCTGCGCGTCGCGAACGCGCTCTTCGAAACGCCCTATCTGGAGAGGACGCTCAGGGACGTTAACGCCGTCATGAGGCTCGACGGCAATACCGGAACCGTTGTCATAGAAGACGCGAAGATAGGCTCATCCGACGTCTCGGGAAAACTCAACGTCATAGACCTCTCCAAAGGCATAGTTAACTTTAATCTCTTTTCAAATAACCTCGACATGGCGGACTTCGCAAAGGCAAAGAAAAGGAAAAAACTCCGCCCCGATGGCGACGAAGCCGGCCTTGATAAGAATACCGATAAAGATGCCGGCAACACACCCGGCGCCGTTTCTGATATAAAGGCTTTAGATGTCGCGGAAGAAGCAATTCCGCCGGAAATAACGCCGGGCGCGCCGCAAGGCGTCGACGCAGGCGCGCCAATAACCGGAAGAGGCCGCATATCGGCAAAGCAGGGCTTTATAAGAGGCATATCCTACACAGCCCTCTCCGCCGAAGCGGCCATTGGCGACGACGCGGCGCATATCTCGCCGATAACCTTCACCTCTCACGGCGGACAGGTAACGGGAGAGGCGGTCTTATTCCTGGACAAAAAATCCCCGAACCTCCTTGAGACTTCTTTTAAGGTTTCGAGGGCCCGGGTCGCGGGCATATTCAAGGACTTGGGCGCCAAGGAAGACATCCTGACGGGAAGGCTCACCGCCGTGGCCAAACTCAACGTAAAACGCGGCGCCACGCCCATGAGTTCGGGGCTTAACGGAAAGGTCATGCTCTCGGCCAAGGACGGCAAACTCAAAAAATTCCTCGTCTTTACCAAAATATTTTCAATCGTCAATATCCTCACCATAACGGAACTCTTCAACACCGGCATGCCTTACGACACGATTGACGGAAAATTTTACGTGAAAGACGGGATAATTTCGACCGACAACTTCTTCCTCGAAGGCAATTCGCTCCGCATGTCCGCGGTGGGAGAGATAGACTTGCCGCACTCGACCATGGACTCGACGCTCGGGCTCCACCCCTTCGTCACGGTGGATAAGATAATCTCGAACATTCCTCTCGCGGGATGGATAATAGCCGGCAGGGAGAAAAGCACCATTACCATGTATTATAAAATATACGGGCCCGTAAAGAATCCGGAGGTCGAGGCGGTACCCATATCAGGCATGGGCAAAAAGATACTCGGCATATTCGAGAGGATATTCACGGCCCCGATAAAGGGCATGGGCACGGACAAGGAGAAAAAAGGAAATGCGGCTGAACCAAGGCAATAACTTCTGGAACAGGCTCAAGGCGCAGTGGTACAGGCGCGGGCTCGAACATTCGGACTTCTCGAAAAAACTCCTCCCCGTCATATTGCCGGAGATGCGCGGAGCCAAGACCGTTTTGGACGTGGGCTCCGGCTGCGGCGCCCTTTCGGTGCCTCTGGCGAAAAAGGGGAAAACAGTAACCGCGCTCGACCCCTCTGCCCATATGATCGATATCCTGAACTCCGACATAAAGAAGCTCAAGATAAAAGGCGTAAAACCCGTGCTCGGCGCGTGGAATGGCGTGAAGTTGAAGCCGCACGACGTCATAATCTGCTCGAACGTGCCGGAACTTTTAAAGGACAACGTCGAATTCATGAAAGAGGCCGACAAACTCGCCAAAAAAGCGGTGTTCCTCATTACGGGCGTTGACCCTAACGCGGATAAATTTTATTACAAGGAACTTTTTCCTCTTATATTCGGAAAGCCGCTCCTGCCGAAGAGCGATTACATGAAGACCTGCTCGCTCCTCCACTCAATCGGCATATTCGCGAACGTGAGGATAATAGAGTACGACTTCGACCAGCCGTTTAACGACATGGATGAGGCGGTGGAATTCTGGAAGGAGTACATGGGAATAGTTACCGGAGAGCACGACGAAAAATTGAAGAAGTTCCTCGAAAGAAAACTCAAAAAGACAAAGACCGGCCTTCTCGCCAAGTTCCGCAAAAAATCGGCCGTGATATGGTGGAGA
>C687J29039_10000738_pt1 | contig 13506 bp, 18 predicted proteins | sample RifCSP16_2_FD_29039 | JGI IMG/M metagenome (IMG submission 29039)
GCTAACCCCGGCGGGGGCGGGGATATTGAAAGACGAGTTGGTTGTTCCGTCAGAGTAGGTAGATGAGCTTCTGTACGAGATAGGCAAGCTTCACCCCCTACTTGTACAACAGATTCAGGACAACATCATTCGCTCCGGGCGTACCAGTACTTGTATCAAGAACCCCAGTCACAGCACCCACACCGATGCCCAATGAAAATGCAATACCATTAGAAAACTCTACATTCGCAGCAGACGATGCCGGAATACCGATTGTCATTACAGGAGTGTCAGTGCCGACAGTGGGCGCAGACGCCTTATTGTAGAGCTTCAAATACCTGGTAGATGTGGCATTGTTGTACACGTAGTATCCGTATACCTGCCCGGCGGAAGCCTTGACGTTCACTCCAGTTTCGTCCACATCAAGATTCTTGTAGACGCTGCTGCCGCCTGAAGTTTGTGGAGCCAGACTAACCTGCCCGATCAGGTTAGTTCCTGCTGGCAATGCCACATCAGTAGCAAGTACAACCCTCTGTGTCAACGCCGTAACTACGCCACTTGCGCCCTGGACTCCTGCCTGACCAGCAATAGGATTGACCTTCGCACGATCAGATTCGTCCCAATCATCGATTACAGACAACGATGCTGCGGACGCTGTAATATCGGCATTGTCGACGGTTAACGAACCGCCGTTATCGTCGACGCTGAGGCTACCCCCCAAATCTGTAACGCCCAGCCGCCCCGCAGAGTCCGTAGACAACTGCGAATAGTCCCCATCGGTTGACGTTGTGGCAGCTGCAGCGTCGTTACGCACTGCGAGCGATAGCGTTCCCCGATCACCACCTACAAACGCATCGTCTTCCAAATGCGTTGGATCATTCGTAACGCCCAGTGTCCCGTCGACAGTGATAGAACCACCACCGTCGTCGATACTCAGCGTCGCACCGCCATCATCGACGCTGAGGCTACCACCGTTGTCGTCAACGCTCAGTGAACCACCAAGATCAGAGACACCAACCCGGCCAGACGAGTCGGTCGAAATCTGACTATAGTCACCATCGGTTGAAGTCGTGACGGCAGCGGCGTCGTTGCGAACACCCAGCGCGTACGCGCCCCGATCACCACTTACAGCAGGAGCGTCCTCGAGCTTCGTTGGATCGTTTGTGATTGAAACCGTGCCATCCACAGTGACTGGGCCAGCGCCATCGGAGATCAGTACGGGAAGTGGATTCGCGGCGCTAACGGTTGCTAGGGTATCGCCCGTGTCTTCCCATAGGATCGCCTGCCCCGTGATCGAAGCGTCAACGTCGCCTTCCGTGTACTCAGTGTTTGTTGCCGACCCACTAACAACATTCACGTCGAGAGGAGTACCCCCGTCGTCCACTGAGAGCGACCCACCAAGATCAGCGACACCAACCCGACCAGCGGAGTCTGTGCTGATCTGCGAATAATCCCCATCCGTTGAAGTCGTCACAGCAGCTGTATCGTTGCGGACTCCCAGCGCGAAACTACCCCTGTCCCCTGATGCTGCTGGGTCGTCTTCGAGGTGTGTTGAGGCTTCGAGGGTATTGGCGCTATCGTTGATCGTTGTGAGTAGCGCGTTCGTTTCTGCGCAGCAATCCTCCAGGTCGTCCGTGTCGACCTCAACGTCGCCCGTGAATGTGACGGGGACGGGGTTCCCGGCATCATTCTTGATCTCTACCTCACCAAGAATCGTTACATCGGTGATTGTGACATCGGAGCAGTTTGGAGCTACTGGGCTCATATCAGCACACCTTCGCTAGTGCCGCATAGATGCAACAAGGGTCGAATCGGTAGATAGCGAGTTGCGCGGCAATGACATTCGCGCGATTCAACCTGGGGGAAACTCCCTTGGTGGTGTCTTCGAGGATCTGTATCGAACCAGTCTGATACTCCACCGGGCCGCTTACGTAGATCCAAGCCTCCCCAGTGCCAGCCGGAACTCCACCGGTAGGCTCCTCATTGGCATAGCCCTGGTCGAGCACCACTGTGTGCGGGCCGAGCTTAAACACCAATCCCACCTGAGTTAACAACGTGGATGCAAGCCAGTGAGGGAGCGTCCAAGCAGGAGCGTGAATGAATAATTCTCCAGTAGCGCCACAGGCGTACGCTTCCTGTATAAGGCCACTGACGGTATTCAGGATACTCGCGGGGCCCCCACCAGGAGTTACGTCCGTCGCGGTCGTAGGGAGCGAAGGTGAGTCGTTTGGTTGCCCATCAGGCGCGCTACTGGACAAAGCGAAGTCGATAGCGTTACCAGCGCGAACGGCCAGGCCACGCTTCGCACGATCAGCGTACTGCTGCCAATCCCCAGGAATACCCGCACACGATTGCGCGTTGTACTCAACCAAGAAAGGCTTGAACTCGACCGCGTCAACACCAGGATTCAGGGGCTTCTCACCAACAGTACACGCCTGCCAAACCCACGGGAAACCACAATTCTCCGGCACATAACTTACGCCGAATGCTTCCCAATCAGCGTTCTCAGGAAGCAAGCGCGCAGCTGCAGTGAGGCTACCCAACAGGTTCGGCGCTCCTCCTGTGACTGCTACGTCCAAACTACCCATCCGCTTGCCTCTCTATGTAGTTGCGCCCGACCCGCGCTACATGCGAGAGCCGGGCGCGTAACCCTTATGTCACCCCACGGGGCGCCTTACTATGCTGTGCAGTCCTCGCCAGTACCAAGCGCCGGGCGAACACCCGATGCGCAGAACGGAGCCTGGATAGTTGCCGCTGGAGCACAGCCGGGCTTCTCAACGAACTCGAAGGACTCAACGGACCACTGCAGCTTATTCTGACGAGCCAACTCGGGACTACGAGTGACACCCAGGTCGATCTCGGGAGCGACACCAAGCAGGAAGTCCTCCGGCCGGTACAACGCGATCTCCTGCACCACCGGATGCGGATCACCCACAGCGATGGGGCCACCAGGAGCAACGAACGCCGTATGAGCGAGTGGTAGCGGAACTCCGGTGATCTCGTCAACCAACTCGACCACTCGGGTAACTCCGAGTTCTCGGAGCCGTTCAAGGATCCTTCCCCATGTCTCATCAGGGCTACGGGCACCGGTCAGGAACCCGTCAGTGATGATTCGCTCCTTGAGACCAGCAGGAATGGTGAGCGTGTACTGAGGATTAGCTTCTCGGAGGTTCGCCCTGACCTTCTCCATGAACCAGCCAACAACCACTAGGAGCTGAGCGCCAGCACCATAAGCGGTCAGTGCGTAGCCGAAGGAGTACTGCGAGGACAGTGCCTTGAGGCGGTTGTATACGAGGAGTTCAGCGGTCTTACTGTACGCCACTCGCATGACGTGCTCGAGGTTCGCTACGAGCTGTGGGTTACCAATGAGCTGCTGTGTAGTGAAGCTGGCACACGCTGCGACTGCGTACAGGGCGCTGGTGATCTCGGGCTCGCACTCCAACTCGAAACACGGCTTCCAAGTGCTGATGACCTCGGGGTCAACATTGTCCTGGTCTGCACAAGTCCACTCCGTAACACCGGTGAGTGCGTCAGCGAGGTCAATCTGGCGAACATACTTCACGTCTCCACTGGCGGTGAGTGTTGGGAGTGTGTCGGACAGTGGCCGGATTGTCTCGCCGCATTCCTTGATAGCGGTGATTGCGTCGTCTGGGCCGCAGAAACACCCAGCAGCGGTCTTATCCGAACCATCGAGACGGCTGAGGATCGCTGCTTGTATAGCGTCGTTGGCGTTCTGGCCCTCGCGTACGATGTGGTTGGTTTCGCGGCGCATCGTACTGAAGCTGTGGCGCTCTTCGCGGCTGACGTTACCGGTGATCATGTTCCTGACGAACTTCCGCATACTGCCACTGGCCTTGTCGGCCTCATCGCGAGTGACTCGTATGCTTGGCGCGCGGCCACCACCCATCGCCGCTGAAGCTACTGCGTCGTCGACAGCTGCATCAGCATCTCCGACCTCAGCCGTCTCGGCATCCTCACCATCTGCGTCAGAGTCCTCGGCTGCATCGTCGCCCTCGGCGGCTTCTGCTGCTTCGTCGCCTTCAGGCTGGGTGTCCTCGGCGGCTGCTTCCTCAGCTGCGAGTGCCGCTTCGATCGCGGCATTCAACCGGTCACGATCATTCAGAAGGGATTCCAGGGAAGCAACGCGAGCAGCGTCGTCCAAGTCTCCGGTCTTCACCGAGTCATACTCCAGGCGATTCGCGACTGCGAATCCCTTGAGCTGCTCGACACTGAATCCGGCAAGATCGTTCGGAACCATTGTGACCTCCCAGTCACCCACTCGTTGCTTCTACGCGAAGCATTACACACACTCCACGCTTGGCGCTAACTCTTCTTACTTCTACGCTTCTGAACAGCGTGCCCAAACGCGTACCCAACACCCGCAGTAGCGATAGCGAGGTATGGCTCTGGGTCTCCACCATTGACCTCTACGATGGCCGCAGCTATCACTGCAGCGACGATCACTACGCCCGCTTCTACCTTGTCAATCACGCTGGCCGGTTCTCACGCTCGCGCTGCCGAATCGCATTCAACCGCGCGTTGAGCTGTGTCGCTTCGAGGAGTTCCCGGATCTGCGTAGTGGCCTCGAGGAGCGCGTCGATCTTATCTCCGAGAGCTACGAGCTGATCGGTACTAGCGTCTGAAGCGTTTGCATCACCGGTGGGGGTCTCATCTGTGGTGGTCTGCCCTTCGGATGCTTCCGCGGCTCCCGCTGTTTCCTTACTCATCTGCTCTCCCCCACCACTATCCTCGTCGGTACTAGCACCGATTGTAACAGTAGCGTCGTGAATTGCCGGCATGGGAGTAAGCGTAGCGCCAGCAATAACGATCTTCGTCATAACCCAGAGTTCGTCCTGGTTCACGTACGAGTCTTCCGGGCCACCTATGCCATCAATACTTACGCCCTTCAGCTCACCGTTCGCGATAGCGTCCAGGACGCGTTGCCCGTATTCTGACGCGGCTTCTGGCCGGATGGTGCCCTTGTACTTGACGCGCTTCTCATCGTCGACGCTGCGATAGATCTCGTCGATGGTTCCTACGAGTTGAGCTTCGTTATGCCCATCCGTGTTCTCGAGCTTCGCATACAGGGGTAGTGGGGTTTCTCGCCACTTGGTAGCACCAGCTTCGATGAGGCGCCCGTCCTCAGTGGGCTGATCCTCTACCACTAGCGTCCCACTCACAGCGATACCGGTACCCGTGGTGTTTGTGTCGAGTTGGATTGTGCCACTGGCGGTTACTGACTGCATCTCATCACTCCAAGGCGGAACGATAGTGTCGTCATCGAAGGCTTCAGCGATCTTCTCGTAGTACTTGGCGACATTGGCCTTGATGGAGTCCAGGTCAGAGTCGGAGATTCCTTCTACGCCGCCCCTAGCGCCCTGCAATACTGCGGCTACTGCGAACACTCCTCGTGGTATCGCTCGGAGTTCCCCGTCGACCACGTCTGCGTATCCGAGTTTGTAGGAACCAAAATCTTCGGGCGAGTCACTATCGAACCAGAAGAACGCCTTCGCGTACTTCGCGTTTGGTTCCTCTGATGCTTCGGCCCACTCCCTAACCCGACTCTCTGCCGCGTCCCCATCCCACTCGTACTGTCGGTCATCAAGTACCGGTAAGTCCGCGTAAGCGGTAGTGCCGAGACGTATTCCGAGTGTGGATACTGCCATGACGTACTCTCCGATCCTTCGTACCAGTTCTTCTACGTTGATACCATCCAGCTGCACGATTGGCTCTCGGAGCATTGGCATCATCGTAATCACGCCACTAGCAGCCTTATCTGCCCGAGCGTACTTCAGGCCGGGTACGTTGACGAGGCAAGCTCCGACCAGTTCGTAGCCTGCTCTGCCACTATGAATATCACGCCAATCACCGATAGCCGCCCAATGCCCACTTCTAGCACTGGCACGGAGCTTCGCGATGTCGAGGTCAGTGACCGTGGGCCAACAGGCCCCAGCGAACCACACACCATTCTCATCCTCGCCATACGCGACCCTGGCGAGTTGCGTGCTGGTGTCCTCGTAGAACGATTGAAGATTCTCCAACCGGTCAGGGTCATCCATGTCGACGTTAGCGTGCCCAGCGTCCCCACCGAGATTCGCGGTTTTCACGGTAGAACCATCAGAGCACACCGTGTCGCCTGTATGAGCATACGCATACTTGGTTTTTGACCGTGGTGGCTTCCACTGATCAGACCTGCCGTTCATTAGGACGCTTCCCCAATGGCACAGGTACCCGTATATCCGCCCGTTTTGTTCAACGATGCAACCCGTGTCACTGGGCATATCGTGGGGTGGCGTGAACCACTCTCGTGGTGGTGCGAGGGGGATACTCGGATTCTGCATCGTGGTCATAAGCAGAGTGTAACGCTTACACGCTTCTACTCGCCCGCTTACACGTACAGAGCTTCCCACAACCAGTAGGCTCTCCTGAGCCGGGGTTGAGTCTCACCATCACAGATTCTGGAGTCTCACCAGAGTCCAGGAGCGCACCGACCCGCCTGAGGATAGTGTGCGTATCGTAGTGACCAATACGACTGGTAAGCGAGTCTAGTGTGATCGTTACGGTATTCCTGGGCATGACGCTACGCTACCGGCTTGGACCTGGCCAAGTGTAGGTGGTCCCCATGGTTCGGGAAGTACCCCTGGTATACGACGCCATTCTTGATATACCACGGGAAGGGTCCGAATACCTCCGCCCATTGTTCCTTGTGGCTTCGTGCGTGCTCCCCCGCTTTTACCAGGGTACTTCGTGTATTCGATGCGTCACCATAGTCGTATGCTTCGACACCACCCCAGGGCGCGGGGCGGTAGTGGTAACTATTCTTCGAGTGAACCCCAACCGCTTCATGATCGCCACTAGACCGGTTCAGACTGAACTTCTTCTCGATGATGTGGAAGGGGTTCTGATCGACCTGGCCCACGCGGATCCTGAACCCGCGCTTCCGAGCCCAATTCCTGGCATACGTCACTTGGTTGCTAGTGAGTCTTGATCTGAGGCCTGGCTGGTTCTTTTGGAGCGTGAATCCCTTGTTCTTCGTGATGTAGACGAGGTGCCACTTCTTCCCAAGCCGGGTTACTGTCACGACGTACTTACGAGTGGTACCAGCCATCTACTGCTTCTCCTGGGTTGCTTGGTCTAGTTCAACGAAATCGATCTCGTACTCGCAGAGGCACCCATCGTGGTCACCAGGAAAATACACGTTACCCTGGGGAAACGTGTCTCCCGAGTGGTCGAGTGCGTCGAATTCTTGCCACGAGAACCACGATCGGCCATGAAGTGCTTCGTGTGGTGGGTAGGGCCTAGCGGGCTCGTCGTGGATCCACGTGTACTGAGTAGCGAACGCGCCAACCTCGTCTCTGAGGGTACTTTGTAGCGCTGGGTCTGCAGCTGCGTGTGTTGGACGCTTCGTATTACCCGCCGCTCCGTTGCTCTCTGTGGATCCGCCGTTCGCGGTGCTGGTCATTGTTCGGATCGTGGCCTCGGTAACTCGAGCTGGCTTTCCTGATTTGTAGCTGGCGCGCTCAATCTTCAACGCGGCTTGCTCGGCTGTCTTAGCTACAGCCTGGGCCCTCGATGCGAACTCAACACTCCACAGGCTCCTCAGCGCCGGGTAGTCGATATTCGTCAGGGTAGCGATACGCCTCAGCATCGTGAAGAGTTGGTCAATCGTTCCTGCTTGCAGGATGTCACGATACTTAGCGAAGTACGATCCCGCGTCGTAACCCTCGAATACGACCGGGTCAGACGCGGCGGTCTTGTCAGCCTTATCACGCTTCCGCTTCGCAGCCGCACCAGCCTTAGCTGCGTCACCCGCGACCTTCCCAAGAACACTACGGTACAAAGCGTCCAGTTGGCGCTGCTGCTGATTCGCTATCTTCGACGCGCCCCGCAAGATAGTAGCCGGACGCCTCACCGGAGCTGACGCTGCCGCTGTTCGGTCAGGAGCACCAGCATTCTGACTCTTCGCCTGCTGATCAAACCACGCGAGCAGCGTCTCCTCAGCGTCAACCCTCATATCGCCAGCGTCGAATCCAGTAGCCTCAATCAACGCTTCGGGCTTCAACGCACCGGTCTTGTATACGTCGATCGCTGTACCAGACTGGTCTTGCTGCGCTACAGCCTTCGAAGGATTCGGTACAAGCCGGTACTCGTCGGGGTCGAGGCCGATATTCGCGATGATCCGCGCTACGAGCCCAGCGTACAGGGCGTCTGCTATACGCTGCGCTCGGGGTTCTAGGTGGTAAGCCCACGTGTTCTCGTCGACCTTCCAATCGGTCCAATGATTCGTATCGCCCAGTCCCAGGATGATCTGAGCGGGTAAGTCAATATCCCTGGCGTACCTCGTGATGTACGAGTCCATACGCTTCGTTGACTCTGTGGCGGATTCCCTTGTCAGGGTAACGTGCCGGATCTTCTCAATATGCTCCGCTGCCGCGAAGAGCGTTATTGGTACCACGCCGTCAGGGCTATGTGGGTCACTGATGGGAGCGGTCATGGCTTCTTCGAGTCGCCGCTCGAAGTGTGACCTAGAACCCGGAGCCTCAGACGCCTCCAAATCCTCAGACAATTCCGGTAGAATCTCCTCGGGAATCACGAACACGCCGTTACCAGCAAGCACGCTCGTAGCGTCGCGGTGATCGCTGAGAAGCTCCAGGGCCATGACCTCAAGGAGACCAGTCAGGGACTTGTGTGGCCCGCCAGCCAGGTGCCTATCAGCGGGGTCTGGGGTGTAGACCCTGATGATTGTGACGTCGTCTGGGATTACTTCCCACGCTTCTTTCGATCCGTCTATCAGGATGCGCTTCTCGTTGTGACGATTCTTGTATCGCAGCTCTGTCGCAGCGAGAGTCTCGAAACGAAGAGCGTGCGAAGTGGTACGGGTGACCAGTACGAACACTTCCTCAATGAGGTGCAGGAGTGCGGCTGCGCGTCCGGCCCTGAATCCGTGGTTGAACCGACGCTCGATACCTTGGATCTCCGGGGACTCGTCTGCTTTCCACTCGTTCGATGCACGGTCGAATCGTTCGATCTCGAAGGAAACGCGGTCGAGGACGTTATGCACGAAGGAGTATCCGGTCATGACTTCGGGGACTATACCGGCGTACGTCAGGATCTTTTCTTGCCACTGGTCTAGCTGGGTGTGCATGTGCCGAGCTTCGACGGGGTGTGTGTGGGCGTGTGTGACTTGGTGCGCGGCTATACGATCACTGAAACGATGCGCGGCTTTAGGGCGCCTGCGGAGGGGGTTGAGGCTTCTACGCTGCGTCATGAACTAAAACCTCGGTAGTTGGAACATCGACAGCGATTAGTGCAAGGATCTCACCAGCTTCGTTTCGTAGTTCTAGGTTGACCCTGACGTGAGATATACCTTCGATGACGACGAATCGAGTTTCGATGATCTCTGTGCTGATGCTTACTTCATGAGCCATATTGTCGCCTCGAGGCCGCGATGATGATTTCACTGAGTTGTGCTAACGCCGCTACCGTCAACACGACTATGGCTTGGGACTCGGCGAGTTGCAGGGCAGCATACGCTGCGATTGTGACCCATACTCCTACGCAGTGGTAGCACGCCAGTAAACTACCGATGAAGCCGGGATCGTGGTACACGAAGGGCTCCCCATACTCACTCTTGCCACGCACGGGGTACTCGTACTGGTAGAAGTGTCCCCGATTATCATCGTCGGGTGGGGGGCTCCACTTGAACACTCGATGCCGCAGGGGCTCGAGTAGGTCATCGAACACTAAGAGGCTGGTGATCCTCGCTACACCGAGCGCTGCGGTTACCAGAAGCAATGGGTCTAGTGTGGGCATAATCGTAGTCTAACGGTGGTGCTTACTGCGAGTGGTAGCCACGTGCCACTTGCCACACTCCTCGCAGTGATACGCGTGGGTGGGGTTCTTGCATATTACGGTTTGCCACTCCGCTACGAATTCTGCGGCTCTGGGTGTCGCCCATTGTTTCTTAGGGAGTCCGCTTCGACTGTTACATGCGCGGTTCTGCATGCCCTGGATTCTACGAGGGGGGGTGGATGTGGAGGAGCCCCAGCACGGGGGTGTGGGGCTCCTCGGGGCACTCCTGCCACCCTCCCCAGGGTTGGCAATGGTGCCGGGTGTGTGACTCTCGGATGATGAGTCCGAAGGATTTGCGGGCCACACTATGACGATTCTAGGACTGCTAGGTACCAGAATACGCACGAGGGATGCTACCTACGGCTTCGGATGCTTCGACTCACTAGTTTTCTTACGACGCATCCTGATCCTGACACTTTCGGGTAGGGGCTCAGGGACACGCTCATACGATACTGGTTCCCACCCCTTCTTCTTGTACCTGCCCAGTACCATCTCGCAGTCACCGACGCGTTCTAGTACGAGGATGGTTTTCTCCTCGTACTCCTTCTCCTTATCGGGTTTAGTCATGCGTGTTCCCTGACTCGGATCCCTCTAAAGAGAGGCTACCCGATGGACGGTATACGCCTGGTTGGCGCGCTTCCTAGTTTTCCTGCTGTGGTGTTCTTGATGAGAAGGAACCTTCCTAGCTGCGCCCAAGCATCGAGCCTGTTTGGGCTTCGCACCCCGGAGTCTGGTACCCACGTGGTGAGTTCCGCTTCGAGTTTTCCGTAGGTGCCGACCATTCGGTACCGGCCTTTCTGTGCGAGGGCCGCGACTGGTTCAGCTCTAGTCCACTTGCTTGAGCGGCTGACCACGGATTCGAGGCGGGGTATCTTGATGCCGCGACGCTTGAACGCTTCCGCGAGGGTTTCTTTCAGGAATTGTCCCACTAGGTTCGATTCCCACACGATCACGTCTATCTGGTGCTCTACGACCTTATCCACGACGCGGTCTCCCCATACTCCTGGTGTGCCGCGGGTACTGCAGTCATCGATGACTTCCCCTATAGCTTTGTTTCCGGTTCCGATTCGTTGCCCGATGATCATTCCTACTTCGTCCGCTGTGGGACTATTCGAGAATCCTGGGTCGATGCTCATAACTCGCATAGCTGGCGACACGCTTGGCTGGTCAACACGATACGCCTGGATATCAGCATGGGTGAGTAGGGCTCCTTCGACGTCTTCGACCATGATCCCGTCGAGTTCTTGCATACCGAGGTTCGTGCCCTCATACATACTGGTTAGTTCCTCGACGACGGCTGCGCTGAGGTTCGCGATGTTCTCCCGCATGGTGCCGTGTGTGAGGTGGTGAGTATCTGGGTGGTCTTGCGCTTGGGATAGGAGGTGCTGCATTAAGGGCACGCGCTTCGGTGTACCTGTAACGAAGATCTGTGGTGGTAAGCCGTTTGGGCGCTCTATACGTGTGGCGAGTTGCGCGTTCGTCCAGGCATCCATGCCGTACCGCATCTCTGCCGGCTCGTCAATCCAGCAACCCATGAGGTTCGGGCCCCTGACCTTACCCTGCTCCCTTGCATGGTAGAGGCGTAGCCTTGATCCGTTCGCGAAGTCCACCTGGTTCACCGATCCGCGCCAGTGACGAAACTCGGGGGGAATCATGGTGTACAGATTCTCCTCTAAGCACTCCGTGACCCCATGATCCACTGTAGGAGTGAGCAAGCCATACGAGCCGGGCTCCGTACAGATCCGATGCGCGAGCCACTCCCCACCCCCCTTTGACTTACCACTAGCCCGACCACCTATGTAGAGGCTAGTTTGCTTGGATTCGTGGGGGAGCTGCGCTGGGCGAGCTGCTACCTGGCTCCACATGTCCCAGCGTTCCTGGCCAGCTATACGCATGGCCTCAACGCGGCTAGGGTCAGGAGTCTCGTCGCTCATTCTTCTGCTGCAAAGCCTTGTCCCGCATTTCCCGGATTGAGTCTCGCCACGCTTCCATAGCTGGGCCAATCGCTCCAAGAGACACGTTCACATCGATCTCTTCCCGGTAAAGACTGGGCTCGTGGGTCTTCAACCAGTGAGCGGCCTGTGCAGCGTCACCATCCTTAACTGCCTTGAGCCAGGTGGCTTCGCAGAGGATGATGGCTTGTGCGCGGGCGCGGGCGAAGGCGTCGGCAAATTCTAGGTAGATGGTGCGGTCTTTGGGGACGTGTTCGTTGGGTCGTGGTTCTAGGTTTGGGTCTCCCCACCTGAGCCATTGGAAGAATTGTTGACGGTTGATTCCGATTGATTCGGCTACGACTCGTTTGGGTACGCCTGCTGCTGCGAGGCGGATGGCTTCGGCTTGTACTTCGGGTGTGAGGTGTGTGGGTCGACCTGCTGGCATACGTTGATTCTATTCTGCCGGGTCGGCTACGGGGTGGGGGAGTGGTTTGTGGTTCGTGTGTTTCATGAGGGGACAACTTCGAAACCCTGTTGCAAGTTCTCCTTGCACACCATGCACGAACCACAAGGTGGTTAGGCTCCTACGCCGAGGATCCAGAGGAATAGTCGTGTGGTTGCTGCTGCGATGAGTGCGAGGATTGCGAAGGCTATGGCTCCGGCTAGGATGGCTGCTGGGATGGTGAGGTCGATGACGCGCTTCGAGTCGTGTGTTTCGTCGGGTGTTTTGTTGACCCAGTTGCAGTTGTCGTGGTTGACGGGGTGCCATGGTTGGTGGAGTTCTCCGCTGCCGCTGCAGTTGCGGCATCTTCCCAGGTAGCCTTCGTCGTCTCCTGTTCCGGAGCCGAGGCATGGTGGGCATGGGTGGGGGAGTCCGTACTGGCCGCCGTCTGCTGTGAGGGTGATTTGGTGTCCGTTGATTGGGGTTGGTTTTCCGAGTTCTGTCATGGTCATGTGATTCTCCATCTTGTGCCGATGATGATTGCTGCTGCGAGGCTGGGGGTTCCGTGCTCGACTAGGGCTTGGTACTCGTTGTGTATTACTTTCATGATGTGTGATGCGTTGGCGGCGTGTTGGTCTATGTCTGTGATGAGTTGGAGGAGTGGATCTGGGGGTGGGAGCCGTGGGTCATCGTCGCTACTCATCGCTTTGCAGCTCCTGTTTGATTGCTTCCATTGCGGTGAGTAGTGAGGGTATGGGGTGACGTGTTTCTACGGGGTATTCATTGTAGTGCAGTCGTTGTTTGATGGCGACGTCGACTTGTGCCCATTCTTCGCTGGTGAGTGTGATGCTATGCGTTCTCATCGATGATTACTCCTGTGGCTAACTCGGTTTGTTGGTGGTGCCATGCGGCTCGGAGGTTTGTTAGCCAGTTGAGGCGGAAGGCGTACTGGTCTTGGGTTTTGCTGGTTCTCATGGCGTTTTCGACCCATGCGATGGTTCGTAGGCTGATGTCTTTTTGCATGGTGTTCCTATCCTGGGTGGTTGGCGTGGTAGGTGAGGAGAATCGCTGTTGCTAGGGGAAGAAGAGTTATGGCGATGATGGTCGGGTGGTCTTCGTCGAGGTCTGGTGTTGCGACTAGCCATATGGCGATGATGAAGAATAGTGCGGCGAGTGTAGCGTCTATCGCGGTGATCATCGCGTGGCTCTTTCTGCGACGTAGTCTCGAACCATTCCGCAGGTTTCTATGAGTTCGTCGATTGCGTCAGCAGTGTCGTCGTAGTGCTCGTATATTGGTAC
>C687J29039_10000762_pt1 | contig 13333 bp, 13 predicted proteins | sample RifCSP16_2_FD_29039 | JGI IMG/M metagenome (IMG submission 29039)
TGGTGTGGACCGGCCTGCTGAGCGTCGCGTCGGCCGCGCTGATGAGCGTGATGCTGGGCCGCCTGCCGTTTCACAACCTGCCGCTCGGCGCCTTCGTCCTGGTCATGGCGCTGTCCGGCACGTTCGGCGTGGGATTCGCCTTCGCCGCGCTGACGCTGCGCATCAAGGAAGCGGGGCAGACCATGGCGAACCTGATCCAGTTCGCGTTCATGATGCTGTGCGCGCCGTTTTTCCCCTTCTCGGCGCTGCCGGAGTGGATACAGAATATCTCGCGCCTGATCCCGATGTCGTACGCCGTGGATTCGTTCCGCTCGACCTTGATGGGCTACCCGGAGGGCTTCCCGGAACTGGCCTCCATCGAAGTCGAGGTCGTCATCGTCGCGGCATTCGGTCTGCTGATGCCGGTCTTGGGGCTGTGGCTGTATCGCCGCGAAGAAAACCGCGCGCGGCGCACGGGCAGCCTTTCAGAATATTGATCTTCGAAAAGGGGAGATCAGACCCTCCCGCTGACGTCCTCGCCCGCGGCAAACGGCGGGATGCCGACCAGGAGCCGAGGCATGACCGAACCTGCAGGCCCGACAGGTTATCAACCCCCGCCGAACGGCTGGCACACGTTCTTGATTGTATGGGTCACGCAGTCGGTGTCGGTGTTCGGCAGCGCGCTGACGTTCTTCGCCGTCAATATCTGGCTGGCGCAGACGCTGTATCCACGCCCGGAGCAGAAGCCGGAACTCGCCGCTGCCCTGTCGGCGATCGCGCTCGCCTTCGCGCTGCCGACGGTGTTCGGCGCGCCCATCGCGGGTGCGTGGGCCGATCGCCACGACCGCAAGCGAACGATGATGGCGATGGACTTCGCCAATGGCCTGCTGAGCCTACTGCTGGCCGCGCTGGTGATCAATAACGCGCTGCAACTGCCGCTGCTTATCGTCCTCGTCGTCGTCCAGGCCCTCTTTAGCCTGTTTCATCAGTCGGCGTTTGACACGTCGTACGCGATGATCGTTCCGGAGGACAAGCTGCCGCGCGCCAACGGCATGATGCAGACGATCTGGGCGCTGTCGGGCATTGTGTCGCCCGCTATCGCCGCGGCGCTGATCTCTGTGCCGGCCCTCCTGCGGCAGAGCGGCGTGACAGGTGGCGTTGCCGAGCTCCGCGACGGGACGCCGCTGGTCATGGGCATCGACGCGCTCACCTTCTTCGTGGCCTCGGCAGTCTTGGCCTTCTTGTACGTGCCATCGCCGAAACGAGGCGACTTGCAGGCAGGCGATGGCACAGCCGGGAAGAGCCTGTGGGCGGACATCCGAGAGGGCGCCCTGTACATCTGGCACCGCCGCCCGCTGCTGTGGCTATTGGGCACCTTCACCGTCGCCAACTTCGTCGCGGGGCCGCTGGGCGTGTTCCAACCGCTCATGCTCAAGTTCAATCTCGCCGCCGATTGGTCGGCGCGCGGGTTCACCTTCGAGACGGCGCTGGCGCTGCTGGCGTCGGTCGGCAGCGCCGGCGGCGTGGCGGGCGGCGTATTCATCAGCGCCTGGGGCGGGCTGAAGCGTAAGCGCGTGTACGGCGTCGTCGTCTCGCTCATCGCCACCGGCCTTGCGCTGATCGTCTATGGCCTATCGGGCGCGCTGTATCTCACAGCGGCGATGGCCTTCCTCGAAACGGCCATGATCCCGATCATGAACGCCCACTCGCAGGCGATCTGGCAGACGCAGACGCCGCGCGAGCTGCAGGGGCGCGTGTTCGCGGTGCGGCGGCTGATCGCGCAGTTCACCTGGCCGCTCAGCACGGCGCTGGCCGGGTGGGCGGGCGGCGCGTTCAATCCTGGCGTGGTGATGGCCGTGCTCGGCGGGGTCCTGGCGCTGTTCTGCGTGGGACAGTTACTCAATCCGTACCTGATGCGCGTCGAGGACAAGGCGTGGCTGGATGAAATGGCGGCGCGCAGGGTCGCAGCGGGTGGGCAGCAAGCGAACGGATAAGGCTCGCACCGCGGGGCCTAAATGAGCCGCCACCTGTCCATGCCCTGAAACTTGGAGCTCGCGCCGACATGACCAAGATAATCGACGTCGAATTCGAATTGAGCGTAGCGCGCGCGATGCTCGCCGAGCTGGAGGAGTACCTCGCGTCCGACGTGCTCTACTGGCAGACGGCCTCGAACGCGCTCGGCGACCGCATGCCGAAGCTGACGATCGGCGGCCTGCTCGAAGCGCTGCTGCGCGCCGAGGCGGCCGGCGCACCGGACGCGCCGGCGCTGCGCTCGTCCTTGCAGCGCATCAAGTCCGGACGCCTGTACCGGTATCTCGACCACGCTGAGCGCGAAACGCGCAGCCGGCTCGACGCGTGGACCTGGTACCTTGACGACTACGCCCGCAGCGCAGCCGACGCGGCGAGCTACTACCCCCGCGAAGTTCGGGCGCGGCTCAAAGCCGAACTGCTCTTGAGCGAAGTGGAGCCGCATCAGCGCGGCCGCGCCGAACGGGCGCGCGCCAACGCGCTCGACGAGCGCGTGCGCGCGGCGTTCGCGCCGGGGGAATTCGTCCTGGACGAGCGATTGAAGGTCTACCTGCCGGCGGATCGATGCTGGTGGCTGTACGGGCGGCTGCGCAATCGTTAACCACCAAGACACAAAGTTCCAAGAACGTCGGCTCGTCTGGGTTCGGTAGGGGAAATCCTCACCGCGAAGCCTGCCCTGAGCGCAGCCGAAGGGACGCCAAGAGCGCAAAGAGTTCGAGAAAACTTGGCGTCCGCCTACCCCGCTTCTTTTTGCGGGGTTGCGTCTTCGCGGTTCAAACCCCATCAAAGTCGGAAGAACCAGAGCTTCAAGGTCTTCTTCGTTGGCGCCTCGGTGGTTGTTTTTCAGGCGGACTTGTTGCTCAACTGCCTCCCCCGAAGGGCACATCCCGGCATGTAGGCGCAAGTCCTGCGCCAGGCTTTTCATCAGTTCCTCGGCGGAGGGTCACGTTCGGTTTTGTGGTGGCGGCGGGGGAGCGACCGCCCCGCCGACCATACCTTAGGCCACTGCGTGGAGATCGTTTAAGACAAGTGATGCTTCGGCTGCTAGTTGTTGCGCGATGGACATCCGGGCGTGCTTCTCTGGAGGCCATCCGATGATATTCGCATGACGAGGTGGTGGTTCGTCAGGTTGAACGTGCAGTCCAACGGCCAAGACTGTGTGGGCGGCTAAATCGGCACGTGCGTAGAGTGTTCGCCTACTTGGGTAGGCGACGTACTGTTGGCCCAAAGACCAAACACCTTTATCAGTTAGAGCTGAGATTCGGAAAACCGATGTTGAGTTGTCTTGTGCAGAAGGTTCAAACGCCCGATGCTTCACTCTGGAGTTTAAGCGGCTGAAGTGAGATGTGCTCAGAATGAAACGTGTGATGATCTCGTCTGGAGCCACGTTAGATCTGAGAGGCTCTGACAACTCGGTCAATCCCCGCTGAGATAGTGCTCGGAATACCTTCGCGAAGGAGTTCTGTGCCATGGAAGTTTGTGTGCCCAACCAAACCGGCGTAGTTGAGGGTTCCATCTCTGCTTATTCTCACCGAGAAAATTCGACGTGCACCAAAATCCCATTCGACTGCGATGTCGCCATCCGTGTCAACAGCAATTTCAGGCAAGGGTGTTGATATAGGTAGATAAGCAAGGAACTGAAGTGCATAAACGAAAGCTCCAGGGTCGGCAGGGGCTGCCTCGTAGCCGTCCCAACCGCGCTCTTGGGCATGGGCAAACGCGTCTTCTAGAGCTTCGATTGCGGCGCGCTTGGGCATGCCAAGAGTGATGCTCGTTGTGAAGTCATTTGCATGAGCGCCTAATCGTCTAACTTCGCGGGCCTCGTCGCTCAGAGCTCGATCCAGGATCGTTGTGAAGGCATATCTATTTTCCATCACCAGAGCTAGGGTCATTCGAAATGCCTCAGCGTTTCATCCGTAAGGTAGCTGAAGAATATTAGGTTCTTGAAATTGCGCAATTGGTCGAGGGTCGTTTCTAGTGCTGGATCTCTGGGAGGCATGTCCACCTCTTGGAAAGCATCTATATCTAGAATAAGAGTGATCCTTCGCGCTGCCGCATCGGTTTCCAGTGCTTGGACTACATGTGCAGCCAGGAGCTTATCAGGATCATGAATTGTGACACGGGAGAAGAAAGCACTGATGTACTGAGGTAACTCAGAAGGCACTGAGGGCGCAGCCCGCAAATAGCGTCCGAAATCAGATAGATCAGAAGGTAGAGGAATGTGATTTATATAGCGGAGGGCTACTCTCGTTATGGCTTCTGGTGAAGCAATCTTACAATACTGCTGCCACAGCTCTGTTGCGACTGGATGCAACTCTTTCCAACTGGTATATGGCTTAAGGCGATTGAGTGTGAAACCGTCAATACGGAATTGGGCTACAAGCTTGTCATCTGGCGATTTGAAGAAATAACCTTGCAGGCCAATATCCTCGATTGCAGGATAGCTGGTGCTTCCTGGTGAAAGTTGGAAGGTGACTTTACCACCGCGGCGCTCTTCGACTTTGGGAAAGCGATCGACGAGCGTTGACTTTAGGGCAGAAAACTCCTGGGCATGAAAGCTAGGACGAGCTTTGACTCTAAAGTCAATTATGGCTTCTGTAATCGGTGCGGACCGGAGATGATGAGGTTCAGACATGTAAGGATTAACCAATGATGTGGTTGAAAAGCCCGCAACTTCAGGAAATCTCAATCGGTGTTACAAGTATATCTCAAGTTCTCATTAGGCCACTTCAACACCAAGCGGAGTAATGACCTGTCTCCGTTGCACTCCGCTCGGGGCGCGCCCTGAGTCTGCCGAAGGGGTGCTTGCCTTAAAGAATCGCGAGTCACTACGAATTGACCAACAGATACCCGCCCCGCCGCGTGAGCACCAGCTCAGGCTTGCGTGGATCGCTCTCGAGCGATTGGCGCAGCTTCCAGATGTGCCATTTGACGCGCCTCGCGCGCGCGCCCGGATCGGCGATGCCCATCAGCTCGCCGATCTGCCCGGCGCTGACCACCTGCCCGGCGCGCTCGGCGAGGATCACGAGGAGGTTGTACTCGGCGGGACGCAGCGACACCGACCGATTGCGCACGACGACCTGGCGTGTGCCGCGATCGATGACCAGGCGCTCGCCGACCCGGAGAACCGCGTCCCGCTCGGCGAGCGGGCGGTGCGAGCGCCGCAGCACGGCTTCCACGCGCGCGATCAACTCGCCCGGGCTGAAAGGCTTGACCAGGTAATCGTCGCCGCCGAGCTGCAGGCCGGCCACCTTGTCGTCTACGGTCTGCTTCGCGGTGAGGAAGATGACGGGCACGGTGGAGACCTGGCGGATGCGAGCGCACGTCTCCAAGCCGTCCATGCCCGGCATGATTACGTCGAGGATGACCAGGTCCGGGCGATGCTCGAGAAGCTTGCGCAGGCCTTCTTCGCCGCTCGTCGCGGTGACCGGCTGGAAGCTGGCGTCGAGCAGAGCCAGCTCGATCATGCGCACGTGCGCCGGATCGTCGTCGATGACGAGTATTCTTTGAGGCATTCGCAGGCGCTCTGAGAATCTCAGTCGCCGAGGTCACGCGGACGGACAGGCAGGTAGACGATCTTCCTCGGCGCGGCCCCTATTATATCAGGAATCCCATTACTGCCGAGGTCGACGAGGAGGACAAGACAGGGATCAGGCGGATCGATATTCAGCGCGTCGATGACGGCGCAGTTCTCGATCTGCGGCCCCTGTGGCGCTGGATTGACGATCACGGTGAAGGTGAGCGTGAAGACCTGACCCGGGGTCAATGGATCCTTCACCGACACCAGCGGGTTGCCGATCGTCAGGCTGCCGTTGCTGGATGCGGTTCCGGGAAGGTACGTCGTGTCGTTCGGGATCGCATCGCTGATGCGAGCCTGGAGAATATCGACCGGTCCGGTATTCGTGAACCACACCGTATACACCACACGGTCGCGCGGCTGTACCATGCCCGGAACCGGCGTCGTCGGTCCATCGCGGTGGACGACAGCGCTTTTGCTCGTGATGGCCTGAGGCGTCGGCGTCGCCGTTTCCGTCGGCGTGGAGGTCGCGGTCTCGGTCGGCGTAGAAGTCGCGGTCTCAGTCGGCGTAGAAGTCGCGGTCTCAGTCGGCGTGGGGGTCGCGGTGTCGGTCGGTGTCGGTGTGGCCGTGTCAGTCGGCGTCGGGGTCGCGGTATCGGTNGGCGTNGGCGTCNCGGTAAGTATTGGCTGTAGANGGCAGTANGGGCGGGGGATGAGGAAGGGCTTCACTCGAAGCAGGCGATCGCCGTAATCGATCGGCGAGTTTACAATTGCGGGACCGAGGAACAAGTAAGCGTCACCGCGACAGGGCACGTCCACTTGCAGCGAGCGAGATTGCCCGGGCGGCACGACTGACGTCGCGTTGGAGAAGTATATCGGCGCATTCGAAGGGCTTTGCCGCTCGTAAGATGCGAGGCCGACGTTGTAACAGTTGGACTCGGAGCGATTAACCACCACAACCTGGGCTACCTGCTCGCGCGGGAGGACCCGGAGGAACACAACTAAATCGGGTGGGCGATCATCGGTCCTGTTGCTCAGGCACTCGCCATTTACGGCCGTGCGGTGAGGCGCGGAATCGAAATAAGAAGCGGCAGCGCTGCCGGCGTACAGCGACAGCAGCAGGCTCAGGAATAGGAGGATAAGTGTAACACGGCGAGTTGGAATCAAAGACTTGCGCACCGGCGTTCTTGCCTCTGGAGCCGAGAGTGCTCACATTCTACCAAACACATATGGCTCCTGTGGTAAGGGACCGGTTTGAGTTGTCAGGCGTCGACGGTTAGAAATTCAAGGCAGGAGCATGCAGAACCCTATCGACATACACCACATCCCAATTTCCAACCTCCATTGCGGCTAGAGTGCCGTGAACCGATATCCCACGCCGCGCTCGGTGAAGATAAAACGGGTCTGCTCCGCGTCGCCCTCCAGCTTCTGGCGCAGCCGCCAGATGTACCATTTCACGTTGTTGAGATTCACCTCCGTTTCGAATCCCCACACGGCGGTGAAAATGTCGTCTACCGAGACGACGCGGCCGGGATGCTCGACCAGGTACATCAGGATACGATGCTCGGTGGGCGTCAGCTCGATCGGCTTGCCGTCGCGAATGACGGTGGGCGATTTCGGGTCGACGATCAAGTCGCCGCCAGCGAAGCGCATGACGTTGCTCTTGACCGGCGGCGGCAGCCGCGTGCGGCGCAGCACGGCGTTCACGCGCGCGCCGAGCTCCTTCGGGTTGAAAGGCTTGACGATGTAATCATCCGCGCCCAGCCGCAGGCCCTTGATCTTCTCTTCGTCGCTGGTGCGCGAGGTCATGATGATCACCGGCACGGTAGACAGCTCGCGGATGCGGCGGCACACTTCCCACCCGTCCATCGTCGGCAGCATGACGTCCAGGATCACCAGGTCGGGCTGAGTCTCGTACAGCTTGCGCAGCCCCTCCGGGCCGTCCATCGCCGCGACGCTCGTGTAGCCATCGAGCTGTAGCAGGTCCTGTACGACGTCGGACTGCAACGGATCGTCTTCGATGATCAGAATCGTCTCAGCCATGGCCGCTCACAGAATCAACCGATCGAAAGCGAGCAGACACCCGCATCCCAGGACCGTCACGTTCATGAATAGCAGGAGTGCCAAGACAAAACGCTGCTGAGGCTTGAGCACCGAAAAGACAGGCAGCCGCTCGATGAGCGACGGCGACGCCTCTTCGTAGCGCGCATTCGGATCGACCTCTGCTTTGCGCAGATCGTCTAACATAAGCCCTCCGGAAAGCTGCGTATCTCCTGTGCGGCACCCACCAGGATACCTGAGGCATGCGTAAAAGTCAAATGGTTTGAGGGGAGTGTAACCGCCCTCCAACACGGTTTCAACCGGTGATGGCACGCCTGTTGGGGCGACAGTTGCACTGTCGCCCGGGCCTCATCTCTGCCACACCTTCAGATAGTCAAACTCGACCTCCAGGCGCTCCTCGGAGTACCGCTGCGCCATCGCGCCGATAAGGCTCCGCTCGCGAGCGATGGTATCGCGCGCCGTCAACTCGTCGTTCACGTAGAACACGCACGCGGCGGCGTGACATTCGATACGCAGCGTGTTGACGGCCCTGCCGCGCCGAACGTGCGGCCACTGCCGCCACGGCTGCGCCTCGGACCATCGACCGTCGATGCGGCGCTGCACACTGAAATAACCGTCGCCGCCGACCAAAAAAGCCGTCATCTCGTCCGCGCTTCCGACCACGATTCCGTAGCCATTGTCGGGCGGTCCGGCGACGGCGCCGGCCTGCGTTTCCACGACGAAATCGTCGACTGGCAGGGCGTGCGTCGCCAGGGCGCTCGCTCCGGGCCGGGTTGGATGCAGGCGGAGACGGCCTGCGACTGCCTCTCCTTCGCCCGGATCGATCGTCCACTCGCGCGATGCGCGATCGAACTCGTCTGACCATATCGGCGCCGCGCGGCGAACGTCGGGCCGGATGGCGATGGCTATCGCCGCCAGGCCGGTCACGCCGATGATCACGCCCAGCACGGCGACGGCGATTCGCCAGGCGCGCCTTGACACACCGCCATCGCCGGGGTATCCTTCGCCCGTGTCGTCCACTGGAGCCTCCAACAACGGCGCGGTCACAACGCTCCTCAGCGCGATACTGATCCTCGCCGTGATCGTTCTCGTGGGAGTCGCCGTCGCGGCGACTTCGACGTTTACGGAAAGCGCTGAGGCTGAGCCGGGGCCGCTGCTGGTCGACGCGTCCACCGTTGTGCCGACGATCACTCTCTCGCCGACCTCGACGCCCACATCCACGCCGACGCCGACCGACACACCTCTGCCGAGCGCAACGCCGGAGCCGAGCCTGACGCCGACCCCGCAGAGCGGGGCGCCAGCAGCCACCGCACTGGGATCCCGACCGCAGCCCGACGGCGTGCAGCGCACGGCGCGCGTGCCCATTCTGATGTACCACTACATCTCGGCGCCGCCTGATCTTGGCGACCGGCTGCGCGTCGACCTTTCCGTGCTGCCCGGGAACTTCGACGCGCAGATGCGGTGGCTGGCCGAGAACAATTATCACACAATCACGCTCACCGACCTGTACACTCACCTGGCAATCGGCGCGCCCTTGCCGGAGAATCCGATCATACTCACGTTCGACGACGGCTACGTCGATCACTACGAAAACGCCCTCCCCATTCTCCAGAAGTACGGCTTCACCGGCGTCTTCTTCGTCCTGGCCGGGCCGGCGGACGTCGCGTCGCCGCGCTATCTCACCTGGGAAATGATTGCCGAGATGAGCGCGGCCGGACAAGACATGCAGGTGCACGGCCGCGCCCACGTCGACCTGCGCCGCCGGCCCGGCGAATTCCTATTCTTCCAGATCGTCGGCGCGCGGCAGGCGATCGAAGCGCATACCGGAAGACCCGCGCCGTTTTTCTCTTATCCCGCCGGGCAGTACGACGCCAACGTGCTGCGTTTCCTGAGCGAGCGCGATTTCTGGATGGCGGTCACGACGAAGTATGGCCGCGATCACAGTCTCGGTAGCGCCCTGGAACTGAGCCGCATTCGCATCCGGGGCGGAGACTCCCTGCAGAAGTTCGTTAGCAAAGTGACGTCTGGCAGGTAATCCTTCCTCTGCTTCTTCTTTTCTCATCTCACTCTCATAATTGCGATGAACCAGTACTCGACCACAATGAATTTGAGGGCCTGTCATTCTGAGCGGAGCGAAGAATCTCGCGCAAAGGGAAGGAGATTCTTCGTCGCAAAACGCGCTCCTCAGAATGACACCCAAAGGTTTCAGAACCTTCGCAAGAGTTTAGCAGTCAGATAGTCTCAAACCGCCCCACAAAGCAAGCCTGATAGATTTTGAAGGCAGGCCGGTGATATATTTTGCGCGAGATGGCTCAGCCCGCACGCCATAAGGCCCGGGCTGTTTGTATAAATATGACAGGTTCGTCACGTTTGCCAGGTTTCTATAATCTGCCACTCACCAGACGGCTCGAAGTGATGGCACAAGAGGTCGGCCTGACCCCGGAGGAAGCCGCTGTTATGTCCGGTATGAGCGGCTTGTCTTCCGGCGCGGCAGATCACATGGTCGAGAACGCCATCGGCGTGTTCGGCCTGCCCCTGGGCATTGCCACGAACTTTCTCGTCAACGGGCGCGACGTGCTCGTGCCGATGGCGATCGAGGAGCCGTCCGTCATCGCCGGCGCGTCGTTTGCCGCACGCCTGATTCGTGAAGGCGGCGGGTTCACGGCCACGAGCGACGAGCCGGTCATGATCGCGCAGGTGCAGATTCTCGACCTGATGAATCCGCACGCGGCTCGACTCGCCCTGCTGGCGAACAAGCAGCGCCTGCTCGACTTCGCCAATACGACCGACCCGGTGATTACCGGCCTGGGCGGCGGGGCGCGCGACATCGAGGCCCGCATCGTCGAGCAGTCGCCGGTCGGCCCGATGCTGGTGATGCACCTGCTGTACGACTGCCGCGATGCGATGGGCGCGAACACCGTGAACACCGCCGCCGAAGCGCTCAGGCCGATGATCGAAGAGATCACCGGCGGGCGCGTCGGCCTGCGCATCTTGAGCAACCTGGCCGATCGCCGCCTGGCGCGCGCTATGGCGAAGGTTCCGCCTACGGCCCTGGCTTTTGACGAGTACGACGGCGAAGTCGTGCGCGATCGCATCACCGAGGCGTGGGCATTCGCCGCCGCCGATCCATATCGGGCGGCGACGCACAACAAGGGTATCATGAACGGCGTCGACGCCGTCGTCATCGCCACCGGCAACGACTGGCGCGCGATCGAGGCCGGCGCGCACGCCTACGCGGCCCGATCCGGCCGGTACACGTCGCTGACGCATTGGGGGCGCGACGCCGAAGGCAACCTGGTCGGCACGCTCGAAATGCCGATGGCCGTCGGCATCGTCGGTGGCGCGACGAAAGTGCATCCGGCGGCGCGCGTCGCGCTGAAGATCATGGGCATCCGGACGGCGCGCGAGCTGGCCGAGGTGATCGTGTCGGTGGGACTGGCGCAGAACCTGGCCGCGATCCGGGCGCTGGCGACGGAAGGCATCCAGCGCGGTCACATGTCGCTGCACGCGCGGCAGCTCGCCTCGGTGGCGGGCGCGAGCGGCGATCTCATCGAGCGCATCGCGGCGCAGATGGTCGCCGAGAAGACGATCCGCCTGGATCGCGCAGAGGCGCTGGTCAAAGAGATCGCCGAGACGGTGGAGCGCGCGAAGTCAGTAATCAGTGATCAGTAATCAGTGGTCAGTGATCAGTTGTCAGTGATCACTTACCGTTCACTGGTCACTGATTACTGGTCACTGATGACTGATAACTGATCACGAGGGATTAGAGACGATGGGATTGATGAAACCGAATCGACCCGTGGGCATCGTCGGCTATGGCGCGTACGTGCCGCGCTATCGGCTGCCGGCGAGCGAGGTCTCGCGGGTGTGGACGGACAGTACGGAAGGCGCGCCGATCGCGGAGAAAGCCGTGCCGGGTCTCGACGAAGACGTGGCGACGATGAGCATCGAAGCGGCGCGCAACGCGCTGGCGCGCGCCGCTATCGACGCCGAGCAGATCGGCGCGGTGTGGGTCGGCAGCGAATCGCATCCCTACGCCGTCAAGCCGACGTCGACGATCGTCGCCGAAGCGATCGGCGCGGTGCCCAACACGCAGGCGGCCGACTGGCAGTTCGCCTGCAAGGCCGGCACCGAGGCATTGCAGGCGGCGATGGGATTCGTCGCGTCGGGCATGGCGCCNTACGCGCTGAGCATCGGCATGGATACGGCGCAGGGCCGCCCCGGCGACGCGCTCGAATACACGGCGGGCGCGGGCGGCGCGGCGGTCATCGTCGGCCCGGCGGAAGAAAGCCTGGCCGAAATCGAGGCGTCGCTTTCGTTCGTCACCGATACGCCCGACTTCTGGCGCCGGCCGTACGCGCACTATCCCGAGCACGCCAGCCGCTTCACCGGCGAGCCGGCGTACTTCAAGCACATCACCTCGGCGGGCGAGCAGTTGATGCAGGAGCTGGGCACGCGCCCGGAAGACTACACCTACGCGGTGTTCCACCAGCCGAACGTGAAATTCCCACAGCGCGCCGCGCAAATGCTGGGCTTCAAGCCCGAGCAGAGCGAGGCGGGCTTGCTGGTCAACCTGATCGGCAACACCTACGCCGGATCGTGCATGATCGGCCTGACGGCGATCCTGGACCAGGCGAGGCCGGGCGATCGCATCTTCATGGTGTCCTTCGGCTCGGGCGCAGGCAGCGACGCGTTCAGCATCACCGTCACCGACAAGATCGCCGATCGGCAGAAGCGCGCGACGGCGACGCGCGACTACATCGCGCGCCGCGTGCCGATCGACTACGCGACGTACGCGCGCTACCGGAAGAAGCTGGTGATGCAGTAATCAGTAATCAGTGATCAGTAATCAGTGACCAGTGACGACTGACGACTGACGACTGATAACTGATGACTGATGACTGATAACTGATAACTGGCAACTGACAACTGGATTCACTATGCGAGACGTGAGCATTATCGGAATCGGACAGACGCGGGTGGGCGAGCACTGGGATACTTCGCTGCGCCACCTGGCGCTCGAAGCGATCAAGGGCGCGGCGCTCGAGGCCGACGTCGATCGGGTCGACGGTCTGTTCGTCGGCAATATGCTGGCCGGCGAGCTGAGCGGCCAGGGTAACCTTGGCGCGCTGATCGCCGACTTCGTCGGGCTGCGCGGCGTCGAGGCCGTCACGGTCGAAGCGGCGTCGGCGTCCGGTGCGGCCGCCGTGCGGCAGGCGTATCTGGCCGTCGCCGGCGGGCTGATGGATTTCGCGCTCGTCGTCGGCGTGGAGAAGCTGAGCGACGTGGTCGGCTCGACGGCCGTCACGGCGCAGGCCACGGCCACGGACAGCGACTACGAAGCCGCGCACGGCGTGACGCCGCTGGCGATCGCGGCGATGATGATGCGCCGCTACATGCACGAGTACGATGCGTCGCTGGCCGACTTCGCCGCGTTCAGCGTCAACGCGCACCTGAACGCCAGCACCAACCCGTACGCCATGTTCCACAACAAGCTGTCGGTGCAGTCGTTCGTCAAAGCGCCGATGGTCGCCGACCCGATCAACCTGTTCGACGCGGCGGCCCCGGCCGACGGCGCGGCGGCGGTCATTCTGGCTTCCTCCGACTGGGTCAGGGGACGCGGCAACAGCGCGACAGGAAACGGCGCCGCACGCGTCCGCATTGCAGCCTCGTCAGCGGCGACCGACGCGCTGGCGATCGCCGACAGATCGGATCCGCTGTGGCTGGCGGCTGCGGAAGCGTCGGCGA
>C687J29039_10000779_pt1 | contig 13230 bp, 10 predicted proteins | sample RifCSP16_2_FD_29039 | JGI IMG/M metagenome (IMG submission 29039)
AAGCTGCGACCCCAACAGCCGTCTGGGGTCGCGCCTTCAGGCGCGACGTTTCCCGTTGGAAAATATTCGGGGCTTTAGCCCCTGAGGTCATCATTTTCCTTCCACGTCCAATGCCTTGGCCAGCAGGGATTCCAACTCCCTAGAAAGCTCGGCGAAGTCGGCCGTGGCCACGCGAGCGTCGCGCGGCTGAACCACGAAGTCCCAGCCGACCGGCAGCGCGGCCGCCCGCAGCATCTCGCGCAGGCGGCGCTTGACCCGGTTGCGCACCACGGCGTTGCCCAGTCGCGTCTTGACCGAGATCCCCCAGCGCGTCGCTTCGAGCCCGTTCGGCCGCGCCAGCACCTGGAAACCCGGGGAGCGCTCGCGCCGGACCGGGTGACGGTAAATCCGGTCGAAGTCGCGCGTGCGCAGCCGGGCGAGCCCGAATCGGGCGAGGCGGCCCGGGCCGGACCGGGAAGAAGCCGGCGACATCCCGAAGCCTCGGGAGGGATCCACGTCGGCCCTCTCTTCTCTACCGGGAGGAGCCGACGGCCAGACGATAGCGTCCCTTGCGGCGCCGCGCGGCCAGCACCCGGCGCCCGCCCGCCGTCTTCATGCGGGCACGGAAGCCGTGCGTCTTGAGGCGATGGCGGACATTGGGCTGATAGGTGCGTTTGGGCATGACTCCCCGAAAACCGTGGCGCGACCCGGCGCCTTCCCGAAGCCTCGGGAGGAATCGAAAGCGCAGTATAAGAGAGCTTCGCCGGCAGCGTCAAGCCTGCCGGCGGCGCGCAAGCCGGAAGCGTCCCGAAGCTTCGCGCCGCGGGGGAAATTTTTCTCCCGGGCGCGACCGGAGCGCGCGTGGAAAACTTTTGGGAGTTGTGATATAGTCCGCGGCGTCTGGGGGAGAAAAGTCCAAGCGCGGATTCCCTTTCTTGGTTTCTATCGTCGGGGCCTGGAAGTTTTTCACACCGCCAACGGCAGCGTGCACTGTGCAGCGTGAGGAAAGAGTTGGGAGCGGCTGGAGAATCAAGCCGCTCACTCTTCCACCGCTGTGGAAATCTCTGTGCAAATCCCTGTGGGAGACCGGGGGCCTCCTCCGGTTGAACGCATGAACGCCTGGGAGAAAATCCTCGCCTACTTGCAACAGCGGCTCAACCCGCAGACGTTCGCCACCTGGTTCAAGCCCACGCGCCTGGAGGCTGTCAAGGGGGAAATTTTAGCCGTGCGGGTCCCCAACCTCGTCTTCCAGAAGTGGCTGGCGACCGACGGCGAGCGGCTGGTGGCCGAAGCCCAGGCGGCGCTCGACCTGAAGCAGTACCGGGTGGAATTCATTCCTGAACCCGAGGCCGCCGGCCGCCCCGCCCGCCTGCGGGACGGGCAGGCGCGGCGCTCCTCCGACGGCGCCGCCCCGGCCACGCAGCCCCGGCTCGACTTTGACTCGACCGACTACCAGCTCAACCCGCGCTACACCTTCGACTCCTTCGTGGTGGGCTCCTCAAACCAGTTCGCCCACGCCGCCGCCCTAGCCGTGGCCGAGCAGCCCTCCAAGGCCTACAACCCGCTGTTCCTATACGGCGGGGTGGGCCTGGGGAAGACTCACCTGATGCAGGCCGTCGGCCAGCAGGTGCGCGCCCGCAACCGCGCCCTGCGCGTCAGCTACCTGAGCGCCGAAAAATTCACCAACGAGGTCATCCAATCCCTGCGCTTCGAGCGCGTGGTCAGCTTCCGCGACAAGTACCGCACCGTGGACGTGCTCCTGCTCGACGACATCCAGTTCCTAGCCGGCAAAGAGCGCACCCAGGAGGAGTTCTTCCACACTTTCAACGCTCTCTACGACGCCCAGAAGCAGATCGTCATCAGCTCCGACGCGCCGCCGAAAGAGATCCCCACGCTGGAGGAGCGCCTGCGTTCGCGCTTCGAGTGGGGGCTGATCGCCGACATCCAGCCGCCTGACCTCGAAACCAAGATCGCCATCCTGATGAAGAAAGCGGAGAAGGAAAACGCCGCGCTGCCCGCCGATGTGGCCGAGTTCATCGCCCGCGGCATCCGCTCCAACATCCGCGAGCTGGAGGGGGCGCTGACGCGCCTGCAGGCCTACAGTTCGCTCATCGGCGAGCCCATCTCGCTGCAGCTGGCCGAAGGAGTGCTGAAAAACATCCTGGCGCAGCAGGAGAAGCGCGTCTCCATCGAGGCTATCCAGCGGCGCGTGGCCGACAGTTTCAACCTGCGCCCGCAGGACCTGAAGGTGCGCTCCAACGCCAAAGCCATCGCCTACCCGCGCCAGGTGGCCATGTTCCTGGCCAAGCAGCTGACGGGGGCATCGCTGCCGGAAATCGGCCGCGCTTTCGGCGGCAAGCACCACACTACCGTGCTTCACTCCGTCAGCAAAATCGAGCGGCTGCGGAAGACCGATAAGGAGCTGGCGCAGCGCCTAAGCAAACTGACTGATGCGCTTAATTAACACAGTGGGAATTGCTGTGCATCCGCGGTGGGCGTCCTGTGGGCACGGTGGAAGGATTTTGCCGCCGCCCCGGCCATCCACAGGTTCCACCACCGCATCCACCATTTTTCCCACCGCCCAACTTATACTCTTACCTCTATCAACTCTCCTTTTCCTCACTTTTCACCGCCCTACTACGGCGGTGATCTATATTTATATTATTTTCTCTAAAGACTTTCTTCGAGGGCAACCATGGAACTAACGGTGAAAAAGTTCGACCTCCTGCGCGAGCTGCAACTGACGCAAGGGGTGGTGGAGCGGAAGACGACAATCCCCATTCTGTCAAATCTTCTTTTCGAGGCGGGGGGTGAATCGCTGCGGATCGCGGCGACTGACCTCGAGCTGGGGATTAAAACCGGCTGCGCCGCCAAGGTCAAAAAAGAGGGTGCCAGCACGGTGCCGGCGCGGCGGCTATTTGAGATTGTGCGCACCCTGCCCGACGCCGACATCAAACTGAAAGCGCTCGAAAACCACTGGCTGGAGCTGCGCTGCGAGCGGTCGCATTTCAAGCTGGTGGGGATGGCGAAGGATAATTTCCCAGTGCTGCCAGAGTTCCCGCATCCGCTGGTGAGCATCCCCGCGCGTGTGCTCTCGACGCTAATCGCCAAGACCGGCTTCGCCATCTCGATGGAAGAGTCGCGCTACACCCTAAACGGCGCGCTGCTCTTGCTCAAGCCCGACAGCATCACCATGGTGGCGACCGACGGGCACCGCCTGGCCCACGTCGAAACCGCGCAGCGGCTCGACGGGCTCAAGGCTGAAGTGCGCGTCCTGGTTCCGAAGAAAGCGATGAACGAACTGGTCAAGCTTCTGGCGGAGGCCGACGAGAAGGCCGGGGTCGAGTTCGCCCGCGACGATTCACACCTCTTCTTCCAGGTGGGCGAGCGGCTGCTGATTTCGCGGCTGCTGACCGGACAGTTCCCGAACTACGAAGCCGTGCTGCCGCGGGAAAACACTCGCGTGGTGGTGCTCGACCGGGACCTCGTGGCAGCCGCCGTCCAGCGCGCCGACCTCGTGGCCGACCAGCGCAGCCACGCCGTGCGCATGGCGGTCGAGTCGGAGAAGGTCGAGATTTCCGCGCAGTCGCCCGAATACGGCGAGGCCCGCGAGGAGTTGGTCCTCCCGCCCAAGGCCTTCGCCGGCGACCCGATCCAAATCGGCTTCAACGCCCAGTACCTGCTCGACTTCTTCAGCGCCGCCGCTGCCGGGCCCATCAGCTTCGAATTCAAGGACGACCAGTCGGCCGGCCAGATGCGCCCGCTCGCCGAAGAGGACTACAAGTACCGCTACATCGTCATGCCCATGCGGCTGTAAAGACAGCGGTCAGCGCAGGCAAACGCCCAACAAAAAGGGGCTCCCGGGAGGGTTGAAAAGCAGGCAAAATGCCTGCTTTTTTTTGGGTGATGCAGACCTGCGTGAAAACACCTGTAACTAATTGAAAATACAGGTACATTATTTGATTCTGGGGGTCGATTTTTGGGCGATTTTCTGATAGGATTTTGGCTGGTTTGAGGGCCCCGATGTGGGGTCCCGAACAGGAAGGCTTGAGGGGCTTGCTCGCAGGCGGCATCCCACGCTGTGAAGGCGCGGTTTCCTCCCCGCGCCAGGCGAGCTTGACCTCGGAAATTTCCTTCCGCGGCGCCGATCACCCGCTTGAGGTGTAGCTGACTGATGGCGAAAGTAAAAAAGACCGCCGCCAAAGAGGCTCCCCCCAAAGCGGCCGCGGCGGCGAAGACCCCTACGGGTCATCACTACGACGCCACCAGCATTCAAATCCTGGGTGACCTGGAAGCGGTCCGCAAGCGTCCGGCGATGTACATCGGCTCGACCGGCGACACCGGCCTCCACCACCTGGTCTGGGAAGTGGTCGACAACTCCGTCGACGAAGCCCTGGCCGGCTACTGCACCAAGATCGACGTCAGCGTCCACGACGACAACTCCGTCACCGTCATTGACAACGGCCGCGGCATCCCGGTCGACATCCACCGCGCCACCAAGCTGCCGGCCGCCGAAGTGGTGATGACCAAGCTCCACGCCGGGGGCAAATTCGACAGCGCGAGCTACAAAATCAGCGGCGGCCTGCACGGCGTGGGCGTCTCGGTGGTGAACGCGCTCTCCGACTGGCTCGAGCTCGAGATCTGGCGCGACGGCGGCGTCTACGAGCAGTCCTACGAGCGCGGCAAGCCCTCCGGCAAGCTCGCCCCCACCGGCAAGACGCAGAAGACCGGCACCAAGGTCGCCTTCCACCCCGACCCGGAGATTTTCCCCAAGATCGAGTTCAGCTACGACACCCTGGCGCAGCGCCTGCGCGAGATGGCCTTCCTGAACAAGGGCCTGGAGATCACGCTCGCCGACGAGCGCTCCAACAAGAAAGCCGAGTTCAAGTACGAGGGCGGCATCGCCGAATTCGTCCGGCTGATCAACAAGAAAAAGACCGTCCTGCACGAAGAGCCCATCTACATGGAGGGCGAACGCTCCATGGGCAAGGCGGGGACGCTGGAGCTGGAGATCGGCGTCCAGTACAACGACGCCTACACGGAAAACGTCTTCTGCTTCGCCAACACCATCAACACCGTGGACGGGGGCACGCACCTCTCCGGCTTCCGCTCCGCCTTGACGCGCACCCTGAACCGCTACGCCAAGTCGCTGGGGCTGGTGAAGGAAGACAAGGGCGGCGAGACCGAAGGCCTGTCGCAGGACGACGTGCGCGAAGGCCTGACCGCGGTCATCAGCGTGCGCCTGCCGCAGCCGCAGTTCGAAGGCCAGACCAAGGGGAAGCTCAACAGCGACATCAAAGGCCTGGTCGAGGCCTTCCTGAACGAAAAGCTCTCCGCCTACTTCGACAAGAACCCCTCGGTGGCCCGCAAAATCATCGCCAAGTGCATCGAGGCCATGCGGGCGCGCGAAGCGGCCCGGAAGGCGCGCGAGCTGGTGCGGCGCAAGGGGGCGCTGGAAGGGATGTCGCTGCCGGGCTTGCTGGCCGACTGCCAGGAGCGCGACCCGGCCCGCTGCGAGTTGTTTCTCGTCGAAGGGCCCTCGGCCGGCGGCTCCGCCAAGATGGGCCGCGACCGCCGCTACCAGGCCATCCTGCCCTTGAAGGGCAAGATCCTGAACGTCGAAAAGGCTCGCTACGACAAGATGCTCGCGCACGAAGAAATCCGCGCCATGATCACCGCGCTCGGCACCGGCATCGGCAAGGACGACTTCGACCCCGCCAAGCTCCGCTACCACAAGGTCATCCTCATGACCGACGCCGACGTGGACGGCTCCCACATCCGCACCCTGCTGCTGACCTTTTTCTTCCGGCAGATGAAGGAGCTCATCGAGCGCGGGCACATCTTCATCGCTCAGGCGCCGCTCTATCGCATCAAGAAGGGCAAGCGCCAGGAGTACATCTACGACGAGCGCGAGTTCCAGAAAAAGCTGATGGCGAGCGCGGTCGAAGACCAGTCGGTCAAGCTCGGGAACGGCCGCGTGCTGGAGGGCGCCGAGCTCACCAAGTTCCTCCTCCAGCAGATGGAGTACGGGCAGATGCTCGAGAAGCTGGAGCGGCGCGTGGGCGACCGCCGCCTGGCCGAGGCGCTGGCCGAGGGCGAGTTCGAAAAGAAGGACGACTTCCGCACCAAGGCCAAGCTGGAGAAGCTCGAAAAGCGCCTGGGAAAACTCGGCTTCGACGCCAAGCACGAATACGACGAGGAGCATTCGCTGCGCGAGCTCGTGGTCTTGAACGGCGTGGGCGCGGAGGCGCGGGTCAACTGGGCGCTGGCCTCGCTCCCCGAGTTCAAGCGCGCGGCGGAGCTCGCCGGGCGCTTGAGCCAGCACGACAAGCCGCCCTTCACCGTGGTCTCAAACGGCTCCAAGCTCGAGAAGCCGACGGCGCGCGAGCTGTTCGACCACCTGCTCGAGCAGGGCAAGAAGCAGCTCGCCATCACCCGCTTCAAGGGCCTGGGCGAAATGAACCCCGACCAGCTCTGGGAAACCACCATGAATGCCGAGACCCGCACGCTCAAGCAGGTGAAGCTCGAAGACGCTGTGGCCGCCGACGAGATCTTCACCACCCTGATGGGCGAGGATGTCGAAGTGCGCCGCAAGTTCATTGAAGAAAACGCCCTCGACGTGAAGAACCTGGACATTTGAAGCGCGGTGTCATTCTGAGGAGACCCGCCCCAATGTTTCGAACCCGACGGCAGGGAAGCCCGCACAGGCAGATTCCTCGCCCCGAAGCCTCGGGGCTCGGAATGACAACCGGGGAACAAGGAGAATAACGAGTAGATGCCGACGGAGGGGACCGACAAAGTAACGCCGCAGCCGCCCGAGGTGCCGCCGTTCGTCCCGGTGGACATCGAAGACGAGATGCGGCGCAGCTACATGGATTACGCCATGAGCGTAATCATCGGCCGCGCCCTGCCCGACGGGCGCGACGGCCTGAAGCCCGTCCACCGCCGCATCCTCTACGCCATGCACGAAATGAACCTCGTGCCAGGGCGGAAGCACTCGAAGTGCGCCGGCGTGGTCGGCGAAGTCCTGAAGAAATTCCACCCGCACGGCGACGCCCCCGTCTACGAAGCCCTGGTGCGCATGGCCCAGGACTTCAACATGCGCTACCCGCTGATTGACGGCCAGGGGAACTTCGGCTCGGTGGACGGCGACCCGCCCGCCGCCTACCGCTACACCGAGTGCCGCCTGGCGGCGATCGCCATGGAGCTGTTGGCCGACATTGACAAGGACACCGTCGACTTCACGCCCAACTTCGACGACCAGACGAAAGAGCCGCTGGTGCTGCCGGCGAAGTTCCCGAACCTGCTCGTCAACGGCAGCAGCGGCATCGCCGTCGGCATGGCCACCAACATCCCGCCGCACAATTTGACCGAAATCCTCGACGCCGCGGCGCTCCTGATCCGCAAGCCCAACGCCACGCTCAAGGAAGTGATGCAGTTCGTCCCCGGGCCCGACTTCCCCACCGGCGGCTTCCTTTACGGCAAGGAGGGCGTCGAGCAGGCCTACAAGACCGGCCGGGGCTCGTTCAACGTGCGCGCCAAGGCCGCCATCGAAGAGGCGGCGCGCGACAAGCAGAACATCGTCATCACCGAAATCCCCTACCAGGTGAACAAGGCCAGGCTCATTGAAAAGATCGCCGAGCTGGTGACCACGAAGAAGCTCGAAGGCCTCGCCGACATCCGCGACGAAAGCGACCGCGAGGGCATGCGCGTCGTGCTCGAGCTCAAGCGCGGCGAGCAGCCGGAGATCATCCTGAACAACCTCTACAAGCACACCCAGATGCAGGTGAGCTTCGGGATGATTCTGCTGGCCATCGTGAACGGCCAGCCGAAGGAGCTGGGGCTGGTCGAGGCCCTGCAGCTCTTCATCAGCCACCGCGTCGAAGTGGTCCGCCGGCGCACGCAGTTCGAGCTGACCAAAGCCCGCCAGCGCGAGCACATCCTGCTCGGGTTCAAAAAGGCCCTCGACCATCTCGACGCCATCATCAAGCTCATCCGCGCCTCCCAGTCCCCGCTCGAGGCCAAAACCGGCCTGATGAAGCGCTGGGACTTCACCGACCTCCAGGCCCAGGCCATCCTCGACCTCCAGCTCCACCGGCTGACGCAGCTCGAGCGCGAGAAGATTCTCGAAGAGCTGAAGGAAATCCAGGCGCGCATCAAGGAGCTCGAAGAAATCCTCGCCTCCGACGCCAAGCTCCGCCACCTCATCACCGAAGAGCTGCGCGACGTCCAGAAGCGCTTCGGCGACGAGCGCCGCACGCAGATTGTCGGCCAGGTGGAGGAGATCAAGCTGGAAGACCTGGTGCCGGACGAGGAAGTGATCGTCACCCTCACCCACTCCGGCTACTTGAAGCGGACGCCGGTGGAGGCCTACCGCGGCCAGGGGCGCGGCGGCAAGGGCCGGATGGCGCTGAAGGCGCGCGAAGACGACTTCGTCGAGCACCTGTTCGTCGCCGGCACCCACGGCTACCTGCTGGTGTTCACCACCGGCGGCAAGGTCTACTGGCTGCGCGTGTGGGACATCCCCGAGGCGGGCTGGGCGTCGCGGGGGAAGGCGGTGACGCAGGTGGTGAAGCTGGAAGCGGGCGAGCAGGTGGCCGCCTGCTTGGCGGTGAAGTCGCTCGAAGAAGCCGGCCGCTACATCTTCTTCGCCACCCGCAACGGCACGGTGAAGAAGACCGAGCTCAGCCAATTCGCCAACCCGCGCTCGACCGGCATCTACGCCATCAACCTGGAGCAGAACGACGAGCTGGTCGAAGCCAAGCTCACCGACGGCCGCCACATGATTTTCCTCGCCAGCCACAACGGCCTGGCCATTTTCTTCCGCGAAACCGACGTGCGCTCCATGGGCCGCCAGGCCTACGGCGTGCGCGGCATGAACCTCGACACCCAGGGGAAGAAAGGCCGCAAGCCCGACTACATCGTCGCCATGGCCGCCATCGCCCCCGACTGGGACATCATCAAGAAGGCGGGGAAGAAAGAGCCGGCTCCCGAAGGCTCGGGACTCGACGACGTCCCGGACGACGTTTTGAAGAAAGCTTTGCCCGACCTCATCCTCACCGCCACCGAGCTCGGCTACGGCAAGCGCGTCGAAGTGGCCGAGTACCGGCTGCAGTCGCGCGGCGGCAAGGGCGTCATCAACATCAAGGTGACGTCCAAGAACGGCCCGGTGGCGGCGGTGGCGCGCGTGCCCAAGGACGCCGACGCCATGATCGTCACCCAGCAGGGCAAGATCATCCGCGTGCCCACCAAGCAGATCCGCGCCATGGGGCGCTCCACCCAGGGCGTGCGCCTGCTCAAGCTGGAGGAAGAAGACCGCGTGGCCGCTTGTGCTGCGGTTATTGAAGAGGAACACGCCGAAGCCGTCGTCGCCGCTACGACGGAATAGGCGAACCTGTTTTTCTCCTGCTTGCCTCTCGCCCCCGTCCGAGTACAATAGCCCCCACCCTAGGGGAGGGTTCCCGGAGCGCGGGGCACGGTTTTCTTGCGGAGGGCGTCATGAAGAAAGTCGACTACGCCATCGTGTTTGTCTCCGACATGAAGCGCTCCATTGAGTTCTACCGCGACGTCCTCGGCCTGCCGCTCAAGTACGAGACTCCGCACTGGACCGAATTCTCGAACGACGGCTCGACGCTCGCCCTCCACCCGGGCGACGCCATCAACCCATTACCCGCCAGCGAAGGCACCGCCCCGGCCGGCTCCTGCCACCTGGGGTTCGTGGTCGAAGACCTGGACGCTTTCCACAAGCACATGCAGGCGAACAAGGTCGCCTGCTTGCATCCCCCCAAGAAGGAAGAGTTCGGCCGCCTGGCCTTGTATGCCGACCCGGACGGCCTGCCCTTCTCGGTCGCCGAACCCCCCAAGGGCAAGAAGTGGTGAAAGCGTTGTCCGCTTTCACCCTGAGCGAAGCCGAAGGGTAGCCCTCCTGCTGTCATTCCGACCCCGAGCGGAGTCGAGGGGGAGGAACCTGCTTCTTCAGTGGGGCAGACATTCTTGTCTGCCGTTGGTAGCGGCGGCTTAACGCCGCCATCTTGACGTCCACGGAGCACGAAGCACGAACCACGGCCTNTCCTGGAATGCCCTTCCCATGCGTCCGGATGCATCCGGACGCATGAACGCCCAGCCTCTTGAAGGGGGGGGGTGGGGGGTAGCCCCGGGGCCGGAGAATCGTCTAGAATCGCTTGCCGTGAATCCCCTGGCCGCTGCCGCCCCGGATGTTTTCGCCAAAGAGGATCGGCTCCGGCAGGAGTTGGCGCGGCTGCCGTCGCTGGTGGTGGCGTTGTCGGGCGGGACGGATTCGGCCTACCTGGCCTGGATCGCGAAAGAAATACTCGTACGCCGAGCCCTTGCCGTCACGGCGTTGAGCGCATCCTTTCCGGCGAGCGAGCGCAACGCCGTCGAAGACTTTGTCCGGCAGTTCGGCCTCTGGCACGAGTTCATCCGCACCGACGAGCTCGCCAACCCCTTGTACGTCGCCAACCACTCCGACCGCTGCTACCATTGCAAGGACGAGTTGTTTGCAAAGCTGGGCGAGCTGGCCCAGGCGCGGGGCTTTGCGGGCGTCGCCTACGGAGTGAACCTGGACGACCAGGGCGACTTCCGGCCCGGGCAGCAGGCGGCCCGCGAGCACCGGGTGCTCACGCCGCTCTTGGACGCCGGGCTGACGAAAGTGGAAATTCGTGAGCTGTCGCGCCGCGCGGGGCTGCCCACCTGGGACAAGCCCGCCGCGGCCTGCCTGGCTTCGCGCATCCAGCACGGGATCGAAGTGACCGACGACAAACTGAAACAAGTCGAGCGCGGTGAAGCCGCCCTGCGGGCGCTGGGCTTCAAGCAGGTGCGCGTCCGCTACCATGGCGCCCCCGAAGCGCCCCTGGTCCGCATCGAAATCGCCCCCGACGAACTCCCCCGCGCGCTCACGCCGGAAATGGCCCGCAAGTTCGCCGAGATCTTCAAAGGCCTCGGCTTCAAGTTCGTGACCTTGGACCTCGAAGGCTACCGCCAAGGCTCCTTCAACCCAAAGACTTGAAACCACAGATGAACACAGATAAACACAGATAGAAAAAACCACCCCCTTCTTTAGTCTCTCCGACCTCTGCGCCTCTGTGGTGGCAAATCTGTGTCCATCTGTGTTTATCTGTGGTTCCAATGAAGGTTCGCACCATCAAGCAGGCGGCGAAATACATCGACCGCGTCGGGTTTTGTCTCCTATTTCCCAGCAAGCGCCTGCGCCTCCCGAGCCTGTGGGCGGCGGTGAAGAGCCGCTCGCCGCGCCGGTTCGATTTGATTGCCGAATGGGACGCTGACACCGAGCGGCTCTGGGGCTGGAAGGACGAGCTGCCGCGGCGGCGCCTCGCCTACTCCGGCAAATACTTCCGCACCAAGGCCTCGCTCATTTCTTTGAAATTTCTCCCCTGCTTCTATCGCCTGGAAGGCCAGCCCGAGGCTGGTCCGCCTTGGGCGGAGAACACCGGCACGCCGGACGAGTACGAGCAGCTCTACCGCGCGGGGCGCCTCTCGGCCGACGCCCACGCCGTNGCCCGCGAGCTTTTCCGCCACGGCCCCCAGGCCACGCTCGANCTGCGCTACGCCCTCGGCTGGACTGCGAAGCGCGGCAACCAGCGCTTCAAGCGCGCGCNGGCCGAGCTCCAGCAGCGCCTGCTCATCGTCCACTGGGGCACGAAGGCGGAAACCGCCGCTTGGGAAAGCGTCGTTTACGANCTCACCCCGCGGGCCTTCCCGCGCGCCGCGCGCGCGGCCCTGAAGCTCACGCCCGAGGAAGCTCGCCACCGCATCGCCGCCCAGTACCGCAAGCTCAACCCTGCCGCCACGGCGGCCGATTTTCGGCGCCTCTTCTGTTGGACGCGCCCGGAGATCGACGTCGCGCTCGCCTCGCTCTGATTTTCTCGCCACAGACGCACAAAAGAAGGGTTGTCATCCCGCCTGTCCCGAGTCTGTCGAGGGAAACCCTTGCGTGCCTTGGCGGTGAGGGATCTGCATTTCCTTCGCGCGTCTGCGCGCCGGCCTGCTTTCGGTTACACTCGCGGGACCCCATGAGGCGTTGGGTACAGCTTGGGTGTGTTCTGCTGCTGGCGGCGGGCGCTGCGCTTGTGGCGGGGCAGGCGGGCGGCCCGGCGGTGGCCGAGTGGGCTCCCGACGGCAGAATCTTCATCGTCGGCAACGGCCTGCTGGCCCGCTTCGACTTGGACTCGGGCGAAGAAACCTTGCTCGACCGCCGCGTCGAGGCCTTTGCCTTCAGTCCGGATGGCGCGCGCCTGGCGGTGGGCGGACGGGGCCGGCTGGAGCTGCGCCGCTATCCCGGCTTCGAAGGAGAGTCGTCGCCGCCGTTGCCCTCCCCAAGCTTCGGGACGGCCGACATCACCGCGCTCGCCTGGTCACCGACCCTGAGCTTGCCGAACGGGTCGTCCGATGGCGCCACACTCGCCGCCGGCACCGCCGCCGGGCACATCCTGCTGTGGGACACGCAGGACAATGAGTTGTGGGCGGACTTGAACGTGGAGCCCGCGAGCGGGGTCGAGCGACTGCGCTTTTCCGCCGACGCCCGCCGCCTGCTCACCGTCTTCGCCGACGGCCGCGCCATCCTCTGGGACCTCGAGCGGCGCGAAGAAGTCCACCGCTACGCCCCGCCGCGGGACGAGAAGGCAGAGCCCGGGACCACGACGGAGCTCGAAGACTTGAGCGCCGACGGGCGGCTCGTGCTGGCGACGCGCACCCCCGAGCAAGGCGAGCCGGAGGTGCTCCTGCTCGATGACCGCGGCGCGGTCGAGTGGAAGCGCGCCGGCTACGGGGTGGAGTTCACNCGGGACGNCGCCGGGGTGCTGGCGCTGGTCGCGCCCTTCCGCNTCGCCGCGCTCTATCAGACGAGCGACGCGGCNNCGCTGCGCGTCTTCGAGCCGCCCGAGGCCGTGCGCACGCTGTACCTGGTGCGCCAGAGCCCGGACGGGAAGCTCCTGCTCGGGGTGGGCGAAGACCACCAGGGGCAGGTGCTCATCGTGTGGGACTTCGCCACCGCCGCCGTCCTCAAGATCCGCCGCTGACAAGCCCCGCAGGGGCTTGTCAGCGCGCACCGGTCACCGGGCACCGATCACCGGTCACGTTTCAATCGAAGCCGGCGGCCTCCCACTTGCGCAACGTGCCCTGGACGAGCGCGGCCACGCACGCCACCACGCGGCGGTAGTACTCGTCGGCTTTCTTCTGGTCGAAGTCCGCCGGCGCGCTTCCTTTCGGGTAAAG
>C687J29039_10000786_pt1 | contig 13216 bp, 14 predicted proteins | sample RifCSP16_2_FD_29039 | JGI IMG/M metagenome (IMG submission 29039)
ACCAGATCGAGCGCCAGTTGGCCCAGCCCTGCCACGAGACGCCCCACTTCGGCAATCAGGTCTTCAGGCGATGGCAGCGGGATGGCAGCCGGATCGATCTGGAAGTCGACGATCAGGCGCTGGCGCACTTCGGTCAGCCAGTCCGCGATACGCTGAAAAGCGCCGGGAAGATCATCGGTGATCGTGATAAGACTTTGAGCGATCTGGGCAATCTGATCGATCACGACCGGGATCAACTCGAGCAGGACGAAGATCAAGGCTGCCAGCACCAGCAAGAACACGACGGCCACGGCAAGCCCATACGGCAGATTCAAGCGCTCCAGGCGATCGCCCCAGGCGTCGCCAGCGCGGGCGCGCGCCCAGCGCAGCACGCCGCGCGGCACGATCCCGCGGTCGAACCAGTTCACCACCGGCTGCAGCACGAAGGCCAGCAGCCACGAGAGTGCGAGCAGCAGAACGACGTTGCCCAGCGCGCCCACCAGCGCGCCCAGCTTCTCCAGCAGGTAGATCGACACGGCGATCGTGAGGAGGACGATCAGCGTGCGACTCAATCCCTGTCCCTGCGCCATCCGCTTGCTCCGCGTGACATGCGCCGGATTGTACACGAGGACATGACTCCGGGCAACGCGGCCAACGCCGCCGGAGCCTGCCCTGCGAAGTCCCCGACCGAACCCCCCGCAGGGGGGCAGGTGGAGCGGGGAGCAGAGTCGAAGGGACGGCGGCATGAGCGTCGTGTGTCATCACCACGGCTTGGAGACTATTCACAAGTGCTCCGAGGCCCGCGTCCTCGCGGGCCGTCCGTGGGGACGCGGATGGCGAGCATCAGATGTGTGTAATCACCAGAGCTCATGATATACTGGCGTGCGTCCAGGTGCGGAGATTTGTCGTTTGAACCTTTGGATTTTGAAGTTGTGTATGAGACGGACTCTCCTTCTCACCGGCAGGCCGGGCGTCGGCAAGACGACGATCATCAAGCACCTCGCACAGGCGCTCGGCGATCGCGCGGGCGGCTTCTACACGGAAGAGATCCTCGGGCCGGGCGGGCGCAAAGGTTTCCGCGTCATCGCGCTCGACGGGCAGCAGGCGACGCTGGCGCACGTCGACATACGATCGCGATCGAAGGTGGGGCGTTACGGCGTAGACGTGGCCGGCTTCGAGCGGGTCGGCGTGGCGGCGCTGCGCCGCGCGATTGAAAGCGCGGAGATCGTCATCTTCGACGAGATCGGCAAAATGGAATTGTTCTCGTCTCAGTTCAAAAGCGCCGTGATCAAGGCGATCGACTGCGGCAAGCCGGTGATCGCCACGGCGATGATCGCCGCCGAGCCGTGGGTCGACGCGCTGAAGCGGATGCCGGGTGTGAGGACGATCGAGGTGACGAAGCAGAATCGGGGAACGATGGCCGTGCGCGTGCTGCAGTGGCTGGAGGACCGGCTCAAGTCAGACCTGGCAGGTCTTGGTGATCCAGCCGACGCCTAATATCAGCTGACAAGACCTGCCAGGTCTATGGCTCCCGCAGTCGATCGGCTACGGCCCGCCAGCGCTCCTCGTCGACGCCCGGCACGAACGGGCGATAGAACCCGATCCGATCGGCCAGTCCGCCGTAGCGGGCCTTGACCTGATCGGCCACCTCATCCCACGTTCCGGCGACGCATATCGCGTCGAGCATCCCGTCGCTCACCACGCCGGGCATTTCATCCCACCGTCCACGCGAAGCCAGCGCCGACAACTGCTCGCCGATCGCGCCCCAGCCGTGCAGATCGAGCACCGGCCGGTACGACGGCGTCGAGGCGTAAAAAGAAATCTGCGCGCGGGCCGCCTCGCGCTCGGCCGCGTCGAACGCGACGAAGACCGAGCCTGAAATGACGACATCGCTCGCGGATCGACCGGATCTTCGGGCGCCTTCTTCGATCGCGGGCCGCACCACCTCGGCGAGATACTTCGGCGTGTTCAGGGGATGCACGACGAATCCGTCGGCGACCTCGCCCGCCAGCCGGCTCAACGGAGCGCCGACGCCGGCGATGTAGATCGGGATGTTCGCGTGCAGCGGGTCGATCGGCGCCGGGCTGAAGAACGGCGTCATCAGCGTGACCTTGTAATGCTCGCCGCGAAAGTTCAGGCGCGTCCCGTTTTGCCAGTTGTCCCACACGGCGCGCATCACCCGCACGAACTCGCGCAGCCGGGCGACCGGCGGTCCCCACGGCATGCCGAAGCGCCGCTCGATGTGCGGCTTCACCTGCGTGCCCAGGCCGAGAATGAACCGCCCGCCGGACTGCCCGGCGAGGTCCCACGCCGTGTGCGCCAGCACGATGGGGCTGCGCGCGAAAGCGATCGCCACCGCCGTGCCGAGGTGAATGCGCTGCGTGTGCTCAGCAATCAGCGCCAGGGGCAGGAACGGGTCGTGCTGCGTCTCGCTGCTCCACAGCGCGTCGAAGCCGATCGCTTCGGCCGCGCGCGCAATCACGGGGACATCTTTCAGGTCCACGCCGAATCCGATTGAGGTGTCGAATTTCATGCTCGCTCCTCTATCTCTCGCCAAAACGCCAGCGCCAGCTCTGCCACCTTCTGCGGCTGCTGGATGTGAAGATCGTGTGCGCCGTTTTCGACGGCGACTACACGCGCATTCGGCAGCGTCCCCAGGAATCCCATACTCCTCTCAAGGAAATCGCCGGCCGTCGACAGTGCGCCGCGCAAATACAGGATCGGCGTCTGCAAGCCGTCCAGCAGCGGCGTCACGTCGCGCCCGGCGCCTCTGAGCTGGCCCAGCCATCCCTTGCGATCAGCCTCCGGGTCGAAATAGGCGTCGGCGGCGGCTTGCTGCTCGATCTTCGAGAGTCCGGCCCAGGCGTCGCGCATCGTCGCCTTCGCCAGGCCTTCGGCGACGACGCGCTTCTTCATCGAGCCGAACGCCATGCGGCCCATGAGCGCGTCGGCCAGCGTATCGCGCATGCGCGCCGCCCACAGCGGCAATTGCCGCTCGGCGAAAATGCCCTCGATAAGCACCGCAGACCGGATTCGATCGCGCGCCCTGCCGGCCATCGCCATCGCCGTCGCGCCGCCCAGCGCCGAGCCGATGACGTGCGCCTCGCGAGCTTGCATGGCGTCGAGCAGGCCGAGCATGAGGTCGGCCTGCGCCCCGTGCGTGTACTCCTCGGGCCTGTCCGGCTTGTCCGACAGCCCGCTGCCCAAGGGGTCAGGCATGATCAGCAGCATATGGGACTCAAGATGTGGCCGCAGGAGCGACCAGTTCGTGTGCGTCATCAGGATCGAGGGCAACATGAGCAGCGGCGGGCCTACCCCGCTCGTGGCGACTTGCAGGCCGCGCCCGTTCACGGTGCGACGCGAGAGTCTCGGTTCCACTCAACCACCTTGGAAGTTAGAGTTAGAGTTTGGAGTTTGAAGTTTGCAGTTTGGATTTTGATGCTGACAGATAGCCATTCTCCACATACCACTCATACGCTTGCCGCACCGCTTGCTCGATCGGCGTGCACGGAGTGGGCAGGTCAAGCTCGCGTCGCGCCTTGGCGTTGTCGAACCAGATGAATTCGCGGCTGAGCAGAATCTGCGTCGCGTCGATGGGCAGGCGCACGCCAAGCCGGGACGCTGCGCCGCTGGCGAACGCCAGCGGCGGAAACAGCCAGCCCGGCATGTCCCAGCGCGGCGGCTCGACGCCGACGACGCGCGCGACGATGTCGGCCAACTGCCGGTGCGTGAGATTTTCGCCGGTCAACAAATACCGCTCGCCCGATCGGCCCTTCCCCGCCGCGGCCATGTGCCCTGCCACGACATCCTCGACGGCGACGGTGTTCGCCCCGCCGGGCGGCACGCCCGGCACACGCCGGCTCGCCATCTCTTTGATGATGCTCCCCGATCCCCAGTTGATGTCGCGCGGGCCGATGACCACCGACGGGTTGACGATGACGACATTCTGCCCCTTCTTCGCTGCCTCGCGCGCTAATTCCTCGGCCAGCCATTTGCTGTGACCATACGGGAAGCGAGCGATCTTCTCGTGGAACGCGTCGTCTTCGTTCGACGGGCGGCCCCGGACGATGCCGACCGCCGCCCCGCTGCTCGTGAACACGACGCGCTTCGCGCCCGCCTGCCGGGCTGCATCGAGCACGCGGCGCGTCCCCTCGACGTTGACCTGATAGAGCAGGCCGGGCTTGCTGCGCCAGTAAATCGAGATCGCCGCGACGTGAAAGACGACGTCGACGCCGGTCATCGCCGCCGCGAGCGAGGCGGGGTCCAGGACGTCGCCGATCGCGTGCTCGACGCTCAGGTCGCCGACCGCGTCGAGCGGCGAAGTCGATCGGCGCAGGATACGCACCTGCCAGCCGCGCTCGAGCAACCCCTTCGCCAGGTTCGCGCCGAGGAAGCCCGTGCCGCCGGTGACCAGGGCGTTCATATCTGGCGTCTCATGCGGAGAGTGGAGCGGCTCAGCGCCGCCTCCGCCGCCGATAGGCGCGGCCGTACCAGTAATACGGACTGGTGCGTCGGGTCACCACGCCTTGATAGTACTTCACCCACCGCCGGAAGCTGCGGATCAGCACGGCCACAGCGCCGGCGCCCAACCCAAGGAGAAGCACCGCCGCGTCGGACTCGATCACATCCTTCGAAATCAAGTTGAACGCGGCGACGACGAACAATGCGACGATCACAAGGTTGAAGAACAGGTGCTGACCATCTTTGCGTCCGAGCGGATAGACGAACGCCAAGAGGATCGCGCCTGCCAGGCACAACAGTCCCACGAGTGCGTTGCTTGATTCGAACATCTTCCGGTCAGGCTCGAAGCGCCTCGACGCGCATCCTATTGAAGGAAGGTGCCGACAGCCACCCACACGATCATCGTCAGCGCGCCGACGATCTGCGCCGGAACGTGCAGCGGCCCGACCAGGTCGACCGCCGACCCGCGCCGCATCTTCAGGATCGGGTGGGCCAGAATGATCGCGGCCAGCACGAATAGCACGACGAGCACCCACCACGGAACCAGCCCGGCCACGATGCTGTACGCGAAGGAAATGCCGCCGACCGCCAGAAGCGCATACATCAGGACGTGCGCGCCTTTTTCGCCGACGACCGCCGCCGTGTGCGTCACTCCGGCCTGGAGATCGCCCTCCAGGTCGCGCACCTCGTTGAACAGTTCGCCGTACATGCTGATCGACATCACGAAGACGAACGGCGCGATCCACTGCGCGCCGGCCGCGCTCGACGCGAAGGTGAAGTACGCACACAGGTACTGCAAGCCGGCCAACAGCAGGCTGTGCGAGATCAGGTCGACGATCGGGATGCGCTTCAGGCGCACCGGCCGCCACGAGTAGAGGAAGCCGATGACCAGACATACGACGCCCAGCCAGAACGGAACAGGGCCAAGCAGGTAAAACGCCGCGCCGGCCAGGATCGCCGCCGCGAACGAAGCTTTGTACGCCGCCCGCCGTTCCAGCCGGCCCGCCGACACCGGGTTGCGCTGCACCTTGGCCGGATTCAGCGCGTCGTCGGCGGCATCCTCGACGTCGTTGATCATGAACGAGAAACCGACAGCCAGCCAGTTCGCGACGAGCGCCAGCAGCAGCCGTCCGTCGAGTGGCGCGCCGGACACCTGCGCGCCGAGAAACGTGGTGACGACGACGAAGATGGCGTATTCCTTGTAGCGTGTCAAGTCGATAATGCCTCGAAGCTTCTCTCTCCCCCCGCTGGACGCCGACGACATGGCTCTCCTCCTTGGTCTGATTTCACTCCAATTTCAGATTGGGCGCGATGTCTAAGTCCCAGCCGTCGCGCTGGCCGGCTTCATATCGATAATGCGCCGCCGCGCCGATCATCGCCGCGTTGTCCGTGCACAGCCACAGAGGCGGCCAGCGCACGGGAACGCGTGCTCGGCGCGGCATCACTTCGCGCAGCGTCGCATTAGCCGATACACCTCCGGCTAGCAAGATCTCGGTCGCGCCGTAGCGATCCGCCGCCTCGACCGCCTTCTCGGCCAGTTGCTGCACGACCGCGCGCTGAAACGACGCCGCCAGATCGGGAACCGGCGCGCGCACGGGCACGTTCCCACGGCCATCTGTCTCGCCGTAAGTCTGTACCGCGCGCAGGACGGCCGTCTTGATGCCCGAGAATGAAAAGGCGAATTCGTGATCGACCTTGGGCATGGCGAACTCGAACCGCATCGGATCGCCCGACGCGGCCACGCGCTCGATGGCCGGCCCCCCTGGGTAGCCGAGTCCCAGCAGCCGCGCCACTTTGTCGAACGCCTCGCCCGCCGCGTCGTCGAGCGTCGCGCCGAGGCGCTCGTACTTCAGGTGATCACGCATCAGGATCAGCTCGGTGTGCCCGCCGCTGACGATCAGGATCAGCAGCGGAAACTTCAACCCGTTGCCGATCACGGCGTCGTCTTTGATCTTGAGCCAGTGCGAATACACGTGCCCTTCGAGATGATTCACGCCGATCAGCGGCAGGCCGCGCCCGAACGCGATGCCCTTAGCCGCATTCAACCCAACCAGCAGCGAGCCGGGCAGGCCGGGACCGCGCGTCGCCGCGATCGCGCTCAGGTCATCCCACACGGCGGATGCCTGCTCCATCGCCTCGCGGATCACCGGCGTGATCGTCTCGACATGCATGCGCGAGGCGACCTCGGGGAACACGCCGCCGTACCTGGCGTGCATCGCCGCCTGCGTCGCGACGACGCTGCTGCGCGCGATCCAGCCGTCCTCGACGACGGCGGCGGCGGTTTCGTCGCAGGAGGCTTCGATGGCGAGGATGAGGGTCATGCGAGTTCATTCCTCAACCGCGCGCAATAGTCGCTCGTACAAGTCGCGGCTAATCCAGAACCCGGCGCGCGTGATCAGGTCGTCGACCACGGGGCGGGCAGCGGAGATAATGCCTTGATGTTTGGCTTCGACTAACGCGCCGAGTATGCCGATAAACCGTAAGCCCAGCTGAGAAGCGATGCGACGCGCTTTGCGCTCGTCGAGTAGAAGGAGGTCGGCGTTGAGTTCGATCGCGAGAGCAATGGCTTCGGCCTCGCCATCGTCAAGTTCTGTCTGAAGCGCGGCGATCACGATTCGGTCGGTTGCGCGCCGAGTTTCTATCCACTCCGCCGATCTGACCTCTTCAACGCCCGGCTGTCCCGCTCCGGCAGAGATGATTTCATCGTAAACAGCCTGCGGGATGATGACCCTGCTGTAAAGCCGCCGCAGGAGGTCAATCTGCCCGATCGCTGCGAGGTTGATGATGGGGGATGTGTTGCTGACGACAATCATAGTCGTCCCATTTCCCGCAGCGTCTTCAGATCGGCCTCGAACTCCACAACGTCGTAGTGAATGGGAATCTGGCGGCTGGCTAGCAGGAATTGGAAGCGCAGTCGGCTCAGTCCGGCCAATTGACTGGCTTGACCGAGAGTGAGTTTTTCTTTCTGGTACAAGAGAACCGCTAGTTCCTGCAACAGTTCATCCGCGCTCATGTGGGTCGCGTGCAGGATCTCGTCGGGAATCACCACGCTCATGGCAGCCTCCTTGCCAGCTCTGGAGATCAATAACTCCAAACGATCAACTCGGCAATCTTACCCCGCCGATTGCCCTTGCTGTTGATCGACCGGCTGGCGTATACCCGCTCAATCTTGAAGCCAGCATACAGTTCACGGATGAGCGGCGTGTCCGAGTTCGACAGCATCACATACACTCCGCGCCGCGCCAGCTCGCCGAAGATGTCGCGCAGCCCGCGCTGATCGTCGACGGTGAAGCCGGTGCGATCGTAGGCAGTGAAAGACGACGTAGCCGACACCGGGTGATACGGCGGGTCGAAATACACGAAGTCGCCCGCCTGCGCCCGTTCGAGCACCGAAACATAGCCCCGCCGCGCGATGTCCGCGCCTTGGAGCGCGCGCGATACCTCGCGCAGATTGAGCGCATCGCAGATCGTCGGGTTTTCGTACCGTCCGAACGGGACGTTGAACTGGCCGGATTTGTTCTCGCGGTACAGGCCGTTGTAGCAGGTCTTGTTCAGGTAAATGATGCGCGCCGCGCGCCCGGCGAGTGGCAGGCGAGAAGGGTCGATCGCTCTCACCAGGTAATAGTAATCCTGATCGTGCCTCCGCTGATGTTTCTTGAGAAGCGCGATCACATCCTCAACCTGATCCCGCACCGCGACGTACGTATCGATCAGCGATGGGTTGACATCCGACAGATAGGCTTGCGGCAGCACGCCGCGCGAGGCCAGCTCGAAGAACAGCACGCCGCTGCCGACGTGGGGTTCGTGGTAGGCCGCCAAGCACTCGGGCAGCCTGGCGATCAGCTCAGGCAGCAGTTGCCGCTTGCCGCCGGCCCATTTGAGAAACGGGCGGGGCCGGATACCCGTGGTTTGAATTCTCGGCCAGAGCTGGGCTTGCTGCAACATCATGTGCGACGCTCTTGTTAAACTGCGCGTGCCTCCGGAATCAATCTCCATCGCCTAATGCCCACGTAGATGTTTCGAATGCGATGCCTGAACTTGCGGTATTCACCCAAGTGCATGGCTGTCTCTCTTTGGATTACGGGAGATCGCACATTCGGCAGATCAAGCGCCATTTGGCGTAACAACTCGGTGTGCCAAGCTTCACCGCCCAGTGTACCACCATCGAGTTCAAGCGCGATCAATTCTAAAGACACGCTCCAATCCTGAGTACCAGCTATGCAGGTTGAGTGCAACCGAGTTCAGGTAGGCATCCGGATCGCCTGACGCTGACCGAGCCGAGTGCCAGTGCCGTTGAATAATCGCTTGAGTCCGTTCGAGGTCCTCCATCTCCGTCCGGATCCTTTGTGCGAGCGCCTGGTATCGTGCCATCATAACTCCACTCCCTCGCGCTCGATTTCTTCCCTAAGCCGCCCGCTCACCGCCTCGCCGGCGACGAGATCGATTTCAAGCTGCTCACCGAGTCGATCGAGCGCGCACCATGCCCGCCAGAAAGCCTCCGGCGCGATGCCTTCAGCCATCAAGTCGATGTCCGAACGGGAATTGAACCACGCACCATGCGCCAAGGAGCCAAACGCGACGACACGCGTTGCGCCGAAATCCTTTTTGAGCATGTCAGCGGCCCGGCGCGCCACTGCCCAGGCTGTCTCGCGCCGCTGGAGCATAGCCTGTTTTGCCATGGCCTCACGCGCACGGGCAGACTGCCTGTAGACTTCCATTTTATCAGGAGGGATCATCGACATCTGTAACCTCCGCATGTGTCCGGCATGAACCGACCCGCCCTCGCTGAGCCTGTGATCCAGCGGCTTACATCGGGCAATGAGAAACGGCCGAGGCCGGATGCCTGTGTTTTGATTGAGCAGCGTAAGCTCTCTTGGCTGCAACACCATGAGCAACGCTCGCTTAAAATGCATAGGCTTCTCTGGTTGCGACAGAGAATTAGTCCGAGTCTTTTGAAAGCGGAAGACCTCTATCTGAGTTTGCGCGGCCAATAAGGGCCCATAAATTTATCACTGTTCCAGTGAATAAGATGATCAGGAAACTCGGCTATCCACACCTCGGTTTCCCAAGCTATGTTACTGGAGTGGCGGTTGAATTCTTTGAAGTCCGGAAACACGCTGACGTAAACAGGGCCGACCTGGCTCTTTGAAAGCATTCTCTCCAACTCTTGATGCCGCTTATGTGATACCGGCCCGTGTGAAGTGACCACCTCGATAAGATACAGCCAGTTCTTCTTGGGCACATAGAGGATGATGTCTGGCAGCTTGCTGTGTTTATCAACGGGAATATCCTGTCGCTTCAGTTCAGCCGTATCCATGACGAGAGTCTTGTTCGCCGCATCGCCCAGGTACAACAGTTTCGAGTGAGGGGCGAAACGCGGCGCGAACTGCTCGATCACGGCTGCCTGAAGCTTATTATGCTTGCCGGGAGATAGGCGATACTCTCGGCCAGACGCATCTTTCACCGGGATCAGTTTTTGGGCACGGCGGCGCTGATACATTTCGATCAGTGTGCTTCGTTCAGTCGTAAACTTCTCCAGATGCCAATTGCCAGCCTTGGTTCCATAGTTCTGGACGACGGGCAAGATGGCTTCAGACAACGCATAATGAGTGCGCGGGCTGTTTACGGGAAGTTCCGGATCATCGGGGTTGCGATCTACAATACCGGCCTGCTCGAACTGATGCAAGACCTGACGGCGGAAGGTCTCGCGGGTATTTTCCGCGTAGCGCCTGCGGTAGTTTTGCTCGATAAACAAGATCATATCGTGGATACGAATGCTCCGTCGTTGAGCCTTTCGCCACGGATCTGTTTCCGTCAGGTTTGCCAATGCCAGCAGTGTCAGAGCGGCCAATTCATTGCGTTGCGCGGGCGGCAGGCCGAGTGCCTTGAGTAAGGCCTTGGCTTCCTCGATTTTCGGCATATGGCCTCCGTTGCTATCAGGTAAGTCTAACGGCAAACCGAGCTCCTCACCGACGACCTGATTAATGAGCGCGACGGGGCTGATATCCGCAGATTGCCGGAGCCGGTTACCTATCCGTCGAATGGCCTCGATCGGGGGCAAAGGCAAGTTCCGCAACTCCGTTGCACTCACTTGTGTGTTGCCGCTCGACAGACGGAAGTAGCTATCGACCCAGCGCGAATTTAGGAATGCAGCTAGGCCCACCGCCTCGACTTCGGACAGACTCCCGGTCGGACGGTGGATATAGTTCACGTGGTTTTCCACTCCGAGAAACTCTGATGAGAGAGCACCCTTGAGATAGGGTGCGGCTGTGATACGGCTATTCTCCTCCTTTGCAGAAAAGCGGCGAACCAACACGTAGTTCGCATTGGGTAACAGTAGACTTTGCGTGGCTCGTTCGATCCGAATTCTCTGCGGCTTAGTGAAGCGCAGGAGAGGCCATGTGACTGCCATGCGTTCAACATGCTGCACCCACACAACCGGCGTGGTCGAGGTGTCGTCACCACTGGTCACTAACGCAGTCGTCCGAAACGGCACGATCGGGCCAGTCGAAATCTCTAACCCCAGCGTACGCAGTCGGTCAGGCCAGCGGCTAAAAACCTCTTGTACGGCGCTATCAGCAGGACCAACGGGAATGCTCAGCACCGCTTCAGGCGAATTTAAATCCAGCACTTCACTGAGCGGCACGCGTCGAGATCCGGACTTTCCGAGATCACTCGTGCCCCAACTGCTGGAAAGTTCCACGAAATGGGGTAAATCTAACGTTTTCCTGGCCGTGAGAATGAGATTTTCTTGCAAGACCTGGTCACGCGCGAATGCTTCTGTCCGCGATTCAAACACATGCACACGTTCTAAGGCTACCGCCTGGAAAAACCACTTGCGGAACTGGCGGAAATAAGGGCCGGAGCAAAAACTGCGCGGCGTGATGAAAATCAATTGTCCATCAGGCTGTAGGATTTTCGCGGCTGCGGCCATGAACAAGGCATAAATGTTGGGCTGGCCGTGCACAACCTCAGCCATGACTGCCACGCGCGGATCGGTCTTAGGAATCTTGAAATAGGGCGGATTAGAAATCACTAGTTGAGGCCTAGATTGACGGTTAACGCTTTCGAATAGTGGAGCGGGGCGCAATAACCACGCGTTCGCCATGATGAAATCATCCGGTACGACCTCAAATGTGAACTGGACATTCCAGCTACTCGACCAGTGGCGAATGTAGCCTAGTGCCAGCGCCAAAGCTGGACGCAGGGCTGGATCGGTTTCATAGGTGATCGTGTGCCACTCTTGGCAGATGCCCTCTCGAGCAATGCGCTCCGCCACCGCCGCAACCAATATGCCAATCCCGGCTCCTGGCTCAAGAATCAACGAGTCGGACTCCAGAGTACCGGCTAAACTGGCCATGAAGCGCGCAACGCCTGGGGGAGTAAAAAACTGCCCTAGCTGTTTTCGATGTTCCTCGCTTGCGCGATCCGAATAGAGGCGTGCCAGCCAATCACACACATCCACAGGTGAAGAGTTTTCCGGAGGCCAGTGTGCCGGAACAGATTGAAGCCAGGCGCAGCCATCTAGCTCATCCCGCTTCAGATCTGCGCAGTACAATCCCCAGAGATCGTGCCACTTAAGTGAAGCTACTGCTTGACTCATCGTTTGACTTGCATTAACTCTGTTCAGGAGGGATCGTCGACATCCGCAACCTCTGTGTGTGGCGTGAACCGGCCATTCAGCTAACCAACCAGCAGCCCTTTCAAAAGCGGCTCATCCTCGAGCACCGTCCGCAGATCGAACACCACCCGATCCGCTTCGATCCGCGCCACGACCGGCGGATCGCCCGCGCGCAGCTTCGCCAGGAACGCATCCGGCGAATCGACCGTCAGCGCGACCAGCCGCGTCGGCAGCGTCTCGCCCGGCAGGCTGCCGCCGCCGACTGTTGACTGACCACGGATGACTTCCACCTCATATCCCGTCTGCCTCAGCGCGTCAGCCAACACCTGCGCCCGCCTCTCGATCTCCTCTACTGACGTGCCGATCATGCGCCACACCGGGACCTCGCGCTCGGCCTCGCCTTTGAGATAGTGCATGAGCGTCGCCGACAAGGCAGCCAGATCGAGCTTGTCGATGCGCAGCGCGCGGGCGAGCGGGTGCGTCTTGCAGCGCTCGACCCAGTCGCGCCCGCCGGCGATGATGCCGGCCTGAGGCCCGCCGAGCAGCTTGTCCCCGCTGAAGCACACCAGCGCCGCGCCGGCGGCGACCGACTCCTGCACCGTCGGCTCGTGCATCAGCCCGTACTGCGCCGTGTCGAGCAGCGCGCCGGAGCCAAGGTCGTCTATGACCGGAATTCCTCTCCAATTACCAATCTCCACTAACTCATTAAGGGGCACTTCGGTCGTGAACCCGATCACCCGAAAATTGCTGGAATGTGCGCGCAGGATCGCGGCGACTTCGACCGAGGAGGTCACCAGCGCCGTCTCGTAATCGCGCCGGTGAGTGCGATTCGTCGTGCCGACTTCGATCAGCCGCGCCCCCGACTGCGCCATGACGTCCGGCACGCGGAACCCGCCGCCGATCTCGACTAACTGGCCGCGTGAGATCAGCACGCCCTTGCCGGCGGCGAGCGCGCTCAGCGCGAGCAGCACCGCTCCGGCGTTGTTGTTGACGACGAGCGCGGCCTCTGCGCCCGTCACGCGGCAGGCGATGTCTTCGACCGCCGCCATGCGATGCCCGCGCTCGCCGGATTGGAGATCATATTCCAGGTCGGAATAGCCGGCGGCGGCTGCCTCGACGGCGTCGCGCGCCGCTTTCGAGAGCGGCGCGCGCCCC
>C687J29039_10000868_pt1 | contig 12659 bp, 9 predicted proteins | sample RifCSP16_2_FD_29039 | JGI IMG/M metagenome (IMG submission 29039)
ACAAACGATACACCATCAAAAGCAACGCTTCACCGATATGCGGATCGGTTGCTGCGGCGGAAGGAAGACTCTGCACTTATCGTACTTGAGTCTAGTTGGAATATTGAGAAAGTTACTCGACAGATCTACCAGCTAGATGAACCAGCGCTAAATGAAATTGAATCCGAGCTTGGTATTCATCCATTCACGCTACCAGCCAAGGTCTCACTAGAGGAGGTCTCATTCGTGCAGTCTTACTCTAGTTCTGTGGACGATATTATTGATGAGGAAGTCGAAGAATCAGGCGGAAGCCGAGCTGTAACGAAGAAAACTTACTTTGCAGATAGAAAAATAGAACTGCTTTGTACGGTGTATGATGTTCACCCAGCAACAATTATAAAAGCTCGGCGAGAATTCGGGCTGATCCCTAGCGCCGACTCGCGTAGCGCTGCAGAAAATGTGGTGTCCTATTTGATTGGCTGTTGTTACGGTCGCTGGGACATGCGCCTCGCGCTTGAACCCACACTTGCGCCCAAACTGCCTGATCCGTTTGATCCGCTGCCGGTGTGTCCGCCGGGCATGCTGGTCGGGCCAGATGGGCTGCCGGCCACAGCGGGCCGCATCGTCAGTGAGGCGTGGCTGCGGGCGCGGCCAAATGCGATTACACTGCCGAAGGATGAGGGCCGCTTCGCGGGGATGAGGGATGAAAATTGGGACATCATCTCTGATAGCCAATATCCGGTTCGCATTGCGTGGGACGGCATTCTCGTCGACGACGCGGGCCTCGACGACAAGGTGGAGCATCCGCATGCGGACGACATCGTGCGACGCGTGCGGGAAGTCCTCGCCGTGTTGTGGGGCGATCGCGCCGAAGCAATTGAACAGGAAGCGTGCGAGATTCTGGGCGTCAAAAGCTTGCGCGACTACTTCCGCGCGCCGTCGGGCTTCTTCGCCGATCACCTCAAGCGCTATTCCAAGAGCCGGCGGCAAGCGCCCATCTACTGGCCGCTCAGCACCGCGTCGGGGCGTTACACCGTGTGGGTGTACTATCACCGCCTCACGCAAGACTCACTGTTCACCATCGTTAATCGCTACGTCACGCCCAAGATCGACGAAGTGCAAGATCGGCTGGACAAGGTGACGGGCAAACTCCCCAGCGCCAGTGGCAAAGCGGCGGTCGAACTCCGCGCGCAGGTGGACGACCTCAAAGCCTTCCTCGGCGAACTGATCGACTTCAAAGCCGAGATGCTGCGCATCGCGGCGCTGCCGTACAAGCCGGACCTCAACGACGGCGTGATCATCAACGCCGCGCCGCTGCACAAATTCTTCCGCCTGCGCAAGTGGGCCACGGACACCGCCGCCGTGTGGAAGAAACTCGAAGCCGGGGAGTACGACTGGGCGCACCTCGCCTACACCATCTGGCCCAGGCGCGTGGAGAAGGTGTGCGAGACGGATCGCTCGATCGCCATCGCGCACGGATTGGAGCATCTGTGCAAGGTGGAGGTGAAGAAGAGCAAGGGGAAGCGGAAGAAGAAAGAAGATGTTGNCGAGGGTGAGTAACTCACCTTACGCACTGTCACACCCGCGCAGGTGGGTGTCCAGTTCTTGTCATTCTGGATTCCCGCCTGCGCGAGAACGACGCTTATGAGGGCATGACGGCATGCGTTTATCCGAACATCTCACTCGAACTCTCACCGAAAAGTTGAACGATCAGCGCCTCGTCGTGTGGTACGATGGCGAACGGGCCTTTGTCGAATTTGCGCGCGACTTCAAGGCCGCGAATGTCCGCGTGGTATCGGCGCTCGATTCGTCGCTGGTGGCTCGCCGTGATGCCGAAGTGATCTATCGGCAGATGGCCGAAACCGACAGCCCCACCGCCAACATCAATCTACTGATCTATCTGCCTCAAGCGCGCCAGCCGCTCGATCGACGCACGCAAGATCCGTTTGAAATCTTCGCGGCGGCCGGTACCGTCTTCGGTGAAGATGAGAGCGAGCAACTGTTGGCACTCGCGCGCGCGGCCATGCCGGAATTGATCGATCAGATTGACGACCTGTTCGTGACCAGCCAACCGACGGTCGATCTGCTTGATCGGCTGAAGCTGACCAGCGCCTATCCGTTGGTGGAGCAAGCATTGGGCACACAATCGGTCGTCGAAGTCAGCGCAGCGATACTGGGTTCCGATCAATCGGCTGCGAGGCTCGATCGAATCAAAGGCGCGCGGGCCGAAGTGCTCAACTTGCTCAAAGCCGAACTTGGCTTCAAGTTATCAGCCAAGACCAAAGCGCTTAAGATCTTGCGCGATCATCTGGCGCAGTACATCTTATTGAGCGAACTCGCCTTCGATCTGCCAGGCCCGTGGCCGGAATCACTAGCCAACGTGCCGCGCGCCGACTTTGCCCAACGCGACCGGATCTATGCCATTGGTGACCGGTTGCGCTCCTCCGATGATCTGCGCGACGCCTACATCAATGTGGCGAATCGTATCGAGCATGAACTGCATTTGCGCGATCATTTCCTGAGTGTCACCCAACTCGGCCAGCGCGACACGTTTGCGTTTGAAGAACGGCAATACTTCGCCGCGCTCGATCGAGCCGTGCAATCCGACGATCAGTTGGCGGCACGCCGCATCCTCGATGGCCGGCGCAAATCTGTGTGGCGGTATCAACCGGAACGCGCGCAACTCTGGCAAGTGGCGGAACGCTGTGTGAGTTTGCTCGAAACGGCGGCAGGTCTGGCCCTTGAGCCGGCGGCGCACGTGCGTCAGTTGGTGGATGCCTACACGCGCTCCGGCGGCTGGAGCGATCTCGATCGGCAGCAGCGCCTGATGGAGCAAAGTTTTGCCGACTGCGCCGACAGTGACGAAGTACAAGGGCTGATCGAGTTTACGCGCCGCCGCTATCGTGAGGCGATCGATCGGCTGCAAATGCACCTGCTCGAGCGGGTACAGGCCGAAGGCTGGCCGCCCGAAGGTGTGCTGCGTCAGACGCAGGTCTTCGATCGATTTGTCGCGCCGGTGCTGGAACGCCGCGCCAAAGTAGCCTACATCCTGGCCGATTCGCTGCGTTTCGAGATGGGGCGCGCGTTGGCCGATGAGTTAGCGTCGCTCGGCGATGTCACGCTGCATCCCGCCGCCGCCGCACTGCCGACGATCACACCGGTCGGCATGGCCGCGTTGATGCCCGGCGCGGACGGGGCGCTGTCGATTCGCCGCCTCAACGAGGGGGGTGTGCCGCACATCGGCGCACGGCCGCTGCCGGATTCGGATGCGCGCATGGCCTATCTGGCCGAGCGTTACGGCGATCGCTTCAAGGACGTGACGCTGGGCGAATGGCTCGATGCGAACGAACGGAAACGCTCGAACCTGGTTACTCGCGTCGATCTGTTGGTGGTGCGCGTACCCGACATCGACGAACTGGGCGAGCACGTCAGCCTGCGGCAAGCGCGCAAACACATGAGCGAACTGCTGGGTGATTTGAAGACTGTGTCGATCCACCTGGCCCGGCTGGGCTTCGATACGGTCGTGTTCGCGGCCGATCACGGTCACGTCTTGCTTCCAGAAGTCCTGCCTGGCGACAAGGCCATCGCGCCCGAAGGCCAATGGGGTCTGAGCAAACGCCGATCGCGGCTTGGCTCACGGCTCAAAGAACAAGTCGGCACGTTGATCTTCAAGCCGGCGCACCTCGGTATTCAGACCGACGCCACCGATTTCTGTGTGCCCAACGGCTTTGGCGTATACACTTCGGATGCCAACTACTTTCATGAAGGGCTGAGCCTGCCGGAGTGCATCGTTCCGGCGATCGAATTGAAGCCACGGGTCAAGCCGGCGCTGTCTGGCAAAGAGCAGGCGATCGAGATGCGCTATGCGCGCGACCGTTTCACGAGTCAAGTGATCGGTCTGCGAATTCACTACACGTCGATGTTCAACGAACCGCTGCGCATCCGGCTGGAAGCGTTTGACGTGGCCGATTTGAAAGGCCGCCCGGTCGGCGAAGCAGCCGACTGCGAAGCCCGCGACGAGAATACGCATGAAGTCACATTGAAGCCGAATGCCGAAACCGAAGTGCCGCTGCTGATCAGCTCGGATTTTCGGGGCGATGCAGTTGAAATACGGGCCAGCGCACCGGATGCGGGCGTCGTGTGGAGCAAACTTAGACTGAAGAATGGCATTCTCGATTGACGCTTGAGGCCAACATGACCGACGAGACCCTCGACCAGAAACTCCAGCACGTCTTCCCCGGCAAGGTGGTGCGTAAGGATTTGCTGCACCAGATTCGCGGCGGCGAGAACGTGCCGTCATATGTGCTGGAATACTTGCTAGGCAAATACTGCGCCTCGGATGATCCGACCGAAGTGACGCTAGGCATCGCGGCCGTGAAAGACACCCTCCGCTCCAATTACTTCCGCCATGACGAAGCGAACAAAGCGCAATCGCTGGTGGAACAGCGCGGTCAGCATCGCTTCATCGATCGCATCGAAGTGCGTTTCCTGGCTAGCGAAGCGAAGTACTGGGCGGCGATGGATAACTTCAGTTACAACCGCATTCACATCCCGGAAGAATTCTATCGGCGTTACGATCGCTTGCTGGAAGGCGGCATCTGGGCGCAGGTCGATATCGAGTTCCGGCAGCCGGAAGGCAAAGGCGACAGCCCGTTTCGTATCTCTGATCTCAAGCCGATTCAATTGGCCCGCTTCGACGAGTTGGAGTATGTGGATGGGCGCGCGCAGTTCTCGCGCGATGAGTGGCTCAACATCCTCATCCGCACGGTGGGCCTCGAACCCGATCGGATGGAGCAGCGCCTCAAACTTTTGCTGGTTGCGCGGCTGCTCCCCTTCGTCGAGAAGAACTTTAACTTCATCGAACTGGGTCCGCGCGGCACGGGCAAATCGTATGCCTATAGCGAGATGTCGCCGTACTGCATTCTGATCAGCGGCGGCAAGGCCAGTTCAGCCAATCTGTTCTACAACAATGCGCGGAGGCAGGTCGGCCTGGTCGGTCATTGGGATGTGGTGGCCTTCGACGAAGTGGGCGGCATGAAAGTCACCGACTCCGATACGATCCAGATCATGAAAGACTACATGGCGAATGGGCGCTTCAGTCGCGGCGTCACGCAGGTCTTGGCCGATGCATCCCTGGTCTTCATTGGCAACCTGAATCAGCCAGTGGAGATGCTGGTGCAGAATAGCGCCACGGATCTGTTCCAGCCACTGCCCGAAGCATTCGACCTCGCCGTAATCGATCGCTTTCACTTCTATTTGCCTGGCTGGGAGATTCCCAAGAATTCCAAAGATTTGCTCACCATTCGCCAGGGCTTCGTGACCGATTATCTGGCCGAGGCGTTTCGGGCGATGCGGAAGAAGAACTGGTTTGACGCCGTCGAGAACTACTACCGCTTCGGCTCGCACGTCGAAGGACGAGACTCATCGGCCATCAAGCGCACGGTCAGCGGCCTACTCAAACTGCTGCATCCGGATGGCGCGTGGACGCAGGCCGAGCTCACAGAATACCTCGAACTGGCGATGGAAGGTCGCCGGCGCGTCAAAGAACAACTCAAGAAGCGCGGCTCGTTTGAATTCTACAAGACCAGCTTCTCGTACATCGACCAGCAAGCGGGTGGTGAACACATCGTGAGTGTGCCGGAGCAAGGCGGTGCCGGCGTCATCTCACCCGATCCGCTGCCACCGGGCAGTGTCTACACAGCCGCGGCCGACAATGAAGCGCGCGTTGGTCTGTTTCGGTTGGAAATTGCGATCACGGCGGGCACCGGCAAGTTGCGCACGCCGGGTGGACTGGAGCCATCGTTGAAAGAGTCGCTGAATCGCGCGTTCGCCTACGTGCAGAGCGTCAAGGACAAGCTCGGCTTAACCACGCTACTTGCGCAAAAGGACATTCAAGCCGAAGCGGTTGATCTCAGCGGCAGCCGCGTGGACTGTCCATGCGGCGTGGCTTTCTATGTCGCGATGATGTCGGCCCTCTACAATCGCCGCATTCTGGCGGGTACGGTGATCCTCGGCGACCTGACGGTGCAGGGCAACGTGAAAGGTGCGCTGTCCGTCATGGAGCCGCTGCAGATCGCCGTGGAGAACGGCGCGCTGCGGGCGCTACTGCCCATTGCCAACAAGAACCAGCTGACGGGCTTGCCGGAAGACGTGATCGAGCGGCTTGACGTAGTGTTCTATGGTGATCCCGATCGAGCCGTGAGTAAGGCGTTGGAAGGGTAGCGTGCACTCACAGCCGAGGCCACCATGAACGCCTCGCTGCTGGCCGGCGGCGAGATCGTCCTGCTGCCTCGCTTCAACGCTCGAGAGGTCGCCCGGGCGATCCAGAAATACAGGCCCACCTTCTTCACCGGTGTGCCGACGATGTTCGTCGTGCTGAGCAACCTGCCGGATATCCGGCGCTACGACCTCAGCAGCCTCAAGGCCATCTTCGTCGGCACAAGCGCGAGCCATCAAGGACAACTTCGAGGCCAAGACCGGCGGGCGCATGATCGAGGGCTACGGCCTGACCGAAGCCGTCACGGGGATCATGGGCAATCCGTATCGGGGCCTGCACAAGCTGGGCAGCATTGGCATTCCCTTCCCGGACGTGGAAGCAAAGATCGTCGGCCTCGACGATGGGCGCGATCGGCCGCCGGGCGAGCCGGGCGAGATCGTCCTGCGCAGCCCGACGCTGATGCTGGGCTACTACAAGAAACCCGAGGAAACGCGCGAGACGATTAAAGACGGATGGCTCTACACGGGCGACATCGGCTACATGGACGAGGACGGCTACTTCTACATCACCGATCGCAAGAGAGACATCATCAAGGTCAGCGGCTTCCTCGTCTACCCGAGAGAAGTGGACGAGGTGATCTACCAGCATCCCAAAGTCCAGGAAGGCATCGCCGTCGGTCTGCCCGATCCGTATTCCGGCGAACGCATCAAAGCCTACATCGTCCTCCGGGAAGGCGAGACGGCCACAGCCGGGGAGTTCATCGACTACTTCCGCCGCAACCTGACCGGCTACAAAGTCCCATCGGAGGTGGAATTTCGGACGGAACTGCCCAAGACCATGATCGGCAAGATCCTGAGACGCACGCTGCGAGAAGAAGAGATGAGCAAAGAGCATGCTTAAGGCGACGACCTAACCCAATCAAAGAATTGGGGTTACTTTAATCCACTTGTGGTATGCCACGTCACAGAGAAAACCGTAAGGAGGCTGAGATGAACATGCATAAACTATTCAAAGGGTTGGTCATCTTGGCGCTATTGCCAATCCTGCCAACAGGCGGCCCTATGCCAATGCGGGCTGCGCCGAAATCGGTAGAATCGACCGCGCCGGCCATCGTTGAGAGCGCCGGCGTCGAATTATCGCCGGGCTATAGTCAGGATGCTGCCCCCGGCAGCGTCGTCACCTACACGCATGTCCTCACGAACACCGGAACGACCACCGACACCTTCGCTTTGGACGCGACCTCCTCGCAAGGTTGGCCGGCCTCACTGCTCAGTGTTACCGGGACACTAAATCTGCCTTTGCAGTTGAATGCGGGCCTGACCACCACCTTTCTGATCAGCCTGTCCGTGCCTACCGTCGCCGTCAGCGGCACGGTGGACACCGCGATCATCACCGCTACATCGCAAACCAGCCCCACTATCTCAGCCGTCGCCATGGATACCACCACGGTCAAGAATGTCACCTGGTACGTTTACCTGCCACTCGTCCCGAAACGCTGGCCGCCCATCCCCGATGTGCCTGTGCTGAATCCGATCAGCAATCCCGACGGTGATGGGAACTATACCGTCAGTTGGAACGCGGCCTATCTGGCGGATACGTATACTCTGCAAGAGGACGACAACGCTGCCTTCTCCAGCCCGACGACGCCATACACTGGCCCTGGGACATCCTGGCCGGCGAGCGGCAAGCCGGCAGGGACGTACTATTACCGTGTGAAGGCGACCAATGTCTATGGGGATAGCGGTTGGAGCAATGCTCAGTCGGTCAGCGTTTTTCCGCCTGGCACGCTGTACTCGATCGCGGATGCCGATGTTCTGCAGGGTTATCCGAACACGAACTACGGCAGTGACGCTGCAATGTGGGCTGGCTACGACGACTACCTCAACCCAGATGGCATGATCGCGCGCAGCCATGTCCAGTTCGATGTATCGGCCATTCCCGCTGGTGCCACAATTAACAGTGCTGTCCTCCGAGTCTTTCTGGTTAGTTCCTATGATTTCCCGAATAGGACGCGCCTGATCACCACCTACCGCATTAGTTCGCCCTGGGTCGAGTCGAGTGTGACCTGGAACACGAGCCCTGCCTTTGCCGAAGCCTATGGCTCGGCTCCTGTCACCCATGGGGCATGGGGCTGGTACTCTTTCGACGTGACCAATCTCGTGCGGGGATGGGTGAATGGCACATTTCCTAACTACGGCATTATGCTACGCGGCCCAGAAGTATCCGGTTCCGACTCGTCTTGGAAGGGATTCTCTACTCGCGAGTGGAGTAACAGCCCACAACTGGTCATCACCTATAGCGGATCCTTTACATTGGTCGATACTCAGACTGATGAGTGACTAGGTGCAATAGTGCACTAACGATGCAGTCGACGTCTTCCCGTGTGTTGTGCGCTTGGAATGACGCGCGAACGAGCGTCTTTCCGTTCCATGCGACAAGTGGAAGCTCGATCCGGTATTCGTCGTACAGACGGTTCTTCAATGTGTCGATGTCGCAACCGGGCAGGGGGACGGCGACCATTTGCGTGTACCATTCCGGCGAATCCGGGCAGGGCGGGGGCAGGCGGGTCAATTCTGTAACGCGCTGACGAAGCTCACGCGTGAGTTCATGATACTCCGCGCAGACACGATCCCAATCGTGCGCGCGCATCAACTCGATCGCCGCCGGCACGCTGAGGAAAGCGGCGATGTCGCGTGTGCCCTGCCACTCGTGATGGTCGCGGCCTACACCTTAACTTGTGGCAGCAGTACCTTTAGCGCCTCCAGTAGTGTGTCTACGTCAGCCTGGCTATTGTAGCCCTGAATAGAAATACGGATGAGTGGCTGCCCGTTCCAGAGGTAAACCGGAATCTCGACTGCAAACTCATCGTTCAGTCGACGCTTCAGAGCGTCTACGTCGCACGGCGGCAGCGGAAACGCGGCCATCTGCGCGTACCAGACTGGATCATCCGGTGTCAGTGGCGAGAGACCAGTGATTGCGCTAATTCCCTCACGAGCGTAGCGGACGAGTTCGTGGCACTGTCGCTGCACTTCCACCCAATTGTGCTCTTGCATAAACTGGAAAGCGGCTGGCGTAGCCAGATACGCCGCGATATCACGTGTGCCTTGCCACTCCTGCTCGTCGACAAAGCGTGACGGGCCGGGTTGCTCACTCTCCCAACCCCAACTGACTATCAGTGGCTCGATGAGTTGCTGCACCTCGCGGCGAACATAGAGAAAGCCTGACCCCTTCGGACTCATCGCCCACTTGTGCAGATTCCCAATGTATACATCTGCACCTAATTCGTCCAGGTTTAGCTCTACCTGTCCAAGCGCATGTGCCCCATCTATGACAGTGATAATTCCGGCCTCCCGTGCTCGGCGAATCAATTCTGCTAACGGGAGGGTGATCGCCGTAGGTGATGTGATGTGGCTGATAAACAACGCGCGCGTACGTGGCGTTACTCCTGACCAGATTGCTTCTATGACCTGCTCTTCTGACTCGATCGGCACGGGTACTGGCTGCCGAATGTAGCGCGCGCCGCGTTTTCCGCAGACAAATCGCCAGGTACGGTCAAGTGCTCCATATTCGTGATCGGTTGCTACCACCTCGTCGTCTGGTTTCAGAGGTAATGAGCGGGCGACGATGTTAAGACTAACCGTCGCGTTGGTAACGTACACCAGATCATCGCGATGTGAGCCGACGAAACCACCAAGTGCCTCACGCGCTTCGCGCATCAGGTCGTTGAAGCGGCGGCCGAGGAATTCAACCGGCTGCCGCTCCAGCTCGAGCTGCCACCGCTGATAGTCCTCGAAGACCGGCTTCGGACACGCGCCGAACGAGCCGTGATTGAGAAAGACGACGTCGGGATGGAGGACGAATTGATCGCGCATGAGACCTGGCGGGTCTGGGAGACGCGCCGCCGGATGGTACCATTTCCCCTAAACCTTCGCAAGGTTATATAATTGCCGTGAGGTGGAAGGGTTAGCCTTCGACATAGGTAAGCATGTCCGCCATCACTGTCTCTCGCCAATTGGGAAGCCTGGGCCGTGAGGTGGCGCGGCTGGTCGCAGACCGCCTGGGTTATCGCCTGGTGTGGCGCGAGGTCATCAACCAGGCGGCGCGCCAGGCGGGCGCGCCGGAAGTCGCGCTGGCCACCATCGACGAGCTGGGACTGCTGGGGCTAAACCCTTCTCACCAGGCCTGCGATGCCTACGTGCAAGCCGTCGAGCACATCATGGAAGCGCTGGCCGCCGAAGGGAACATCGTTATCGTCGGGCGCGCCGGCCAGGTCATCTTGCGCGACCGTCCCGACGTGCTGCACGTCCAGGTCATCGCGCCGGCCGAGGTGCGGGCCGCGCGAATCGCCCGGCAGCACGCGATCGCGCTCGAAGCCGCGCAGGCCCAGATCGAGGCCAGCGACCGCCACCGCCGCAACTATCTCAAGCGCTTCTATCACGTCCGCTGGGACGATCCCGCACTCTACGACTTGATCGTCAACACGTCCCGGGTGACTCCGGAAGCGGCAGCCGAATTGATCGGCGCAGCGCTGCCCCTTCGCCTGCGCGCCTCCGGCGGTGACCGCGTTCAGGCACAGGAGCCTATCCTTGAGCTCGACTGAACGCCCGCGCCCGACCTTCGCGCACCCGGCTGAAGAGGCGCTCGCCCTGATTCTCGACTTTTACGGCATCGAATGGGAATACGAGCCTCGCACCTTCCCTTTGGAGTGGGATGAGCAGGGCAACGTCGTGGAGGCGTTCACGCCCGATTTTTATCTCCCGCAGCAGGCTCTCTACCTCGAGATCACGACCTTGCGCCCCCAGTTGGCCACGCACAAGAACCGCAAGCTGCGGCGCATGAAGGAGCTATACCCCGACGTGAACGTCAAGCTCTTCAAACGGCGGAACATCCGCAGCCTGATGGTCAAATACGGACTAGAGCAGGAGGCCCAACGCATCTGGGGCGCCGGCGCTCAGGAGGCGGCAGTGTGACGGACGACATGGCAGCAGCCTACGGGGAGATGGCCTCGGACATCAGCGAAATCCTGGTCCCGGCGGCGGACATACAGCGGCGCGTCGCCGAGATCGGCCAGGCCGTGTCGCGGGACTATGCGGGCCGCAACCCGCTGCTGATCGGCGTGCTCAAGGGCGTGCTGTTCTTCATGGCCGATTTGCTGCGGGCCATCACCATCCCGGTCGAGGTTGATTTCATGGCCGTATCCGGTTATGCCCCTGACGCTCGCGCGCCGGGAGTCGTGCGCCTGGTGAAAGACCTGGAAATCCCGATCGGCGGCCGGCACGTCTTGTTTGTGGAAGACGTGATCGATACCGGTCTGACGCTGAATTACCTCTTGAGGAATTTGCAGGCGCGCCAGCCGGCCGGCCTGGAAGTGTGCGTCCTGTTCGACAAGCCGGAGCACCGCCTGATCGACCTGCCCTTGAAGTACGTCGGCTTCCAGTTGCCAGATCGATTCATGGTCGGTTACGGCCTGGATCATCGGGAGAAGTACCGCAACCTGCCTTTCGTCGGGCTGCTGAAGCCTGAAGCATTCCGGCGAGGAACAAAGGACCTGGCAGATCCAAACACAGGCCACGGCCAAGACTTCCGAAGTCTGAGGGAGGATCAAGAATGCAGGGGCTCCGAGTAACCTTGTTGGCTTACCTCGTCGTTCCTCGCCGGCTTCTGCTTTCTCTCTCTGCTACCCGTATGCTGCTCAGATAGCTTCGAGTGATTGCTGTTACCTTTGAGATTTCTCTCTCGGCTCTGCTTCTTGATTCGCTTCGGATGTTCTCCGTGAGGAGACATCTTTCTGCTTGTCAAGCGCTTCGTCGCCTTGAGAGCGCTTCTGCCGCTGCTTCGTTTTGGCGTCCCAAGATGGTTTCCCATCTGACCGGGCTTACCAAACGTCGCTTTGGCTTTTGCTTCGACGAGGTCGCTCTCCAGTTCCTTGGAGCTCCCTGCGCTCACACTATAGGACATTTCAGGACGTTTGTCAATACCCGAAATTGTGTTCTGATCGTCGGCAGGTGATTATTCTTATCGTTTGTCGCGCTTATGCGAGCTTGAGAGGAGGAAGTCGAACGAGCCGTAATTGAGACAGACGCCGTCGGGGCTGAGGACGAATTAAAGACCTGCCAGGTCTCTGAGACCTGGCAGGTCTGTCGTTCCCGCTATGGTGATGGTCGATCCGGCCTGAGCGGCGTGCCCAACTGGGGCGGCGGTTCAGCTTGAAGCTGCAGGAGACCTGGAGCGACCTGCACAATGAGATCGGCGCGGTTGTCTGATTCGTTGGTTTCTATTATGGCGCCGCTCGGCGAGCTTGGCCCGTAGGAGTCGACGTAAACGTATACGGCATGGAAACCACTGGTGGCGAACCAGCCGGGCCAGCGGGTGTATTCGGGTAGGAGCGTCGCGGACGTCAGAGTGATCAACTGCCCTGGCGCTAAAGTCCTCGTAATCGACCAGGCTCCGCCGTAGCAGGGCG
>C687J29039_10000880_pt1 | contig 12564 bp, 15 predicted proteins | sample RifCSP16_2_FD_29039 | JGI IMG/M metagenome (IMG submission 29039)
CGGCGTGGAGGCCGATTCGCGCAAGCTCATCTTTTCCGACGAGAAGCACGGCCTCAGGTTCCTGATCCTGAAGCCCGCCGACGTCCCGACCTACGTGGAGTACGGGGCGGCGGACCTGGGCATCGTGGGCAAGGACATCCTCCTGGAGCAGGAGCCGGATGTCTACGAGCCTCTCGACCTGGGGTTCGGCTTCTGCCGGCTGGTCGTGGCGGAGCCCCTGGCCCTCTGGGAGCGGGACGATCCGTCCAAGTGGTCGTGGGTGCGCGTGGCGACGAAGTACCCGGTGCTGACCGAGCGGTACTTCTCCGAGCGGGGGATCCAGGTGGAGATGGTCCGGTTGGACGGCTCCATCGAGCTCGCGCCGCTGGTCGGCCTCGCCGACCGGATCGTGGACCTCGTTCAGTCGGGGGAAACGCTCCGCGCGAACGGCCTGGTCGAGGTCGCCGAGATCACGCGCTCGACGGCGCGGCTGATCGTCAACCGCGCCTCCCTCAAGACCGAGTACTCGCCGGTCAGCCAGCTGATCGAGCGGCTGAAGAAGCAGGTGGCCCGGTCATGACGGTTCCGCAGTTTCGAGCGACGGCTTCGCCGGCGCAACCCCTGGGGGGAGGTGTCGGAAGGGGGGCGGAGCCCCCCTCCGAAGTATGACCTGCCGAAGGCTGGACACTCGGGCTTTGGGAGTCCCCGGCGTGGTCCGAGCGCTCGAGCGGTCGCCCGNGGACGTCGATCCCGACATCCATGGCCAGGTGGAGGCGATCCTCTCCGCCGTCAGGGTGCGGGGGGATGCGGCCCTCCTGGAGTTCACCGAGCGCTTCGACCGTGTGCGGCTCCAGGCGCCAGAGCTGGCCGTCACGGCTGCCGAGTACGACGCGGCCGAGCGGGCGGTGGGAGCAAACACGCTCGGAGCCCTCCANTATGCGGCGGGTCGAATCGAAGAGTTTCACCGGNACGGGCTCCCCCGCTCCTGGTGGGTGGAGGACGCCAACGGCTCACTGCTCGGGCAGCAGGTGCGCCCGCTCGACCGCGTCGGGATCTACGTGCCAGGCGGCCGCGCGGCCTATCCCTCCACAGTTCTGATGACCGGCGTCCCGGCGCACGTGGCGGGGGTGCCCGAGATCGTCCTCGTCTCGCCGCCGTCTCAGGACAAGTCGCTCAATGCCGCCGTCCTGGCGGCCGCCCGGGTCGCGGGGGTCACGGAGGCCTACCGCGTCGGCGGGGCCCAGGCCATCGCCGCCCTGGCTTACGGGACCGACACCATCCGGCGGGTGGACAAGATCGTGGGACCCGGCAACATCTACGTGGCCCTGGCCAAGAGCAAGGTGTTCGGCCAGGTGGGGATCGATATGGTGGCCGGCCCCAGCGAGGTGCTGGTCGTGGCGGACGAGACGGCCGATCCCCAGTGGGTCGCCGCCGATCTCCTCGCCCAGGCGGAGCACGACCCGATGGCGCGCGCGGTGCTGCTGACGCCGGCGGCCGGGCTCCTCGAGGGGGTGGCCGCCGCGCTGGACAAGCGCCTGGTCGGGCTCGAGCGCGGCGCCGTCGCGGCCAAGGCGCTCGAGAACAACGGCGCGCTGGTCCTGACGCGGGACCTCGACGAGGCCGTCGCCATCGCCAACGCCCTGGCGCCCGAGCACCTCGAGCTTCAGGTCGGCGACCCGTTCGCGCTGCTCTCGCGCGTCCGCCACGCGGGGGCGATCTTCCTCGGGCGCCACACCCCCGAGGTGATCGGCGACTACGTAGCGGGACCGAATCACGTCCTGCCCACCGGCGGCACGGCCCGGTTCTCCTCGGCGCTGGGCGTCGAGGACTTCGTGAAGCGCTCCAGCCTCATTCACTACTCTGCCAAGGGGCTGAGGGAGGCCCGGCCGCACGTCGATGCTCTGGCCCGCGTGGAAGGGCTTCAGGGGCACGGCGCAGCGGCGGAGGTCCGCCTCAGCGAGCGAGGGCACCCATCATGAGCCAACCGACGCGAGGAGGAGGGTCGCTGGTGCCGCGCCAGGCCCGGATCGAGCGGAAGACCCGGGAGACGGAGGTCCTGCTCCAGCTCAACCTGGACGGCAGCGGGGCCGCCAAGGTGGAGACCACGATCCCGTTCTTCAACCACATGCTGGAGGCGTGGGCCAAGCACGGCCTCATGGACCTCACCGTGGACGCCCGGGGCGACACCGAGGTGGACCTGCACCACACGGTGGAGGACGTGGGGATCTGCCTCGGCAAGGCGCTGAAGGAGGCCGTGGGGGACAAGAAGGGGATCGTCCGGTTCGGCGTGGCGTCCATCCCGATGGACGAAGCCCTGGTCTCGCCTCCCTGGACATCTCCGGGCGCCCCTTCCTGGTGTTCAACGTGCCGCTGATGCGGACCCGGGTGGCGAACTTCGACCTGGATCTCCTGAAAGATTTCTTCCGGGCCTTCGCCTTCAATTCCGAGGTCACGCTGCACGTCAACCTCCATTACGGGGACAACCTCCACCACATCTCGGAAGCGGTCTTCAAGGCCGTGGGGCGCGCCTTGGCCCTCGCCACGCGGCTCAACCCGCGCATCGAGGGTGTCCTCTCGACGAAAGGGGACCTGTAGCCGCGATGATTGCGATAGTGGATTACGGGCGGGGGAATCTGGGGAGCGTCGAGAAGGCCTTCGCCCGTGTCGAGATGGACGCCGTGGTGACCCAGGACCCGCGCCTCGTCGCGGACTCGGAGGCGGTAGTGCTGCCGGGGGACGGCGCCTTCCACGATGCCATGCTGAGCCTCGAGGGCCTGGGCCTGCTGGGGCCGCTCCGCCGGGCGCTCGAGAGCGGCCGGCCGTTCCTCGGGATCTGCCTCGGCTACCAGCTGCTGTTCTCCGAGAGCGAGGAGTTCGGCCAGGGCAAGGGGCTCGACCTGATCCCCGGGGTGGTCCGCCGCTTCCCGAAGGGGCTCAAGGTCCCGCACATGGGGTGGAACCAGGTCGAGCACGCCGGCGACCTCGCCATCTTCGACGGCATTCCGAGCGGCGCCTACTTCTACTTCGTCCACTCCTACTACCCCGAGGCGCTGGACGGGACGCTCCGGGTGGCGACCTGCACCTACGGCGTGACGTTCCCCGCGGCGATCGGGAAGGGCAACCTCTTCGCNACCCAGTTCCATCCGGAGAAGAGCCAGCGCTGGGGGTTGCGGCTGATCGAGAACTTCGCCGCCTTCGTCCGAGGGGCGCGGTGATGATGGTGATCCCTGCCGTGGACCTGAGGGGTGGACGGTGCGTCCGTCTGAGGCAGGGGCGGCCCGAGGCCGAGACCGTCTTCTCGGACGATCCCCTGGCGGTGGCCCGCGCGTGGGCCCAGCAGGGCGCCCCGCGGCTCCACGTCGTGGACCTGGACGGCGCCTTCGCCGGAACGCCCAAGCAGCTCGGGCTGATCGAGGAGATCGCCCGCGGCATCCCCGTGCCCGTGGAGGCCGGCGGCGGCCTCCGGAGCCTCGAGGCGGTCGAGACGCTGCTGGCCTCCGGAGCCCGGTGGGCGATACTGGGGACGCGCGCCGCCCTGGATCCCTCGTTTCTGGAGGAGGCCTGCCGNCGCTTTGCCGGCCGGATCATCGTGGCGGTCGATGCCTCGGACGGCAGGGTCGCCGTGGACGGTTGGACCCAGCGGCTGGACATCCCGGCCGTGGATCTGGCCCGGCGCGCCGCCCAGGCGGGAGCCGCGGAGATCCTCTACACNGACATCGCCCGCGANGGAACCGAGACGGGCCCCAATCTCAGCGGCACGGCAGCCGTGGCGGCAGCGGCAGGTCTCCCGCTGCTCGCCTCGGGGGGTGTCGGGAGCCTGGAGGATCTGAGACGGCTCGCGGGGATCCCGGGGGTGATCGGCGCCGTCGTCGGGCGGGCGCTGTACACGGGGGCCGTCGACCTGAAACAGGCGCTCGTGGAGCTGGCCGGGTGCTAGCCAAGCGCGTCATCCCGTGCCTGGACGTCAAGGACGGGCGGGTGGTCAAGGGCGTCCAGTTCCTGGACCTCCGCGACGCCGGCGATCCCGTGGCCGCGGCCCAGGCGTACGATGCTCAGGGCGCGGATGAACTCGTGTTCCTCGACATCACCGCCTCCCACGAGGGGCGCGCCATCATGCTGGACGTGGTGCGGCGCACGGCCGAAGGGATCTACATGCCGCTGACGGTCGGCGGCGGGATTCGCGGTGTGGACGATATCCGGACGCTGCTCCGCGCGGGCGCGGATAAGGTGTCGCTGAATACCGCCGCCCTTGAGCNCCCGCAGGTGATCCGCGAGGCGGCCGAGCGCTTCGGGAGCCAGTGCATCGTGGTGGCGATCGACGCCAAGCGGTCGAACGGCGGGTGGACGGTGTACAGCCACGGGGGGCGCCGTCCGGCGAGCCGCGAAGCCGTGGCCTGGGCGCGGGAGGCCGAAGGCCTGGGGGCGGGGGAGATTCTGCTGACCAGCATGGACCGGGACGGGACCCAGGACGGCTATGACCTGGAGCTGACGCGCGAGGTGGCCGAGGCCGTGTCGGTCCCGGTCATCGCCTCGGGCGGGGTGGGAACTCTCGAGCACCTCAGGGAGGGGCTCGTCGAGGGGAAGGCCGATGCCGCGCTGGCCGCGTCCATCTTTCACTTCGGAACTCACACGGTCAGGGACGCCAAGGCGTACCTGCGCGACCGGGGCGTCCCGGTGAGGCTCGAAGAGTGAGCCGTGAGCCGCACGTGACGGCGATCGACGACCTCCAGTGGGATTCCCAGGGGCTGATCCCGGCACTGGCCCAGGAGGCCGAGACCGGCGAGCTCCTGATGCTGGCCTGGATGGACCGCCAGGCGCTCACCCGGACCCTGGAAACCGGGCTCGCGCATTACTGGTCGCGCTCCCGCCAAGCGCTCTGGCAGAAGGGCGAGACGTCCGGCCACCGCCAGCACGTGGAGGCGATCTACGCCGACTGCGACCGGGACGCGCTGCTGCTCCTGGTGCACCAGGAGGGTGTGGCGTGCCACACGGGGAGCCGGACGTGCTTTTTCAACACGGTNCGCGATGGATCGCAAGGAGCCCNNTCGTTCCAGGGCCCGGGGATCCTCGACCTCGTNGAGCGCGTGATCCAGTCCCGGAAGGCGGAGCCGCCGCCGGGGTCGTACGTCGCNAGCCTGTTCCAGAAAGGGGAGGCGCAGATCTGCCTGAAGATCGGGGAGGAAGCGCAAGAGGTGATCAGGGCGGCAACGAAGGGCGAGGGGGATGCCCGCCTCGTGGAAGAGGTGGCCGACCTCTGGTTCCACACCATGGTCCTCCTGGGTGGGCGCGGGATCTCCCTCCGCCGGGTGTTCGAGGAGCTCGGGCGGCGCCACGCGAAGAGGATGGCCGGGCCCGAGGGGAGCGCGCCCTGACGCCGAGTCGCCGACTGCGCGCGTCGCTGGTCGCGGGGGGANTCCTGCTCCTCCTGGGGGGCGCGGCGTGCGCGGGAAGCCGGATCGAGGGGGGCGTGTTTTACTCCGCGAAGGGCTACCGGATCGCGCTCCCCGCGGCCCGGGAGTGGCAGGTCGCTGCCGACGGGCGCGCGGATCTGGAACTGCGCCGGCCGGCCTCCCGGTCGGGGATCCTGGTCAACGCGACGTGCGAGGGGCTGGCGCCGACGCGCCCGCTGGCCGTCCTGGCGCGTCACCTGACCTTCGGCATTCAGGGCAAGGAGGTGCGAGAGCAGTCGGAGCTCACGGTCGCCGGGCATCCGGCCATCAANGTGCTCCTCACGGGACGCCTGGACGGCGCCCCGGTGGAGGTGGAGGCGTACGTGGTGAAGGGAGAGCGCTGCGTCTACGACCTCGTCTACGTGGCGTCTCCCGGCGAGTTCGCCGCCGGCAAAGCCGATTTCGAAGCGTCCCTTTCAAGCTTTAACGGCCCATGACGCGAGACATTTCATGACTGCCGGGACCTATCTGAGACAGCAGGGGCGGCAGGCGATCATCTGGTACGGGGGGCTCGGCCTGCTCACCACCCAGGTGGTGCGGAACCTCAGCCTCCCCCCCTCCTACTGGCGGCTGGTCCTCCTGGAGGTGGACGCCATGGGCGTCCGCTCCGTGGCCGTCGCCCTGACCGCCGCGGTCTTCACGGGGATGGTTCTGGCGCTCCAGAGCGCCGTCAACATGGCCCGCTTCGGGGCGGAGAACTACGTGGGGCCGGTGGTGGCGCTCTCCATCCTCCGGGAGCTGGGCCCGGTGCTCACCGCCATCCTGGTGGGCGGGAAGGTGGCCTCGGGGATCACCGCCGAGCTGGGGTCGATGAAGGTCACCGAGCAGATCGACGCGCTCCGGGCCATCGGCGTCAACCACATCAAGAAGCTCATCGTTCCCCGGCTGCTGGCGGCGCTCGTGATCTTTCCCCTCCTGACCATCCTCGCCGACTTCGTCGGTCTCGTGGGAGGGATGGCGGTCGCTGTGTTCGAGCGGCAGGTGGACGTGTACGTGTACTGGAACAACATCTTCTACTGGGTGACGCTGCGCGACTTCTTCACGGGCGTCGGGAAGAGCTTCTTCTTCGCCGCCATCGTCACGCTGATCGGCTGCTACAACGGCCTCAGCACCGAGGGTGGCACGGAGGGGCTGGGCCGCTCCACCACCGCCACGGTGGTGCAGGTGGCGATGGGCGTGATCATCGCGGATTATTTCCTGACGAAGCTGTTTCTCTTCCTCTTCTGGTGAGGCCGAGCGGAATGGCGGACCAGCCGGTCGTCGAGCTGCGGGGGGTGAGGAAGGCCTTCGACCGCAACGAGGTCCTCCGCGGCGTGAGCCTCGGCCTCTCCAAGGGGACCACGCTGGCCGTGATGGGGGGCAGCGGCGCGGGCAAGACCGTCCTCCTGCGGCTCTGCGCGGGCCTCATCTACCCGGATGCGGGCGAGATCCGGCTGTTCGGGCAGAACATCGAGCGCCTCCGGGAGGAGGCGATGCTGCCATTGAGACGCCGGACGGGCTTCGTCTTTCAGGGGGCCGCGCTCTTCGACTCGCTCTCGGTGTTCGAGAACGTGGCCTANCCCCTCCGNGAGCACACCTCCNGGAGCGAGGGGGAGNTCACGGACCGGGTCCACCGGTTCCTGTCGCTGGTGGGGNTGCCCGGCACCGATTCCCTCNTGCCGGCGGAGCTGTCGGGGGGGATGAAGAAGCGCGTCGGGATCGCCCGGGCCCTGGTGNTCGAGCCCGAGGTGGTCTTCTTCGACGAGCCCACCGCNGGCCTCGATCCCACCAACGCCCGCNTGGTGGGGGAGCTGATCGCCGAGCTCCGGAGCGGGGTGTGCGACACCGCCATCGTGGTCACCCACGACGTCGAGTTCGCCGGCATGGTGGCCGANCAGATGGCGATCCTCCACGACGGCCGGTTCGCGGCGATGGGGACGCCGGCGGAGATCCACGGCTCCGCGGTGCCGGCGGTCCAGGCGTTCCTGGCCGGGGAGCTCCGGGGGAACTGAGACATGCCCGAAGACCGAAAACAGCTGGCGCTCCAGATCCGCATCGGCCTCTTCGTCCTGGNGTCGCTGGTCGTCCTCATGGGCCTCATTTATCTGTTGGGCGCGCAGGCGCGCTACTTCGAGCCGCGGTACGAGCTCGTCGCNGAGTTCACGGAGGTCGGCGGGCTCACGCCCGGCGCCACGGTCCGGCTGGCGGGCGTGCAGATCGGCCGCGTCGCGCGGGTCTCGCTCCCCGAGAAGCCCGGCGCCAAGGTGCGGGTGTCGCTCTCCATCGCCCGGCGCTTCGGAGACCGGATTCGCAGGAACTCGGTCGCCCGGATCGAGACCCAGGGCCTGCTGGGAGACAAGATCGTGGAGATCAGCCTGGGCAGCCCCGAGGCGCCGGCGCTCAAGCCNGGCGAGGTCATCGCCTCGCGCGATCCCGTGGAGGTGAGCCGGCTCGCAGGGGAAGGCGTCGAGATCTTGAAGAACGTCGCGGCGCTCTCGGGGAGCCTTCGGACGACGGTGGAGAAATTCAACGAGACCCGGGCCCTGGAGGACCTTTCCGCGGTGCTCNGCTCGACCCGCCGCATGACGGAACAGGTGGAGAAGGGATCGGGGTGGCTGCACGTCCTGATCTACGAGGAGCCCGAGGCCCTGAAGCGGCTCAACCAGGTGCTCGCCGCCACTCAGGAGCTGCTGGCCCGCAAGCCGGGCGAGAGCGCCGTCGGGGTGCTGCTCTCCGCCGAGAGCGGCCGGGCGGCGCGCCAGCTCCTCCAGGCGATGGACGCCGTGGGCAGGCTGGCCGAGAAGGGAAAAGCCGACGAGGGGCTCGCGGCCGCGCTCCTCTTCGATCCCCGCTACAAGTCCGTGGCCGAGGACCTCCAGGTCGTCGCCCGGAACTTCCGTACGGTGTCCGAAGGCCTCGCGCAGGGGAAGGGCATCGCGGGGAGCCTCCTCCAGGACGAAGGTGGCGGCCCCATGGGGCAGGCTGCGCAGGATTTCAGAATCGCGGTGGCCAACCTGAGGGCCATCACCGACCGCCTGGCCGCCGGAGAGGGCACGATCGGGGGCCTCCTGGAGGACCCGACCGTGTACGAGAACCTGGCCGCGTTCCTCGAGGGGGCCCAGCGGAGCGTCCTCCTGCGCTACTTGATCCGGTCGACGATCGGCGCCGGTCAGGAGAAGAAATAGTGGCTCGCGAAGGATCGGTGTACCGTTGCCAGGAGTGCGGCTTCGCCGCCACCAAGCCCGGCACCTGCCCGGACTGCGCGCGCCAGGAGCATTACGTTCAGCTCGTGGAGGAGCGCACGGCGCCGGCGAAGGGTCGGCGTGCCCCAGCGGCCCCCGTCGCGAGCGTGCCCGTCAGGCTGACGGACGTCAGGATCGAGGCCGGGGAGCGGATGCCGACCGGGGTGGGCGAGCTCGACCGCGTCCTGGGGGGCGGGGTTGTCAGGGGCTCGCTGGTCCTGATCGGCGGGGATCCGGGGATCGGGAAGAGCACATTGCTGTTCCAGACCTCCCGCGCGCTGGCCGACCTCGGCGCGCCGGTCCTTTACGTCTCGGGCGAGGAGTCGGCGGCCCAGGTCAAGCTGCGGGCCGACCGGCTGGGCATCTCGCCACAGGGGCTCTACTTCCTGGCCGAGACCAATCTCGAGGCCATCGAGGCCCATGCGACGTCCCTGAGGCCCCGGGTGCTCGTCGTGGACTCCATCCAGACCGTGTACCTCCCCGACCTCGAATCGGCGCCGGGGAGCGTGAGCCAGGTGCGCGAGTGCGGGGGCCGCCTCATGCTCCTGGCCAAGCGGACGGGAATGGCCACCTTCCTGGTGGGTCACGTCACCAAAGAGGGGGCGCTGGCCGGTCCGCGGGTGCTGGAGCACCTGGTGGACACGGTCCTCTACTTCGAGGGAGAGCATCACCATTCCTACCGGGTGCTGCGGGCGGTGAAGAATCGCTTCGGCTCCACCAACGAGATCGGGGTTTTCGAGATGACCGAGCGCGGCCTGGCCGAGGTGAAAAATCCCTCGGGGTTCTTCCTCTCCGAGCGCCCTAAGGGCGCGCCGGGGTCGGTGGTCGTCTCGAGCCTNGAGGGAAGCCGCCCGCTCCTCCTGGAGCTCCAGGTGCTGGTGAGCCCCGCCAGCTTCGGGACGCCCCGCCGCACGGTGCTGGGCATGGACTANAACCGCGTCTGCCTGCTCCTGGCGGTGCTCGAAAAGCGCCTGGGGTTTCCCNTNCAGACCCAGGACGTGTTCGTGAACGTGGCCGGGGGGGCTCGGGTGGTGGAGCCCGCGGCCGACCTNGGNCTCATCGTGGCCGCGGCGTCGAGCTACACGGATCGCCCGGTCAAGGAGGACCTCGTCGTCTTCGGCGAGGTGGGGCTCGCCGGGGAGGTTCGCGCCGTCACCGGCCTCGATGTGCGCCTGCGGGAGGCCGCGGCGCTCGGGTTTGCCGGCGCGGTGGTTCCTCGAAACAACCTGTNGGCCGACACGCCGCTCCCGCTGGACGCGCGCGGAGTGGCCTCCATCGACGAGGCGATTCAAACGCTGCTGGGATTTTCGAATCCATCTTGAGGGGATTTCGCTGCTATGACGATCATCATCGCGCGACTCGTCATTCTTCTTCTTGCCGCGGGCGGTGGTGTCGCCGTGGGACATGCGCTCGGCCTCNCCTCGCCCTGGCCCTTTCTGGCCCTGGCGGGGTCGGCCGTCGGGCTGGGCGTCCTGCTCGCGGAGCGGGGGTTTCAGCGGGTACCCATCGAGCGGATCGTCTGGGGAGGCCTNGGCGCGCTCTTCGGCCTGGTGCTGGGCCTGGTGCTGGGGGCGGCGCTGGAGGCATTTGTCCCGGGCGCCCGGGGTCCCGGCCGTGGGCTCCTGGCGCTGCTGCTCGGCTACCTGGGGGGCGCCGTCGCGCTNCGGAAAGGCGAGGAGCTCGAAGGGCTCTCGTCGGTCCTGTTTCCGAAGGTGGCGGCGCGGCGGGATCTCTACAAGATCCTGGATACCTCCGTCATCATCGACGGGCGGATCGCCGACATCTCGGAGACCGGCTTCCTCGAGGGGACGCTGATCGTCCCCCAGTTCGTGCTCCGCGAGCTCCAGCAGATCGCCGACTCCTCCGACAGCCTGAAGCGCAACCGCGGCAAGCGCGGGTTCGACGTCCTTCAGAAGATCCAGCGCATCCCCAAGGTGAAGGTCCAGATCCACGACCTGGACTTTCCCCACGTGCGCGAGGTGGACCGGAAGCTCATCGAGGTGGCCAAGGCCCTGGGCGGCAAGGTCATCACCAACGATTACAACCTGAACAAGGTGGCCGAGCTCTCGGGCGTGTCGGTCCTCAACATCAACGAGCTGGCCAACTCGCTGAAGCCCGTCGTCCTGCCCGGCGAGCTCATGCACGTGCATGTGCTCAAGGAGGGCAAGGAGTCCGGGCAGGGGGTGGCCTACCTGGACGACGGCACCATGGTCGTGGTGGACCACGGGAAGAAGTACCTGGGCCAGAGCGTGGAAGTGACCGTGACGAGCGTGCTCCAGACCACCGCGGGGCGAATGATCTTCACCCGGCTCCGGGAGGAGGAAACGGTGCCCGGAGGCCGCGGGTGAGCACGCCGTCCTTGAGCGTCGTGGCGATAGTCCCGGCGGCGGGGAGCGGGAGCCGCATGGGCGTCGCGTCGCCCAAGCAGTTCCTGCGCCTCGGGGGCGTCCCGGTGCTGGTTCGGACGCTCCGGATCCTCGCCGGGAGCCGCGTCGTCGGGGGAATCGTCCTCGTCGCGCCTCCTCCAGCCGTGGAGCGGACGCGCCGGCTCCTCGCCCGCCATCGGGTGCCCCGGGTGCTGGCCGTTGTCCCGGGCGGAGCGGAGCGCCAGGAGTCGGTGTGGCTCGGTCTCCAGGCGGTCCCGGCCGCGGCGGACCTGGTGGTCGTGCACGACGGGGTGAGGCCGTTCATCACGGGGACGCTGGTGCGGGACGTGGTGGAGGCCGCGGGGCGTTTCGGGGCGGCTATCTGCGGGATCCCGGTGCGCGAGACGGTCAAGCGGCACCGGGAGGGATTCGTCGAGGCGACCGTTGACCGGGGCGGGCTCTGGCTCATCCAGACCCCCCAGGCCTTTCGCCGTACCCTCTTGTGGGAGGCTCACGACAAGGCCCGGCGGGACGGGTTCCTCGGGACCGACGACGCCGTCCTCGTCGAGCGGCTCGGCGTGCCGGTGAGGATGGTCGCCGGCCTCCAGGAGAACCTCAAGATCACGACGCCGGACGACCTGGCGCGGGCGCGGGTCTTCGCGAGCGCACGGGGACACCGGTGAACCGCGTGGGGCTGGGCTTCGATCTCCACCCCACCACGCCGGAGCGCCCGCTGATCCTCGGCGGGGTCGCCGTCCCTGCGGAGCGCGGGTTGGCCGGCCACTCGGACGCCGACGTCCTGAGCCACGCCGTGGCCGAGGCGCTGCTGGGGGCGCTGGCCCTCGGCGACCTGGGGCGCCATTTCCCGGACTCCGACCCCCGCTATCGAGGCGTGTCGAGCCTTCGGCTGCTCGGCGAGGTCCTCGCGCTCGTGACGGCGCGGGGCGCCCGGCTGATCAACGTGGACGCCACGGTCATCGCCCAGTCGCCGCGGCTCGGTCCCTGGCTCCCCGAGATGGCCAAGCGCCTGGCCGAGACCCTGCGGGTGGATCCGGAGCGGGTGAGCGTGAAGGCCAAGAGCCCGGAAGGGCTCGGTCTGCTGGGCCGGCAGGAAGGGATTGCCGCCATGGCGGTCGTGAGCGTCGAGGTCGCCGAGTGACGGTTCGGGTAAGGTTCGCGCCGAGCCCGACCGGTTCCCTCCACATCGGGAACGCCCGCACCGCGCTCTTCAACTGGCTCTTCGCCCGGAGGCACGACGGGCGCTTCATCCTCAGGATCGAGGACACCGACCGGGAGCGGTCGAAGCCGGAGTTCGAAGCGGCGATCCTCGAAGATCTGCGATGGCTCGGTCTCCGCTGGGACGAGGGGCCCGATGCGGAGGGGGAAGCGGGGCCGTACCGGCAGTCCGAGCGGCTTTCCGCCTACCGCGCCGCCGTGGATCGGCTCCTCGATGAGGGCAAGGCCTATCACTGCTTCTGCACTCCCGAGGCTCTTGAGGCTCAGCGGCGGGAGCTCCTGGCGCGGGGTTTCCCGCCGCGGTACGACGGC
>C687J29039_10000908_pt1 | contig 12348 bp, 6 predicted proteins | sample RifCSP16_2_FD_29039 | JGI IMG/M metagenome (IMG submission 29039)
TCCATCGGTCAGGTCTACAAGTTGATCCACATCTTGCGCGTACCCTTCCTCTCCTCGCAGCGGGTCAGTTCACGCTTCCTTTTCTTGCCCCTGGCAATGCTGATTTTCCTGGCTGCGATCCACCTGCAAGAACATTTCAAGAGACAGCGGGTGGGCAACTGGGTCAAAGCGTTCGAGGTGGCGTTGGTTGGGTTGGGTGCCCAAGACCTGTGGCAACACTTCAAGGCCTGGCGCATCACGAACATTGGCAAGATCTTCGGCCCTCAACCCCTCGATCTCTCCTTGTATACCGTCGCCAACCACCCCGACCCCCCATACATCACCGCGCTGGTGGTCGGACTGGCGGTTACCCTGGCGACATTCCTGTTCCTGCTCATCATGGCTTGGAAGGAGAGCAAGCGGCGCACCGAGGCACCCTAGGGCCAGCGACGCAGGGGCAGAACTTCCTTCGACTATTCAATCCAAACGGGTCGATGCAGGCGATCTGGCGCGCACCTCCAACGTCGCGGTGACCGCGAANGGAGGTAAGCGAGGATCGCCTGCGGTGGAGTGAGCCTTGTCGAGCGGCCGGCGAGGGAGTCTTCTCCCCGGCGCTAGGGGTGGGGCCGTCAATCGAGGAGNATCAGCGACACGCATTCGCGCGCCCGCGACGCTGGCCAACACCTTGAGCGACACTCGTGGATTCGAACTTACCGTCTCCGTCCGGCCCAAACAGGACTATTGGGATGCCGGCGGGTGGAAGACGTAGTCCTTTCCGAAGACACCTACGGCAGGCATGCCGAGAGACTCGATCTCTTTGAGGACGAACGGGAAGTTGGAATAGGCGGATGAGTCTACGATGACGTACTCAACGTTCAATTCGTTCAACAGATCCACACTGGCGTCATCCGGGAAACCCTCCATGACAGGCCTGATCCTGGAGTATTGCGCCGGAGGGAATGCGTTGAAGAAACCTCCCAGGAAGGGCTTGCCGTGGATCAAGCTGTTGTAGACCTGATCCTGGTCTTCCTCCTGGTAGAAAGGAAACTGGGCGACCAAACCTTCCCCCGGTTGCGTGGCGAGCCAGTAGTCAACGGGACGGGCCTGTATCCTGGCGAAATCAACGTAGGGCCCCGGGTAGAAGTCAAGGAAGATCAGCGCCAACAAACCAAGCACAATCGGGCTGCGCCAATGACGCATTCGGGTCTCGAGCCAGGCCGAGCCAAGCCCAGAAAGCACCCCCAGGCTGAGCAAGACAAAAACGGAGAAGCGCTTGAAGGTCCGGAGTTTCGAGAAGAGCGGGAAGTACTGNAACATGTAATAGCCGGGGAGCCGAATCGAGATGCTCTCACGGTCGACAACCCCTTGCAGGAAGGCGGGTACAGGGAGGCGAACCAATCCCTCAAGCCAGTGAAGATTCGTTCCGAGCGCCAGGATGAACGCGGCCGAGGAAGCCAATACCAGAAGACGGATCAGGTTGCGGTAGCGAGGATCATCCTTGAGTCGAAACACGCCCAGAAGCGCCAGCGGGAACGCGACCGCGCCCAGGTAGAGCGTTCCCTCCATCCAGTGATCTCGGTTGAAGTTTTCGGCGATCCACGCGCCCCAGAGGAAATGGTCCGTGGAGGGAAGGACAAAGTCGGTCACGCTTGCCGAGCCCGACACGACCGAATCGACCGATCGGCTGGGCAGACCCCCCTGTCCGGCGAGCTGGATAAAAGGGAATGACCCGGCGACGACAAGCGGCGCCGACACGAGAAGGGCGAGAGCCATCCGCTTCCAGCGTTGAATGTCGCTGATGCCACTGCGATCGAACAAGACCAGATACGCCGCGACCGCGATACCGCTGATCAGGAGCGTCATGTAGAGGTAGTACATGGTCGTCAGCGCGACGAGGCCCAGGGAAAGACCTGTCAGAACGATCGCCCGCCGAGGTCGCCTGCCGAAAAGAAGGTCTGAAAGGCCCATGAAGTAGAGGGGAAACCACAGGGTGCCGGCCACGTTCAAATGACCCGAAAGGAAATGTGCAACTCGGAACGGGATAAATGCGAAGACTGTCCCAGCGATCAGCCCGGCCCCCGGGCTGCCTGTCAGGTCGTGAACCCAAAGGTGCATGAAATACCCGGAGAGGACGAAGGTTAGCAAGAGGGCGACGTTGTAGCCGAGGATCGGCCCCCAAACAAGGCTGAACGGAAAGCCCAAGGCGAGCTCGGAGGGTGCGATTTCGGTGTAGGCCAGGCTCCAGCCCTCGGGGTAGTTGAGCTGTGGGACGGCAATTGGAGAGACATGCAGATCGAAGATGGTCTTCTTGAACCAGGCCATCATCCACACNAAGTAGATGTTGTCTCCGATTTGCCCGACGACTGAATCCCCGGCGTGGAGCACGAGCGGCCAGGTCATGACGATTGTCANGACCACAAAAAACGCTGGCGGCCCCAGAATGGCCAGCCAGCGGCGGATGGCGGAGGCTTCAGCCGGGGCGCGCCGGCGGTCTTCAACCTCTGGAATGCTCGCAGCCTTGTTCACGTCAATCGTCTCACGCGGCCTGTCTGTCCCACTTGATGAAAGTCCACAGCCAGGATGGAATGATCCATAGGGCTTCCGCCACCATCCACCATGGACGGGCGAGCAGGGCCACCGCCAGCGCATCTCCCTCGGTCATGAACCGCGACAGCAGAAANGCAAGCGCCGCCTCTCGGATCCCCAACCCCGCCGGAACGAAGACGATAACGAAGCCGACACACCAGGCCAGTGAGAACACGGACGCGGCCCCGATCCACGACAGCGACACGTCCGGGTTGATCGCAACAACCAGCTGTCGAAACGACACGCCCAGCGCCAGCCAGAAAACGCAGCTAACGATGAAGGCCCAAGGCAACCAGGCGAGGCTTACGTCTTCGCTCGGTATTTCCAGGATGGGCAANGCCGTCGAACGAAGCAATCGAATCGAAGACAAGAACCTCCAGAACCACGGCAACTGGGTCAGCAAGAGGACGAGGATGCTCCCCGCAATTCCGATACCAAGGATGAGGCGAAGATTCTCGGAAGCGGGCATCCCCCGGGTGAGTCCCAGAAGGGCGATCGTCGCCCCTCCGAGAAACAAGGCGGTCACTTCGCGGAATACGCTGACGACCGACTTGGTNCGGTCGACGCCGGCGCGTTGATAAGCTACCATCCGACCGGGAAACGCCCAGATGCCCCCTGGCAAGTACTTCGGCAGTTGCGAAATGAAGTAGAGCCGTATCGCTTGATATACCCCCAGCACGTTTGTCAGCCGCCGTACCGTGAACCATGAGATGCTGGCCATGAGAGGCATGACGAGGAACAGAATCGCTTGTGAGAATATGAAGTAGGACCAGTTGATATGGGTCAGGGCCGCCTGCACCTCGCGCCAACTCTTTGACATCGCAAGCGCAAGCGGGGCGAGGGCGGCCACAAGGACCAACAGTCGTACGAGCCCGAGCAGGGTGTTGTGTTTGGCACCCTTTTCGAGGCTGTCAGGCTGGAGGGAGTTCATTCTCGGCCTTGGCTCCCTCGGACCCATCTTCGAGCAACATCACATACTCGTCCCCGCGGTAGTGGATGCGGCCGCTTGAAATCTGGTCAGCGATGAGTCCCAGGAGCCAGGTCATGGTGGCGCCGGTGAAGAGCAGGATNGAAGCGTTCGGTAGAAGGAGCCGGCCGGCATTCAACACTCCCGCCACCCACGCCAACAGCCCCAAGAAGGCCAATATCACTCCCGTAGGCAGGAATATGCGAAGAGGGTCGTAGAGCATGATCATCCGCAGGATGATGGTCACAAACCTGGTCCCATCCCGCCAGAGTCTTATCTTGCTCTTACCGGAAGCGCGCTGGGCCACCTTGATTGGGAGAAAGGCCACGTTATAGCCGGCCTTGAGAAACGCAAGCGTGACCGTCGTNGGCGCCGAGAAGCCGAATGGGAACAGCGGCAAGAAGTGCAGGACGATGGACCTTCGCAGAGCCCGAAAGCCGGAGGTCAGGTCCTCGACTTTCGTCCTCGACAACCAGCTGGCGAACCAGTTGAAGAAGGTGTTGGCCGCGCCCCGGTGCAAGCTGCCTTCATAGCCGATCGTGCGTGCGCCAATCACCAGGTCGTTTGGCGGGATCAACGAGGTCANCCTGAAGATGTCCACCGGGGAGTGCTGGCCATCGGCATCCATGGTCACCACGATCTCTCCGCGCGCGACACGAATGCCGGTACGCAGGGCCGCTCCGTTGCCCATGTTGCGCAGGTGCCGGGCCACGCGCAGCCGGCCCGGATAGCGCTCCGCCAGATCACGCAACACATCGGCCGTTCTGTCCGCCGAGCCGTCGTCGACGGCAATGACCTCGAAGGATTCCGCCTCGGAACTGAGGGTGTCGATGATCCCGGTGATCAAGGTCCCGATCTCGGCTTCCTCCTCAAAGATCGGGAGGACGATCGACAGGCGAGGACTAGCCGAGTCTTGTGCGATCGAAGGGCGGGCTGCCCCACGTTCGGTTTGTCTTCCTCTCACTATCCGGCGGGTCATGGCCTCTCTCCTGCGATTGCGGAACAGTCACAGGCGCGGTTCCCCGGGCGAGGGCTTCCGGTGTTGGCGGGCCTGGTCACATCCGGCATGCTAGATCGCCTCTCTCACTGGCGGTACCGTCCTCAGTCATTCTCCGCCTCGGCTGATTCGTAGAAGGTCGCCNGGGAAGACGTATAAGTCATCGTCACATGCAGGGCATCGAGTACGANTTTCTCCTCGCTATCCAGCGCACCGAAGAGGACTAGGACAGCACCCTGGTCGAGTTTGGTCTGGGCGTCGGTGACCTGCTTCTCGAAATCTTCCCGATAGGCGAGCTGGTATGCGTCAAACTGGATCGGACGCATGTAGGCCGGTCGACCGATAAGGATGAAAACCAGCTCCGGGTTATTGGAGATAATCGGATCCACCGCTGCGACCTCTTCCAATCGGCTGACGACCTCCGGCATGGTGTGTCTGAGACCGGTGTAACCGATCTCAGGGATCGGATCCCTGACGATCTCGATCGTTCCCGGCAGATACATCCCGACAAGCGCCAGACCTGCCAGGCCCACCCCGAATCGCACCACTCGCTGGGCGCTCACCTCCTCGAGCAGGCGGAAGATGACGCAAGCGAAGAAGATGACGGTCGCGGCGTACACCGGGAGGAGATAACGGGGGGGAGCGCTCAAGGTTGTCCCGGCATCCAGGAATGTGGAGTTCACCACCAGGACGGCCAGATAACTGACGATGGTTAGAAGCAGGATCCACGGCACGATATTCTTCTTGCGCCAGCCTTCTTCGTTCTTGGGCGGCCCGCCCCGCAGACTTCGAATAGCGAAGACGGCAGGAATGGTTAATGCCAAGACAAGCGAGATGGCGCCCCGCAGGATCAGCGGCAGGCCTAATGCATCCGGAACGAACCACGAGCTCGCCGCCGAGAGGAACGCCCGGATCAACTCAGGTCGCATCGGATGGTAGATCACCTCGCGGTTGACACCGGTACCGGCAACGGCGACGTTCCACCTCAGCCACAGGTAAACGGGCGTCAGGCTGATCCCGGCCAACAAGGCGCAGTCGAAGAGCCGACGGAGCCATCTTGTCTGGCTCAACCAGAGAATCGCCAGAGCGAACGAGAGGACCAGCGCCAGACCGACGTAGCGGGTCAGCGTGGCCGCTGCCAGGCACAGCCCCACGCCAACCAGCACGCTTAAGCGGCCACTCTCAATGTAGACGACGATGCCAAGGATCCCCGAGAGTGTGAGAAAAATGTAAAGGGGTTCCGACATCACCCAGGCATGGAAGCCGACCATGTCTTGGGCAGCCAGGGTAGCCAGGGCAGCCAGAAGTGTGGGCCAGATCGATCGGGTGTAGCGGTGGACCAGGATACTGACGAGCAGGATGTTCGCCCCGAACAGCGCCGCGTTCATCGTGCGGGCCACCTGGAAAAGGTCAAGCCCGGTGAGCCCCAGGAGCGCCAACGCGGCTGAGAAGCCGGGCGGGAAACCGGTGATCGGTTTCACCTCCCCTCCCCCCGAGGTTCGGCTGAAACCATTCCCTTCGAGCAGGTTGTCGGCCCCCATCACATAGTAGGCCGAGTCGCCGCTGGCCCCCGGCCCGTAGCGGGTGACGAGGAAGATCACCGCGGCGCCGACAAGGGCCAACAAGGAAACCCAGAAGAGCCAGGGGTGCCTCTCGCGATTGCCCTCCGATTCAACGACAGCCATCGGCCTCCTCAACACCAACGAGACGCGGAAGGGCTCTTTCGCCTGCCTCGAATGAGCCAAGCGTCGAACTTCTTGCGCCGCGGAGAGCCGGACGAGATTCTACCATCCACTCATCGGCAGGCCATGTGTCAGCCGGATCCTGATCAGCCGGGAGAAAGGCCGGGCTTCAATCTGAGTGGTGAGTGGGCGACGCGTCACCCCCGCTGCCCCGGCTTGGATCGTCGGCCCAGCACGCCACCTTACGTTGTGGTGGAGGGCGGAAGATCCAACGACGCATCAAATCCAGGCCGGCGACCGCTGTGGGTCGTTGCAGGCTGGCCGGCGGATCGTGCGGGAATGACTATTGACCCCGGGTGGAGCCTGACGGCAACTTGCAGCGCGAGAATCTCGCAGGGCAGGCGGTCTCCATTCAGGGCTCAACGATCAAAGCCTCGACCCGATCCCACAAGATGTTGGGCGAACCTCGCTTCAGGTACAGCGTTCCTTCGGGCAGGGACGATACGAGTTCGGGCACTTCGATCCGGACGTAGCCGCGGAGGTAGGGCTGCGCCTGAGCCGAGGTGCCATTCAGCATTTCGACGACCATGTCGGGCTGGAGCTTGCCGATCGAATATCCGTAATCCCATTTCATATGGCCCGGGCGGAAGTCGATCCAGGTGTAATCCTCGGGAGTACCGGCCGGCCCTCTGGCTACCGTGCGATCGCTCTTACCAAGCAGGTCGATTGAATAGCGCTCATCGAAATAGGGGATGCCGCCTGCGGCCACAACGGCAACGCGGGCCTGGTCGCCGGTCACGGTCTGAATGTAGTTGGCGATCCTGACGTTACGCGCATTGCCCCCAATGAAGACCGAGCGAGTGCGGAGCAGCAGGTACTTGAGATCGGACGGATAAATCAGCACGTTGAAATTGAGCAGGCCGACGCAGGCGAAGCTCACCATAGCGACTGTGGATGCCGTTTGTATCGCCCGCCTGGACGCAAGGGCGCCGAGGGCTGCTATCAGACCCTGACGGAGCCTGTCGAGGGCGACAGCAAACAGGATGAAGAACAGCGGCATGGCGATGGACACAAACCGATTGCTCCCTCCCCTGTTTTCCCAACCATCCCCGCCCACGTACACGCTGTACCCGATCTGGGCGATGAAGACGATGATCAACAAGGCCTTGTACTTATCGCGATCCACGACGAATAGGATGAATGGAAAGAGCAGCAGCACCCAGTTGAGGTGCCACATGAATTGAATCATGACGTACAAGCCCCGAGCGATCCTCAACAGGACGGGATAGCCCGTCATCTTCAGATAATACGTGTTCGGGAGCACATCCCCGTAATACAGCATCCGGAAGACCGTGCTCGCCAGCAGCACACCAACCAGCAATCCCCCGCCCCACTGGAGGTGCTTCCGCCGGTTCCGTCGGTCCACAAGGGCCAGGTAGAGCCAGATCGCGCAGAACGGGACCAGTGCGTCGATTCGGATGAGCAGGCCGACTGCCATCATGATGTAGAGACCGAGGGAGACCTCACTGCGCCGCAGTCCCGAAACCGCCAGCCAAACCGCAGCCGTAACAAACAGAGTCAACAGGGCGACCTCATTCCCCAGCAGGCCCCAATTGTTGAGGGGGTAATAGAACGCCGTAAGGAGGACGGCCACCAGACCAACGACGGTTTTGTGTGCCGTGAGTTCCTCGGCCAGCTTCTTTACCAGTATGAGGTTGAATGCGAGGAGCAGCCCGGACAGAACCTGGACCGGCAGGCTCATCAGGGGTGGGGGAACCGGAAAGAGATGGAAGACCGCCATGACCAGGACCCAAAGCGGGTTGGAGTAGCCTTCGACGTGCTCCCCGCCGGCATTCCAGACAAGCCCCTGACCGTGGGCGAAGTTCCTGGCGTACTGCATCGATATCATGGCGTCGTCGAATAGAACGAAGTACCGCGTCCCGTTGATGACGAAGCTGCTCTGAAAGATGAAGACGGCGGCATAGAGCAGATAGCCGACGAGCATCGCCGCCAGGATCAGCTGGCCAAGTCTCTTCTCCTTCACCATTCACTCACCTTTGGGATTGGGTGACCACTATAACAAGGGCCCAACGATCCAGCGCTCTCGCAGTTCATCGTTGCTTCGATCGGCGGCCAGCTCGGGGCTGAGACCGTGTCGGATTCTGAGGGAGCGGATCGTTGGAGATGGCAAATCCTATCATGGTCAGTTGCCGGCTGACGGCCGCGGCGGGTGTCAGGCAACTCGGCCCGCCCAGGATTGATAACCAATGAGCCGGATCGCCCCTACCCCGGACNATTCCCCTCCAGTCGCCCTGGCTCCCACCCGGACACGGCACAGGCAGTATAATCCCGAGGCTGNTCGCAACAACCTGCTTCCTCACGTCGTCCACCGCCCTCGGGTCGGGGACGATGGTGGAGTCTCCCTCGCGTAAATGGAAGCCAAGCGCTCTTGATCCCTTCTTCCCAGGCAATCCAAGGCCAGGAATACGAACCATCCATGGNAGGGAACCCTAACCGTTCCAGCGCCGGCATGAGCAGCGGACTTTCCCCGAAGCAGCGCGCCCACTGGAGGGCTCTTCTGGTTTCGGCGATCGTCCTCGGCATCGCCGTCCGGGTGTGGGCGGCGCTTCAGTGGCCGGCGAATTTCCAGAGTGACGAGGCGGTCTTCGGCCTTATGGCGCGCCATATCCTGGCCGGACAGTTCACTCCGACTCTCTACGGGCCGGCCTACCTGGGGAGTATCGAGTCAATCCTGGCCGCCGGGTTCATGTCGCTTCTGGGGCCATCCGTGATGGCCTTTCGCCTGGCCACAGTCCTCCTTTTCGCGGTCTTCTTCGTGCTTCACTCGATTTTCACCTCGCGCAATTTTGGTCAACCGGTCGCNTTTGTGAGTCTGTTGTTCCTGGCACTCCCCGGCTTCCACGTCCTCAATTGGACCTATCAGCCGATCGGTACCTATGGAGCTATGTTCGTACTCGGAACTGCACTGATGCTAATCGGGGTCCCCGAGATCGCCGATCCGCGACGAAGGACTCTGCGCGCCTTGGCGATGGGTGTTTTGATCGGCCTCGGAATATGGTCAAACAACACCTTCGTGGTGTACGTTGCGGCAGTCACCCTGGCGGCGTTCGTGTGTTCGCCAGAGTGGCGGTCGATCCACGCCAAACTGAAGACCTTTGCCGAACGGACCATCCAGATCCCGCTCGCAGAAATGCTCCCTGTGATTGTGCTCGGCGTGGCTGGTCTGGGCGTGTTGGCCTTCTTCAGCGGCGGATGCAGGCCGGAGGGGCTCTACCAGACNATCGGATCAGTCTCCAGGGTGACGTTGGTCGTTGTGGGTGGCGCAGTCGCTGTGTACGCAGCAACTCTGAGTAAACGACGCGCCCAACTCGCCATTGAGGGTGCTACATTGCTCGGCGGGTTCTTCCTGGGTTACTCCCCCATCCTATACAACTGGCTCGCCAAAGGCGTCCCACCCTATTGGGCGGTGTACGCTTCGTGCCCGACTGGTGCGGCCTCGCACGCCAGGCTGCTTGCCAAAGAGATCCTTCCAGGCTTATGGGGAATTCCGACGGTCGATCAACTGAAGCAGATCCCCGCAATCCCCCTGATAGCCTGGGCCATCGTCATTCTCCTTGTCGTGGCTGCACTGGCTTGCTTCGTCTGGTGGAATCGAGTAACGATCTGGAGAACGCTGACCTTCTCACCGCCCGGGCCGGAGAGCAAGCCCGTGATGATGGTCAGTCTCACCCTGGCTCTTACGATNCTGGTCAGCGTCCTGGCCGAGAACACGGTCGACATCCACAGCATTCGCCACATGCTGGTTGCGGTACAGGCGAGTGCCGTCATNTTCGCCGTGTTCCTGGTCCGGCTTGCGGGTCGAACCCGGGTGGTGGGAACCCTGATCATCGCCTTCTGGACATTGCTCGTCGGCCTCAGCAATCTGACCTATGCCAACGCCAACTGGTTGATCAAGTTCAGCCGCTACGACACCCAGCAGGTCGAGGTGCTCGAGCGCTATCTCGCCGAGAATGGTGTCCGGTACGGATACGCGGACTACTGGGGGGCGTACACGCTTGATTTCCTGCTGGAGGAGGGAGTAATCCTGGCCCCTTTCAACGGGATAAACCGGTACCTCCCGTACTCGCAGGCCGTCAGCTCAGCTCCCAAGCTGGCTTATATCTTCCCGGCGGGGAATGCCCCGGCACCCAGCGGTCTGTTTGAGGACCTGAAGCTTTTCCTTTCGGACAAGGACAATCAAGAAGGCGAAGGACCCGCCCGGCCACACATCCGGGAGCAGTTGAGCACGCAGGAGATCGTGAGCATGCAGCGCGTCGCCGATTGGGACGTGTGGATCGTGGCCGACAAGTAGGTGTTCCTTCACGCTCCGATCATCTGCACTAGAGGCGGCGATCCCACGAACTGGAGACTTGCCCTCCGCGTGACAGGACCATNCAAAGGCGAACCGTTGTCGCTTAGAGAAACGCTTCATCGTCAGCCTCGGATTGTTGATCCATGAAACGCGTCGGCCTGTACTTCGAGGGTCATCGCTTTCGAAAGCTTCTGCTCATGGCTGCGGTAGTCGCACTGGGGGCTGCAGTCCAGGCCTGGGCAGCCGCACAATGGCCGCAGAACTTCGACAGCGATGAGGCGATTTTCGGCCTTATGGCGCGCCATATTCAGCGAGGCGAGTTCGTACCCACCGTCTATGGCACTGAGCACCTCGGAAGCATTGAGTCGCTCGTTGCGGCAGGCTCGTTTTCGCTTTTCGGGGAGTCGGTAACCGCACTTCGGGTAGGGTCGGTCCTTCTGTACACGGTCTTCCTCATTCTGCTCGCCATCCTTGTCAACAGGTGGTTTGGATACCCAGTCGCTCTGGTCAGTCTCTTAATGCTCGCCCTTCCCGGGTTCCATGTGCTTTCGTGGACGTACAAACCCATTGGTGCCTACGGTACACTCCTTGTTCTCGGGACCGCAGTGATCTTCCTTTCCCAGGTCAAGCATAAGACGGATCTCTCGCGCACTCTGGGAGCCGGCGGGGTGGGGGTCCTGGTCGGTCTGGGCATGTGGTCCAATCAAATGATCGTCGTCTACGTCGCCGCCCTGGGCATCGTTGCCTTTCTGGCCTCCCCCGAGTGGAACGCTCTCTATGAGCGGCTGGAGGCCCTCAGCCAAGAGCACGTGCATATCCCCCTGAGAGAGNTTCTCCCGGTTGTCGTGCTCGGTGCGGCGGGGATCGGGGTCCTCGCTTTCTTCAGCAGCGGCTGCCAACCCGTATGGCAGTTCGAGAAGGTGGAATCGATTGCCCGGGCGGTGCTCGCGGTAGTGGGCCTAGCGCTCGGCCTTTCGGCGCTTCGTTTCAGCAAGCGCAGAGCTCGGATCGTCATGAACGGGGGAGCACTCGCCCTTGGGAGCGGCGTGGGCTATTCGCCGATGCTCTTCGATTGGCTCGTCAGCGGTAATTCGCCTGTATCCGTTATCCGAAAATCCTGCCCCACCAACGCCGTCTCCCATNTTGAGCTCCTTGTGAAGGAAATCCTTCCGGGGATCTGGGGTATCCCTACCCTGGGGGATCTTGTCACACTGCCCGCGTCGATGATGCTTCTCTGGGCAGGCATCATGGGATTGGTATGCCTCNCGCTCGTAGCATATGTGTGGCGCCATCGCACCGAACTGTGGAGGCTGGTGGCATTCTCCCCGCTCGACGGACCGTCGCAGCCCTTCCTTGTTGTTGCCCTGCTTCTGGTGATACCGGTCGTGTTGAGCGTTTTCGGCAGCAACACGGTTGATGTCGACAGCGCCCGTCACTTGCTGGTGACTGCCGAGGCAAGTTCGGTCGTGTTTGCCCTCTTTCTGATAGGCCTGTCGAGACCCTCACCGAAGGCCGGGATCCCGATCCTTGTGTTCTGGATACTCTTCGTTGGCCTGACCAACCTCAATTATTCGAGCGAGCACTGGCCGATCAAGTTCTCTCGGTATGATCCAGATCGGGTTGAGATCCTCGAAAGCTACTTGAGAGATGAGGGAGCAACGGAGGGGTTTGCGGACTATTGGGGGGCCTTCACCTTGGATTTCGTCACAGCGGAGAGGATCACGCTCGCCCCCTATAACGGTTTGAATCGGTATCCGCCCTACAC
>C687J29039_10000909_pt1 | contig 12337 bp, 10 predicted proteins | sample RifCSP16_2_FD_29039 | JGI IMG/M metagenome (IMG submission 29039)
CCGCGGCGTCCACGGCCTGGCATTCCACGCCTGGGCGCGCCGCGGCGAGTGCCGCCTGCTGCGCCCGCTGCTCGATCGCGAACACCTGCTTCATCTTGTCGGTGGCCTTGCCCAACACGAACGTGCGGCTGATGTCGGAGCGATAGCCTTCCACGGCGCACCCGCCGTCAATCAGCAGGATGGTCCCCTCGCGAATCACCTGGGGTGTCACCGAGCCGTGCGGCAGCGCCGAGTATGGACCCACCTGGACCCCCGCGCCTCCGGAGAACCCGAGCCGCCGGTGGGCCAGCGAGACGAGGTCGGCGAACCGATCCTGCGTCATCCCCTCCGTGAGCGCCCGGTACGCCGCCTCGTAGGCCTTGAGCGTCACCTCGGAGGCCAGGCGCATCAGCTCGCTCTCGTGCGCCGTCTTGACGCCTCGGCACCCGGCGGTGACCGGGGTCGCGCTCACCAGCGACAGCGAGGGTCCGGCTTGGGCCACGCCGTCGCTGAAGACGTGGCGCACGGTTTCCTCGATGCCGACCCGTCCGGTGGCACCGCCTCGGGCCTTCAGGCCATCAGCCACCAGCGCGTAGGGGCTCTCGTCCTCCTGCCAGGTGAGAAAATCCACGTCGCCGGCCAGCGGGCTGTCCTGCACCTGCTCGCGCGCACGNTCTTCTTCGAACGCCGGGCACACCAGAAACGCCCTGCCCTCCACCGGCACGACCAACGCCAGGAGCCGCTCGCTCCCGCCCCAACGGATGCCGGTGAAGTAGTCCAGGGACGTGCCGCCCGTCAGCAGCATCCCGTTCAGCGTGTNGTCCCGCATCAATCGCCTGGCCTTTTCGATCCGCGCCCGGCGCTCCTCCAGCGTGATGGGTGTGGCGCGCTCGCGCATGGAGGTGAGCGCCGCGATCGAGGGAGGCAGCGGACCCGCTTGCTGCTCGGCGGCCGGGGCGTCGGGGAGCTCCCCGCGGTAGAAGGCGCCGGCGGCGGCGACCGCGGAGTATTGGACGAATTCGCGACGGGTGACCATGCGGGGCTCCGGCAGAGAGATCGGCCTAAACGATATCCGGCGGGTCGGGCCGGGGCCAGCGCGGAGGGCGTNGTCCGTTGTCCGTGAGTCCCCGTGCCTGCCGTCACGCCACGGATAACGGACAACGGAGAACGGATAACGCTCTTATATTCCCGCCCATGCGCCAGGACCGGATCCGCAACTTCTGCATCGTGGCCCACATCGATCACGGCAAGTCCACGCTGGCGGACCGCCTGATCGAGGCCACCGGCACCCTCCAGAAGCGGCAGATGCGGGACCAGGTGCTGGATACGCTGGACCTGGAGCGCGAGCGCGGCATCACCATCAAGCTCAACGCCGTCCGCATGAACTACCGCGCCGCGGACGGCGAGCTCTACGAGCTCAACCTCATCGACACGCCGGGCCACGTGGACTTCACCTACGAGGTGTCCCGCTCGCTGGCCGCGTGCGAAGGGGCGATCCTGGTGGTGGACGCGAGCCAGGGCATCGAGGCGCAAACCATCAGCAACCTCATGCTGGCGCTCGACGCCGGGCTGGGGATCGTGCCGGTGCTCAACAAGATCGACCTGCCCGCCGCGGAGCCGGAACGGCGGGCAGGCGAGCTGGCCGAGCTCCTGGGCACGCCGGCCGAGGAGATCCTCCGCGTTTCGGCCAAGGAGGGGGTCGGCATTGCCGAACTCCTCGAGGCGATCATCCGACGGGTCCGGGTGCCCGCGGGCGACCCCGACGCGCCGCTCCGCGCGCTGATCTTCGATTCCTACTACGACCGCTACCGCGGCGCCATTCCCAGCATCCGGGTGATGGACGGCGCCATCCGGCCCGGCATGGAGATCGCGTTCGGCTCCCACGCCCAGGACCGCTACGAGGTGGCCGAGGTGGGCTACCTCCGGCTCAGCCACCAGCCGACCGACCTCCTGGAGGCCGGGGAGGTGGGCTACGTGGTGGCCAACGTGCGCGGCGTGCGCGAGACCCGGGTGGGAGACACCATCCTCGATCCCGCGCGGCCGGCGCAGCAGATGCTGCCCGGCTACCGCGACGTCCACTCCATGGTCTTCGCGGGGCTTTACCCCACCGAACCCAATCAGTACGAAGAGCTGCGCGACGCGCTGGCCAAGCTCCAGCTGAACGACGGCGCCCTGCACTACGAGCCGGAAACGTCGGTGGCGCTGGGCTTCGGCTTTCGCTGCGGCTTTCTGGGGTTGCTCCACATGGAGATCGTGCGCGAGCGGCTGGAGCGGGAGTTCGATCTCGACCTGATCAGCACCGTCCCCAACGTGGAGTACCACGCGTACCGGGCCGACGGCTCCTTGGAGCTGGTGGAGAATCCTACGAAGATGCCGCACGGCTCCACCGTGGACCGGGTCGAGGAGCCGTTCGTGAAGGCGCATGTCACGACGCCCGCGGACTACATCGGCGCCATCATGCAGCTGGGCCAGGAACGGCGCGGCGTGTACCTGGGGATGCATTACCTCGATCCCGCGCGCGTGCAGTTCACCTGGGAGTTCCCCCTGGCGGAGATCATCCTGGATTTCTACGACCGTCTGAAGACCATCAGCCGAGGGTATGCGTCGCTCGACTACGAGTTCCTGGGCTACCGCCAGAGCGACGTGGTGCGGCTGGACATGCTGATCAACGGCGATGCGGTGGACGCCTTCAGCGTGATCCTGCACCGGATGAAAGCCCACGACTGGGGGAAGAAGCTCGCCGGAAAGCTGCGCGAGCTGATTCCGCGGCAGTTGTTCGAGGTGGTGATTCAAGCGGCCGTCGGCTCCAAGATCATCGCCCGCGAGAGCATTCGCCCCCTCCGCAAGAACGTGACCGCCAAGTGCTATGGCGGCGACGTCACCCGGAAGCGCAAGCTTCTGGAGAAACAGAAGGAAGGGAAAAAGCGGATGAAGCAGGTGGGCACCGTGGAGATCCCGCAGGAAGCGTTCCTGGCCGTGCTCCAGGTCGAGTGAGCGGAGGAGCGATGCGCGTCATCGTCGGGGTGGATCTGGGCGGGACCAACATCGTCGTGGGCGGCGTGCCGGAAGACGGCGGGGCGGTGTACGCGCTCGCCAGCGAGCGCACGCCGGTGCAGCTGGGGGCGGAGGCGGTGGTTCAGGTGATCGTCCGGATGATCCAGACGTGTGTGGAAGGCACCCGGCGCCAGGCGCCCGGTGCGGACGTGGTGGGCGTCGGGATCGGGGCGCCGGGACCGCTCGACACCAAGCGGGGCATCGTGATCTTCGCGCCAAACTTGAGCTGGCACAACATGCCCCTCCGCGATCGCATCGCCGACGCAGTCAGGCTCCCCACCACGCTGGACAACGACGCCAACTGCGCGGTGCTGGGGGAGTGGTGGCAGGGTGCGGCGCGGGGCGCCCGCTTCGTGGTGGGCCTGACCATCGGCACCGGCGTGGGCGGCGGGATCGTCCTCGACGGACAGCTGTTTCACGGCGCCGCCGACGTAGCCGGCGAGATCGGGCACACGTCCATCGACCTGAACGGGCGCCGCTGCAAATGCGGCAACTACGGCTGCATCGAGGCCTATGCGTCCGGCCCGGCCATCGCCGCCCGCGCGGTGGAAGGGCTGGAAGCGGGGGCCACGTCCCGGCTGGCGGAGTACGTGAAGGGCGACCTCAGCGCGATCGACGCGCAAGTGGTGTACCAGGCCTCACGCGACGGCGACGATTTCGCGCAGGAGGTGGTCCGGGATACGGCCCGGTTCCTGGGCGCCACCATCGCCAGCGTGGTGAACATCCTCAATCCCGAGGTGGTGGTGATTTGCGGCGGGGTCACCTTGGCTGGGGAGCAGTTGTTCGCGCCGCTCCGGGAAGAGGTCCGCCGCCGCGCGTTCAAACCGGCCGTGGCCGCCTGTCGCATCGTGCCCGGCTCGCTGACCGGAACGGCCGGCGTCTACGGCGCGGCGGCCACGTTCAAGGTGCAGCGCTGGGGCAAGGCGTGAGGCGACTAGGGGTCATCGGGACCATGGTCTGGGACCGCATTCACGGCCGGGGCATCTCGCCGGAGCCGGTGGAGGAGTGGGGCGGCATCGCCTACGCCCTGGCGGCGTTCGAAGCGACGCTGCCCGAGGACTGGGTGCTGGTACCGCTCATCAAGGTGGGGCGCGACATGGCGGGCGAGGCCGCCGCGTTCCTGGGCTCGCTCTCCCGCGTGCTCCCGGGCGCCCGGTTCGTCGAGGTGCCCGAGCCCAACAACCGGGTGGTGCTCCACTACTCGTCCATCCAGCGTCGCACCGAGTGCATGTACGGCGGGGTTCCCGGATGGCGCTGGCCGGAGCTCGGCCCCATGGTCCGCGACCTCGACGCGCTGTACCTGAATTTCATCTCCGGCTTCGAGCTGGACCTCGAGACCGCCAGGGCTCTCCGGCGCGGGTTTAGCGGACCGATCTACGCCGATCTCCACAGCCTGCTGCTCGACGTGGCGGAGGATGGTCTCCGCCGGCCGAAGGACCTGCCCGACGCGCCGGCCTGGTTCTCCTGCTTCGACACCGTGCAGCTGAACCAGGACGAAATGGCCCGCGTGGGGCCGGACCCGATGGCCGTTGCCGCCCGCGCCTTCGACGCCGGCGTGGGACTGCTGGTGGTCACGCTGGGCGCGCGGGGGGCCGCGTACTTCGCCACGCCCTCGTTCGCGTTTCGGCACCGCGACGCCCGATCCGCTGCCGGACCCCTGCGCACGGCCCGGCTTCCCGCCCCGGAGGTGCCCGAATCGGGCGACCCCACCGGCTGCGGAGACGTGTTCGGCGCTACGCTGGTGGCGCGGCTGTTGGAGGGTGAGGGCGTAGAGGCCGCACTGGCGGACGCGAACCGCATGGCGGCGCGGAACGTCACCGCCCGGGGGGCCACCGGCCTGCACTACCACCTGCGGGGAGCCATCGCCCCGCGATGACCCGGGTGGTCGAGGTCCCCGCCCACTTCGACGACCGGAGCTTTGACCAGTTCGCCGATGGCGTAGGCGCCGGCGGCTCTGAGCGGCTCCTGTTCGACGCACACGCGACGCAGTGGGCCTCTCCGTACGGGCTGGTGGGACTGCTGGCGGCGGGACAGGCGCAGGTCGAGCAGCAGCGCGAGCGGCCCCTGCTCACCCTCCCGGCGGACCGCGACGTGGCGCACTACTGGGCGCGGGCGGGGTTCTTTCGGCACGCCGCGGAGTACTTCGAGCTGCACGGCAAGGTTCCGCGGGTGGCGGCGAGCGGCGAATCGGACGTTTTGCTCGAGGTCACTCCGGTCCGCGGCGCGGACGACGTCCACGACGTGGTGGACCGGATCCAGGAACGCGCCGCCACCATCCTGTCACGCGAGTTGGGCCTGGAGGCGCAAGCGACGCTGGGATTCGCTATGGCGCTTTCCGAGGCGTGCCAGAATATTGTGGAACATGCCGGCACGCTCGGGTGGGTGGCGGTGCAAACCTACAACTGGCGACGCACCCTCAAGCGGCGCGTCGTGGTGATCGCCGTCGCCGACGCCGGCATCGGATTCCGCCGCTCGCTCGAAGCCACTCAGGCTAAGCGGTACGGTGACCGCTGGAGCGACGGCACGGCGCTGGAAGCCGCCCTGGTCCAGGGCGTGAGCCGGTTCCGCGATCCCGGCCGGGGCCAGGGCCTCGCAGGGATCCGGCGCTATCTCGGCCGGTGGTCCGGGAAGCTGGGCGTGCGGAGCGGCACCGCGCGCTTCACGCTGGTCCCCCCCTGGGACGACGACGTCCCGCTGGCGCACGGGCTGCCGGAGTTCCCAGGAAGCCAGATTCTCATGATCATTCCAGCCCAGGACGGCGGAGCGGCGGGTCATGCGGCGCATTGACCTGAAGGACATCCTGCAGCGGACCCTATCGGACGAGTACGGCGACCTGGTGACGCGCCGCACCGGCCGGGCCGTGCGTCAGGCGATCGAGCGGGACCTGGCTCAGGATGGCGACGGCCAGGCCGCCGCGATCGATTTCCGCACCGTGCGATGCCTGGACCTGTCGTGCGCGGATGAAATCGTGGGCCGCCTGCTCCGCGAGCAGGGCGCGGTGCGATCATTCGTGTTGCTCAACGTCACCGCGGCGCATCGGGAGGCCCTCCAATTCGTGCTGGAGCGCCACCGCCTGGCCGTGGTGGTCCAGGATGCGGGCGGGGAGCTGGACGTCGTGGGGGCGCTCCCCGAAGCGGCGCGGCGCGTGTTCGGGGCCCTGGCGCAGGCGGGCACGGCCGAGGAGGTCGCCCGCCGCCTGGATCTCCCGGCAGACGTGGCCCGGGCTGCCCTCGAGGACCTGCTGGAGCGTGGCCTCGTGGTCGCCAACGCCGGGATCTACGGCCCCCCCACCCCGTACCTTTTCGGTCCGGGGCCCGCGGTCTGATGCGGCGGAAGAGTCTCGGACCGTCGTCCCTCGGGATCCACGGCGACTCCGACCGACGGGCCGAGCGAAGCCCGGTCGCCTCGCCCATCTATCAGAGCAGCACCTTCGTGCAGCCGGTGGGCTCGACCGACGAGGTGCTCTACACCCGCTACGGCAACAACCCCAACCAGGTGACCATCGGGACGCGCCTCGCGGCGTTGGAAGGGGCGGAACGCGCCCTCTTCGTGGCCAGCGGCATGGGGGCCACGGCGCTGGCCCACCTCGCGGTGCTCCGGCCGGGGGATCACCTGGTCTCCAGCGCCTGGATCTACGGCGGCACCCACCGGCTCTTCACCGAGGAGTTCGGGCGCCTGGGCATCGAGGTGAGCTTCGTGGACCCGAGCATCGGCCGCTGGAAGAACCACTTGCGGCAGACCACGCGGGCGATCTTCGTGGAGACCCCCACCAACCCCTTGATGCGGGTGCTCGACCTCGGGCCGCTGGGCAAGCTGTGCAAGAGCGAGGGGATCGCGTTGATCGTGGACTCGACGTTCGCGACGCCCATCAACTTCCGGCCGCTGGAGCACGGCGCGGACCTGGTGATTCACAGCGCCACCAAGTACCTGAACGGCCATTCCGACGTGATCGCCGGCGCGGTGGCCGGGAGCGAGGCTCCGGTGGAGGAGGTGCGCCGGCTGATGCAGGTCTGGGGCCAGGCGCTGGACCCGCACGCGGCCTGGCTGATCGAACGGGGACTGAAAACCCTCGCGGTCCGTATGGAGCGGCACAACGCCAACGGGTTGGCCTTCGCCGGCTGGGCGGCCGAGCATCCCAAGATCACCGCGGTACACTACCCGGGACTGGCTTCGCACCCGGACTACAAGGTGGCCCGGCGCACGCTCGGTGGATTCGGCGGAATGGTGGGCTTGCAGCTCAAGAGCGGCGCGCGGGGCGCGGAGCGGCTGCTCAAGCGGCTCCGGTTGGCCACGCACGCTCCCAGCCTGGGCGGCGTGGAAACGCTGGTGTCGGAGCCGCGCCTCACCTCCCACGCCTCCCTCACTCCGGCCCAGCGCCAGGCGCAGGGGATCCCCGACGGCTTCGTCCGGGTGAGTCTCGGTATCGAAGACGCGATCGACATCATCGCCGACTTCGAGCAGGCCCTGGCGGCGCTCTAGTATGGTGAGTCAGAAGGTCGCTGATCAACGACACGCGCTGATGGGTTCCGCCGGGCGCTGCGGTGCGGCGTGGACTCGACGCTTGGGCGCGAAGGGCATGGGCGATGAGCGCGCCGATGGGTCCCGCAGGGCGGGTTGCGTGCCGGCGGTCTCGGCTGCTTNTCGCGGCGTGATGAGCGGCCTGACTTCGGAGGCGAGCGTCGAGTCCGCCGGTACGCCAGCGCCCGAAGGGACCCGTCGCCGCGCGCATCGCCCATCGGTTGATGGCCGCGCCCGGCGCGCCGTCCCCACGCCGCACCCACGCGCCCTCCGGAACCCACCAGCGCGTGTCACAGATGACGAGCCTCTGACTCACCACACTGGACGCCCGTGATCCGTTTCACCAACGCCTTCAAGGCCTACCCCCGAGGCTCGCTGGCCCTGAAGGACGCTTCCTTCCATGTNGGTCGAGGCGAGTTCCTGTTCCTCACCGGTCACTCCGGCGCCGGGAAATCGACCGTGCTCAAGCTGATCTACGCCGAGGAGTTTCCCACGTCCGGCGAGGTCCGGGTGGCCGGCACCATGACCAGCGAGCTTCGACGTCGCGACGTACCGCGGCTCCGGCGCCGCCTGGGCGTGGTGTTTCAGGACTTCCGGTTGCTGGAAGACCGCTCGGCCGAAGCCAACGTGGCGTTCGCCTTGGAGGTCACCGGCGCGCGGCGCGGGACCATCGCACCCANGGTCATGCGGGTGCTCGCCCAGGTGGGCCTCGCCGCCAAGGCGCCGGCCTATCCGCGCGAGCTGTCCGGCGGCGAGCAGCAACGGGTGGCCATCGCGCGAGCGCTGGTCAACGACCCACACGTGTTGCTGGCCGATGAACCGACCGGAAACCTNGACGAGCGCGCGGCGCGCGGCGTCTTCCAGTTGCTGCGGGACATCAACGCCAACGGCACGGCGGTGGTGATGGCCACCCACAACCTGGAGTTGGTGCGCCAGGCGCCGTACCGGGTGCTAGAACTGCAGGACGGCGCCATCGTCTACGACTCGGCGGTGGACCAGCCGGGCCGAGGAGCCATCGTCACGTGAGTCTCACGATCCGGGAGACCTTGCTGGCGTTCCGCCGGGCGCCGTTGCTGTCCGTGCTGTCCATGACCACCATCGCGTTCGCGCTGTTCGTGGTGGGGCTGTTCGGTCTGGTGGCGTTGAATCTCCGCACCGCGCTGGCGGACATCGAGGAGCGCGTCGAGATCGTGGCGTACCTGATCCGGGGGACGCCCGTCGAAATCGGCACCATGGCCATGGGCGACATCCAGGCCTTCCCCGAGGTGGCGTCGGTGCAGTACGTCAGCGAGGACGACGCGCTCGAGCGCGCCCGCCGCCAGCTGGCCGAGTTTCAGGGCATCTTCCAAGACCTGGAGACCAACCCGCTGCCCGCCTCCCTGGAAGTCCGCTTGAAGCCCGGGTTCCGCAACGAAGACCACGTGCGGCAGGTGGCGGACCGCCTGCGCGGGTTCCGCTTCGTGGAAGACATCCGCTACGGCCGCGAGTGGATCGCCAAGCTGGATCGGCTGCGGGACATCGGGGCCGCCGTGGGGCTGGCCATCGGCGTCGCCTTCGCCCTCGCGTCGGTCATCATCATCGGGACCACCATCCGCATGGGCGTCCTGCACCGCAGCCGGGAGATCGCCATCATGCGGCTGGTGGGGGCGACGGACGGTTTCATCCGCCGCCCATTCCTGCTGGAAGGCGCGGTGAAGGGGGCCATCGGCGGGGCGGCCGCGGTGGGGCTCAACTACGCCGCGTACCTGGCCGTGGACCGAACCCTGTTCGACTCCGTGTTCTTCTCGCGGGCGGAAGCCGGGCTCATCGTCCTGTTCGGGACCGCCCTCGGATTGCTCGCCAGCGCCCAGAGCCTGCGGCGGCATCTGGCGCGGGTATGAGAGCGTTGTCCGTTTTCCGTGGTCCGTTTTCCGTCCCCCCCCTCCCTCACGGACCACGGACCACGGATAACGGACAACGTCTTTCTGTCCCCGTCGCGTTGCTGCTGCTCGTCTGCGCGGCCGCACCCGCCCAGGCCCAGGACCTCGACCGGCAAATCCGGGCCAACCGGGCTCGCCTCGACTCCATTCGTCAAGAACGGGAGCAGCTGCAAGCCGAGTTGGGCCGGCTGCGCGGGCGGGCCCACGACATCGTCGGCGAGCTGTCCAACGTCGAGCGCCAGAAGAGTGCTACCAATCGCCTGGTGAACGAGCTGGACCGCCAGATCCGCAGCATGGGGGCGTCGCTCGACACGGTGACCCTCGACCTCGCGCTCACCGAGGACGCCCTGGCCGAGAAGCGGGCCATCCTGCACCGCCGTCTGGCCGACATCTACAAGCGCGGATCCCTCTGGACCTTCCAGGTGATGCTCTCGGCCGAGTCGTTCGGCGACCTGCTGAGCCGGTACAAGTACCTCTACCTGGTGTCGCGCCAGGATCGGTCCTTGGTGGGCGCGGTGGATACGCTGCGACGCCGCATCGCCAGCCAGCGTCGCCAACTGCTCCGCATCCAGAACGAGCTGGGGGCGCGGCGGGACGAGCGGAGCGAGGAGCTGGACCGGTACGTGACGCTCGAGCGGCGACACCAGCGCAGCCTGACCGAGACCCGCGCCTCGGAGCGGGCGGCGGTTGCCCGCCTCGCGACGCTCTCGCGCGACGCCGAACGGCTCAACGATGTCCTGGCCGCCCTGGAGCGGGCGCGCCGGGCGGCCGCGGCCGCGCCGGGAACGCCCACCATCAGCTCCGGCGACCTGGGGAAGCTCGACTGGCCCGTACGCGGCGACCTGGTGTACCGGTTCGGTCCGTATCGCCTGCCCAACAACACCACCGTCGTGCGCCAGGGCATCGGGATCCGCGTACCTCCGGGAACGCCGGTCAGCGCCGTGGCCGGGGGCGTGGTGCAGATGGCTCAGGCGCTTGGCACCTACGGGCCGAGCGTCATTATCGATCACGGCGGCGGGTTCTATACCCTGTACCTGTACCTCTCCGAGGTGCAGGTGAGCCAGGGGCAGCGCGTGGCACCGGGCGACGTGGTAGGTCTTTCCGGGGGGCAGAGCTCGGACGAGGGCCCTCACGTCGAGTTCCAGGTCCGCGGCGACGGGAGCATCGCGCTGGACCCGCTGAACTGGCTGAAGAGCCGGCGTTAAGGCGAATTCACCCCACCACCCGTTGACATTCATACGTTCGTATTATATCATACGATCGTATGACTCCTCGAGACCCCGTTAGGGAGCGGCTGCTCTCGGTCAGCTGCGAGCTGTTCGCCCGGCAGGGGTACGACGGCACCTCGGTCCGGGACATCACGCGCCGCGCCCGGGCCAACCTGGGCGCCATCACCTACCATTTCGGCTCCAAGGAAGCGCTGTACCACGAGGTAATCGCCTCCCGGGTGGAGCCCCTGGTCGAGCTGGTGGCCCGGGCGGCGGGACTCCCCGGCGCCCCGCTCGACCGGGTCGAGGCTATCGTCCGAACCTTCCTCGGCTACGTGGCGGCGCATCCGGAGATGCCCAAGCTGATTCTCCGCGAGCTCGCCGCCGAACGACCACTTCCCCCACCCGCGCAGCGGGCCATGCAACGCAACTTCGGCGCCCTGGTCGAGGCCGTCGCGGCGGGCCAGCGGGACGGCAGTATCCGGTCCGGCGAGCCGACCCTGCTGGCGTTCTCGGCCATGGCCCAGCCGTTCTTCTTCGGCATCGGCGCGCGCATGATCCTGACTGCGAGCGGCCTCGACCTGAAGGACCCGACCACCCGCGCGCCGGTGGTGGATCACCTCGTGACCGCGATCCGCCGCGCGCTCGCGGCCAACCCGACGATCAACCCATGATCACCGCAATGCTGCTCGTGGCCGGCCTGGCCGCGGCCCAGGACACCAATCGCCTGACGCTGGCCGTCGCCGTGGACCGCGCCCTCGCGTCGTACCCCACGGTAGCCGCGGCCCGCGCGCGGGCCGACGGGGCCGCCGCCGACGTCGGCGCGGCCCAGGCCGCCTGGCTACCGCGCCTGAGTCTGGATGGGTCGTTGAACCGTTTTCAGGAGCCGATGGTGGTGGCACCCCTGCACGGCTTCGATCCCGCCAACCCGCCGCTGTTCGACCAGACGCTGATCCAGTCCGGCCTGTCGCTCAACTGGACCCTGTTCGACTTCGGCGGCCGGACCGCGCGGGTGCGGGTGCAGCGCGCGCTGGCCGGCGCCGCCGAAGCCGCCCACTCCGGGGCGGAGCAGCAGTTGATGGCGCGCGTGGTGACCGGTTACCTGCGGGTCCTCACCGCCCGTGACCTGGTCGCCGCCCAGGACCAGCGGCTGGCGGCGTTGTCCGCAGCATCGGCGCGCACGCAGCAGCTGATGGCCGAGGGCAAGGCCGCCCGCGTGGACGGCCTTCGGGTGGACGCGGAGGCGCGGCGCGCCGAGGCGGACCGCATTGCGACCGCGGCCCAGCTGGACGTCGCGGAGCACGAGTTGGCGCAGCTAACGCAGCTGCCGTACCAGACGGTGCGCGCGGCCTTGCTGGCCGACGTCCGGCTCGGGGACACGTCGCTCGCCATTGACACCTCGGGCGCGGTTCGGGCGACGTTGGTAGCTCGGGCGCGGCAGGCCAGCGCCGAGCTGCGCGAGGCGGAGCAGCGGGCCCGGGCCGCCGACGGGACGCTGGGTGTGGCCCGCGCCGCCTGGTTCCCTGAGCTGCGGGTCGCGGGGGCCTACGTGGATCGAGGCCGGTGGGCGGGAGACTTCGCCGCCGAGTGGCAGGTGGGAGTGGCACTGTCCTACCCCCTCTTCACCGGCGGCGCCCGCCGCAGCGCCGTGCGCCGCGC
>C687J29039_10000915_pt1 | contig 12311 bp, 10 predicted proteins | sample RifCSP16_2_FD_29039 | JGI IMG/M metagenome (IMG submission 29039)
CTCGATGACAAGGTCTTCATGGCCATGAACGACGTCGACTTCCCGGTCAATCGTGTCCTCGAGGGAATCCAGGCTGCGGTCGAGGCCGGGCTCTCACCGATCAAGGTCAACATGGTCGCCAAGCGCGGCGTCAACGAAGACAGCATCTTGCCGATGGCGCGTTTCTTCCACGGGAGCGGTCACATCCTGCGCTTCATCGAGTACATGGATGTTGGGAACACGAACGGATGGCGCCTGGATGATGTCGTCCCGGCCGCAGAGATCGTGCGCATGATTGGCGCTGAGATGCCGATCGAACCGGTCGAGCCGAACTATCGGGGCGAGGTCGCCAACCGATGGCGCTATCTGGATGGCGGCGGTGAGTTCGGGATTGTGGCTTCGGTCACGCAAGCGTTCTGTGCCGACTGCACCCGCGCCCGCCTCTCGGCCGACGGCTCGCTCTTTACCTGCCTGTTCGCCACAATGGGGTTCGATCTGCGCAAGCTGCTCCGGAGCGGGGCCGCGGACGAGGAAATCTCTCAGGCAATCCGCAGCGTATGGTCCCATCGGGCCGACCGCTACTCCGAGATCCGAGGTTCTGAGACGGCCGATCTCCACAAGGTCGAAATGTCGTTCATCGGTGGCTAGGTCCACCCGCCCGGCTGTCTGACTGCCTGGGTCTCACAGCGCATCTGGGGGCGCCCCATCCCCCGGCAATGGCCCAGGTTTGGCATAGCCGCAACGAGCCGGGGGAGGCGATGAGCCTCTCCCCAAACTGGAAGCAGATCGTGCTGGCCTGATGTTTGTCTCCACTCCCTGAGTGGCACACAAGAGGGACGGGGGGGCGTTCGGGTTCACGGGAAGCTCGGCCAGCCGGCTTCGTAAGCCTCGCGTAGGTTGATCGTACGTTGACACTCCGCAAGGCGCCACTTATACTGACATTGAACCCATGGAGAGTCCCCCGCTATGAGCGGATTTGAACGACAAACTCGAGAAGGCCGACCACAGGCACGGGGCTGACCAGACACCGTGCCTTTTTGTTGCATCCGATTGAGAAGGAGGCAATATGGACTATGGAATGATAGGCAAGATCGAGAAGGCCAAGCGCTACGCTGAGGAGCGCGAGCGAATCCGCTTCGAGGTCTTTCAAGCCACTTTCGACGGGGAAAACAATCCGCATACGGTAAAGTACGAGAACGGTGCCTGGCGCTGTGATTGTGACTTCTTTCTCTCACGCGGCGTCTGCAGCCATACGATGGCCCTAGAGCGCATCCTGGAAGGGATGCTGAGTCTCCCGGTCGAAGCAGTCTGACAAGAGTGCGCGGGAAAACTGAGCGGGCGCATAGAACATCTATGCGCCCGCTTTGTTTTCCCGCGCATGGTAGAATCCGCGGCCGGTCTCCAGGAGCGGCTCGACGGAGGGCAGTTGAAACGCTGGCAGTTCTGGCTCGGCGTCGTCATCAGTGTCGCCTTCCTGTGGTTCGCTCTCCGCTCGCTCCGTCTGGGGGATGTTTGGCAGGCGCTCCAGCACGCCCGCTACGTATGGCTACTTCCCGGCGTCGCCGTGTACTTCATCGCTGTCTGGGCCCGAGCCTGGCGCTGGCACTATCTGCTTCGGGGATTGAAGCGGATCCCGACCGGGCGTATGTTCCCCATCGTGACTATCGGCTATATGGGCAACAATGTCTACCCCGCCAGAGCCGGCGAGGTTCTCCGAGCGTACGTCCTGCGGAAGAAGGAGGGAGTCCCGATCTCGGCCTCGCTGGCGACGATCCTAGTCGAGCGCGCCTTCGACGGCGTGGTGATGCTGGCATTCGTCTTCCTCAACTTACCGGAACTGTCCGCTCTCGGCGGCGATTCAGGCCTGGCCTTGAGTATCCGGACTTTGGCCCTGTGGGGAGCGGGGATCTTCATGGCAGCGGTGGTGGCCTTCGTCTTGCTGGCCATCAACCCCGCTTTCTCGATGCGGGCGGCCGGTTGGCTGATTGATCGCCTCATGCCGCAGCGGTTTCGATCGCCTGCCGAAGACCTGACACGGCGCTTCCTCAGCGGGTTGGGGTCACTGCGCTCGCCGGCCGATGTGCTCATGGTCCTGGTGACGTCCACGGTGATTTGGCTCTTGGAGACCGGCAAATACTGGTTTGTGATGCACGCCTTCCCGTTCCAGGTGAGCTTCTTCAGCCTGATGCTGATGAACGGGATCGTGAACCTGGCAACGACACTCCCCTCCGCCCCCGGTTATATCGGGACATTCGACGCACCCGGGATCGCCGTACTCCAGGCGTACGGTGTTGAGGGGGCCATCGCGGCCGGGTATACGCTGGTCCTGCATGCCGCGTTGTGGCTGCCGATCACCCTGCTCGGTGCCTACTTCATGTTCCGCGGCAGACTGCAATGGGGCGAGGTCCGTGCCGAGATGGTTGAAGAGAGTGAGGCATGAGGGTCGCCATTATCGGAGCCGGCGCCGGCGGTCTGGCCGCAGCGTACGATCTCTCCCGGGCCGGTGATGAAGTCGTTGTCTTCGAGGCCGCCGATCAGGTCGGAGGCCTGGCTTCGGGCTTCAAGGCCGAAGGCTGGGACTGGTCCGTCGAGCGGTTCTATCACCATTGGTTTGCCACCGATCGCCACATCCTCGGGTTGATTGATGAGCTTGGCTGGCGCGACAGAGTCCGGTTTCCCTGGCCGGTCACCGCGGTCTTTGACGATGGCCAGTTCTATCCTCTGGACGGTCCGATCTCGCGCGCCATCCCCGGTTTGCCATGGCTTGACGAGCTGCCCGGTGCCGGCCTGATCTCAAGAGGCCTATGGGTCTTCAGATTCCCGGGCCTATCGCTTGCCGACAAGCTCCGCTACGGATGGATGGGTGCCACTTTGCTCATGGCGCGTTCCTGGATGCCGTTCGAAGGCATGACCGCGCACGAGTGGCTCCAACGACACGCCGGTGCCCGAGCATACCGGACACTCTGGGAGCCGCTGCTGGTCGGCAAATTCGGGCCGCACTACCGCGACGTCAACATGGCCTGGTTCTGGGCGCGTGTCAAAGCGCGCACGCCGCGGTTGGGCACGTTCGAAGGGGGTTTCCAGGCCTTCATGGATGCCTTCGCCGACCGAGTCCGCTCTCAGGGCGTGCTAGTCAGGCTCAAGACACCCGTGGATCAGATCCGGCCCAGCGAAGACGGAGGGCTCGACCTGGCCGCCCCGGGCGGCGACATCCATGTNGACCAATGCCTGGTAACGACGTCGCCGGCGTTGCTGGCCAAGCTGGCGCCCGAGTTGCCTCCCGACTACCTTGGACGCCTGCTGAAGCTGAGGTCCATGGGAGCCGTCGTCCTGGTGCTGGCTTTGAACCACCGGTTGTCCGAGGCGGGTTACTACTGGCACAACCTCCCGAAGGCGGCCGGTTTCCCCTTCTTGGCCCTCGTCGAGCATACCAATTTCCTGTCGCCCGACCTGTTTGGCGGGGAGCACATCGTCTATTGTGGGGACTATCTCGATCCGGATCACGAGTACTTCCATCTGAGACAAGATGAGTTGCTCGATCGGTTCTTGCCGGCGCTGCCCCGCTTCAATCGGGACTTCAGGCCCGATTGGGTTCGCCGATCATGGCTGTTCCGCACGCCCTATGCCCAGCCGATACCGCCGGTCAATCACTCGCGTTCTATCCCCGACTTGCGGACTCCGATCCGCGGGCTATGGCTGGCTAGCATGAGTCAGGTTTACCCATGGGACCGCGGGACGAACTTCGCGGTCGAAGTCGCACGTCAAGCCGCGAGACGGATGCTGTCGGAGAGAATGCAGGCATAAGTCGGTCGCTGTCGATTGTGGAGCAGTGATAGAATCGGCGTTCCTGCCCATTGCCATCCTGCCCGTTGGAGAATTTAATGCGNGACCCTCGNGTTGAAATGCTCGCGCGCGTATTGGTCGGACACTCCGTGCGCGTGCAGCCGCGCGATCGGATTCTGATCGAGGGAGAGACGTCGGCCTCCCCGCTGATCCAGGCGCTGTTCGAGGAGATCTTGAGGGCTGGCGGCCACCCACACATGCTCCTCTCGTTGCAAGGCGTGGAAACCACTCAAACCGGATTGGATTCGAGTTTCATTCGATTGGCCGGGGATGAGCAACTCGACTTTTCACCGACGTTTGTCAAGNTGGCGTATGAGACTTTCGAGGGCCGGATCCGAATTCACTCGAGCAGCAATACCATGGCGCTCACCAATGCCGACAGCGAGCGACTCGCCCGCCGCCGGCGCGCGCTCCAGCCGATCCTGAATGCCCAGTTCGAGAGGGGCGCGGCGGGGGATTTCAAATGGGTGACGACCCTCTACCCGACTCAGGCNTACGCCATGGATGCAGAGATGAGCCTCGAGGACTATGAAGACTTCGTCTACAGGGCCTGTCACGTCGATGGTGCAACCGGCGAGACGATGGCATACTGGCGTGGTGTGGAGGCGGAGCAGAGACGTGTGGTCGAGGCACTGGTAGGTCACGACAAGCTCGAAGTTCGAAGCCCGAGTTGCGAGTTAGACCTATCGATCAAGGATCGCGTTTTTCTGACTTCCTTTGGGGTTCACAACATGCCCGACGGTGAGGTGTTCACCGGACCGGTGGAGGAATCGGTCACCGGCTGGATCCGTTTCTCGTACCCGGCGATCTATCAAGGCCATCAGGTCCGCGGGGTCGAGCTCGTCTTCAAGGACGGCCAGGTAGTGGAAGCCAAGGCCGGAAAGAACGAGGCGTTTCTCCAGGAGATGCTGGCGACCGATCCGGGAGCGAAATACCTGGGCGAGTTCGCCGTTGGGATGAACTCGGGCATTACGCGACATACCGGGAATGTCCTGTTCGATGAGAAGATCGGAGGAACCATCCACATGGCGCTCGGCGCCGGCTATCCTGACACCGGCAGCAAGAATAGGAGCGCCATCCACTGGGACATGGTCTGCGACATGCGCCAAGGGGGACAGATCAGGGCCGACGGGGATCTCATTTACGCCGATGGCGCGTTCCATCTCTGACGCAACCGGACTCGCGGCCGGGCTCCCGGGCGAGGCCCGGACGCACCTCGCCCCGCAATCTCTTCGGCACAAATTGCGCCCCAAGATGCGCCTGNTGGGGGCCGGCATGGCCCTCATCGTTGTTTCCAGTGGAATCGTTGTGGGGTGTTCGGGCGGAGCCGTCACACCGGCGGTGCCGATCCCGACACAGGCCGGCCCCACGCGGACACCGCCGCCGACAGCCACACCGGTGACTACACCCACCGAAGAGCCGGGCGCTGACAATCTTCATCCAGGCTTGCCGCTGGCGTCGGTATCGAACGCCTGGTTTGCGACCTCCGGTGTTTGCAGTCCGTGCCACACTGGAATGGAGGATGACAGCGGGACCGACGTGTCGATCGACACCGCCTGGCGGGCCTCGATGATGGGCAACGCTGCCCGCGACCCATTCTGGCTTGCGATCGTTCGAAGGGAGGTGGAGGCCAATCCCGAGTCGCGAACGGACCTGGAGGCGAACTGCACCGTCTGTCACATGCCCATGGCGAGCGTTAGCGCCGGTCTCGCCGGCGAGACGCCGCGCATCCTGGGGGACGGCTTGGGCGATCCCCAGAACGAGCTGTACGACTTGGCAATGGACGGGGTTTCGTGCAGCCTGTGCCACCAGATCCAGGCCGGGAACCTCGGATCGCCTCAAGCTACAACGGGGGGTTCGAACTCGACACCACATCCATCATGGGGGGCCGTCTCATCTATGGCCCCTATACGGTCGAGGATGACCTGTCGGATAGCATGCGAAGCGCGTCGGGGTTCATCCCGATCCAGGCCCTGCATGTTGCTCAAGCCGAAGTGTGCGCGCCGTGCCATACGGCCTACGCTCCGCCGAACCCTGCGGCCACGGGATCGGTAGCGCTGGATGCCTCCTACTTCGAATGGTTCTACAGTGATTACCGGGGCTCTCAAGCCTGCCAGGACTGCCACATGCCCGACGCGGACGGCGGGGCCCGAGTCGCGACTACAAGCGAGTTTCCGAGAAGCCCCTTCGCTCAACATACGTTTACCGGGGGGAACGCAGGGATGCTTCGCGTGTTCCGAGAATTCGGCGACGCCTTGGGCGCGACCGCCTCGGGCGAGGCATTCGAGGCCGGTATCCGGCGGACGGAGGAGCTTCTCGGGTCCGGGACGGCCAGCCTGACATTGGAGGATGTGCGCCTATCGGGGAGTCGCCTCACGGCGGATATCGTCATCGAGTCGATGACCGGCCACAAGTTTCCTACGGGGTTCCCCTCGCGCCGGGCGTGGTTGCACCTTGTGGTCCGCGATTCGGCCGGGCGGGCGGTGTTCGAGTCCGGGGAAGTGACACCCGACGGGGCGATCGTTGGAGACGACAACGACGAGGATCCCGGAAAGATCGAGCCTCACTATGAAGCGATCGTCAGCCAGGACCAGGTGCAGATCTACGAAGCCGTTCTTCGAGACACGGGCGGCCGACCGACCACGGCCCTCACCGGGGTGACCGGCTACCTCAAAGATAATCGGCTGCTGCCTCCGGGCTTCGACGAGATTGGCTTCAACGAACATATCGTCGTTCACGGCCGGGCGGAAGAAGATGAGNATTTCGTCGGGGGTGGCGACCGGGTGCAGTTGGCGATCGATCTGGGAGCTGCGCCGGGGCCGTTTACGCTTGAGGTCGAGTTGCTCTTTCAGCCGATTGGGTACCGGTGGTTGGAAGATCTGCGTTCCGCAACGGCGCCGGAGATCTCTCTCTTCCTCGACTACTTCAAATCGGTCAATCGCCCCGATCTTGTGGCAAGCCAGACGATCGAGGTCGGATCGTAGGCGATCGGCTCCGAAGTGCGTTGTTCAAGGCTGGGCAGGTAGACCTCCCTCCTCCCGCCTTCTGGCCGGGATGCGGGAGGATGCCCTTGGTCGGAAGGGCCCTCACTTGCAGCTGCAGCACCGGGAGAGTGGCTGACTCTTGATGGGCGGGAAGCCGTTGCCCCTTGCTAAAGGCAAGGCCCGCCGGGTTAAGACCTGCATAGTCAACTNGGGGCTGAAGAAAGAAGTCTGGTCCGGGTGGTTATTGCCCGACGGCGAGCCTGGCCAGGGTTTCGAACAGTGTCGCTACGCCCTCACCGGTGAGGGCGCTTGTTTCCAGGTATTCGGCGCCGATCGAGTTGGCGAACGCTCGCGCTTCATCGGCACTCTGCACGCGGTTCAGATCGGTCTTATTGCCGACGACGACAAACGGTTCCGCGGCGACAACCCGGATGATCTCGTCCCGCCACTTACCCAGCTGGGCGAACGTCTCGGCCTGGCTCACGTCATACACGAGCGCCGAGGCGCGGCTGCCACGGTAGAAGCCTCCCCGGATCACCTGAAACCGATCCTGGCCGGCCATATCCCAAATCGAGAGCTTGACGGTCTTCTCCGGCAGTTTCACCAGTTGAGTTTGAAAGTCGACGCCGATCGTGGCGACACGCGAGGCCTCGAACTTCCCCTGGCAGTAGCGCCGGATGAGGGATGTCTTCCCCACCGTGCCTTCGCCGCCGACCACAACTTTCAGAACCGGTACATCCTGCATGACGGAGCTGCCCCCCGCGCCTTAGCCGGCGGAGCCGAGGAAGGAGATATGCGGCAGTGCCAGGGCCTCCGGATCCACGGGCGGACTGCTCAGCATGGGCCGATTGGCCATTTCGAACAGACGGTGGAGTTCCTCCAACATCTCGAGCTGCCGGGCGGCCGGATCTTTGCTGAATAGAGTCATTAGAGTAGTGAATTCCCCTGGGACAAAGCACAACCATTGGCCACCTTCGATCTCGGTGGAACGCAGCCCGGCGCCGAAGATCTCCTTGGTGGCTGAACGGTAAGACGAGAGCATCGGCACAACCAGCGCGGCATCAAGCTCGAACTGGCCGATCGTCTTCAGAGGCATGCCGGAGTCGCTCTCATAAATCGAGTAGCCCAGGACTCGCGCGGCATGTTGGCTGCGAATGATCACGCTTCGGCCTTCGGTGGCGGCCTGCTTCCAGTCCTCGGCCATTGAGGCCGTGTCGAGCCAGGACTCGACCATCCGCCTTTCCCGTTGGTAGTGGTCGAAGAGTTCCTGGAACTGAACCCGGCTGATTACCCCCGAGGCAAATTCCTCGGCGAGTTTGCTGATCTTGGCCTGCAGGCGTTCGAGGTATGCCTGGGCTTCGTCCACGGTCCCCACCTGCTGACCCTGTCCGGAGGTGGGCGCCGCTTGGGAGGAAGCGGCCCCAGTGGGCACGGACTCGCCGGGAGCGGAGTCTTTTTGAGGCTCAGCGGGTTCTCGGCTCTGGAACAAGCGACGAAAGATGTCCATAGCTCCAACCGTGGTCAATCGACCACGGCCCAGTCGGTTGTTAGTAGGATCACGTTATCGCAAAGGCAGGCGAGCCTTCATCGAGAAGCGTCTGACCATTCGCGTCGAGTCATGAGCGAATCAGCCGGGCCATAGTGTAGCACGCCATGGCTTAACTTCCCACCGGTGTCTCAGGGCCAGCATCGGTGAAGGGCATCATAGCCCGGCCTCTCGGTCGGCGCAAGATTGGATGTGGTCGGGCCGTTGGAATCACACTCCCGATGATCAGGACAGGCGGGCGCAGGCGAAACGAGGGCGGCTTCCCCGCCGATGCCCCGGCTGTGGCCCTCCGAGTAGGTGGCCGTCGGTTTCGGCGAGTAGCGTGCGTGGCTAGAAGATCCAGGAACGGACACCGTGAACCGAGGTGCAGTTCGCGGTTCGAAGGAACAGGATCCTGGGCAACCTGACGCGGGTGACCTACCCGGAGTTCTTGCGATCCTTCATGGGCACAAAATCGCGCTTGTCGGCGCCCAGATAGATCTGGCGTGGGCGGGCGATCCGTTGCTCCTGGTCGGTGATCATCTCCTCCCACTGGGCCAGCCAACCCACCGTCCGCCCGATGGCGAATATCACCGGAAACATCGTCACCGGCAGGCCCATCGCCTGATAGATGATCCCCGAATAGAAGTCGACGTTCGGATAGAGCTTGCGCGAGACAAAGTACTCATCCTCGAGGGCAATGCGTTCCAACTCGAGGGCCACATCCAACAGAGGGTTCCTGCCGGTGACCTCGAAGACTTCGTCGGCGACCTGCTTGATGATCTTGGCCCGCGGGTCATAGTTCTTGTACACCCGGTGGCCGAAACCCATCAGTCGCCCTTGCCCGGACTCAACTCGTTTCAAGAAATCCGGGATGTNCTTCTTGTCACCGATCTCCATGAGCATCTTCAAGACCGCTTCATTGGCGCCCCCGTGCAGAGGACCAAACAGCGCCGCCACCGCACCGGACATGGCGCTGTACGGGTCTACCCGGCTGGAGCCGATTGAGCGCATTGCATTCGTGCTGCAATTCTGCTCGTGATCAGCATGCAGGATGAATAGAACGTCCAATGCACGCTCCAATGCCGGCTTGGGTGTGTACCTGGCTTCGGCCATCTTGAACATCATCGACAAGAAGTTTCCGGCGTAGCTCAGGTTGTTGTCCGGGTACACATAGGGAAGACCGAGATTGTGGCGATAAGAGAAAGCGGCGATCGTCGGGACCTTGGCGATCAGACGCTTGATCTGGTACAGGCGGACGGCCCGATCATCGACATTGCGTGCCTCGGGATAGAACGTCGAGAGGGCGGCCAGCGTGGAAATGAACATGCCCATCGGATGGGCGTCGTAGCGGAAGGCGTGCATCAGATCCTTGATATTTTCGTGCACATAGGTGTGGTAGGTGATGTCGTGGACCCAGCTGTCGAGTTGGTCCCGGGTGGGGAGCTCGCCGAAGAAGATCAGATAGGCGACCTCAAGAAATGTGCTCTTCTGCGCCAACTGTTCGATCGGATAGCCGCGGTATTGGAGGATGCCTTTGTCACCGTCGATGTAGGTCACAGAGCTCTTGGTGGAAGCCGTGTTGGTGAAGGCCGGGTCGTATCCCATCAGGCCGAAGTCATTCGCATCGAGCTTGATCTGCCGCAAGTCCATCGTGCGGATCGTGCCGTGTTCGATGGGGATTTCGTAGCTCTTTCCGGTCCGATTGTCGTTGATAGTAAGACTGTCTGAAGGCATCAAGGTCTCCTTGGCTGGTCCGCCATCAGCCGGTTCATATAAAGCTGCATTCTACCCCGACTCCGCGGGCCCACCGCATCGAGGTCCCGGTTGCTGAAAGCTCGTGCGGCGACCGAGGCCGGGCTAAGCCTCGCAGGCTCGGCTCTCCGGCCGGCGACTCCGCCTTAGGAAGAGCGAAGGTCGTTTTCGGGAGGGATCGACCTCGCTCCAGACAAGGAGTCATGATCGAAGTACCCGATTCTGGAGACAACGCTCCCTCAGCTCGTCATCCGCTCCAGGCCAAGAGCCAGCGGCGGAGGGTGTGGTAGGATCGCCGGGAGCCTGGACCACCTCCCTGGGGAATGCCACACTCAAAGCAGATCACCTTGCACGAAGACGCACTGCTGCCTGGATTACGTCATCGCTGGCGCACCCTGATAGGCCTGGGTGTCGTCGGGATCCTGGCCGCCGCCGTCGTCACCGGGTATGCGCGGCGACCGGGTGCGGCTGCGCTATGGGGGGGCCTGGCCCTGACAGTGTGGCTTTACCAGGGCGTCTTTGTCTGGAACCGACTCGGGAGAAATCATCGGCGAGACGAGACCACTCTCCTCGCTGATTTCGGGCCGGGGACGAGTCTCACCTTCGTGCGGGGCTGGCTCTTGGCGTGCCTGGCCGGTTTCCTCTTGATCCTGAGGCCGGCCGGAGATCTGGGATGGCTCCCGGCCGTCACCTACGTCCTGGCGGATGTGGCCGATTACCTGGATGGTTACCTTGCCCGAATCTCGAATCACTCGACTCTGTTGGGCGAGGCGTTGGATATCGAGTTCGATGCGCTGGGTCTCCTCATCGCTGTGGCATTGGCCATCCACTATTCGGTCCTTCCGGTCTGGTACCTTCCGGTCGGCCTCGCCCGATATGCGTTCCTTTTCGGACTCTGGCTCAGGGAGCGTACGCGGCGACCGATCTTCCCCTTGCCCCCCAGCGATGCTCGCCGGCCGTTGGCGGGGCTTCAAATGGGAATGCTGAGTGTGGTCCTCGTCCCGATTCTGAGACCGCCTGTGACGAGTTTAGCTGGCTTGGTGTTCGGCATTCCGCTCTTGGCCGGCTTTGCGCGTGACTGGTTCGTGGTTTCGGGGGTCATCGATCCTGCCTCCGAAGGCTACCAGGAGCTCCGCCGTGTCCTCAAACGTATCCTACTGCGCTGGCTCCCGGTCCCGTTGCGCCTGATCGCCTTTGTGCAAGTCATCCTTCTCACGCGGCCTCGGATCCTCGTCGTGTCCGGGGCAGCCGGAGCAATGCCGATTGCGGGACCAGAGCCGATGTCGGCGGCCAGCACCGTCGTGCGGCTGGCTGAGATCACGGCCGCTGTTGCGATCGCACTGGGCGTGGCACCCCGCGTGTCGGCGTGCGTCGTCTTGGCCACGCTGGTTGTTCACGCTGCCGGAAGCGATGTTTCCCCGGCAATGCTGGCGGCGCTGCTCGCCACGATCGGTGTCTTGATCCTCGGAAGCGGTGCGCTTTCAGTCTGGCAGCCGGAGCCGCGCTGGCTCGGGCGGCGGGCTGGGGAAAAGACGGTTGTTTCATGACGGAGGGGTTTCATTGGCGGGACGCAAGCCATGGGGAATGGGCATGAGGCCGGAGCTCCGCCGGTGGTCAGCCCGGATCCTGCAGTGGATCCTTGTCTTCGTGCTTCTCGGATGGGCACTCCGGGGCATTCCCCTTGCCGACATCGGCCGAGTGTTGGGCCGGTTACGTGTCAGTCAACTGATCGGGCTCCTGGCGCTCGATCTTCTCATCCTGTGGAGTTTCAGCTGGCGTTGGTGGGCTGTGCTTCGCGCTCAAGGACATCCTGTCCCCTCGCGCTTTCTGGCCCTCTACCGTCTGGCGGCATTTGCCGTGAGCTACCTGACTCCTGGTACTCAGTTCGGCGGTGAGCCGCTGCAGATCTACTTGCTTTCGCGCCGCCACTCTCTGCCGGCATCAACAGCGATCGCCTCGGTCCTTCTCGACAAGACGCTCGAGTTGATCGGTAACTTCACCTTCCTCGTGATCGGTATCCAGGTCGTTCTCCATCTCGGTCTGATACCCACGACGGCAAGGACCGCCCTGGTCTCGCTCTCGGTGGGTCTGTTCCTCCTGCCCGTCTTGTATCTCTGGCTGTCCTGCCGAGGTGTGGGCCCGGCGACATGGCTCCTGAGGCGCTTCCATGTCGCCGCCCGACGGTGGCCTGGCTACCGGCGTTTGGCCGAGGCCGTTGCCGGAGG
>C687J29039_10000919_pt1 | contig 12285 bp, 14 predicted proteins | sample RifCSP16_2_FD_29039 | JGI IMG/M metagenome (IMG submission 29039)
ATCGGTCGACGAAGCGATCAGGGAGATCAAAGAGAAGGTCATGTATGGGCGTTGTTAAGCTAAACCTGGGAGACAGGAGCTACGACATCGTGATCGGCGCCAAGCTTGAGGAGCTCGGAGACCGGATGGGGGGGCTTCGCATCGGCAAGAAAGTCGCCGTGGTCACGAACCCTCTGGTGAACAAACTCTACGGCGCGCGGGTGCTCCGGAGCCTTGCGTCTGCGACATTCCTCGCCATGCCCGTGGAGATCCCCGACGGTGAGCAGCACAAGACCCTCGACTGGGCGAATAACATCTTTACGGCGCTCCTGATCAATTCCTTTGACCGCAGGTCTCCCCTCGTGGCGCTCGGCGGGGGAGTGATCGGAGACCTCGCGGGCTTCGCGGCAGCGACGTTCATGCGCGGCGTGCCCTTTGTCCAGGTGCCGACCACGCTCCTCGCGATGGTGGACAGCAGCGTTGGCGGCAAGACCGGCGTGAACCATCCCATGGGCAAGAACATGATCGGCGCTTTCCATCAACCGAGGCTCGTGCTTATGGATCTGGACACGCTGAAGACGCTCCCAAGGGAAGAGTTTCTCTCCGGCATGGCAGAGGTGATCAAGTACGGGGTGATCGCGGATCGCGAGCTCTTCGACTATCTGGAAAAGAACCGCGAGAAAATCCTCAGTCTTGAACTCGGGCCGCTTGCGCACATCATCAAGCGCTCCTGCGAGATCAAGGCCGACGTCGTGAGCAAGGACGAGCGCGAGGGCGGACTGCGTGCGATCCTGAACTTCGGCCACACCGTCGGCCACGCGATCGAGACCATCGAGAATTATACCCGGAGGCACGGCGAGGCCGTTGCCATNGGAATGGTCTANGCCTCACGGCTGGCCCTTCGAACGGGTCTCTGCGANGCCACCGTGCCGGAACGCGTGGAGAAGCTTATCAGAGCCTATGGCCTCCCGACGGACCTCTCCGCGCTCAGCCACAGGCCGTCCGCGACCGCGCTCATGGACACCATGCAGGTCGACAAAAAGGCGGAAGGCGGCAAGGTCAAGTTCGTTCTGCCGAAGAAGATCGGCGAGGCGGTCATTACAAAGGAATGGGATGAGAGTGCGCTCAAGGAAGTGTTGGCGGAGTAATTATATTGTTGGGTTTCGCTTTGCTCAACCCAACCTACAATTTGTCTTGTCATGAATATTCCCGCTTCCACATACCTCTCTAACCTTGTTTCATTCACCCCTCAAAAGATTTACCTCGTCGGCGGGTCGGTGCGGGACCTGCTCCTCGGCATCAGGGACATCAAGGACATCGATCTCGTCGTCCCCTCCGGCTCTGAGGATATTGCACGGGCATTCGCGGACAAGATCGGCGGGACCTTCTTCTTTCTTGACGAAGAGCGCGGGATCACCCGTGTGGTGAAGCAGCAGGACGGACGAACGCTTCAGTTCGATTTTTCCAATTTCGAAGGTCCTGACCTGCAAGCCGATCTGGCGCGCCGCGATTTTGCCATGAATGCCATGGCGCTCGACCTCCGGGAATTTATCGATACCAAATCCCTCACCAACATCATCGATTTCTTCCACGGCCGGGAGGATGTACAGGCGAAGCTTATCCGTGCCGTGCGACCAGAGGCGTTCGATGAAGACCCACTCCGGCTTTTGCGCGCGGTGCGGTTTGCCGCAACGCTCGGATTTGTGATCGAGGACAAGACAGCGGAGCAGATCCGTAATAGATCAGGGCGCATTACCGAGCCTTCGCCGGAACGGCTGAGAGATGAGCTCTTTATGGTCCTTTCGGTGAAGAACGCGGAAAAGCATCTCCGCCTCATGGACTCCCTCGGTCTTCTTTCCCGGCTTCTGCCTGAACTTGCTCCGCTGCGCGGATTCACACCGGGAATGTACCACATCCACGATGTCCTGACCCATTCCATCAAGACCGCGGAATACGTTGATGCTGTTCTCGATGACCTGCTGGCGATATCGCCGGAGCATGCCGGCGCCGTGCTTGCGCATCTTAAAGAGTTTCTTGAACATCTTGTGTCGCGGAAGGCGGCCCTTCGGTTCGCCTGTCTCCTGCACGATATTGCCAAGCCTGAGACGTTCACGGATACGGACGGCCATGTCCGGTTTCACGGCCACGACAACCTCGGAGCGGAAAAGGCTGTCCCGATCTGCCGCCGCTTCAGGGTTTCGCGGGACACCGAGGCGCTGGTCGGCATTGTCATAAAACAGCACATGAGGCTCTTCAACCTTTCAGCTCCCGGCGGCCCGAGCAGGAACGCCCTGTACCGTTACTGCCGGGAACTCAGGGATGCCTTGCCCGAAAGCCTCATNCTCGCGCAGGCGGACGCGCGGGCCACGGAGGAGGTCATGCCGAAAGAAAAATTCACGAATACGGAAAAGACCATGGCCGTGGTGCTGGACTATTACTACACGAGATTCCTGAAGACCGAGGCAAGGCCGCTCGTGACCGGCCAAGACCTCATCGATCATGGACTTGCACCCGGGCCGAAGTTCCGGGAGATACTCGATGAGATCAAGGAGAAGCAGGCTGAGGGGACGATCAAAGACCGGAAAGAAGCGCTTGCCTATCTGGGGCGACTGAAATAGATTTTATCCCCAGATGAGATAAGCAGGCGCTCCTCGGCGACGCGGATGAACGCAGATAAGAGGATCCAAAATATGAAAAAGAAATTCGAAGACATGTCTCTTGATGAGCTTCGGGCCGAACTGAAGCGGCTCAGAGAAAACCTCTGCGACCTGGAGGACATGCACTCATTCACCTTCGGCCGCACCTCGGTCCACATCGGCGCGGAAAAAGCACAGAACATGCAGCGGGAATTCGAAGAGGAGTGCAATGAGCATAGCGAGAAGATCGCGGCGGTCGAGAGGTTGTTGAAGGTAAAGGGGAAAGGGTAGATGTTTGAGCCACGGATGTGTTCGGCCCGTGATGCCTGCCTGCGGGGCAATGACGCCTGGGGCGGCATAGTGCACGCGGCGAAGTAAAATTTTACTTGAGGAATTTATCAAGTTATGGTATTGTATAAACCTGTATTGGTCAACAATACAATAATAATTCATTAGGAGGCTGAGCATGAAAAAGGTAGCTGCAATCTTAGTGGTAGTCGTTTTGGCAGTAACAATGGTATCGATGGTTTTTGCCGCAGAGGCGAAGAAGGGGACCATCAAGTCCGTCGATGCGAAGGCAGGCACGATCGTCTTTACCGCTGACGGCGGCGCGGATATGACGCTCACGGCTGACAAGTCCGTGGACCTCGGCAAAGTGAAAGCAGGCGACAAGGTGGAGATCATGGTTGATCAAAACACCGCGAAAGAGATCAAGGCCGCGAAGAAGAAACCCGCCATGGGTTGCTAAAAAGTCATTTTTCGGGAGTCACCCGAGACGGGGTGACTCCCGAATTGTTTATTGTTCGACCGCAAAAAACTCACCCGTTTTCATCCATCTTTTTTCTTCCTCAAAATTATCCGTATGAGACGCTGGGCGTTCCCTCTGAAATATCTTCATTCTCATGCATATCGCTGAACCGAGCATTATCTGTCACCGGAAAGGACCTGTAAAGGAAATGTCTTGATTTGAGCGGGAGTTTGCTATATTATTGTTCTTCAAGAAGAGTGAGGCAAGTATAAAAAGAACTGAAATTTGCAGGGCCAAGGAGGAGTACGCGGTGATCAAAGTGAATCAGCAAGAGCTTCAGGAGAAGATCAAAAAATTGAAACAGAAGGCTGTGGAAAAGGTCGCAAAGGCGGCGGGAAAGCGAGCCGAGCCGGAGGCGCGCGCGGCGCGTAAAAAAGTGAAGAGGGCGCAGAGAAAGCTTCGTTCCGCCAAGGCATATAAATCCTCAGGAAAGAAAGCGGCCGTTGCTGAGGCCAAGCCGGCAGAGGAAAAGGCGTCGGCGTAATATGGACGGCAGCCCGCAATTCATTTTTGCGCGTCCCCTGACGCAGGTCCTCAGGTTCGGTGTTGTCCTTGCGATAGCGGTCCTGTCGGCATCGTGCGCGGGAAAAGCCTCGCCCGCCAGGCCGACCACCGCCGAATTGCTGAACACGCCGTCTCCCTCTCCGACGCCGGTGCCGGGGCAGATATACCGGGAGACGGGCGTCTCGTCGTGGTACGGCAAGGACTTCCACGGCAGGAAGACGGCGAACGGGGAGACGTACGACATGTACGGCATTTCCGCGGCGCACAGGACGTTGCCGCTCGGCACGTACATACGCGTCACGAACCTCGACAATTACAAGAGCGTCAAGGTAAAAGTGAACGACCGGGGCCCGTTTGCCAAGAGCAGGATACTCGACCTTTCCTACGGCGCGGCGAAGGAACTCGGTTTCGTGGCGCAGGGTACGGTAAAGGTCAGGATCGAGACCCTCGAAGAGATCCGCGATTCGGCCCCCTCCTATACTGTTCAGGTGGGCGCCTTTATAGAAGAAGAGAACGCGCGGATGCTCAAACAGCGGCTCTCGAAAAAATATGATACGGTATACATCGTACCCTTTGAGTCGAACGCCGGAAAGTTCTTCCGCGTACGCGTGGGAAGCTACGCTACCGAGGAAAAGGCCGAGCGTGTCGCGGGCGGGGTCATGCTTGAAGGTGTTGAGCCGATCGTGGTGAGAAAAGACTGAAGATGATTTTTACCGCAGAGGACACAGAGAACGCCGAGAAAAAACCACTTCATTGTGCTCTTCTCTGCGCCCCGGGCGAGCTCCGCGGATAATTTTTGTTCATCCGGCAATTTGGAGCATGAGAAGGCGTCCCCCTCGCTCGGACGCGCAATCGCGCTGACCCAGCACTCTTGCCGGGNGGGCCGCCGAAGGCAATCAACGGAATACGGTCGGTTTTTACTCGCGACATGCCGGCGCTCCCGAGCTCGTCNNTCGCTCAGGGGCAGCCTTCTCCGTCATCCGCGATGAGCTGTTTTTCTGAATGTTTNATTGGAGCCTATGAANATCAATATTGTCGCAGGCAAGATCGAGAAACAGAAGACCGGCGCCGCGATCATTCCGGTGTTCGAGGACGGGAAATTGGGGCTGGCTGCCGGGCGGATCGACAAGGCGCTCAACGGCGCTGTCCAGCGCCTCATAAAAGGGGGCGACTTCAAGCCGAAAGCCGGGGCCGTCAGCCTCCTGTATCCCGACGGCAAGATCGCCGCGGAGCGTCTGCTGCTCGCGGGGCTCGGCAAGAAAGACGATCTTACGCCTGACCGGCTGAGGCAGGCGGCGGGCAAGGCGGCGCCCTTTGCGAGGAACAGCGGAGCGAAGGACATCGTGCTTGTCGCGGACGGACTTGGTCCGGACGCGGAGGAAGTCGCGCAGGCGCTGACCGAGGGGAGCGTGCTCGGACTCTACCGGTTCCTTAAATACAAGACGAATGATGAGAACGGGCGCGGCAAGGAAATACAGGCAATGACCCTGCTCACCGAGAACGCGGCTTCACGCGCGGCCGTGCAGAAGGGGGCAAAGACCGGGGAGGTCATCGCCGGAGCTGCCGTTATGGCACGGGACATGGTGAGCCATCCCTCGGCGGACATGACGCCGACGATCATTGCTGCAAAGGCGAAGGAGATCGCAANGCATTACGGGATGAAGGTCCAGGTCCTCGAGCGGGCGCAGATGCAAAAGCTCGGGATGGGGGCGCTCCTCGGCGTGGCCGCGGGCAGCGTACAGCCGCCGAAGTTCATCATCGTCGAATACCGGCGCGGAGGGAAGAAGCCCTTTATCGCGCTCGTGGGCAAGACCATTACCTTCGATTCCGGCGGCATCTCGATCAAGCCCGCAGAGAACATGGACAAGATGAAGGACGACATGTCGGGAGGCGCGGCGGTGCTCGGCGCGATTCGGACGGCCGCGGAGCTCAAACTTCCGCTCAACATCGTTGGTCTGCTGCCGGCAACGGAAAACATGCCGAGCGGCAGCGCGTACAAGCCCGGCGATGTGCTCCACACCCTGTCCGGCCAGACCATAGAGGTCCTCAACACCGACGCGGAAGGCAGGCTTATTCTCGCCGACGCCCTTGCCTATGCCTGCCGGTACAAGCCCGCGGTGATCGTTGATATCGCGACGCTGACCGGCGCATGCGGCATCGCCCTCGGGAACGAGGCCAGCGGCATGCTCGGGAACAATGATGCGTTCAAGCAGAAGCTGCGCGAGGCAGGCGAAAAGACCGGGGAGCGCGTGTGGGAACTCCCGCTTTGGGACGCGTACCATGACCAGATCAAGAGCGACATCGCCGANATGAAGAACACCGGCGGCAGGACAGGCAGCGTGATCACGGCCGCGGCGCTCCTGTCGAAGTTTGTGCAAAAATACCCCTGGGTGCACCTCGACATTGCCGCGACCTCGTGGACCGAAAAGGACAGGCCCTACACGCCGAAGGGGGCGACGGGCGTGGGCGTGCGGTTGCTGACGCAGTTTTTGAGAGACTACACCTCAATCGTCAAATAACAAGCACCAAATCTCAAATAAATTCCAATTATCAAGCTCGAAAGGTCAACCGTTTAGAAAATTGTAGTTCGAATTTTGGATATTATTTGTGATTTGTTTTTTTGGGATTTGGAATTTCCCCGTATGGATTTACACCAGATCGAAATATTCTGCACCCTCATCAAGCTCCGCAGCTTTTCCAGGACGGCGGAGGTCCTGTATCTTACCCAGCCGACCGTGAGCGGCCACATCAAAAATCTCGAGACCGAGCTCGGCATAAAGCTTCTTGACCGGCTGGGCAGGCGGGTGATCCCGACCGGGGAAGGAGAGGTGCTCTTCCGCCGCGGCCTGCAGCTTCTTGCGCTCAGGGATGAGCTGCGGCAGGAGCTCGGCGAGGTCTCCGGCAAGGTGACGGGTCTCCTGAAGATCGGCGGCAGCACTATTCCGGGCGCGTACATACTTCCTTCCCTCATCGGGAAGTTCAAAACGAGGCACCCTTCGGTCGCCATTCAGCTTATCATCGCAGATACCGCCAAAGTGGCCGAGGCCGTGCTGAACGGCGACCTCAGCCTCGGCGTGGTCGGCGCCCGCATAGCGGACCCGCGGCTCGAGACGCACACGTTCGTCAAAGACGAACTGGTCGTTGTTGTTCCATCCGGACATCCGTGGGCGAAGCGGAAAAATATCCCCGTTGAAGCGTTAAAAGGCGTTCCCTTTATTCTTCGCGAGGAAGGATCCGGCACGAAGCGCATCATGGAAGAGCGGCTCGAAAAAGCGGGGTTCTCCCTGTCCGATCTCAACACGGTCGCGATCATGGGAAGCAGCGACGCGGTGCGTCAGTCGGTGAAGGCCGGGCTCGGCGTCTCCATCCTCTCCATCAGGGCCGTGCAGGACGATATCGACGCAGGCCGCCTCGCAGCAGTGCGGCTGAGAGGCGTTNCGTTCGAACGGAACTTCTCGGTCATCCTGCTCAAGGGCAGGAGCCGCTCCCCGCTCTGCAGGACCTTTCTTGATTTCCTGCTTCGGGGAAAGCAGAAGTAGTACGGAAATATTTCTTTCCCGAAATTAAACCAAGCACCATTTCTCGTGTCTCATCATGAGTNCTAAAATCACCGTTTAAAAACGGAAGGAGGAACCAGACATGAAAAAGTTGATGGTTGTCAGTTCGCTTTTGGTTTTGTTGCTCGTTGCAGCGCTCGCTGCCGCGCAGCCCTGGCAGGGATGGAAAGGGAGCGGCGGCTGGGGCATGCAGGGCGGGTATCACCGGATGTATGACCCGTCCAGGGTGGAGACCGTGAGCGGGGAGGTCGTCTCCGTTGAGCAGGTCACTCCCATGAAGAGGATGGGGGCGGGCATCGGCCTCAAGCTGAACACGGGGAAAGAGATCCTGATCGTGCATCTCGGGCCAACGTGGTACATTGAGCGCCAGGATATGAAGATCGCGGCGGGTGACAAGGTGGAGATCAAGGGCGTNAAGGCCGCGCGTATGGGNCAGGACATTTTCATCGCAGGCGAGGTGAAAAAGGGCGGTGAGGTCCTGAAACTGCGTGACGAGAACGGCATCCCCCTGTGGGCAGGGGCGCGGCCGTATCAGGCCAAGTAGGGTCAACAGAAAAGAGGTCGGACCAGGGCCTTGTGCAGGATAACGCACAAGGCCTTTTTTTGTCGACGCACGGCTTTTCGTCGGAGCCGACCGGCGCAGGGGAAGGTCAAAAGCATGATTCTGCGCTTTCCCTAAGACCCCCTGTATCACGGGCTTCGCCAACGAATAACTGACGACAAACAACTGACTACTGCCTGAAATTATACGTTGTGAGTTGCAAGTTGACGTGGGGCTGCCCGTGCTCGGTGGTCGTCAAGGGGTGTTTATTTTGGCGGTACAAAATCCTTGACTCTTTACCCTTGCGCCTCTACAATGGTTCGACCATGACGGCTGACAACGGGTTATGAATCTGGATCTCACATATGCTGAAGCGACAGCGAACATCGAAAAGGTCCTCGCGCAGGGCGGTTTTGCCAAGGCCCGCGTGTTCATCGCCCGTCATCGCGGCCGCAGGATTGTCGTAAAGGACTTCGGCTCGAAAGGTTTTTGGGAGCGCAACCTCATCGGCCGTATGGTCATCAGCCGGGAGTTCCGCGCATACCGCGCCCTTGCCGGCATTGACGGACTGCTCGCTGCGGCAAAGAGGCTCACCCCCTTTTCTCTCGCCGTGGAATATCTCGACGGCATTGATCTCGGCGGGCTCACGCGGGGCGAGATCGGCCGGGGAGTGATAGAACAGTTTGAGCGCATCGTCAATGCCATTCATTCCCGGGGCTGGGTCCACCTCGACCTCCAGAGGAGGTCGAACATCCTGCTGGTGAACGGAAAGGTTTTTGTCGTGGACCTCGCATCCGCTTTCCATCCCGGCGGCATCCCGCTGATCGGCCGGGGACTGACGCGTTTCCTGGGATTTTTTGACCGGTTGTCGCTGATCAAGCTGAAAAATATCTATACCCCGGACTCTCTCACCAGGGCGGAACGAAAGTGGCTCAAGGCAAGAAACCTTGTTATGCCGACGAAGTGGTAGGCAGATCATTGCGGAATGCGGAATGAATGACACCCCTTATCGCTTCACAAAAATTCGTTGCTATTAAAAGATCAAACACTTAATTGGTGTTCATTCGCGCAAATTCGCGGCTAAAAAAGAAAAAAGGAGATAATACATGGCGGTCAAGGACACATTGAGATATAAGCTGACGAAAGTGACGGGGAGGACCCTGGCTGCGGCAGTGGTGGGGATCGTTCTGTTCTATCTGGCAAAGGGCAAGAAGCTGGAACCTGCCTGGTTCGTTCCCGGGGCGTTCATCACGTTATTCGGTGAAGGGCTGCGGCTCTGGGCCGCGGGGCACCTCAGAAAGAACAAGCAGCTTACGGCCACCGGCCCGTATTCATACGTCAAAAATCCGCTCTATATCGGGACGCTCCTTATCACTGTCGGGTACAGCGCCATGGCGATGAACCCCTGGATCATGATCGGCGGTTTTGTATGGTTCTTCATTTATTACGCCCCGTACAAGAAGAAGCAGGAGAACGAGAAACTCGTCCACAGCTTCGGAAAGGCATGGACGGAGTATGACAAGGTGGTGCCGGATTACCTTCCCCGCTTCACGCCGTATCCGGGCAGAGGGAAAAACCGCTGGAGCTTCGACGTGGTGAAGGAGAATTCCGAGCACGAGACCGCTGCCGCGGTGTTCATCGGCTTTGTGATCCTGCTCTTCATGCTGCTGAGATAGTAACAGAACTCTCGCTTGCGGCAGACACCACGTCGATGTTTTGCGTTTGCAAATACTTCGGCTGCGGGATACTATATAACAGCTTTAAAGAATTCAGCTCCTGCCCCGTTCGGTTCGAAGGGGCAGGAGTTTTCGTTTCGGCCGGCGTCGTGAAACAATGTTTGGAGCAATGCCAACTAAAATCGTTATGAAATCGCCCGTACAGAATCAGGACGACCTCAGGCTCATAGACCGCTTCAAAAGCGGAGACGCTGCCGCGTTTGAGGAAATCGTTCTCAAGCATCAGGATAAAATCTATAATCTCTGCAGGCATATGCTCGGGAACGCCCATGATGCAGAGGACGCGGCCCAGGATGTATTCATCAAGGCCTACCAGGGACTGCACAAATTCCAGCCTCACGCCTCTCTCTATACCTGGCTCTACCGCATCGCCGTCAATACCTGTATCGATTACCGGCGAAAACCTTTTTTTGAATCGATATTCAAACACACCGAGGAAGGAAAAGAGCTGGTGTACGACCTTCCATCGGATGCGCCCTCCCCGGAAAGACTCTATCAGTCGAAGCAGATAGGACTCGCCCTGCGGATAAGCCTCGGAAAGTTATCGCAAAAACTGAGGACGGTCATTATCCTGAAAGAGGTCGAGGGGCTTTCCTATGAAGAGATCGCCGAGGTTCTGGATATTTCTCTGGGCACGGTCAAGTCGAGGATCGCACGGGCACGGGAGGAGCTGCTGGAATTAATGAAAGAATTCAGGGAACAAAAATAAGAATGCTTCGTTTAATTAAATAGGTGACGGAAATGAAATGCAGAAAGACAAAACTGATATCAGCCTGCATTGATGGCGAACTGGAAGGCGAGGAAAAAACCCTTTTCGAGGCTCACCTCCGGGGCTGTCTCGAATGCAGCCGCAGGATTGAAGAGATCCGGGCGACCCGCGCGCTGTTCACGAACGCAGAGCGCTACAAGGCGCCCTACGGCTTTTCGGCCCGCGTCATGGCGAAGGTGGCCGAAGGGGAAACAAAGAGATTTTCACTTTTCCCGCTCTGGACGAAATTCGCCGAGGTCGTCGTTGTGCTTGTGGTGATAACCGTCGGCGTTATTTCGGGCGGATTTTTGATGAACAGTATGATGGGCCAGAGAACGGCGAATATTGCATCTTCTTTTTCCCTTGAAATCTTTGAGCCCACACCTCCGGGCTCTCTCGGTGGCGCTTATCTTGCCTTGATGGAGACCAAAAATGAAAAATAACAACGTGCTCAAGTTTGCCCTCATTGCCTCTCTTATCTTGAATCTGGCGATTCTTGCTGCCGCAGGATATAAGTACTCTCTGCAGTCCCAATACTGGGTTTCCCCTTTCGGCAAGGTGATGGAAAGGGACAGATTTTTGTTTGAAGAGCTGTCTCTGAGGTCCGAACAGTTGAAGGCGATGAAAGAAAAAGCGATCCCCTTCCGCGCGGAGATCGACAGGCGAAGACACGAGATAATGAAAAAGAGAAAAGCCCTGGTCGCCCTTATGCGCGCCGACAAGCCCGACAAAAAAGGCCTTGACGCGACGATTAGCGAGATAAGCAGGATGCAGGAAGCGATGCAGAGGATGATCGCCGCGCATATGCTCGAAGAAAAGGCCCTCCTGGATAAAGGCCAACAGGGGAAATTTCTCGACTTGATTGAAAATGCCATGACAAAAGGCGGGCACGCGGGCCCCCCGCCAGGCGAACAAAGTCAGTAATTGTAACTGCTCAGGTCAGCCACTCGCTCTGTCGCTTAGCGTGCTATAAGTCCTTGAAATTCGGCAGAGTCGGTGCTTTTGTCCGCGGCGCCTGCATCGGTAAAGTATCTATACCCTGCACGCTTACAGCGCCTATCGCTCATGACTGACCTGAGCACCTGAGTAGTTACCAGTATATTATTTTCACCGGGCGCTAAGAGGTCGCAGGGAATGGGGAGGAGTGCGTGACCAAAAGGAAAAAAATCTATATTGCCGTCTCTACCGCGGTATTCATCGTTGTAATTACCGTCTTCATTGCAGCCATCGGCGGGAAGCAGGAGACCAAGGGGGCTGCGGCGACCGCAGTGGCGGAGAAGCGTGACCTGGGTTCTCTTGTCCAGGCCACCGGCGTCATCAAGCCCAAGATCGGGGCAGAGGTGAAGGTCGGCGCGCGGATCACGGGCAAGGTAGAGCACCTTTACGCGAACATCGGCGACGTGGTGAAGAAGGGCCGGGTGCTTGTCCGTCTGGAGCAGGACGACCTCCAGGCGCGGGTCGACCAGGCGGCGGCAAGCTATGAGGAGGCCGTGGCCAACACCGCGAAGGCAAAAAACGATTTCAGCCGCAATAAGGACCTGGCCGATAAGGGCTATATTTCCCGGCAGGCGCTCGATGATTATCAGAACGCCTACGACGTGGCCAGGGCCCGCGTCAACAAGGCGAAAGCGGACCTGGACTACAGCAAGGCGCAGCTCTCATACGCCACGATCAAGGCGCCGATCAGCGGCACCGTTGCGGCCGTGACCACTCAGGAGGGCGAGACGGTGGCGGCCGGGATGAACGCGCCGACCTTCATCACCATTATCGACCTGC
>C687J29039_10000927_pt1 | contig 12230 bp, 10 predicted proteins | sample RifCSP16_2_FD_29039 | JGI IMG/M metagenome (IMG submission 29039)
GTGGCAAGCGGACCTCCGGAAGCGGGCATGGCCTATTTCCCGCAGGAAGAACGATCGGAGAAGCTTATTGCCCTGGCATGGGCGCTTGAGGAAGGCTCACGCCGTTTTTATGCCGGCGTGGCCGGAAAGACGCAAGATCGCGACGCGGTCGCTCTCTTCCAAGGGCTCGCAAGCGCGGAAGAGCAACACAAATCAACCCTCCTGAAGCTCTTTCACGAGATCGCCCATGATGCGTATGCATCGAAAAGCCCGGAGGCCCTTGTTCCTGACACGCCCGCCGGAGAGATCATGGAAGGAGGAATGCGCGTGGATGAGGCATTGGCATGGACGGCGGGAAAAGATATAGCCGACATACTCGACCTTTCGATCGCGCTCGAATCGAATGCATTCGATCTTTACATGAAAATGGAAAGGGCTGCAGGCGAAGAACATTCAAAACAGGTCTTCCATGCCTTGTCGGAAGAAGAAAGGCAGCACCTGAACCGGATGACATTGCTCATCGAGAAAAGGGCGTGAGCGGTCGACAGCCCGCTCGCTCGTCGGGTGAATGTCGGAGTTTGCCTTGACAAAGAGGGGAGAATTGTTTAGATTGAACTCAGTAAANGGGGCCGGTTTGTTTGATCGTTCCCCCTTTACGAGAGGCAAAGCTGCAAGGGTGACCCGTTCTTTTACAGGACGGTTTTTTTATTCAACCATCTGCAATGAGGAGGTACACACGATGACAAGAATTTATCGGACAATTGCGGTTGCGGTGATCGGTGCTCTCGTGGTATTGGGCTGCACAAAGGGGTATGAGTCCCAGAAGACCGTGGACGACCTGACGATCAAGCTCACGGTCGGCAGCTATCCGCTCGTCAAAGGAGACAATACGCTGACCGTGAAGGTGACGGACGCTGCGGGAAAAGCGGTGAGCGACGCAAAAATGGATGTGCGTTACTATATGCCGCCGATGCCGGGCATGGCCCCCATGGATTTCAGCGGCCAGGCGATGCTCAGGGGCGATGCGTACGCGGTCTCGGCGAATATCCCGATGGAAGGCGGCTGGAAGGTAGAGGTCTCCGTGGCCCGGCCGGGCAGGCCCGCCTCCATGGCCACGTTTAATCTGGATGCAAGGTGAAGCAGCGAGGGACGAGAGAAGAGGGANGAAGGANGAGGGAAGAAGGAAGAAAAAGTGTCCATCGTTCTTCATTAGAATATGATTGAAATACTCACAAGGCGTTTTCGCGGCGTACGGATCCCTGTCCTCGCCGGCCTCCTCGCCCTTATCACCCTCATTCATTATCTCGTGGGCGGGGCGCGCGCGGGCATGCTCCACAGCATTCTCGGGCACCTCTACATCGTTCCGATCATCATGGGGGCATACTGGTATGGAATGAAGGGCGGCGTGTTCGTTTCCATAGCTTCAACGGTCCTCTACTCGCCGCACCTGTTTCTCCACTGGACCGACCCGTTCCTGGATGTTTACAATTTCGTCGAGATATTTCTGTTCCTCCTGCTCGGCGGCGTAACCGGCGTTTTGAGCCAGATGGAGCGCAATCAGCGCGTGCGCTATGAACAGGCCCTTGTCCGGCTCGATGATTCCCACCGAAAACTGAAGGAACAGACGGACGTCCTTTTCCAGACCGAAGAACAACTCAGGAGGGCCGACCGCCTCTCCGCGCTCGGCGAGCTATCCGCGAGCATGGCGCACGAGATAGGGAACCCTCTTGGCTCCATCAAGGGCGCCGTGGAGATCCTGAAGGACGACTACCGGGAGGACGAAGCCAAATACGAGTTCATCCAGATACTTTTGAAGGAGACAGACAGGCTGAACCGTATTGTCCAGGAGTTTCTCGGTTTTGCGAGGCCCAAACAGCCGGAGCTTCAGCCGGCGGACATGAACGAGGCCATCGAGTCCGTGCTCACCCTGACGACGCAGGAGGCGAGGAAAGCAGACGTGAGGGTGGAGAAGCGCCTCGATCCCGCGATCGGCAGCCGGAGCCTGGACGCGGGCCTGCTCAAACAGGCGTTCCTGAACCTCGTGCTGAACGCGATCCAGGCAATGCCCGGGGGCGGCGTGTTGACGGTGGAGAGCGGCATTAAGGGCAGCACGATCGAGGTGACGATCTCCGACACCGGCGTCGGCATCCCCGAGGAGAACCGGAAGAAGCTCTTCAGCCCCTTTTTTACCACCAAGAAGAACGGCACCGGGCTCGGCCTGGCGATCACCTACCGTATCATCGAGAACCACCGCGGCAGGATCGATGTCGTGAGCGGGCCCGGGAAGGGGACGAGGTTCACGGTGAGGATACCGGTATAAACGAACGGGGGATATCTTTAATGCAAAATGCAAAGTGCAAAATTCAAAATGAAATAATATGTCGTATCGTAACGTCATTCCGCAAAATTTTTCAATTTGCATTTTGAAATTTGACTTTTGCATTGCTTTCTTGGTGTCTTAGTGTCTTTGTGGCAAAGATGTTTTTATTATGAAAAAACCTTCCATCCTTCTCATAGACGATGACGACAGCCTGCGCCGGGTGATGGAGTTCAGCCTGGCGGAGAGCGGGTACCGGGTGCAGACCGCGGCGAGCGGCGAGGAAGGCATTCGGTTGTTCGAAAAGGACTCGTTCGANGCCGTGATCACGGACATCACCATGCCGGGCATGAACGGCATGGANGTNNTGGCGAAGATACGTCATCAAGACGCCCGCCTGCCGGTGGTCATCATCACGGCCTATGGAACGATCGAAAGCGCGGTCGANGCCATGAANCAGGGCGCTTTTGATTACATCACCAAACCCTTTAACCGCGACGAGCTCCGGCTTACGCTTGACCGCGCACTTACGATGAGGCGCCTGGAAGAGGAGAACGTCGGACTACGGGCCGAGGTCAAGGGAAGGTACTGTTTCGACAGCATCGTGGGCAGCAGCGAGAAGATCAGGGAAGTGCTCGAAATGGCGGGGCGCGTGGCAGCGAGCGACGCGACCGTCCTTATCACCGGCGAGAGCGGCACGGGAAAGGAACTCCTCGCGAAGGGGGTCCATTACAACAGCCTCAGGGCGGAGGGCCCGTTCGTTGCCGTGAACTGCGCGGCGATTCCCGAGAACCTGATCGAGAGCGAACTGTTCGGCCACGTGAAAGGATCGTTTACCGGGGCCGTTAAAGATAAAGAAGGAAAGTTCGAGCTTGCGGACGGCGGGACGCTGTTCCTTGACGAGATCGGCGACCTGCGGATCGACCTTCAGGCGAAGATACTTCGCGTTCTCCAGGAGCGGCACGTTGACCGTGTCGGCGGCGCCGCCCCGGTCCCCGTGGATGTGCGCGTGATCGCGGCGACGAACAAGGACATCGAGCGCTCCGTGAAGGATGGGAGCTTCCGCGAGGACCTTTACTACCGGCTCAGCGTGATCCCTCTCCAGATGCCGCCGCTCCGGGAGCGGAAGGACGATATTGCGCTGCTTGTTGATCATTTTGTAAAAAAATTCAACCCATCGCGGAACGTGAGCGTGACCCGGGAAGCGCTCGATGTACTTACGGCCTACGGATGGCCGGGGAATGTCCGCGAGCTCGAGAACGCCATCGAGCGGGCCTCGGTGCTCAGGCGGGGAGATACGATAACGCCCGCCGAACTGCCTGATAAGCTCAGGAAAGAAAAAACAGGCGTTGAGAACATTATTCTCAATCTTCCCGATGAAGGGATCTCGCTTGAAGACCTGGAGAAGAAGCTCATTATCAAGGCGCTCGAACGGCATAAAGGCAATCAGACCCGCGCGGCGGAGTACCTCGACATCACGAGGCCGACGCTCATCTACCGGATGGAGAAATACGGGATCAAATAGACAAAGGATGAGGAAGAGGGACGATGGATCGGTGGTCGCCCGCTTCACCCGGTCGCGCACACGTGCCGTGCAAAAGACGGNATGCGATGTTTTCGGGTTTTGCCTCCCGNGAGCGNCGGTCTTTCAGGAGGCGATTGGGCACGCCGAAGCGCGCACGGGCTCCGGGGCTGCCGACCGGTCCATCGATTGGCTCATTACGGAATGCCCGTCGCGGTTTCCGGAGAACGATAAAGAACTTTAACTTCGTCCATAAATCGTGTATCATGCTTCATCATACGATGTGAAGGAGGATCTCATGGCAAAGGCAACGCTCAAAATTCAGGGTATGACGTGCAATCACTGTGTCATGCGGGTGGCGAAGGCGCTTAAGGCGGTACCGGGCGTACAGGATGCGCAGGTGGACCTTCAGAAGGGTGAGGCCGTCGTGGTATATGATGACGCCGTGGTCACGCCGGCAAAGCTCTCATTTGCCGTTGTGGAAGCCGGGTACAAGGTCGTTTCGTCGGGTTCATAGAAGTTCGTTCGATTCCGAGAGAAAGCCGCCGGTTTGCTTGACAATGCAGGTTTCTAACAGTATAATTTCAATGGTTTTTCAACTACATCTTTTCCAGGAGGCCGTGATGGCAAAGACATTCCATGATCTGATGCCTGCAAACGCAAAAAAGAAGCTGGGAGGCGGAAGCAAACTGAACGTGCTGTCTTCGCACGATGTGTTCAGGGTGCTCAAGGATGACAAGGTGATCATCATGGCGTGCAATACGCGCATCAAGCACGTGATCCCCGGCATCATGCGGGCGGCGGAGGACCTCGACGCGATCGTGTGTTTTGAGCTTGCCAAGAGCGAGGGGGACCTCAAGGGCGGCTATACCGGCATGACACCGCAGATTTTTGCTGATACGGTGTTCGGCTATGCGGAATCCGTAAAGCTCACGAAGCCTTTTTTTATCCACGGCGACCACGTGACCACCAAGAGTCCGGACCCTGCGGTGGTGGACAGCTCCCGCAGCCTCATCAAGGCCGAGCTTGAGGCAGGGTACACGTCCATCGCCATTGACGCATCGTTCAATGAGACCGAGGACAACATCAAGATCAGCTCGGAACTCGGCCGCATGGTGCTCGATGCGGGCGTGGGCCTCGAGGCGGAAGTCGGCGAGATCAAGGCCATCAAGGAAGGCGGCGAGATCACGACGGTGGAAGAGGCCGTGGAATTTATTGAAGGCATGGAGAAGAAGGGCGTGCATGTTGACCTCCTGGCGACGAATAACGGCTCCAAACACGGCAACTATAAGCCCGGNGAGGAAGTCCACATCGAGCTCAAACGCACGGGCGACATCTACAACGCGATCAGGAAGTGGGGCACCTGCATTGCGCAGCACGGCATNACCGGCACGCCGCTCGACCTCGTCGGCCAGTTNGCGGACTACGGGATACGGAAAGGCAACGTCGGCACCAACTGGCAGAACATAGCGCACGACTGCCTGCCTGTCGATCTTATGAATACGATGCGGGAATGGGCGAAGAAAGAAAATAAGGACATCAAGTTCGCGACCAAGCAGTTCCTCTCCGAGATCAATTCCATTCCAAAGGAATACGTGAAGAAGAACGAGGACGTGGCGTACAAGTCCGCCTCGGAGTTCATTATCGCATTCCGCGCGAAGGGCACGGCGTCGCTCGTGGCAAAGCGGCTGCTGGGGAAATAAAGTTTTTAGCCGCAAGCAGTAACCNTTCGCGCGAACATGTCAGGTTTTGCAGAGAAACAGCTGGCCATCCACACGGTAACTCCGGAGGCGGCAGATGGACCCGTATTCCATATGGAAATACCTCCTTGCCAGGTTCAGAAGGCAGCTCCCTCTTGATGTTGAACACTGCTCGCCTATCGCCCTCCGGCACATTCTTCTCGACATAAAAACACCGGCTTCCGTCCTCGAACGCATTGCCCACGTCTATTGCGATGATGAAGACATCATGCGCGATCTTGTCCGATGTCCCAACCTGTCCGAGACCGCCCTCGCGTTTATTGTCCTGACGGCTTCTGAAGAGATCAAGACNTTCATTTCCGGCACCCGCGTCATGGACCTTGTGGTGGTGGACGATGCCGCAGGCGCTCTGGCCAAAACGGAGACCGCGCTTGCCGCTTCAACGGAGAGGAAAACGCCGGGCGCGCAAAGGGAAAAGAAAAAGCTGAATATTATGCAGCAGGTCCAGCGCATGACCACGCCGCAGAAGATGCGGCTCGCCATGCGGGGCGCCAAGGAGGCGCGGGGACTTCTGATCAGAGAGTCGAACAAGCAGATCTCTCTTGCCGTCCTCGATAATCCCCGGCTGACCGAGGGGGAAATAGAAGCTTTCGCGAAATCGGCGAATCTGGGCGAGGACGTGATCCGCACGATCGGNATGAACGCGGACTGGTCCAAGAAATATTCCGTGGCCGTGGCGCTGGTGAACAATCCAAAAACGCCTCCGGGCGTCTCCGTGCCTTTCGTGAACAGGTTGACCGACAAGGACCTTGCCATCGTCGAGAAGAGCAAGAATGTGACCGAGGCCGTGAGGAGCGCGGCAAGGGGGCTGATCGCCAAAAGAAAAAAGACGCAAGGCAAGTGATCCCGGGGATTTCCTTCTTTTATTCACTACTCAGGTCAGCCATTCGCTCTGTCGCTTAACGTGCTATAAAGCCTCGAAATTCGGCATCGCCGGTGCTTTTGCCCGCAGCATGNGCAGTTTTATAATTTTTTTGNCTTGCACGCTTACAGCGCCTGTCGCTTATGGCAGGCCTGAGCGCTGGGGCAGCGACTTTCCTTATTTTAAATATCACCGGAAAGGTAAGATTGTTATGAAGCGCGTTTCTTTTATTGTTCTGATATTTTTACCGCTCATCGCGGGTTGTTCCGGACCCAAGACCGTTCAGAAGACCGAAACGATCATGGGCACGCAAGTGTCCATCACCGTCGTAGCGAAGACCGAGCAAGAGGGCGAGGCGGCCATTGACGCCGCCATGGCCGAGGTCAGACGGTTCGACCGGATGATGTCGCTCTATAAGGACGACAGCGAGATCACGCGGGTGAACCTGGCGGCGGGGAAGGGCCCGGTTGAGGTCTCTCCCGAGATGATAGAGATTGTGGAAGCCGCCCGAAAAATATCGGAGCTTACGGACGGAGCGTTCGATGTCACGGTGGGTCCGCTCGTCGTGCTGTGGCAGATGCGCCTCAAGGAAGGGGCGGCGCCGACTGAGACGGAAATTGAAAGCATTAAAAACCGCGTGGGATACCGGAATATCATCACGGACAAAAAGGCATCCACGCTTTTTCTGATGAAGCCGGGGATGATCATGGATTTCGGCGGCTGCGCCAAGGGGTACGTTGCCGACAGGGTCGCTGAATTGCTCAAAGGACGGGGCATCGATAATGCGATTGTTGCGCTCGCCGGTGATATCCGTGTGATGGGTCACCGGCCGGACGGCAGTTCCTGGAGGATCGGCGTACAGCACCCGCGGGACTCGGCCAAGACCCTCACCGTTCTCGAGCTTTCGGACAAGTTTATATCCACGTCGGGGGACTATGAGCGGTATCAAATCGTTCACCGGAAGCGCTATCACCATATCCTGGACCCGCGCACCGGCAAGCCCTCGGAGGGCATGGAATCGGTCACGCTCGTCGGGGATCGCGGATCGGACGGTGACCCGCTTGCCACGGCGCTCTTCATCCTCGGACCGAAACAAGGCAGGAAGATCGTCAAGAAGCTCGGCTATAATGCCATCTTTGTGGATGATAAGGGCAGGGTGGTTATGACGGATGGGATAAAAAAAATTGCAAATTCTCTTTAACAATAAAATAGTTTCTGGTATACTCATCACGAAAATCCAAGATCAAGATGCGGTTTTCTATGCACAAGACAAAAGTGCGGAATACTTTCGACCTAATCGTCTGCCCGATTCTGTGCATATTTGCATGACATAAAAAGCGGTTCTGTTATCTAACAGTCCATACTGCATTCAACCTTGAACGAAAGGGGAGCATATATGAAAAGCGCCGGATTGGGATTTTTTGCTGTTTTGTTATTTGCAGTCATGGTATCGGCAAGAGTAGGCGGCGGTGACATATCCTTTGAGGTGAAGGGGTCGGATAATGTCATGTTCAGCCACGACAGTCACGTGAGCGCCGGCAAACTTCAATGCACGGATTGCCACGCTTCTCTCTATGGTACGAAAGGGAAACACAAAAAGACAACCATGGCGCAGATGAAGCAGGGCAAGTCGTGCGGCGCATGCCACAACGGGAAGAAGGCGTTCGATGTTAAAGGGAACTGCAAGAGCTGTCATAAAAAATAAAAGGAGGCAGATCAATGTTCGAAGGCAGAGACGAACTGACCGTTATTCAGGAAGACATAAAGCGGGCGCTGGGCAACCGGAAGACCCGGTGGGCCATGCTCATCGACCTCCGTCGTTGCACTGCCTGCAAGTCATGCACAGCGGGATGCGTGGCTGAGCAGAAGAGCCCTCCCGGNATCATGTACCGGCCNGTGTATGAGGAAGAGACGGGGAAGTTCCCGGCTGTGAAAAGACGGTTCACGCCGAGGCCTTGCCAGCAGTGCGATGATCCCCCCTGCGTCGCGGCCTGCCCGAACAAGGGCGAGGGCAAGGCCACGTGGAAAAGCACGAAAGGAATAAGCGCGGGAATCGTGATGATCAACTACGAGCAGTGCATCGGCTGCGGCCAGTGCGTGATCGCCTGCCCCTACAAGGCGCGGGGGCTTGACGGCGGCGCGTTTCATACCGAGGGAACGCCGCAGATCCAGGAGTACGACACCGCGCCGACATGGGAATATGGGAGGAAATGGCCGCGCGAGAAGAACCATCTGCCCGTGGGCGTTGCGCGCAAGTGCCACTTCTGCCTCCACCGTCTCAAGAACGGCATGGTGCCGATGTGCGTCAGCACCTGCATCTGCAGGGCGAACTATTTCGGCGATCCCGCGGACAGCAAGAGCCTGATCCACAGCGTGATCANGGAGAACAAGGGCANGGTGAAGGTCCTGACGCTGGTCAAGGGCGCGGGGGAAACGCCGATGAAGCCCGCTGACCTCAAGGGGAAGTCGCCGGAAGAGATCGCGAAGCGGATCGGATATCCGGGAAGCGTGCCGGTGTTCGCCGATGCCGCAAAAACCAAACCCAGGGTATTCTACATACTGCCTTAAGGAGGGCGGATCTCATGGACGATACGAAAAACGACAAGGGATTAAACAGAAGAGACTTTATAAAATGTACGGCAGTGCTCGGCGGCGCCCTCCTTGCCTCGCAGGTGGAGTGGACCTCCGATCTCATGCGCAGGGCTGAGGCGGGCACGCTTACGCCCGAGGAAGAATACGAGCTGATCAAGGCTGAGAACACGCTTTACACCGTCTGCCTTCAGTGCAATACGGGCTGCGGCATCAAGGTAAAGCTGTTCAGAAAGGGCGACAACGGCCGTGGCGCTCAAGATCGACGGCAACGCCTATAATCCCTTTGTGGCGGTGCCGCATGCGCCGTACACCACCAAACCGACCGAGCTCAATACGGTGGACATGGCCATCTGCCCCAAGGGCCAGGGCGGCGTCCAGACCGCATACGATCCGTACCGGATCACGAAGGTTTTGAAGCGGGCGGGCAAGCGGGGCGAGAACAAGTGGACTACGGTCCCCTTTGACCAGGCGGTGAACGAGATCGTGAACGGAGGAAAGCTCTTTGCCCAGGTACCCGGCGAAGAGGGGCGGGAAGTAACCGGGCTGAAGGACATCTATGCCCTTCGGGACCCCGCGATCGCCAAGGCCATGGGAGAGGACGCCAAGGCCATTGCCAAGGCAAAGGACAAGAAAAAGGCGGTGGAGGAGTTCAAGCTGAAGCATGCCGCGAACCTTCATTACCTTATCGATCCCGAGCATCCGGATTTCGGGCCCAAGAACAACCAGCTTGTCTATATGTGGGGCAGGAAAAAAGGCGGCAGGAGCGATTTCTCGGCGCGTTTCTTCGGCGATTACTTCGGCACGGCGAACACCCACGGCCACACCACGGTTTGTCAGGGTTCGCTCTATTTCACCTGCAAGGCAATGAGCGAGCAGTACGAGTACAATAAGTTTTCCGGTGGTCAGAAATTCTACTGGCAGGGGGACTTCGAGAACTCCGAATACATCCTGTCCGTCGGCTCCAATCTTTTTGACGCGAACTACGGACCGTCGAACCGGAACGTGCGGCTTATCCCCAGGATCACGCAAGGGAAGGTCAAGCTCGTGGTTGTTGATCCGAGGTTCAACAAGTCCGCGGCAAAAGCCCATCGCTATATGCCGATCAATCCCGGGACCGACGCCGCGTTCTTCGCGGGCATCATCCAGTGGATCGTGAAGAACAATAAATTCGACGCCAAGTATCTTGCCAACGCGAACAAGGCCGCGGCAAAGGCGGCGAATGAACCCACCTGGTCGAACGGCGTGCTGCTGGTCAAACTCGACAAGGACGGCAAGCCGGGCAAGTTCCTGCGTGCCAGTGAGATCGGTCTCGTCCAGCCTGAGAAACGCAAGGACAAGGACGGCAAGGAACACGACTTCGAGTATCTCGTGGTCATGAAGGACGGCAAGCCCGTTGCGGTCGATCCGAACGACGAAAAGACCGCGGTCACCGGAGACCTGCTGGTGAACACCGAGATCAGCGGCATCAAGGCCAAGAGCGGCCTCCAGGTGATCGCCGACGNGGCGAATTCNAAGNCNNTGNATGAATGGTCCGCTCTCTGCGGCATCAGCGTCAAGGACATCGAGCTTACGGCCCAGGAGCTCACAAGCCACGGAAAGAAGGCCGTGTTGGACGTTCACCGCGGCATTGCCCAGCACACGAACGGCTTCTACAACGTGACCTCGGCCATGACGATCAATCTGCTGCTCGGCAACTTCGACTGGAAGGGCGGGATGATCATTGCGTCCACCTACAGCCCGGCGGGAACCAAGGACGGTCAGGCGTTCAACCTGGACAAGGCGAAGCCGGGCAAGACGTCGAGGTTCGGCATCAGCATCATCCGGCACGACATCAAGTACGAGGACTCGACGGTCTTCGCGGGATATCCTGCCAAGCGAAACTGGTGGCCCCTGTCGAGCGACATCTACGAGGAGATCATCCCCTCGATCGGCGACGCGTACCCATACCCCGTCAAGGCGCTGTTCAGCTACATGGGCGCGCCGACCTACGCCCTGCCCGCGGGCCACACCAATATCGAGATCCTCGCCGACGTGAACAAGATCCCGCTCTACTTCTGTTCCGACATCCTGATCGGCACGACATCCATGTACGCGGACTACATCTTCCCGGACCTCTCGTATCTCGAGCGCTGGGAGATGCAGGGCTCGCACCCGAACATGCCGGCCAAGGTCCAGCCCATCCGGCAGCCCGTGATCGCGCCGATCCCCGAGACCGTGAAGGTCTTCGGCGAGGAGATGCCGTGCTCCTACGAAGCGGTCCAGCTTGCGCTGGCCGAGAAGCTCGGGCTCAAGGGCTACGGCAAGGACGGGTTCGGACCGGAACAGGACTTTACGAAACCCGATGATTTCTACATCCGCATGGTCGCCAACGTCGCGACGGACGGCACGCCCGTTCCCGATGCCGACGACGCGGAGGTAAAGCTCTTCCTCGATTCCCGCAGGCATTTGCCGAAATCGGTCTTCGACCCCGCGCGGTGGGAGAAGATCGCAGGAGCGAACTGGCGCAAGGTCGTGTACGTCCTGAACCGCGGCGGCAGGTTCCAGGACTACAAAGACATGTACAAAGGCGACCACGCCGCGAACCAGTGGAAGAAGTCCATCAATTTCTATCAGGAAAAGACCGCGGGGACGAAGAACGCCTTCACCGGAAAATCCAATCCGGGATATGCAACGTACCTGCCGATCACCACGACCACCGGCAAGTCTCCCAGGGAAGCGGGCCTCGAGGACGGGTACCCGCTCCATCTCATCACCCAGCGCGACATCCTTCAGTGCAAGTCCAGGACCGTGGTCGACTATTGGCTGCTGGCGATCAAGCCGGAGAATGAGATCATCGTGCATACGAATGACGCGCGGGACATCGGCGTGAAAGACGGCGATCTCGTGAAGGTTGTCTCCGCCACGAACCTTGAAGGCATCTGGGACCTGAAAAACGGCACGAAAAAACCGATGGTCGGTAAAGTGAAGGTGACCGAGACGATCATGCCGGGCGTGGTGACGTTCACGCTCGGCCACGGCCACTGGGCCACGGGCGCCGCGGACGTCACGATCGACGGCACGGTTGTGAAGGGCGACCCGAGACGGGCCACCGGAGTGCACGCGAACGCTGCCATGTGGGTGGACCCGCACCTGAAGAACACCTGCATGCTCGATCCCGTGGGTGGAAGCGTATCGTTCTATGATACCAAGGTGAAGCTG
>C687J29039_10000946_pt1 | contig 12133 bp, 7 predicted proteins | sample RifCSP16_2_FD_29039 | JGI IMG/M metagenome (IMG submission 29039)
AGGCCGACGATCGTGGCCAGGCCCGCCGACCCCTGCAGCTCTTCGACGTAGAGCGCCAGGTACGGCAGCAGGAAGCGCTGCCCCAGCAGCACGAAGAAGTACGCGCTGAAGATCGCCCGAGCGAGTGGTGAGCCGACGATCGCGCGCAATGAACGGCCGACGAGCCGCAGGACCGGTTCCGTCGCGCGCGGCCGATCGGGTCGCTCGTGATAGGCAAAGAGCAGGAGCGCGACGACGCCCAGCGTCAGGATCGTGTCGACGAGGAAGAGCGCCTGGACGCCGTACCGATCGACGAGGAAGCCGCCGGCCGCCGGCCCGACGGCGAACCCGAGCGGGCCGCTCATCGCGACGAGGCTGATGGCCAGGCCGAGCCGGGAGCGCGGCGTGCGGTCGGTCAGCTCGGCGAGCATGACACCGGTGTTGCCCAGCACGAGCCCCACCAGCGGCACGAGCAGGAAGAGCTGCCACGGCGCGGACACGAGAGCCATGGCCAGGAAGAGGACCGACTCGACGGCCGCGCTGCGCACGACGATCGCCTTGCGGCTGTACTTGTCGGCCCAAACACCCCAGAACGGCACGAGGGGCAGTCCGAAGAAGAGCGCCGCCGCCGAGAGCAGGCCGACCGTCGTCGCCACGTCCGCCTCGGGTACGCCGAGGTCGCGCACGAGGAGAGGCAGGAAGCTGACGAAGTGTCCGAAGCCGACCGTCTCGATGAAGCCGGCCGTCGCGAAGACGAGGGCCAGCCGGCGCCAGCCGGTCCCGCCCGACTCGTCGCTCAGGAGGCGACCCGGCGTCGTGCCAGCCAGGGCTCGAGCATGCCGAGGTGGTCGAGCTGGTGGCCGTGCAGGGACATGAAGACCCAGCCCCATGCATCCTCGCCCCGGATCGTCTCCAGCGGGACGGTCCGCGCGACGGGGAGCAGGCGCTCCCGGGACACGACCGCCCACGCGCGGACCTCCTCCGGGCTGCGACCGGCCCACTCGGCCCGCTGGTCCTCGTTGAAGCGGTCGAAATCGCCGCCGACGACCTCCTCGTCGGTCGGCCAGACGCCAGTATCNGCCGCCCTGCCGATGTAGTCGACGGCCATCTCCTGCCACGCGGCGAGATGCGCGACGTGGTCGAGGAAACTCCAGTCGGGGCCACCGGCCTCCGACTTGGCGACCGGCTCGAGCCACGCGGCGTCGTCGAGCCCCTCCCAGACGGCCGTGAACCGCGCCCACATGGCTGCTTCGTCGGCCCAGAAGTCGCGCTCGGGCTTGCTCCAACCGCGCGCCTGGCGCAGCTCCTCGATCGGGGCGCGCCGGATGTCCATGCCGGCCAGATCGCCCATGCGCTCAGCGAGCCCGGGTGTCGGGATCGGCCGTGGCGTCCTCGAGCTGCCTGCCCAGCTCCTCGGTGCGCCGGAAGGCGGCCCAGACGGCCTCCGAGAGGACCGTGCGCAGGCGGCCCGATTCCAGCTCGTGGAGCGCCGCCGCGCTCGTGCCGCCGGGCGAGGTGACCATGTTGCGCAGCTCCGCCGGGTGCATGCCGCTGGACTTCGCGAAGAGCGTGCTGCCCTCGAGCGTCTCGATNACCAGGTCGTGCGCGATGTGCCGGGGGAAGCCGAGGTGGACGGCGGCGTCGATGAGCGCCTCCATGACCAGGAAGACGTACGTCGGACCCGTGCCGCTGACGGCGGTGGCCATGCTCACGAACTTCTCGTCGTCGACCTGCAACTCCGCACCGAGCGAGCGCAGGAGCGCGCTGGCCTGCTCGCGCTGATCGGCGGTCACCTCGGGCGTGGCGTACCAGACGGTCATGCCCTTGCCCAGGCGGGCCGGCGTGTTGGGCATGCTGCGCACGATCTGCCGGTGGCGCAAGACGTTGGCCAGCGCGGTCGTCGTGGCGCCGGCCAGGATGCTGATGACGAGCTGGCCGTCGGTCAGCGCCGGCGCCAGCTCGCGCCCGACGCGCGGCAGCATCTGCGGCTTGATCGCGAGCACGACCACGTCGGCGCCGGTCACCGCCTCGGTGTTGGCGGCCACCGTGCGAATCCCGTAGTCACGCTCAAGGAGCGCACGCCGGTCCGCGCGCGGGTGGCTGGCAACGATCCGGTCCGGCTTCACCTGCCCGCCGCGCAGCAGCCCCGCGATCATGGCCTCGGCCATGACCCCGGAGCCAACGGTCGCGATGGTGCGCTCGGTCAGCGGCATAGAGCGGGAGTATAGCGACGGAGCCTGCCCGCACCGGTCCGATCGGTGATCGGCCCGTCGCGCGACGTGGGCGGTGTACGCTGTCAACACCAGCGCTCCGCCAGGTCTGGTGCCGGTGAGGGCAGCACGTCCTGACCGCGAACCGGTTGGAGCGCCATCGGGAGGGCGGTGCGCATGGCGCNCGCAACCTACGAGACACAGGGCCGCAGGCTGGCTGTGGTGGCGCTGCTGGCGGCGGCCGGCGCCGGCCTGCTCCCGATGGGCACCGAGGTCGGGTTCGGCGTCACGCTGCAGAACGATCCCACCCCGGCCGCGCCGGGTGCGATCGTTCGGGCGGCCGTCAGCAGCGTCGCGAACACCGTCGCGACGAACGTGGTGACCGTCGCCCGCCCGGCCGGCACGGCACCGGGCGACACGCTGGTCGCCTGCCTCACGCTCAACGGCTCGAGCATCGCGAGCGGCGGCGTGCCATCGGGATGGTCGGCGATGACGGTCGCATCGACGCTCAGCAACCCGAAGGTCTTCGGCTACTACCGGGTCGCCGGGCCCTCGGAACCGGGAAGCTACAGTTGGCTGCTGTCCGGATCGGTCACCAACGGAGCCGGCATCGCCCGGTACACCGGCGTCGATGCGACCTCGCCGCTGGACGGCGCGCCGAGCAGCGCCGGTGGCCTGTCCGGCTCGCCGCCCACGGTGCCGAGTGTCACGACCGCCTCGGCCGGATCGATGCTGGTCGGCTGCCTGGGCATCAATTCGGGCTCGACGAGCGTCCTCATCACCTCCCCCGCTGGGATGACGGAAGCGTGGGACGTCGGCGGCAAGCGGCATGAGTTCGCCGATCAGCCGATGACGACGGCCGGGCCGACCGGCGCGCGCACGTGGTCACTCAGTTCGGGACGCGACTGGGTGGGCTGGCTCGCCCCACTCCGACCAGCCAGCGTGACCCCCAGCCCCAGCCCCACGCCAAGCCCGATCCCAACCCCGACCGTCCTGACGTCCCCGACACCGACGCCCGACCCCAGTCTGGCGTTCTTCGTCAGCCCCACCGGCGACGACCTCGGCCCCGGGTCGGTCGAGGCACCCTGGCAGACCCTGCAGCACGCGCTGAATATGGCGCCGGCCGGCGCCACCATCACGCTCGCCGACGGTTCCTATCCCGGGGCGTCCTGGACGCGCTCCGACCTCACGGTGGCAGGTGGGTCTGGAGCCGTCGTGACGACGCCGATCGAGATCGCCTGGGTCGGCAGCGCCACCCTGCGTGGCCTGACGGTCACGACCGGTTCGGCGACACCCGGACTCGCCGGCCTCGAGGTGCGCGACAGTTCTGGCGTCCTGCTCGAGGGCCTGACCGTGACGGGCAACAGCTGGGGCGTCGAGCTGGACCACGTCACGAACGCGACCTTGCGAGACAGTGAGCTGACCGACAACGCCGACGCCCTGGAGGTGAGGTACGACGGTGCCAGCGTGCTCATCACCGGTAACCACATCCACGACAACGGTCGCTTCTGGGCCACGGACCGCTCGTCCACCGGCGTCGCCTTCTCGTATGTCACGGGCCCGCTGACGTTCTCCGGCAACTCGATCCACGGCAACCATGCCCCGGTCGGACAACCGGCCGACGGGGTGGGCATCGAGGTCTACGCCTCGTCCGGGCTGACCATCAGCGGCAACACCCTGTACGACAATCTCGACGCGCTCGAGACCGGGACCGACACGGCCCAGACCCCGTGCGGGCTGGCGTTCACCGGCAACGTCGTCTACAAGAGCAGCCTGGCGACGGGCGACGCGCGCGGCATGATCCTGCGCTGCGCTTCGGGCAGCCTGGTCGCCAACAACACGTTCGACGGCTTGGACACGTACGCCATCGAGGTCGTCGATGGGACGCTCGGGACGCCCTTCGGCGGATCGATCGCCGGCCTCGCCGTCCGCGACAACATCGTCGTCCACGGCCGTGCCCTCAGCATCGACTCGGTCCTGCCGGCCTCGGTCACCATCGACGGCGACGTCATCTTCGACCCCACCTCGACGGCGCTCTACGGTCAGTACCTGGCCTACGTCTCCGGCTTCGGCAACACCCGGAGCCTGACCGAGCTGCGGACATGGACCGGCTATGAGACCACCGGCCTGTGGGCTGATCCGGCCTTCGTCGATCGGGCGACCCACGACTATCACCTGCGGCGTGCCAGCGCGGCCGCCGGCAAGGGCGCCTTCCCGCTGCCCGGCGCGCTGCCAGGCCCGGCCGTGCCGCGCATCGACCACGTCTTCGTGGTCGTCGAGGAGAACCACGCCTACAGCCAGCTCATCGGCTCGCCCGAGGCGCCGTTCTGGAACTTCCTGGCCTCGGAGGGGGCCTCCATGACCGACTTCCGCGCTATCACCCACCCGAGCCTGCCCAATTACCTGGCCATGATCGGTGGCAGCACCTTCGGGTTCACGGCCAACTGCGTCCCGACCGATCCCGGATGCTCGATCGTCGCCCCGACACTGGTCGACCGGATGGAGGACGCGGGCCTGGCGTGGCGCGGCTACTTCGACGGCATGTCCGTCCCCTGCAAGACGACCAGCTCCGGCACGTACCGGGTCAATCACGACCCGTTCGTCTATTTCGAGGACGTCCGCCTCGATGCCCCCCGCTGCAGCGCGGGCGTCCGACCATTCGGTGATCTGGTCGTCGACCTGGCGACGGTCGGCACGACGCCGACGTTGGCCTTCATCGTGCCCGATAACTGCCACAACATGCACGACTGCCCGATCGCCACCGGCGACACGTGGTTGCGCGGCGTGCTGCCGACCATCTTCGACTCTCCCGCCTGGGCGACCGGGAACGCGCTGCTCATCCTGACCTTCGACGAGGATGACGGCTCGGAGGGAAACCGGATCTCGACCGTCTTCTACGGGCCCGACGTGCGCCCGCGCCAGCAGGTCACGACCGCGTCGGACCTGTATGACCTGCTACGGACATTGGAGGACTCGTGGTCCCTGACGCCGCTCACCGAGAACGACGGCGCCGCGATCGCCCTGACCGACGCGTTCCGGACCTCGCCATCGACCGACACGACACCACCGACGACGCCGCAGGGACTGACGACGGTGGCGCCGGCCGCCGGCCGGGTGGACGTCGCCTGGTCTGCCAGCTCCGACACATCGGGCGTCACCGCCTATGAGATCTATCGTGACGGCGCTTGGCTGGGCTGGTCAGCCTCGACCGTGTTCGTCGACACCTCGGTCGCGGCATCGAGCACGTACGCATACCGTGTTCGTGCGCGCGATGCCCAAGGCAACGTGGCCCCGTACAGCGACGCATCGATCGTCACGACGCCGGCGGCCGAACCGACACCGGTACCGACACCGACCCCGACGCCNGACCCCGGCGCGATCACCCGACACACGACGAGCACCGTCGTCAACACATCGACCACGATCCAGGTCACGATCCCGAGGCCGACCGGTACCGCTCCGGGCGATCTGCTGGTCGCCTGCCTGACCCTGAGCGGCGGCGGCATGGCCAGATCGGGTGTCCCGACCGGCTGGTCGACCATCGCGGCAGTGACCGACCAGTCGAGCACCAAGGTCTACGGCTACTACAAGCTCGCGGGGGCGTCCGAGCCGGCGCAATACACCTGGACGTTGACCAAGGCGGTCAAGAACGGCGCCGGGATCGTGCGCTATTCGGGTGTCGACCAGGTCCAGCCACTCGACGGCACGGCGACCAACGCCACTGGCGCNCCCGGGACGGCCGTGGTGTTGCCCGGGGTCACGACGGACGCCCCGAACGCCATGCTCGTCGGCTGCGTGGGCATCAACTCCAGCTCGACGGCCACCCTCATCACCTCACCCACGGGCATGACCGAGGCGTGGGACATCGGGGGTAAGCGCCACGAGCTGGCCGACGGCCTCGTGGCGGTCCCCGGCCCGACCGGTACGCGCACCTGGACGCTCAGCGCCGCGCGGGCGTGGGTAGGTTGGCTGATGGCGCTGCGCGACTAGACGCGACTCGGAAGTCGGTGGTGCGTTGTGGCACCACCGGCCGTGGCAGGGGCTTTCTCGGCGGTGCGGTCCGGTGTAGTGTGCTCAGGTCGAGGCGCGCAAGCCCGAGGCGATCACCCCGGGTGCAGAAGCGCCCGCGTCCGACAGGAGGGGGTATTGGCGACCGGCGCGGGCCGTGGTAGGCGGCGCAACGCGCGAGGTGTCTTCGCCGCGACGGCCGTTGCCTTGGTACTGGCAACGACCTCGCCCCTGAGCGCCCTGGTCGTCCGAGGGGCTGACGTCACCGTAGCAGCAACCGCCGAGACCGCACCCGTCCCATCGGTTGGCGACGCGGCGGACGACATCGCCATCTGGATCCATCCCACGGACCCGTCACTGAGCACCGTCATCGGCACCGACAAGCTCTCCACGGGTGGCCTGGGCGTGTACGACCTGGCCGGGAACCAGCTGTACTTCTACCTCCACGGCAGCCTGAACAACGTCGACCTGCGCTACAACTTCCCGCTCGGCGCCGAGCGCGTGGCGCTGGTCGGTGTGACCGACCGGAACGACCTGTCGACCGGCGCGCGCTTCTACAAGGTCAACGTCGCGGACCGCTCGCTGACCCTGGTCGGGCGGATCGACACGTCCGGCCGACCACGCGGATTCGGCATGTACCACTCGCCGTCATCGGGCAAGTACTACGCGTTCCTGACCGACTTCAGCACGAACGTCGTCTCGCAGTACGAGCTCAACGGCTCGACGGGCACGGTCACCGGCACGCTGGTCCGTTCGTTCGATAACGGCAACACGTCGGAGGGCATCGTCGCCGACGACGAGCTGCAACGGCTGTACGTCGCCGAGGAGGACGTCGCGCTCTGGCGGTATGGAGCAGAGCCGGGCGATGGCTCGACGCGGACGAGCGTCGACAGCACGACGCTACTGGGCGGCNACATCCAGCCGAACATCAAGAACCCGGCCATCTACTACGGGCGCAACGGCACCGGCTACCTCATCGTGTCCAGCCAGGGCGGCTCGAATTTCGTGGTCTACGACCGGGGCAGCAACGTTTTCATCGGTTCGTTCAAGGTCGGGGCCGGCAACGGCGTCGACGCCGTCAGTGGCCAAGACGGCGCCGACGTCACGAACTTCCCCTTGGGGTCTGCCTTCCCGCAGGGACTGTTCGGCGCCCAGGACCACTCCAACACCAATGGCGGGAACGGGAACGCCGGCAACCAGAACTACAAGTACGCCGGCTGGGGGGCCATCGCCAACGCGTTCAGCCCACCGCTGCTCGTGGACACGCTCTTCGACCCGCGGACGATCGGCGCTCCGTCGGACCCGGGCACATCGCCCCCCGAGACGATCATCACCAGCGGCCCGTCCGGGACCGTCACGGACACCACGGCGACCTTCACCTTCGATGCCAGCCAGGCTGGGTCCACGTTCGCGTGCCGGCTCGACGGCGGCACGTTCGATCCGTGTACCTCGCCCAGGACATACGCGAGCCTCGCCGAGGGCACGCACACCTTCGAGGTCAGGGCGACCAACGCGGGCGGCTACACCGATGCCACGCCTGCCAGCCGGACCTGGACCATCGACTTGAGCGCACCGGTCTCNATGGCCTTCCCGGCCGAGGCGGACGCGACCGTGGAGGCGGCGATCCCCGACACGAACCTGGGCAGTGCCACGGTCCTGGGCGCGGACACCTCGCCCCAGAAGGAGAGCTACCTGCGCTTCAACGTCCAGGGGCTCGCCGGGACCGTCCAGAGCGCCAGATTGCGGCTCTACGCGTCCAACGGCTCGACGAACGGCCCTGCCGCCTACGGCACGGCGACGAGTTGGAGCGAGGCCGGCATCACCTGGAACAGCGGCCGGCCGGCTCGCACGACGGGCGTGCTCGAGGACAAGGCGACCATCCCGACGGGCACGTGGGTCGAATGGAACGTGAGCGCCGTCGTGACCGGCAACGGGCTGTACAGCTTCAACCTCGCCCCGACCTCGAGCGACGGCACGGACATGAGCTCCCGTGAAGCCGCGAGCAATCGACCCGAGCTGGTGGTGCTGACGTCGTCCGGCGGTGGCGGGGACACGACCCCGCCCGAAACGACGATCGATTCNGGCCCTTCGGGGACGGTCGGCAGCACCTCNGCGACGTTCACGTTCTCATCGTCGGAGGCCGGTTCCACGTTCGAGTGCAGGCTCGACGCTGCCGCCTTCAGCGCCTGCGCCTCGCCGGCGGGCTACAGCGGCCTGGCCGCGGGCGCCCACACGTTCGAGGTGCGAGCCACCGACGCCGCCCTGAACACCGACCCGACACCCGCCTCGAGGGCGTGGACGGTCGACCTGACGCCGCCGACGGTGACGACGGTCGTTCCCGCGGACCTGACCGCCGATGTCACCGTCGGTGCCAACGTCACGGCCACCTTCTCCGAGACCATGGACAGCTCGAGCATCACGACCACCACGTTCACCCTCAAGCGAACCGCCGACGCGGTGGGCGTGCCCGCCACCGTGACCTACAACACGACCGATCGCCGCGCGACCCTGGATCCGAGTGCCAACCTCGAGCCGTCCACCTCGTACACCGCGACGGTGACCACGGGCGCGCGGGACTCGGCCGGCAACGCGATGGCCTCCGATCGTATCTGGTCCTTCACNACCGCGGCCGACGTGCCGCCACCTCCGTCTGGGGGGATCGTGCGCGAGTCGGTCAGCACGGTCGCGAATGCGACCGCCACCGGTCAGGTCGCGATCCCCAAGCCGGCCGGCACGGCGCAGGGCGACCTGCTCATGGCCTGCCTCGCGCTCAATGGAGGCGGCATTCCCGCGGCGGGCGTGCCCGCCGGCTGGACGCTGGTGGCCGCCGTCCCGGGCGTCACCAACCCGAAGGTCTTCGGCTACTACCGCGTGGCNGGTGCGTCGGAGCCCGCCATCTACACGTGGACACTCTCGTCGGCGGTCGCGAACGGAGCCGGCATCGCGCGTTACTCCGGAGTCGATCCGGCGCAGCCGCTCGATGGTGCCCCGACCACGGCGGCCGCGGGCTCCGGGACGTCCGCCGTGCTGCCCGGCGTGACCACCACCGCCCCGAACGCCATGCTCGTGGGATGCGTGGGCATCAACTCCAGCTCGGCCAGCACCGGCATCACGTCCCCGCCCGGGATGACCCAGGCCTGGGACATCGGCGGCAAGCGCCACGAACTGGCCGACGGGATCGTGGCCGCCGCCGGGCCGACCGGCACGCGCACCTGGACGCTGAGCGCGTCGCGCGCCTGGGCCGGCTGGCTGGTGGCGCTGCGCGACTAGGGTCGCGCGCTGCCCCGCACGAAGAAGCGAGCGGTCGACTCGACCGCCACGTCCGAGAACCCCGCGGCGAGCAGCGCGGCTTCCAGCTCCGCGGGTTCGTAGTAGACCTTCGGGATGCGGAACTCGCGGCCATCGTCGAGGCGGCGCGTGGCCGTCTCCGAGACCGGGTCCCAGGAGTCGCCGGCCGCTCCGGACGACCGGTCCTGTCGCGAGTCGACAACGACGAACCGCCCGCCCGGCTTCAGCCAGCGCCGCGCCAGCGCCAGGAACTCGCTCAACCGCGCCCGCGGGACGTGGCTCAACCAGAAGCCGCAGAAGAGCGCGTCCACGGCCCGATCGGGCTCGGCCCAGGCGTCGCGCACGTGGAGGTGGGCGCGCAGCCCGTGCGCCAACAAACGCGAGCGCGCGCGCTCCAGTGGCGCCTCGACGGCGTCGTAGCACCACAGCTCCCCCTTGTCGGCCAGCAGCGGGGACCACCAGCCGGTGCCGGCCGCCAGCTCCACGATCTCGCCACCCAGCGGCAGCGCGTCGAGCCAGAGCGTCACGGCGTCGAGGTCCATCTGCCAGGCCATGTCGTCGATCGCGCCGTGCGCGAAGCGGCCCTGACGCAGGTACCAGTCGTCGAGCTCGCCGGCGCGCGCCGCGTGGTCCGCGCGCAGGCCGTCATCGAGGTCGTTCTCGAGGGCCGGCCGCGACGCAGCCGCCCGCTCCGCGAGGCCGGCCCGCAGCCGCATGCGGCGGAACTCGTTTTCCCCGGCCGAGCCGAGGCAGTCGGGGCAGAGATGGGCCCAGCCCTCCAGGTCGTCCGATCCGCGCGTGGCGTGCGGGCGCCCGCACCAGAGCAGGAGAAGGTCGCGCGGAAGGGCATGGCGGGGCGCTCGAGGCTCAGACGGCCAGGGGGATCCAGCCGTCGGGCGGCGCCTGGTCCACGAAACCGTCGGGGTCCATGAGCTCCGCGAGCAGCCCGATGCCCTCGATGACCCGCGGGCCGGGACGGCTGAAGTAGGCCGAGCCGTCGAGCGCGAACAGCTCGCCCTCCCGTGCGGCGCGCAGCTCGGCGAACCAGGCCGGTTTCGGCGTCCGCTGCCATTCGGCGCGCGTGGCCGAGGCGTCAAAGCCGCAGGGCATCAGGAAGAGCTGCTCCGGTTCCACCTCCCGGACGGCTTCCCAGGTCGTCTCCACGGACCGCTCGCCCTCGCGTCCCAGCAGCTCCCACCCACCCGCTCGACGCACCTGCTCGGGTACCCAGTGGCCGGCTGCGAACGGCGGATCGAGCCACTCGAGGCAGACCACGCGACGCGGCGCGATGCCCGCCAGGCGCCGCTCGAGCACCCGGTTCTCGATCGTCCCCAGCCGCTCACGCAGGAACTCCAGCAGCCCCACCGCTTCGTCCTCGGCAGCGGCCATGGCGCCGATGGTGGAGATGGTGTTGAGGATCCCCTCGATCGAGGTCGGCTCCAGGCTGACCACGCTGATCTCGCCTTCCTCGCCCGCGACGCGCCGGACGGCCTCGGTCAGCCGCCGATAGCTGACGGCACAGACGTCGCACAGCTCCTGGGTCAGGATGAGGTCCGGTTTCGCGTCTGCGAGGGCGGCCTCGTCGAGCCGGTAGAGGGCGGACCCACCGTGCAGGCGGTCGCGCACCCGGTCGTGGATGAGCCGGCTCGCTGCGCCCGGCTGGGCGTCCACGTCGGCGGTCATCACCGGCACCGCCTCGACCTCGGGCGGGTAGTCGCATTCGTGCGTCCGGCCCACCAGCTCGTCGCCGAGGCCGAGGGCGAAGACGATCTCGGTGGCCGAAGGGAGCAGGGAAACGATGCGCACGGACCCAGTCTAGGCGCGTTTCGGGCGCGCCCCCATGGCGGGGCCGCGAGGCCGTTCGTCAGTCCGTCAGAGCGGCTTCCACTCGTCGAGCTGGGCGCGCGCGGCGGCCCGGTCGCTGAACCAGATGGCGTTCACCTGGGTGTACTTGGCCCACTCGGCGGGCAGCGAGTCCTCGGGGTAGATGGCGTTGACCGGGCACTCGGGCTCGCAGGCACCACAGTCGATGCATTCGTCCGGATCGATGTAGAGCAGGCGGTCGACGCCGCCCTCGAAATGGATGCAGTCCACGGGGCAAACCGCTACGCACGACTGGTCGAGGACNTCGAGGCAGGGCTCCGCGATGACGTACGTCATGGCCGGTTCGTTCTCCTGATGGGCCCACCTGCGCGGGCCGTGCCTTGGGCCAGCCGCAGTGTACCCGGCTCTACGGAGCGGCGGGCGCCACGTACTCGACGACGCCCACCATGCCCTTCTCGAGATGACCCGGGATGTGGCAGGCGAGGAGCAGCTCGCCCTCTCCGGGCACGCGAAAGACGACGCTGCCGGACTGGCCGGAGGCGAGATAGACGCGCAGTCCGGCCAGCTCGGGCGGGAGGCTCACCGGGGGCGCCGTCGCGGCGAGGATCTTGGGGGTGGCGATCGCCTCGGCGGAGGCCCAGGCCGCCTGGACCGCCGCCCCGCCCAGGACGAAGTCGTGCGGCAACAGGCCACCGTTGACGATGTTGAAGCGCACCGTCTCGCCGAGCACGAGCCGGATCGGCGTCGGCTCGAACAGGTAGTCGCGCAGGATGACGTTCACCGCGCGCGGAGCATCAGCCGATCCCGGCCTGATCGGCCCGCTC
>C687J29039_10000948_pt1 | contig 12124 bp, 12 predicted proteins | sample RifCSP16_2_FD_29039 | JGI IMG/M metagenome (IMG submission 29039)
AAAATACGGGTATTATACTTTGGATTATTTTTGGAGCAATTGCGGGTTGGATCGCTTCTGTAGTTATGAAAACTGATTCCAGTCAAGGCACCATGATGGATATCGTATTGGGCATAATCGGTGCGGTTGTTGGCGGTTTTCTTATGGGCTTAGTTGGTCAATCCGGCGTGAACGGATTTACACTCTACAGCTTGGGGGTAGCAGTCATTGGAGCAATCGTTGTGATTTATATCGGACGCATGCTAAAAAGGTAGATGAAACCTGCTAGTATAGAATTTTTTTGGTTCATTTTTAAGGGGGTGGTAACTGTATGAATATATCTATGACAAATTTAGGTCCTTTGGCATCGCTTTTGTTCGGTATATTAATTCTTATATTTCCGAAGTTTCTTAACTATCTGATAGCCGTTTACCTTATTGTTATTGGAATTATCGGGCTTGGTTTAATAAATTGATAGTTGGGAAAACTAAATATATATACAAAAATGAAAAACCAAAGCGGAGGCGTTGATGTCGGGTCAGAAAAGCTTTATACACAGGACGAAGTTAATAATTTACGTAAGGATTGGAAAGAAAGTCATTCCTCTCAGGCAAGAGAAATAGAAAAAGAAACTCAAACCGCGGATAAACAAAAAAGACTGAATAACAGAAAGGTTGCAAAATTGGTTAAAAAATCAAATAGAATACTAGTAAGTATATCCTCACACAAACTTCCTTTTGATTTATTTCCGGACACCATTAACATCGAAGAGGGTAGGATTACGATAATAACCCGCCAATTACTTTCTTCCGAAGTGCACAGTGTTGATATAAAAGATATTTCCAATATATTTATTAATACATCCTTCTTCTTTTCACAGCTGATCATTATCTCTAAAACTTTTGAAGAAAATGAAATAAGAATAAGAAATTTAAGAACCAAAGAAGCAATATTTGTTCGAAGAATCATCGAGGGGTTAAGGATATTCGAAAACAAACAGATAGATACTTCTGGCTACACAAAGGGAAAGCTTGTCGCTAAGCTCAAAGAATTAAGTACGACAGAAATAGTGACGTAAAGAAACGAAAAGGTAGACAAGTAAAATTCAGAAAATGGAGGTTAATGATGATGAGCCCTTTCCGATGCTTCCAAGTCTTTTATGGCCTTCTCAACTGTATGAATAAACCGAACATAAGCTTCGATATACTTACGACCTGAAACCAGATCATTAACTTCATATTTTGCTCTTTCTTTTAGGTGGTGAAATAAATGTCTGCTGATTTCTTTTGATTTATCCGAAGAAATCTTGGCCAACACTTTATCCAGTTTCCCTGATTCTATCGCTTTATCTGCTAGGGCAATTTCGGGTTCGATCGAGCCTGCCGGTTTTATTCCCTCATAGGCGACTCCTTCCCCTTCCCTGTGAATCCTCACCAAAAGTTCAAAAAATTCCATTTCGGCTTTTTCTTTTTCTTCCTTTGTCTTTGCCAGTCTTTTTTTACCTTTTACCCGTTTGAAGGCCTTTTTTAACTCGTCCTCATTTTCCGGCTTAACCCAAATAAGTACATAGCTGATATTATCCCTGTCCAAAGACTTACGCGCGGCACTAACAACGGGACCATCCAGGGTATCGCAGTGAGCTGATGTGTGGGAAGGAAAGATTAAAAAAGCCAGCACTAAAGAAAAATTACACCAAGAAAAGTATAAATCGGTGTCTTCACTTTTTTAATTATACCGTGTTTGTTAAGTAGTAAGCTCTGACAAAAAACACAACCCCAAAACTTCTGATAAACTAAAGTAAGGAGGGGGTGATAATAATGGCAGATATGAATGAAAAATTGAAAGAATGTTTTAAGCCGCACGTTATGATGCATAGCTTATTCGGTTTGGGTCTCGGATTTATACTGGTATCGCTTATCCCGGGACTTGGAAATTTTTGGCTGGGATTGGTTGTCGCAGGAGTGGCAGTTGCCCTCGATTACACTCGAAAATGAATAGTACTGCAGTTGAGGTTTTAAACTAGGTCAATCCGATGGTTTATAGAAAATTTCAAGAAAACCCCGATCTAAACGGGCATGAATTGAACTTTTATATGTCATCCTCTTTTAAGGAAATCTACTTTCCAATTCGGGAGGATATCATTGGCTTTTGGCTTCAAATTTGATATTATAGGTTACTATTAATACAGGCAGAGTGAAGCCTCCCCAAGCATCGAAGCTCGGGCTATCTTTTTAAGATACCGCCTTCGGCGGAAGGCGCCTAGCCTAGGTTCATTCATCCCCGAGTCTGGAGACTCGGGGAATTCTGAATTTAGTCTTAAACGCCTGTATTTTTTTAGGTTCAATTTTAAATATGGAGCCAAAACTATTACATCCAATCAGCTTTAATCCGCGAATCCCCTACCCGGTTACTATTCTATTGGCAGGCTTTGCTACCTTCATAATTTCCTTTATCTATTTTTTAAATTTGGACAGCGACTTTGTCTATAAAATTCAAAGACAAGCGGTTGTTCAAAAAATTGAAAATTACGAATATTCACTTCGGGAAAAAGCCGCAACACAAGCTGTCCATACCGAAGCCGTATCTTACCAACTTCCGTCTGACTTTGCGGTTTTGCCCTCAGCAAAGTGGGTACCGCAGACGTTTAATAACTGCGGTCCCGCAACTACTTCCATGGTTTTACAGTATTTCGGATACAGCGTTAGCCAGGAAGATACAAAATCTGCTTTGAGAACAAATCCTGACGACAAAAACGTTTTTACTTTCGAAATTTCAGATTACTTAAGAAAAAATTACAATATAGAATCCAAACTTTTATATAACGGAAGTGCTCAAACTCTAAAAACCTTAATCGCAAACGGAATCTATGTCATGGTTGAGGATTGGCTTCATCCGAATGAGGATATCGGACACGTAACGATTCTCAGAGGGTTCGACGATAAAAGGGGGATGTTTATCGCAGACGACTCCTACCTGGGTACAAATATTAAATATCCTTATGAAGAATTCGATAAGACGCAGTGGAAACCTTTTAACCGGGAATATTTACCTGTCTATAAACCTGAACAAAAAGCTCTCGTTGAAACCATAGTCGGAAATGACTGGGATGAAAAAACTATGTTTGAGAATGCAGTTGAGAAGAATTTAGCGGACACAAAAAAAGATTCCGAGGACATGTATGCCTGGTTTAATGTAGGAACCAGTTATTTTGCACTCGGAAAATTCCAGGAAGCAAAAAGTGCATTCGAAAAATCAAAAGAAATCGGCTGGCCGAAAAGAATGCTTTGGTATCAAATTCAACCTGTAGAAACTTATATTGCTTTAAGCGAGTCTGATAAAGCCATTCAACTGGCCAATGTCGGGTTAATCGGTAACGATAGTTTCTCAGAACTACATCTTGAGAAGGCCAAAGCCTATAAAGGACTTGGAGACATGGGTAAAGCCCGTGAAGAGACTGAAAAAGCTCTTTATTACCATCCCAATTATCCGGATGCGAAAGAATTTCTAAACAGTCTTTGATGACATCCTCCGCGGCTTTAAGCCCGCGGTTTCCTCTAAAGGAGGATGACATATGAGCGTTCTATTCATCCCCGACAAATGTCGGAGTTTTCTTGAATGCTCTTATAATTGCCACCGAAGTTGGTTAAAATGGTTCTTCAATGAACCACCTCCAACCAATCTCAGGAACTCCTCTTATCCCCCCTTTTTTCGTAACCATCTATTTCGCCATTTTTATCGGTATACTTCTTATTACCTATCTTTTTATTCATCTTAAGGCCCGCGATCTTCATATCAGCCATAAACTCAAGAAGTTAGCCATCTTTGCAACGGTAATAAAAATTCTTGTTATTATCGGAGTTATCCTTGTTGCGACTTACTGGCTCTATCCGGCACCCGCCCCCAGAAAAGTGATGCCTCTCAATAACTCTATTCAGGTTCCCCTTAATAATCCCGTAGAAATAGAGTTCGACCGCCCCGTAAATAGACAAGTGATGGAAAAATCAATCTTTCCAGATACTCCGGGAGTGTGGGTATTTGAAAAACCACTCTATGCCACTCATTTATACCGCAAACTTACTTTCTACCCCCACCAAAGTTTAGAACCCGGAACTGTCTATAAAATCACACTTTTCAATGTCCAAAACACCAGTAAAATTTCGGACTCCCGCGCTTACAGTCTTACTTTCACCACCCAAAATACTCCTAACGTAACCTCAGTAATCCCAAGATCTGATTCGTCGGATATTCCAGTTACTTCTCAGGTAACCATAAATCTTTCAGAAGGAAATGACAGGGTCAGCGATTTTGAGTTCTCGCTTAATCCGGAAATTTCGTTCAGAACTCAATTAAGTCAAGACAAACATTCTTATCTTCTAATTCCTTTAGAAAATTTCAGTCAGGGTACTACTTATACCCTAACTATCCGTAAAACCGATCTTTTTTGGAATCTTGACGAAGACGAAATAATCCACAGGAGTCCGACTACCGAGGAATATAGCGGTACGTTCACCACCAAAGAACCTCCGGGAATCGAAGAATTCGCTCCGCCAGATACAAACGCCCCCGTTGACAGCACAATTAAAATCAGATTTACCCAAGCTATGGATCAAAATTCCGTAAAAGAAGGTCTGCAGATTGCGCCCGATCCAGGAGGAAAACTTCTGTGGGAGGACGATAAAACCCTAATTATTAAACCTACTAGACTTGAATATGAGAAAAAGTACACGGTTTTTCTTGCACAGGGAATAAAAGATAAGGAGGGTGGATATCTCATGGAAAAAGTAACTAAAGCGTTCACAACAATAGGATATGTAAAACCGACTAATTTTTCTCCGTCATCAGGCTGGGAAGGAGTCGGAATCGGAAATCCGATAAAAGTAACTTTTGACCAGGAAGTAAATAAATCTTCCGCTCAAGAAAAGTTTTCAATAACTCCATACATTAGCGGCGATTTCAGCTGGGAGGGTAATACCCTGATCTTTCAACCCAAAGATAATCTCCCTTTTTCAACTCAAGTTACCATTAAAATCGGAGGAGGAATAAAAAGCATATATGGACTCGACTCCATACAAGCATTCACAAGTTCCTTTAAGACTCAAAGCCAGGTTTTTAAACTCTCGGTTCCGGCATTTCTTCAAAAGCATCCTCTCTCCTGCGAAGTTTCGGCACTTCGAATGACATTGGCTTATAGAGGTATCCAAAAAACAGAAGAGGAACTTCTAAGTAAAGTTGGTTTTGATCCCACAGAACATATTGGAAACGTCTGGGGAAATCCCTACGAGCGATTTGTCGGCAATGTTGACGGACGGCAAATGACGACTGGTTACGGAGTCTACTGGGGTCCTATTGCGCGGGTTGCCAAAGAGTTTACAAATTCTCAATCTTTCGAGGGCTGGGGAGTCAAAGAAGTAACCCAAGCCGTTATCCAGGGCAATCCGGTAATTATTTGGGTATTTAGCCGCGGCGGCGTTCCGACCTCTTGGTATACCCCCGGGGGTCAAAAAATCTATGCCGTAAGCGGAGAACATTCGGTTGTAGTTGTTGGTTTTGTCGGCCCCGCAGAGGACCCGACTCAAATAATAGTCAACGACCCTCTGGTGGGTCAAATTTACTGGACACGCTCAGTCTTTGACAAAAAATGGTCCGTCTTCAATAGAAGTGGAGTGGTTATCTATTAAAATTGACCTACTTTGATCTCTTGACATGAAAAAATAGAAATAATTACTATGGTTATAGTATGGATAAATTTAAAAAACTCATAGTTATCCTACTCTTCACAACTCTGGTTTCATCCGTCTTTACACTACTCTTCAAATCTCCAACTCCAGTTAAATCTCTTACGAATACTGTTGTCATAAACGAAGTGGCCTGGGCGGGTACCGAAGCGTCGGACGCTGATGAGTGGATCGAGCTTTTTAATGCAACCGGTTCTGATGTAGATTTGACCGGCTGGTCATTAAATGCCACTGATGGCGTCCCAGCCATCGCCTTAAACGGTACAATTCCGGCAAACGGGTTTTTCTTGTTGGAAAGAACTGATGACACAACTATTAAAGACATTACAGCCAACCAATTTTTTACAGGAGCGTTGGGTAACGACGGAGAAAGTTTGGAATTAAGAAACACAAGTAGCGAATTAGTAGATTCAGCTAATGCTGACGGAGGAGCCTGGCCGGCCGGCAGTAGTAGTCCTGCCAAAACTATGGAAAGAATAAATCCTTTGCTTGCCGACAGCGACGACAACTGGGCAACCAATGACGGAGCGACAATTAACGGAACCGACTCGGCTGATGGTACAATATTAGGTACCCCTAAGGCAGCAAATAGTGTACTTAACTTAAGTATAACTCCAACCGAGGGAGTAACCCCCACCCAAGAACCGACTCCTATTCCGACTACTGAGCCAACAGCTGAACCCACCGTGGTTCCCACCGAAGAGCCAACACCTATTCCGACCGAGGAACCCACACCGATACCAACAGCGGAGCCAACAGCTGAACCAACCGCAATCCCAACGGGTGAACCATCACCGACATTAACCCCCGTTCCCTCCCCCCAGCCTACTCCTCAGGGAATGGTTATTGGAGTATTGGGATTTGGAACAAATAGAACAACATGCAGATTAAGTTTCCGCTTGGCAAGCTTCGGCTTTTTAAGATTCTTCTTGCCACGAATCTCCTGTTCATAAGACGCTAACTTCAGAATCTGTCCCGACTTCTTCTATTCTTTTTTTACCAGTTTGCTGAAATCTTTATAAAGTTTTTGAATTTTTGGATCAATCACTAATTTACAATAGAATGCGCCCCTGCTTTTTTCGTAATAGTCTTTATGAACTTTCTCGGCAGGATAAAAAGAGGTAAAAGGAAGTACTTCCGTTACTATTTTTTGGTTAAACTCTTTTGACTTCTCCAATTTACCGACAAAATCGATCGCCAGTTTTTTTTGCTTTTCACCATGATAAAAAATAACCGATCGGTACTGGCTACCCACATCGGCTCCCTGCCGGTTTAAAGTCGTAGGATCATGAGTAGCGAAAAAAACTTCCAGGAGCTTTGAGAAGGAAATTGCCAGGGGGTCAAACTCGATTTGTATCGCCTCCGCATGACCGGTTACTCCGGCAGCCACCTGTTCATAAGAGGGATTTTCCATTTTTCCTCCGGAGTAACCCGGAGTTACACTCCCTACCCCCCTTAGCCTTCTGAAAATTGCCTCTGTACACCAAAAACATCCTCCCGCAAAGGTTGCTATATCTAATTTTTTATCTTTCATCACCTAAGTTTACCAAAATTCGGGACCAACATCCCAAACCCTAGAGAGGAACTTTTTTTAACTATGGTAGAACACAACAAAAACACTTCCTAGAAGTTATTAAACTTTTTACCATATAGGGTAACTTTTTAGCTTTCGCTACCCTTCAAGACTTTTTCGACAACGTCGTGCGGTAGTGATGCCGCAGACATCAAAGCGGCTCGCACTGTTTTACCAACCTCCCCGCCAACCTCATCAGCTGCCTTTACAACTCCAAGTACCGCTTCTCTTGCAGCATCCCCGGTGGAAACCCCGACAGATCCGGCAGCTTCAATCGCTCCTTCAACCGCCGAGACAGCGACTTCGCCCAAATCTCCACCCAGTTCTGCCGCTCCGGAAACTGCACCTTGAGCCGCTTTTTGGGCCGCAGAAAGAACGTCTCCCCCCAACTCAGAAACACCAGAGACTGCAGAGCTGACCGCACCTTTAGCTGCTCCAACTACTGAAGTTCCAACATCGCTTGCCGCCGAAACGCTTCCGGAGACAATGTCGGCCAAGGTATCCATACCAGTGGTTGCCATATCGGAAACATCTTTCAGAGAACCGACTACTTGATTCTTAACGGCTCCCCGCAGTGAAGAAAGTACGTCGTCCGCCCCTTTAACTGTCGATACAATTGTGCTACTGACTTCCTTTGCAAAATTAGATAACATTCCCATTGTTCACCCCCTTTCACTTTTCAACACTTTAAGTTTAACAAAGACAAAACCCGGTGTACATCACAAATAGATGTATCGTTGCACAATTCAAACTTTTACCCTATAATAGCGATGTTCTTTAACAGGCGTCAGAAGCAATAAAAGCCATAAAAAAATCCATCAGACAAAAGCAAAAAGGAGAGTGTTTCATGATCACAGTAAGCAGAATCTCGATGTTTGGCCGTATCTACTTGTATTGGGAGCGTATGACCGGGGGAAACCCCTACTGGTACCAGGAAAACCTGTGCCATTTTGTAAGGGTCCTCATTTTCTGGACACCACTAGCCTGGTTTACCAAACACCGTCTTTTCAAGACGGACATAAAACCTTGGATGGTTGTCTCCGCTCTTTTGTTTGCTGCCACCCTAATTCTTTCCCGGGATTTCCGCCTTACCGTTGCGGTCATCATTGGAGTGCTACTGGCCATTTTAGGCACAGTAGCAATCGTGTATATAATTGATAAGATATACAACGGAAGCCCAAGACTGCAAAGGCTCGGTCGCTTTCTCGAAGAGGCTTGGTTCTGGTTCTGGGAGAAAAGATTTGCTCCATTTATTTATCCCTGGACCCTAACTTTAGCCCTTCTCAACGTTTCACTGCAGTTTGGCTACCTCTTTGGTTCAAGGTTTTAGCGCTAGTTGAACTCAGTTTTTTGGTCGCGGTCGTTATTGTCGTAGCTATAGCTGGTGTACTGGCACTCTGGGAACGCATACGACCGCCAAGAAGATATCAAGTACGGAAAGAGCGTCTTCACATCGAGGACACCAAACTCTACGACAGCCTGGACGTTGCCTGGAAATACGTCAAAGCCATAAAGCTGCGCATTTGTCCCTTCATCAAAATTGTTGACGACGAAGAGAATGAGGAAGATAAAGATTAGCTGACCGCCTGTAGGAGATTGACACAAGCTGTTGGGGAAACCAACAATGAACAATGAACTAAAAGTTCAAACATTCGTTGCAAAATTCCCCAACAGCTAACTATTACTCGAGATAGTCCTGAAGTTTTCCCGCTAAGCGGGACTGCGCCGAGTCTGATTCGGCTTGTTTTCTTCACTCAAGGTAGTCCTGCAACTTCTTTCTTCTGCTAGGGTGTTTCAGTTTTCTTAAAGCCTTTGCTTCTATTTGACGAATCCTTTCGCGGGTTACTCCGAATACCTTTCCGACTTCTTCCAGGGTCATTTGTTTATTTCCCTCCAATCCGAATCGAAGCTTTAGAACCCTCGCCTCCCGATCAGAGAGAGTAGAAAGTACCTCGTCTAAATGATCCTTGAGGAGTTGTTTCGAAGCTGCGTCAACGGGAGAAAGCTGGCTCTCATCGGGAATAAAATCTCCCAGAAAACTTTCCTGATCCTCTCCGACCGGAGCCTCAAGGCTAGTTACCTCCTGGGCAATTTTAAATATCTCGCGGACCCTGTCCGCATCAATTTCCGCCTCTTCGGCAATCTCCTCCGCAGTTGGTTCACGACCCAACTCCTGCATAAGACGGCGGCTGATTCTATACAACTTATTAATAGTTTCAACCATGTGGACAGGAATCCGAATTGTCCTTGCCTGATCGGCAATGGCTCTGGTTATGGCTTGGCGTATCCACCAGGTTGCATAGGTCGAAAACTTATAACCCTTACGCCAGTCGTATTTCTCAACCGCTCTAATTAATCCCTGATTACCCTCTTGGATAAGATCAAGAAGAGATAGTCCACGACCGATATACTTTTTAGCGATTGAGACAACCAACCTAAGATTGGACTCCGTTAATTTATCCTTGGCTGCTTTTTCAGCTTTTTCATAGCGCTTGGCAAGTTCAACCTCTTCTTCAGCAACCAGAAGCGGTACTTTACCAATCTCCCGTAAATATTGCCTGACCGGATCAGTTGACTCCGCCCCCCCAAGCTTGGATAATATTTCAATCTCCCGCTCGAGTTTTTCTTTGGCCTTTTCGTCCGAATCGATTTCCTCTGTTTCCACCGATTCAAATACGTCGATTCCCTCGGCCAGCAACTTATCGTAAAGCTCGTCTAACTCTTCTAACCTATCTTCGGCGTCGGGAAATACAACTAAAATATCATCCTGAGTCAGGAATCCCTGCTCTCTTCCTCTTTTTATTAAACCCACAACGTCTTTTCTTTTCATATAGTCATATTAAAACAAAAAGTTAATTTTGACATTTTGTTTGGCAAGCATAGAATTCCTATATACCAAACTCAATAATATATGTCATTTTGTTTTGAGTTTGCTATATCTGATTATTTCGCTTTTTTGAATACCCGGGCCTTGCTCGGCAAATTTCCTCTTGACGTATTATAACTTTTTGACTGCCAATTCGCACAACTTAGTGTTTTTTAGTATCTAAATCCGGGTTTTCAAGATCATGTAGCTTATTGGTTAAAATATTGTACTTTTCTTGAGTTTTTAACAATTTCCCCGTTTCCTTTTTAAGTTCCAGGTCTTTTATCTTTAAAGCTGACTTTTTCAATTCTTCCTTAATTTGAACGCTTTGAAGCTGTCTAACGATAAGTTCTATCTCTTTTTCGTAAGTTTCGGGTTTATCGGCCAAGCCCCTAATGTCCTTCAATACCATATCCGTAAATCCGCTTACCAACTCGTCGGGGAGCTTGCTTGCAAATATTGACGGATCAAATTCCTTGTTTTTATCCATAAAGAGGGTAAACTCGTCGAGTATTTTTCTGGTTAGCGGGGTTTTAACCAAAGCTTGGGTCTGACGATTAAGAAGAACTTTGGGATCATAACGAAAGGCTACACTCATAAGACGGTCTTCCAAAAGCTCTCTTCTTCCTTTCTTCTCTTCACTGGGAATTATTACAACATTAGAAGCTTCTTTATTATCTTCCGTGGGTTTTCTGAAAGATATCTGTTCTGCCACGGCCTCGGGATTTACGCCCAAACGCCTGGCCACCTCCTGAATATAGTAAGACTGAACAATCTTGTCTGATATACGGGAAAGAATAGGAACGACCTCTCTGCTTATTTTCGCCTTGGCAATTCCGGTTTTGTCGGTGTTTTTGGCAAAGATGAGATCAATAACAAAATCCCAAACTCCTACTGCGTTCTGCACTGCTTTCTTAAGATAGTCGGGGTTCTGTCTAGCTGCTTCGTCCGGATCTTTATACTTACCGAGCCTTACCACTCGCATATCAAACCCTTGCCTTTCTGCAATTTCTATACCACGCTTGGCAGCCGAATCACCGGCAACGTCGGCATCAAGTGCTAAAATTATTTCGTTGGCAAAACGGGATAAAAGTCCCACCTGATCTTCGGTTAGAGCCGAACCCTTGATTGCGACTACATTTTTAATACCCGCTTGCCAGCTCGATATCATATCCAACTCCCCCTCAACGACAACTACCGAACCGCTCTTTTTAATATCTTTTTTGGTCGATTCAAGTCCGTAAAGAATCTTGGATTTGTGATATATATCAGTCTCCGGAGTGTTTATATACTTAGCCAGGTTTAGTTTTTCCTTATCGGGCAAAATTCTACCGGCAAAACCTACCACATTACTCCTGTGATCTGATAAAGGAAAGATAACCCTACCACGGAAGCGGTCATATGTCTTTCCGTCTTTAGTATAGATAAGGCCCGCCGATTCGAGATCTTTTTGAATAAATTTCTTTTTCTCGATTAAATATTTCCTTATGGCAAACGGTTCGTCAGGAGAATAACCCAACTTAAATGTCCTGATGGTTGATATCTTCAATCCACGCCTTAGGAGATAGTCAAGCGCCTTTTTTCCGACTCTGTGACTGGTTAGAACATAATGATAAAAAGCGGTTGTCAAAGAATTCACTCGGTAAAGTTTGTCCTTAACCCCCTGCTGACCGGATTGCAAAGGCTTAAGCTGCACCCCGGCACGGTCGGCCAAGAATTTCAGAGCTTCGTAAAAATCCATTCCTTCATACTTCTCCAAAAAAGAAATTGCGTCTCCTGATTCTCCGCAGCCAAAACACTTAAAATGCTGAATTTCGGGCGAAACCACAAATGACGGTGTTTTCTCGCTATGAAAAGGGCACAAGGCTTTGAAGTTCTTTCCGGCCTTCTTTAAGGTAATATAATCCGAAATCACCGAAACAATATCGGATTTTGCTTTTATTTCATCTACTTGATCACTCATTTACCCTG
>C687J29039_10000967_pt1 | contig 12026 bp, 10 predicted proteins | sample RifCSP16_2_FD_29039 | JGI IMG/M metagenome (IMG submission 29039)
GCAGGGGGAGAAAGTGGTTGTGGTTGTTAGCGGCGGGAATATTTCGATGAAGACGCTTTTCAGGGTTTTGTCGAAATACGGTTAGTCCTTGAGCCCTATTTGAAACATGTTTTCCAGGTCGTATTTGCTGTAGCATCGGAAGGAAATCAATGTCGTAGTTCGGGTTATGCCACCCACCTTTACGAACTGTTCGGTGACAACTTTGGCCAGGTCGTCAGCTTCCATGACGCGAACTATGGCGACTAGATCGAAGTCTCCAGCTACTGAGTAAACTTCGGTGACGCCGTTGATCTTGAGAAGTTCCTCAGGTATGGACGCGATTGGGTCTCTTTAAGCATTCATCATTACAAGTGCCGTAATCATTCTATAGACCTTAGCAAAATTGAGTCGAGTACATCACGTTCTTAAAGGCTCCTAACTTTACGCGTCCGAAAGGTTGAGTGGGCCGTGGAAGGCACGAGGCAAAAGACCGCTGACGCGTCCACTCCGTTTCATAAAGTACTGCTGTTTCTGGAACGTTCCTCAGCTAGACGTGATATAACGAAGCTAGTTTACTCCGGCTCACTTGCCTTCTTCCTACTCATCGTCATAACGCCGGCCATTGCGGGCATCGTAGCACAGTTACTCACACTTCCAAGCCTCACATTAGGTCAGGATGTCTACGCAAGAATGCAAAGTGCCGTTGTATGGTCGTTCGTGATAGGACTTACCGTTTCGTCACTCGACATTCTGGCCGGGATACCGCTTGCTTGGTTGATTGTTAGAAGGCCGTCGCACTTGACCACTATTCTCGACAGTCTAGCTGACATACCATTCCTGATTCCGACCGTCGCCTTGGGATTTTCCATTCTGGAATTCTGGAGTGGACCAACGGGAATTTCCCAGATCTTCGGCTCAGGGAGCCTGGTTTCTCCAGGGACGCTGCTCATAATGCTCCTCCATTTTGCCTTCTCCTTCCCCGTGATTGTTCGAGTCATGGTCGGGGAATTTCTGAATTATCGTGAGACTTACGAAGTCGCTGCAAGGACATTAGGCGCGTCGGCTTTCACAGCAGTCAGGACGGTTACGATCCCGATCCTCAGGCCTGGAGTTCTGGCCGCATTTCTGCTTGCGCTTGCTCGTTCTCTTTCGGAGACAGGGGCCACAATTGTAGTTGCGGGAGCTTTCGAAAACGGTGTCGTGTTTATCAGGAATGCACGTGATGCAGGGTTGAGTGCGGCTGTAGCCATCGCGAGCTTGGTCCTCATCGTCGCATCTTTGTTGGTCTTTGCTGCCATCAAGATCATCGCTCCGAGATTCAGAGTTGCCCCGTTGAAGGTTTGGCCCAGTCTAGAGAGGAAGTTGAGTAGCCGTATCGGTGTAGGTTTTCGGAATGCTGGTAGCTTGATTGTCTTCCTTATTTTTGTCCTACTCCCATGTCTTTTCATCGCGTTTCCGGCTGCTGAATCAGTTGCAGCTGGGATTCTTGGAGAAGCTCTTGCTGGGATGGGACCCTGGGGCAAATTCTGGTCGAGCATGCTCTTGTCCTATGGCGTTGCGTTACTTGCGACTTCTGTCAACATAGTTTTCGGGTTACCCGTGGCCGTCATGATAGCCCGCAATCGTTTCAGCACAAGGATGACACGAATAGTGGACGCTTTAGTCGATCTGCCCATAATCGTCCCCTCGCTGGCGTTGGGTGTTTCTTTGAGCTTCTTTTGGAGTAACATAGGCGCTCTGCCGGAATTCTGGGTGCTTGTGCTTGCGCATACGACGATAACCTACCCCTACTTCGTGCGGGCAATGGCTGCATCAATTCAAGGTATAGCGCTAGAACTCGAAGAGGCTGCAAGGACATTGGGCGCGACGCCTCTTCGCGTATTCAGGAAGATCACTCTACCCCTTACGAGGTACTCGCTGTTGTCCGGAGCGATACTCGTCTTCACTCGTAGCGTCGACGAAACTGGCGCCACCACTGCAGTGTCTAAGGTCCTAAAGACCGCTCCTGTTCTACTCGTGGATTGGATCAGAGGAACCGTGCAGGTTACACCCGAAGAACGCGCGCTGGGCGTTGGATTTCTAGTCCTAACGTCGTTTTTGGCGCTCGTCGCACTTCGCTTGATCGCACTGCGCAAACCCAAAGGAAGATCCTAACATTGCCAGCCATCAGTTTCACAAACATCACCAAGAAATTCGGAAAAGTCCTGGCACTCGATCGGTTATCTTTCGATGTGCAAAACGGAGAATATCTATGCGTGCTTGGTCCTACTGGTAGCGGTAAGACCACACTACTACGCCTCATTGCGGGGCTACTCAGGCCAGACGAAGGCGCGATCTACTTTGATGGAAAACCCGTCAACCGCCTGGAAGCACACGATCGGAATGCTGTCTATGTTCCGCAACAATATGCCCTCTTCCCGCACCTAACAGTTCTACAAAATGTTGCCTTCGGTCCCCTGGCTCGTCAAAAACCCGAGAAAGAGGCTCTGGATGCAGCTTGGAAGACTCTGGAGATGGTGAGATTGTCATGGCGTGCCAAAGCATATCCAAGTGAGTTGAGCGGTGGGATGCAACAACGGGTAGCGTTAGCCAGAGGCCTAGCCTCCGGTGCAGACCTATTGCTCCTAGACGAACCTTTGGGCGCTTTAGACGCACGATTGAGACTTGACCTACGGCATAAACTCCGTGAGCTGGTGAAACAGTCAGGATTCACAGCGATTCATGTAACTCATGACAGAGATGAAGCCATGAGTGTGGCAGACCGGATACTAGTGCTCCGAGGCGGAAGAATCCAGGATCATGGAGTTCCTCCTCGAGTGTATATGAGGCCGAGTGGGATCTTTGTTGCGAACCTCATTGGAGGAGCCAACCTCCTAGAGGGAATAGTAGACACAGTAACCGAAGAAATCTCGACGACCCGCATGAGGGGCGGATTGATGATCAGAACACCCAGAGCCCCCCTGCCCACGACTGAACAACCAGTGATACTCGCCATCCGGAAGGAGACTGTGGAAATCTCCTCCCGAGATATTCAGCGAGATAACGTGTTGAAAGGTGAGGTTCGTGAGATTCACTTTCTCGGTAGTTTCCGTGAATATCTGATCCGTCTAACAAATGGGGACGTTATCGCCTCACGTCGATTCCTTGAGGGCATGGAGTCCGAATTCAAAGTCGGGGAGAACGTTACGGTCGGTTTCGATAGCAGAGACATAATCATTTTTGCGTACCCACGTCAGGGCCTTAGGAAAGAGTTGGAGATATCATAAGATGCCGAAGCTCGATATCATGGGCGTCTCGAAGTTCTACGGCAACATCACTGCAGTTGACAGTGCATCATTCCGTATCGAGGACAAGGAATACGTTTGCATAATCGGTCCAAGCGGTTGCGGCAAGAGCACCCTGATAAAATGCATAGCGGGCATAATTAGCCCTGACCGTGGCGAGATTCTCATTGACGGTGAACCCGTAAAGCAGGTTCCCATTGAGGACAGGAAGATTGGGTACGTATTCCAGGATATTGCGCTTTTTCCCCATATGACAGTTCGAGACAACTTGGCCTATGGTCTGGCGGTCAGGAGCGCAGGGGCTGATCAGATCGGAAGAGTCACAAATGAAATGCTGGATCTCATCAACATGCGTGAACGCTCCAAGTCCTTTCCCATAGAGCTTAGTGGCGGAGCACAGCAGAAAGTCGCGGTGGCCCGTGCGATAGCGACCGGATCCTACCTATTTCTGCTCGACGAACCGCTAGGTGCTCTCGACGCGTTAGTCAGAGCAGAGTTACGTTATGAACTCAAACAACTCGCCAAAGACTTGGGTTTAACCATAATTCACGTGACCCACGACCAAGAGGAGGCTCTTTCTATCGCGGACCGTGTCATCATCATGAAAAGAGGCAGAATCGTAGAGATCGGAACGCCTGCAGAGGTCTACTTGTCGCCTAAGACCCTGTTCACAGAGAATTTTGTTGGTGAGACGAACCTGCTCGAAGGAAAAGTGCTGAGGATTGAGGGAGATCTCTGCACTGTGGGAATCGGTAGTCGAGCGATAAGGACACTCGTGTCAGGCAGGCAGCCGGATGAACGAGTGGTGGTCTCGGTCAGACCGGAATTTGTCGCCATAACGAGCGCTTCAGGCGCTGATGGATGGAGAGGCAGGATCAAACAAGTTACCTTCCTCGGTAGCCTCAACCATTACCTTGTCGAGACCGACGAAGGAATAGAGCTGGTGGCTCACACTACTACAACTTCGGAGCTTGACAAAGGATTTCACGTCGAAGACAAAGTGGACTTGGTGCTTGACGGGAAACATATGCTCTTATTCGACTACCCCACAGAGGGATTGGAGAAAGAGATAGCCCTAGAATAATGATCGGATCCTGGCAATAAGTCGTGATTGTTTTGTCATTAGAAGGATGGCTAAGCGCTAGGCGAACCGTGAAGGCCATGGGCCTAGTCCTGGAACACTCAAAGATGACAACCCTTGCCGTCGAGTTGTTGGAGAAATGCATACGGGATGGAATAGGCGGTAAGCAGGATGATCTTCAGAAGAGCTTCGCCCTACTAGAGCAGAAAGAACATGAAGCCGACGATCTTCGAAAGCGGATTATCGAGGAGTTGGCTAAGGGAGAGCTGCCCGCTGACGAACGTGTGGGTTTGATGCGTTTGGGGAGGCAGATCGATTGGATAACCGATTGGTCCCATGAAGCGGGTAGGATCCTCGTGTTGTTTGATCTCTCGCACATGCCCAAGCAGGTTCAAGATGTAGTCGTTGAGATGTGCGAGACTGTTAGAGAATGCACTGTCAAAGTCGCGGATTCGGTCGAGAAGTTAATGAACGGAGCTCTCGAACAATCGCTTCAGGCGGCTGACGGCGTTGAACGCCTAGAAGAGAAAACTGACAAACTCCATCAGAAGGCTCGCAGCGCGCTCATCGAGATCAAAACGGATAGCATTCCAGTGGGTTCGATCATATTGCTAAGTCAATTCTTGGAGGCTATAGAGAATACAGCCGACCGCTGTGAAGATACTTGTGATCAAGTCCGCGTGATGGCTGTTACACTTTCAAAACGTAATGATTAGACGGTTTGCAACTTACGTCCAACTGGAAAACGAATAGCGTTTCAACAGCCCCCTTCGTCGTCTCGCTACACACCTTGTCTCATACTCGAAGATAGATTCAATGGCTAAGTCACGTTTCGGAGGCGTTACGTAAGCGGGGAACTCTCCATATGTTTCAGCCCCTTGATCTCCAAATGGAACGGAACGTTCGGCTCCCGCCTCGTAATTGATGGCAAAAGTAAGGGCCAACCTGGCGCCTTTCGGCCATCGAACTCTTGGAATCGTCTTGCCATAACCGATGAAGTCGCGATTCAGAGGGGTCATAGTTTCCAGTCTCCTCTGAACCAATATAGTTTGCTTAGGAATATACAATCATAGCGAGCCTTTGCAGAGCAAAGACATGCGCCCAGATCGTGCGCGTTGAGTGAGCAAATGCCGTGTTTCCATACTGTGGTCGTTCTCACCGTTGCGGGGGTACGCGATGACGCGTCACCTTCGAATGTTAATAAGAATTCGATGAGACCATTCGGGAGCAATTGTGGCTAACTGGGGAGCGAGAAGTTGTTCGTCTATCTTTTCGAAGAAGGTAACACGAAGCTAAGAAATCTTCTGGGCGGTAAAGGCGCGGACTTAGCGGAGATGACATCTCTCCGGCTACCTGTCCCGCCTGGGATAACCATTACAACGGAAGCATGCAACTTCTATTCATCAAACAACGGCAAATTCCCGGAAGGTTTAGAGAAGGAAATTCTAACCAAAATCAAGATGGTGGAGTCAAAAACAGGCAGAGCCTTCGGAGATGCGATCAGGCCGCTTCTAGTTTCAGTCAGGTCCGGAGCGCCGATCTCGATGCCTGGGATGATGGACACGGTCTTGAATCTCGGATTGAATGATAATACGATACAGGGTTTGATTCGTCTAACGAGCAATGAGCGGTTTGTGTACGATGCCTATCGGCGTTTCATACAAATGTTTGGAAAAGTTGTTCTTGGTCTGAAGGGCGAGAAGTTCGAATCGATCATTACACATCACAAGGAAAGTCTCAACGCAGAGTCAGATCTTGAATTAGATGCCAAAACACTGGCAACTATTGCACAGGAATTCAAGAGACTTGTTCAGGAAGAGACAGAGAAGGAATTTCCGCAGAACCCCATAGAGCAGCTTCGGTTGGCGGTTGCAGCTGTCTTTGAATCTTGGAACGGTCATCGAGCTAAAGTCTATCGAGAGGCGAACAAGATTCCAGACACGCTAGGAACGGCAGTAAACGTTCAGGCGATGGTATTTGGAAATCTGGGATCAGACTCCGGGACAGGGGTATGTTTCACAAGGAACCCTTCAACCGGTGAAGCAAAGCTCTACGGCGAATTTCTAGTTAACGCGCAGGGCGAGGATATTGTTGCTGGAATTCGAACTCCGAAGCCCATAAGCGAACTCGAAAGGGAAATGCCGGATGTATTCAAGCAATTGCTTGATGTTTGTAGAATTCTTGAGCATCATTTCAAGGACATGCAGGATGTTGAATTTACCGTCGAGAACGGGAAGCTGTACATCCTTCAGACTCGTTCAGGAAAGCGTACAGCGAGAGCCGCCGTCAAAATTGCCGTAGCTATGGTTCGAGAAGGCCTTCTAAGCAAAGAACAAGCTGTGTTGCGGGTTCAGCCGTCGCACATTGAACAGCTTCTTCATCCGCAAGTCGACCCGAGTTATGAAGGGCATCCAATCGCGACAGGCCTTCCCGCTTCGCCAGGAGCGGCGACTGGAAAGGTGATTTTCGATACCGACGAAGCTCACAAACTGGGTTCAGCAGGTGAAGCCGTTATCCTGGTTCGGGAAGAGACTACGCCCGAAGACATTCACGGGATGATCGCCGCGAAAGGAGTTCTCACCAGCAGAGGTGGCATGACCTCTCACGCGGCGGTCGTTGCGAGGGGCATGGGAAAACCAGCAGTCGTGGGCTGTGAACAAATCAAAGTTGACCCAGTCGGACAGTTATTTCTCACACGCAGAGTAAGCGTCAAGAAAAATGACATCATAACTGTTGATGGAACAACAGGCCAAGTGCTACTCGGTACCGTTCCGACGATTGCACCACGTTTGAGCTCCGACGCTCAGGAGCTATTGAGCTGGGCTGACAGTATTCGCAAGCTGGGAGTCAGGGCGAACGCCGATACTCCTGAGGGAACTGCGTTGGCGAGGGAATTCGGCGCGGAGGGAATCGGCCTTTGCAGAACTGAGAGAATGTTCAATGCGCAGGATCGACTGCCGATGGTGCAGGAAATGATTCTCTCTGTAACCGACGAAGAACGCGCCCAGGCATTAGAGAAACTACGGCCACTGCAGAAGGAAGACTTCAAGGCAATTTTCCGAACCATGAACGGTCTACCGGTCACTATTAGACTCCTTGATCTTCCGCTTCATGAATTCCTTCCAAAGTACGATGATTTGATTGCGGAGATATCCGCTCTTCGCGCAAATGCCACCGCGTCCAGTAGTCTTGCCTCGAAAGAGCGCGTTCTGAAGAAGGTGATCACTCTCACGGAACACAACCCCATGCTTGGACACCGAGGGTGTCGTCTAGCTTTGAGTCACCCTGAAATTTACGAAATGCAGGTTAGAGCAATATTCCAAGCAGCGATTGAGCTAAAGAAAGAGCGGCTCGAGGTACATGTGGAAATAATGTTGCCCCTCGTTGGCGAGGCAAATGAGGTTCGTTTTCTCCGCGAGAGAATATCCAACGTAGCGAAAGCAATGATTGAAGTCGAGGGGGGACAAGTTGACTACAAGATTGGAACCATGATCGAGGTTCCAAGAGCGGCCTTAACGGCAGGAGAGATCGCCCAATATGCGGACTTTTTCTCCTTCGGAACGAACGACCTTACACAAGCAACTTTTGCATACAGTAGGGACGATGCCGAGGCCAAATTCCTGAAAGACTATCTGGACAAGAAGATACTCCCAGCAAACCCGTTTGAGGTTCTAGATCGGAAAGGCGTCGGAGAACTCATGCGGATCGCAGTAACTGAAGGCAGGAAGGTTAATCCTGGACTCAAGGTCGGAATCTGTGGCGAACACGGGGGCGAACCGAGCTCTGTGGAATTCTGCCACGAATTGGGCTTGAACTACGTCAGTTGCTCACCCTACCGAGTTCCAGTTGCCAGAATCGTAGCTGCACAAGCCGTTGTGCGTGAAATAGTCACGTCTGAAGAGAACAAATGATCTTCGACAGATTGGAGAGTCTCGGATTGATTCAGATTATTTGGGAGTATCGCGTCAAACGCAGGGGAACTGAAGAGTTTGTGGAGCACTACTCTGGTGAGGGGTTATGGGGTGCCCTGTTCCAGAAGGATCAGGCATATCATGGGACTGATTTGATGTGCGACATTGAGGACAAAACCCGATACCTGACTATCGACACCTGGGACAAGATCGAATCCTACACACAATTCAAGAAGCAATTCGCAAAAGAGTACGAAGCTCTTGATCGAAAATGTGAAGAGATAACCGATTCTGAGCGTTGCGTTGGAGTCTTCGAACTGGTTGAATAGTAGAGAAGATTAAGAGGCCTCTGGTCGTAGTCTGGGTGTTAGAGGAGGCCGAGCAGAATCGCAACGCCTAGGCCTACAACGAGCAGACTCCCAACAACCTGAGTCATTTCTCTGAAACGTGGTGATACTCGTTTTCGTGCTAGTGCACCGACTCCGGCCAGAAGGGTTTGCCACGAGAGGGAGGCGGAGAAGACTCCTACGACGAAAAACCATTGGTCCGCAAAAGGTTGACTCTCAGCGGTTTGTAGGCCCAAGATTAATGCTGTGAAATAGGTGATGGGATTCAGCAGCGTCAGACCTAGAAGCATCGAGTAGGTCTGGATGTAGTTACGCGACGAAAGATTGCGGCCGTCTGACTCAACTACTGAACGATGTCGCCTTTCATACATTAACCACAAGCCGATTAGAATCAAGACTCCGCCGCTAAGGTAATGCAATGGCCTAACAAAAGGAAGCAGTACGCCGGCAATGACGATGCCGGCGAAAACTGCAGTTGTTGCCCAGAATGGGCGAGTGGAAGGAAGACGCGAGATGCCCTCATAGGAAAAGCATATGAGTGCTCACAATTACGTGGCGTGGCGAATTGTCTTGAAATCCAAATTCACGTATGTTGGAATCCGAGTCAAGGATCTTGAGAAATCCGTGGATTTCTACACAAAATTCCTCGGTATGAGAGTCAAAGGTAGGAGCAAAATCGAGCAGACCAAGGGTGAGACTGTGGGATTGGAGAGCGAAGAGGGTAGCTTCGTTCTTGAACTGAACTACTATGAAAAGGAGAGTCCATACTATACGGAGTACAAGGTCGGGGAGGGATTAGACCATCTGGCTTTCAATGTAGAGGACCTAGCCGGAACGCTCGATGAGACACGTGAAAGCGGTTATAGAGTCATTTCAGAAATAAGAGCCAACGGCAGCCGCTGGGCCTACGTAGAGGATCCCAACGGCATATGGATCGAGCTTTTCTGACCACCAGTCAGAGTAGGTGAGTGGAAAAGTAGAACATGGTCCACTTTTCCTTTTTTCTCCAAGCCACCTTTTATCGCTCGTTTGATGAATTAAAGGGCTATTGATGTCGGAGGTGAATTAATTTGGCAAAGAAGCGAAAGCCGAAGATGCGGGTTAATGACGAATCGGCCAGAATTGAAAGGGTGCACGAAGAGTATCAGGCTTAGATACCTGGGTGTGACCCAGCAAGTGCAGCTTGATCTGAGGGTCTAATCAAGGGTAGGCTCAGTCGAGCCTGCCGAGTCTCACTTAGCTTTGAAATACCTCCATCTACGGTTAAAGTCTTAAGGAGACTGAATGTTGGATTGATTTTGGTTCTTTCATGCGAATTCCGTTGATTGAGGATATGGCATCGGGACCTATTCCAGCAGGCTCCAGCCTTCTAGTGGAATATGATCCCGCTTCCCAATGGTACGATGCCTCTCTGACCATACTGGCGGGCTGGTTAAAGACAGGAGGCAAGGTCAGCTATCATGCGACCGCGCAATCACCCGAAAAGATACGGTCTCAACTTGAGCGGCTAGGATTAAATTCGGATGAGTCAGAGAACGCAGGGAACCTTGAGATTTGGGATTGGTATACTTGCATGCTGGGTCGAAAATCGCAAGAAAGACTGTTCATAGATTCATTGAAGGTCGCGGATCTCAGCATATGGTGGTCAAAACATCGGATGGCGGGACAACCCACCCCGAATGTGCTGAGGATTGTCGACGACCTTTCTGGTCTCGCGCGAGCTAATGATGAGAAGACCTGGGTTGAGTTCATGGTTACTAGGGTCATTCCAAGTGCGTCTGTTCTGAAATCCACTCGAATCGTAGGTGTGATCAGCGGCGTTCACAGTGACTGGGCTTACAAGACGTTGGAGGCGGCACATGACGGAATAATCGACCTCAAGCTAGAGGAAGCGTGGGAGGAAACGCGCGTGCTAATGAGGATTAGGAGTATGCGTAATGTCGGCTTTGATAGACATTGGCACCGGTTGAGCTTTTCAGACAATTTTGAAGTGTCCTTGGACAAGAAAGCAACTGGAGTCGAATAGCTGTGAGTAATTCTGCCGACTAGTTTGCTTCCGAGTTCGACCTGCGTGTTCTCTCTACGGGTTCCACCACGAGTGACAGTGGCAGGTGCAAGATCCGCCGCATTCGAGGTGACGACCCGCCTCGCAGGCTTTCGTCATCAGATCCATGGTTCGCTGCTGCGGAAGCAATCTTGTAACTTGCCTCATAGAGAACGCCTGTTGGGAATCGCGTATGTCAGTTGTGTGTTGGGCATATAGAGCCTTGTTCATGATTTTTAGAGTTGAAAATCTCTCTTTGCACTAGCCTTAGGGCTAATCCGATGTTCCGCAGGCTGTGCCAAAATTCAGCACGGACTATTCACAATCCGCGCTAGTAGCCATCATACGTGTGATAAGCGCTTTATCGAATCGATCCTTATCGATCATATCAAAGTCAAGATAACCAAGAATCTTGTGAGACAAGCCCTAGGGGTCAAGGCGAGAGCTGGATCGCGGTCAGAGCAAAGATAGAATTACCGCTGCCAGAATCGATCGGTCATTTTGTAGGAATCTGCGGAGGCCTCTCAAGTGAATCTTCGGACGTGGAGCTGTACATTCTTACGTAGGGGGCAATGGCCCGTAGGATCTTGCTCTCCGCCTTTCTCAGGTGTTCTTCAAATGTTGTTCGGGGGACGTGATGTTTTTGCGCTATTTCTTCAGCCGTCATTTTCTTCGGAATCTGATAGTACCCGTATTCCAGCGCGGACAGCAGAGAACTGACCTGTTTGTCGGTTAATTCGGAGAAGACACTGCTCATGGATATGACGAAGGCATCGCGAAGGCTCTTTTCTGGAAGTACCTTCTTCTCAATTATCTGAACGGGGCCGAGTTCACTAAGTTCCTGGAACATTCTCTTGTAGTCAGCTTCCCTGAAGCCTACTACCTTGTATTCCTCCCAGCCGCCATAGTACACTTCAGGTGGTATCCATAGAAACGAATGTTTCTCGATAATGTCAGAGATGTTAGGCGAGATCTTGCTGCAACGGCAGGTCTTGATAATTAGCTGAAGGTTGCGGTCCAAGAAGTTCTTCTTGAGAACCTTACCACCCTTCCACATGAGCAGTTCATTCAGATCTTTTTCTACCCTTGTGAATGTCTCAATATCTGGGCAATCGACCTCCATAACATGTATTCGATTGTTGCACCACTCAACCAACCTCACATCAGGATTCTTCATAGAGAATCGAGTATACGGGCAGTCGTGCTGAATCTTGAAGGAAACTTCGAACATCGTCAATTCAACCAACACCTTAGTATCAAGATGGGCAGATAAGAGATTGGCCGTCCCAGGACGGCAAAGCTTGACCAGCGTACGCTCCAACAATGAGCCCGGCTTAAGACGGCACAAACTACTACCGTCACCATGATACTCTAACTGTT